>Ga0209472_1000062_pt1 | contig 60471 bp, 48 predicted proteins | sample GraSoiAngelo_130_FD_185887 | JGI IMG/M metagenome (GOLD analysis project Ga0209472, IMG submission 185887) | Grasslands soil microbial communities from the Angelo Coastal Reserve, California, USA - 14_0929_02_20cm (SPAdes) (version 2) | ecosystem: Environmental > Terrestrial > Soil > Grasslands ... | reverse complement strand
CCGGCGCTGCGTTTCTCGAAAAGTGAGGCAATGATTACTGCCCCAGTGTCTCGGGCTACTTCTCCCAATGCCGATGTTGATTTGCCCGGAATTTCCTCAGCTAGATCGAAATTCTTGTGATCTTCTGTCTGACAAAAGTATTGCGACCGAAAAAGCTCCGGTAAACATACGATTTGCGCGCCTTTTCCTGTTGCCTCGCGCATGAATTCAATTACTCGCGAGAAATTCTTTTCCGGCACCGGGGCGCATCGCATCTGGATGAGAGCGATTTTTGTTTTCGAACTGTTTGGCATTGCTGAAAAATTGGAATTCCTGGCGTTGTAGCCGGCGACCTCTGGGCGGCGCGGCGCGCGCCTGTTTCGTAGATCAGCGCCGCGCTTCGCAGAGCGAAGCGAACAAGATTGCTTACTTCACCGAATTCGTCGGCACGATTTTCACGCTTTCGATCACTACCCGTTTCGTTGGCTTGCTCACTTCCCCTTGTGCATTTCGCTCGACCGGCGTGTCGCCGATTTTCTCGAGTACATCAACGCCTCTGATCAATTTGCCGAACGTGGTGTATTGCCCATCAAGGCGCCGGACAGGCGCAAGACAGATGAAGAATTGCGAACCGGCTGAGTCCGGATCAGGTCCACGCGCCATCGAAATCACACCGCGATCGTGGGAATGATTGTTAAACTCGGCTTTAATTCTGTAACCAGGGTCGCCTGCTCCGTAAGTGCTCTCTTTCGCGGGATCTTTCGAATTTGGGTCGCCTCCTTGAATCATGAACCCTTTGACGATCCGGTGAAAGATGGTGCCATCGTAAAAGCCCTGGCGCGCCAGTTTTTTAAAATTCTCGATCGTGCTTGGGGCGGCATCAGTCCAAAACTGAACGACCATTTCACCTTCGTTAGTTTTGATAACTGCAACTTCGTTTGATGAATTCATAGGAGTATTTTCCTTCTTTTTTTCTTCTGCGACTGTCGTTGCAACCAGCGCCGACGCGATCAAGCAATATAAAAAAGTTTTCATGTCGGCCAATCGTAACGCTCAACGACGAACGTTCAAGCCGCCATAAAACGCGTGGTCATCCTGAACGAAGTGAAGGATCTCACATCGGGTCAGGGATCACTCAAATGCACCGAGTGTGATCAACCAGGCTTTGCGAGGTCCCTCGCTTCGCTCGGGATGACATCTGAATTGTATTCCTGCAAACTGCGCACCTGAACTTTGCGTTTTTGAAGTGACCGGATTCCGTTCGCGCTCGCCAGCGCAGCGCGCACCGTCGTCATGATCGGAATTTTCGCCGCTAGCGCTGCATTGCGAATGACTACTTCGTGCTCGCGCGGAATTTTCCCGCTCGGTGTGTTGATGATAAAGTTGATGTCGCCATTCTTGATGCGGTCGAGGACATTTGGGCGTCCTTCGTGAATTTTGAAGACCTTGGTCACTTTGATTTTCGCTTTCGTTAACGCTTCTGCGGTTCCGCCCGTGGAAATGATTTCAAAGCCGAGCTTCACAAATTCGCGCGCGACCGGAATCACCGCTTCCTTGTCAGTGTCCTTGACGCTGATAAAGACTTTTCCTTTTTTCGGCAGTGGCGGCGGTGCAGCCATTTGCGATTTTGCATAGGCGAGACCGAGATCGATATCCATGCCCATCACTTCGCCGGTCGATTTCATCTCCGGCCCGAGCGAGATATCCAGGCCTTCGTAGCGTAAAAAGGGGAACACCGCTTCTTTCACTGAGAAATGTTTCGGCACGATTTCTCTGGTGAAACCGAGCTCGCGCAATGATTTTCCGGTCATCACTTTGGCAGCAAGTTTTGCAAGCGGCACACCAATTGCCTTGCTGACGAAGGGAACCGTGCGCGACGCCCGCGGATTCACTTCCAGCACGTAAACGTTGTCGCCCTTCACGGCGAATTGCACATTCATCAGGCCTCGCACATTCAACTCGCGCGCCATCGCCCTTGTGGCGGCGGAAATCTCCTCCAGAACTTCTTGCGACAACGAGAATGTCGGAATGACGCATGCACTGTCACCGCTGTGAATGCCGGCCTCCTCGATGTGCTCCATGATTGCACCGATCACAGTCGCTTCGCCGTCCGAAATGCAATCGACATCGACCTCGATCGCATCTTCAAGAAAACGATCGATCAGCACTGGACGATCAGGCGTTACCTCAATGGCACTGGCCATGTAACGCCGAAGATCCTCCTCATTATAGACAAGCTCCATGGCGCGTCCGCCGAGAACGAAGCTCGGCCTAACAAGTGCTGGATAGCCAATTTTCGTGGCTATCGCGACGGCGTCTTCGGTGCTCGTGGCCGATCCATTCGGGGTTTGGCGCAGACCAAGCTTGTCGAGCATGGCCGCGAACAAGCGTCGGTCTTCTGCGGTCTCGATGCTTTCGGGCTGAGTGCCAAGAATGGGTACGCCTGCCGCTTTCAATCCGTTCGCCAAATTCAGCGGTGTTTGACCGCCAAACTGAACGAACACGCCCTCTGGTTTCTCCTGATCACAAATGTTGAGCACGTCTTCGAGCGTGAGCGGCTCGAAGTAAAGTTTGTCGCTCGTGTCGTAATCCGTGGAGACCGTTTCCGGATTGGAGTTGACCATGATGGTTTCAAATCCGAGCTCGCGCAGAGCAAAGGCCGCGTGCACGCAACAATAGTCGAATTCGATTCCCTGGCCGATCCGGTTCGGTCCGCCGCCAAGGATCATAATCCTGCGTTTGCCGCTCTCGCGTCGCTCATTCTCATCGCCATACGTCGAGTAGTAATAAGGCGTGTACGCTTCAAACTCGGCCGCGCATGTATCGACGAGCCGATAGGTAGGCAGGACGCCTGACGACTGCCGCTTGGTACGGATTTCAGTTGCGCTGACTCCGTTCGCTACCGCCAGTTGTCGATCTGAAAAACCGAGCTTCTTTGCGCGAAGGAGTTGTGGCACGGGCATCTTGCCTGTGGGGCCGGCGGGCGTCCCGCCTGCCGAATCGGACGCGGGATGCAGTACGCGCTGGGCCTCTAGCACAAATTTGTCTTCGCGCAGCTTCGCCTTTTCGGGATTGTGAAGTATGTAGTCGCGGTACCCGACCAGTTCATTCCAATCCCGGACGATCCGATCATAGCTCTCGTCCTGCCAGAGCTGCCCTTTTCTCCCAAGCAATTCGTTGATTGCCTTTGCAGAAAACGATTTCCACGAATGAAGAATGTCTGCGAGCGCCTGGCCCTTTGCCAACTGAACGAGCACATGAACGTGATTAGGCATCACCACAAATGCATCCAACAGATACCGGTCACGATCGAAATGCCGCAGCGCGCTAACTACAATTGCCGCTGCATCTGCTTTTTCGAGAACGCACTTGCCATGTCCCTGATCGAGCCATTGTTCACGGTCGTCCTGAAATCGTTTTTGGTATTCGTACTTCGTGGAAGCATCCCAGGGTTCGGGATGAAACTTTCGCCAGGCTTCTATTTCTTCTTTCCATCGTCGAAGAATGCCTTGCGGGACTGCATCGGCCAATCGGAAAGTCACGAAGTACGTCGCATCAGGCTGTTCCCAATGTGGCAGGTTTCGTCGGTGTTTTTGAATTTCCCCGTGCCGATCCATGGGATGAAATTGCGGGTCACGGCCGCTTGAGGCATTCTCCCGTTCGGCGGGCGAGACGCCCGCCTGCCCCACAGGCAAAATGCCTGTGCTACTGCGCAGCCGATTCGCTTCCTCCACGATCTGCTGCACGTTTCGCAAAAACCACCTGTCGATCTTCGTCAATTCGAAAACTTCGTCGATTGGCATTCCGTCTTGAAACGCCTGGGCTAGATAAAAAATCCGCTCCGCGTTCGGGATCGCCAGCTTCAAGCGCAACGTCTCAGCATCGACATCTTTATTTGCGCCATCGCCGCATAAGCCGAAGCGCTTGATCTCCAGACTGCGAAGCGCTTTTTGCAAGGCTTCCTTAAACGTCCGTCCGATAGCCATCGCTTCGCCGACGCTTTTCATCCGCGTCGTCAGCGTTGCATCCGCCTGCGGAAATTTTTCGAACGTAAACCGCGGCACTTTCACGACGCAGTAATCGATGGTCGGCTCAAAGCACGCCGGCGTTTCGCGGGTGATATCGTTCTTGATTTCATCAAGCGTGTAACCGATTGCGAGCTTTGCCGCGATTTTCGCGATCGGAAATCCCGTTGCCTTCGACGCCAGCGCGCTGGAACGCGAGACGCGCGGGTTCATTTCAATTACGACCATCCGGCCGTTGTCAGGATTCACCGCAAACTGAATGTTGGAACCGCCGGTCTCCACACCGATCTCGCGAATGACCGCGAACGCGGCATCGCGCATGATCTGATATTCCTTGTCGGTGAGCGTCTGCACCGGCGCGACGGTGATCGAGTCGCCGGTATGCACACCCATCGGATCGAAATTCTCGATGGAACAAACAACCACGCAGTTGTCCATCCGATCGCGCATCACTTCCATCTCGAATTCTTTCCATCCGACCAGCGATTCCTCGATCAGCACTTCGTGGACCGGCGAGAGATCGAGGCCTCGCGCCGCGATTACATCGAGCTCCTCACGATTGTAAGCGATCCCACCGCCGGCTCCGCCCAGAGTGAATGCCGGGCGAATGATGAGCGGAAAAGTTCCAATTTCAGCGACGATACGGTCAAGGTCTGCGAGAGAACGCGCCACTTCTGAGCGCGGCACGTCGAGCCCGATCCGCAACATCGCTTCCTTGAATAATTGGCGATCTTCGCCTTTTGCGATCGCCTGGGCGTTTGCGCCAATCAACTTCACCCCGTGTCGCGCCAACGCGCCGTTGCGGTTCAATTCCATGGCGGCGTTAAGCGCAGTTTGTCCGCCCAGAGTTGGCAAAATTGCGTCTGGTTTTTCGCGTTCCATGATCGCCTCGATTACTTCGGGAGTGATCGGCTCGATATAGGTGCGATCCGCGAATTCTGGATCGGTCATGATTGTGGCCGGGTTGGAATTCACCAGCACGACCACATAGCCTTCCTCGCGCAACGCCTTGCATGCTTGCACGCCGGAATAATCAAATTCGCAACCCTGTCCAATTACGATTGGACCAGAGCCGATCAGCAGGATTTTTTTAAGCTCGTTATTTCGCGGCATCTGCGCAGCGCGGACAGTAAACGAAATCGCGCTAAGGTCACGCGACAATCGTAGCACAGGCATCTTGCCTGTGAGGCGAGCGGGCGTCCCGCCTGCTCAGTAGTGCCCCACCTCATGCGATTCTATTCGGCAGGCGAGACGCCTACCGACCCCACAGCCGGGACGGCTGTGCTACGCCATTACGCCACTTGCGCAATGCGTTGTCGATCGAGCCAGACCTTGCAGATGCTTTTAATGCGCGTGAGCACATAGTAAACTGTCTGACTGCGGATCCGCACCAGCTCTGTCCCGACGATGCGGGTCACGAAATCGCTCCGCAGATCTAGAATTTCCTGTGGTGTCGAGCCCTCCAGTCCCTTGCAAAGAATCGCCGTCATGGAGCGGGTAAGTGTCTGCACTTCCGGTCCGAGCGTCATGCGAATGTGCGCCCTGCCGTTTTCATCTACGTGCAGATAAACACCAACCGTGTCCGTGCATTCCTCGTCTTTTCGCACATCGACAAGATCGAAGTTCTCGCCCTCGCGTGGCTCCTGTTTCTTCGCGTTGTCCGCGTACGAAACAAGGGTCTCACGCCGCTCATCCTCGGGGAGTGACTCGAAGAGATTGATGATCTTGTTTAGCTTGGTCGGATACATAGACTGTCGCTAATCTATCACGCGCTTTGGCTTTGCTCACTAAAGCGTTTATGGCTAAGTGCATCATGAAGACACCGATTAAGGTCGCCGTGACAGGCGCCGCTGGGCAAATTGGTTACGCGCTTCTGTTCCGCATCGCTTCTGGACAGATGTTCGGGCCGGACCAACCGCTCATCCTCCATTTGATCGAAATTCCGGATGCGCTCGGCGCGCTGGATGGCGTCGTAATGGAATTGCACGATTGCGCTTTTCCGCTCCTTGAGTCGGTTGTGCCCACTGCAGATCTCAATGAAGGCTTTCGCGATATTAATTGGGCGTTGCTGGTCGGAAGTGTTCCGCGCAAGGCCGGCATGGAGCGGAAAGATTTGCTCGGGATCAACGGCAAGATTTTCATTGGACAAGGCCAGGCGATCGAGAAGAACGCTGCCTCCGACGTGCGTGTGCTCGTGGTCGGAAATCCTTGTAATACGAATTGCCTGATTGCGATGAATAATGCAAAAGCGATTCCCCGGGAGCGGTGGTTCGCAATGACCCGACTGGACGAAAATCGTGCACGCGCGCAGCTCGCACACAAAGCCGGTGTAGGCATCGGGTCAGTCACAAACATGACCATCTGGGGCAATCATTCCTCGACACAGTATCCGGATTTTTATAACGCCCGAATCGATAATCGTCCAGGGAACGAGGTAATCGGAGATGAAAAATGGTTGAAAGAAGAATTCATTGCCATCGTGCAACAGCGCGGCGCCGCGGTGATCAAAGCACGAGGACTTTCGTCAGCCGGTTCCGCGGCGAACGCGGTCATTGACACCGTCTTTTCGCTCACCAACGACACGCCCGGTAACGACTGGCACAGCGTGGCGGTTTGTTCCGACGGAAGCTATGGTGTGGAGAAAGGATTGATCTCGTCATTCCCAGTTCGTCTGCGCGGTGGGAAATGGGAAATCGTACAGGAAGTGCCGATTAATGATTTCAGTCGTGCGAAAATCGATGCGTCGGTGGCGGAGCTAAAAGAAGAAAAGTCCCTGGTCACTCCATTGATCCCATAGCTATCGCACCTTTGGAGCGGGGGGCCTACTTTCCGGAAAGCGGCACTGCCGGTTTCCAGAAGATTTCATGGCTTGCAGAAGACGGACACAGAATCATTACTTGCTTTGCAGTGAGAGCTACGCTGCTTGAAAGGCTAAAGATATATTTATACGCCATCCAGTCAGCTGCCTGTAAAGGAATCCTAGTAATTGCAGCCTCATTCTGAAAGGCCGAACGATCACAAATCAGGTACCGCGGTCTTCCAAGCACGGCGATGTAAGAATTATCAGGCAGCTCTTTCATAAACTCGCCTATGGCAAACTCGCGTCCTCTCGGTACACCACGCTCAAAATCGTCGCGCGCCAATCTAGGCAGAAAGGTTCGGCTCTTTTCCGGACCGACCATTATTCCGCGGTTACGGCGTATGAGACTGCCAGGAATTTCATTAACCGTGATCGATGTTGTTCCAAGTGGCATCAGATCGCTGTAGCGAGGCATTGTCTTGTTGCGATTGAGTGCCAACAACACGCTTGGGAACAGGACGGACGAAATAACCAGGAGTAATCCGACAGTTGAGTTCCAGCGAAGCCTTGCATTCAGTTCCAAACATTCGGTTTGTCTGTCGTTAGCAATTGAAAGCTCAGCCCGACCCCTACTTGATCGCCTGCCACTAAGACGCTTGGCACACCACGTGCAGAAAGCCGCCGGGGTTAACCAGATCAATGGATCAGTAGCCGCGTAAATTCGAGGCCCACTATCCCAAGGTGGCGCCAGAGGAAGTGAGAGGAAGACGCCTATCCAAACCAGCCAATAGAGACCCCCATCGTCGATTGCCGTGTTCCTTTTCGACCCCGCCAGTCCCAGCGCTATCGCGCTCATCAACAGAAGCAAGATGCCCCACCCGGGCGCTGCCTCTCCCACAAAAAATGTCTGCTTAGTAATGATCTGACGCCAAGCGCGCCATGCCGCGTGCAAAAGCATTCGCGGATTGGCTGCGATTTGCTTGATCGCCGCCTGCTTAACTCGTGATACGAAACCATACCAAAGTTCTTCTTCACTCACAGTACTCACCTTCGTGAAATCGAAAAGCTCGCGACCCTCGTCGCGGACGGAATCCAGCCACGTTCCGCCTTTTGCGATCCCATAGAGCACCAGCCAAAAGTTTGATGGCATCCGCGGGGGATTTACAAGGTGCCGAAAAGACAAGGCATTGGCAGCGATACAGAAGCTTACGGCGGCGATGGCAATCATGCCCCTGCGCCAGGCGAGATCTCCAAGAAACTTCCGCGAGCCGTCGGCCGCAGGAGCCGTGTGGCGGAATCTCCAAAACGTGGCAGCAACTAAAAGAGCAGCGACGAAATAACAGCCTGGGCGCGCGTTGAGCGAACATGTAAGCAATAGCAGACCAAGTAACCAAAAGACCATGGACTGTCGCCGCCATGCGTATAACAGGGTGACCGCCGCTAACATTCCAAGCGGCAGGCCAATTTGTTCCGTAACGAACATCCCTACGACGTAACTTCGATAAAACAACGCAACACAGCCAAGCCAAATAAAAGCCGCGACGCGGCCAAGCATTAGACGAATCAATTCCCATGTCGTGACAGCAATTGCCGCTTGCATCAACGCAAGTAGCGACAACATCAGTTTGAGATCGCCATGGCACCACGTATGTAAAAGCGCCAGAAAACCTGGCCACATTTGTCTGGCCCCGAACGCGGAACGAATTCCTATACCTTCCGCAATTTCGACCGCGCCGTTCAAATAATGTCTACCGTCGGTACCCGGTAAAAATCCCCACACTACAAAGGGATTCGTTATAGGATGGCTTGCGCTGTTAAAACAATAGGCCTGCAGGGAACAAAACAGGAGAGCGATCCACCCAAAAGTAACCTGCCGTCGCCATTTCCAATCCCGGTACGCCAGCAGCGAAGGGACCAGACACGAAAGGAGGAGAGGCCAGAGGCGCATCGCAGCGGGAACGTTTTGTTCGCGCGCGAGAGGTACCAACCAAGCCAGCGGCACGGGATGGGTAAGTAGCCAAAGCGCCGGCATCATAAGCACAAGCCAGCCCGCAAGGCGCACTATTACATCCCGTATGTTCACTTAGGGCGAGACGATGCGTAATTGCGGCAAAGAAATAACACAGCTATCCTCAAACACATTGTAGTCTGGTGGGGGACCGATGATCGAGAAATCGACTTCTGTTGTTCCTACAGGTAAGGCCAAGTTATGCGTCAACCACTTCCGTTGCTCAGTTATTCTCAGCGGGTCTAGCTTTAGGAGCGTAAAGTGATTGTACGCTATTCCCACTGTACTGACGAGAACAGTTACGCCGTCGGTCCGATCTTTGAGGGCATCATTTGCCGACAGCATGTTGATTACACTTTCGTCGACGGTATATTGAATTTCCAAGATCACGGGTGCCGTCGTCGGCGGAATCAGGAGAACTCGTGCGCTAGGCTGGTTCGATGCTGAGTCTGGTGAAACGCGTAACGTGACGCCGTCCCTGGGTTTGGTATCCCAGGAGCGTATTGGCTTCGGGACAATTGCATCTTTAAAGTTATCCATTCGGCCTGGAATAATTCGAGGACGAATCGCAGGGGCCTCTGTGATTCGGTGCGGCGATGGTGGAAGCTCCGGCGTCGCTTTCCCCGCCCCGGCCTGGTCAGCTTTCCTCAGCAGGAAGGTTCCGCCAATTACGGCAGCACTAATAACGAGCAGGTCGACAATGTTTCTTTTCAAACCAGCTGTTAATTTGCGTTTCATGTCTTTGCACGCCCTTTTACAACAAAAGCTGGGTGTTTCGATTGAACCTTGGGCAAACGCTGCTGGGGTCACGCGCCTTTAATTGCGTGGATCGCCACGGACGCGGGAAAGATTAGACTAGTTAGGCTTACTTCACGGAAACCAGCCTCGAAGATCTCGCACCAGAAATCGGCGCCGTATTCGATGTGGACGATGCAGTCATCCCGATATACCCCTGGTCGTCCGTGATAACTCGGAGGTAAACCGCGCCGGCTCCGCGTCAAGCGGCCAACAACAATCGGCACGGTATAAAACAAATGGCCGCCCGGTTTCAGAACGCGCAATGACTCTTTAAGAGCAGCCTTTGAGTCGGGAACGTGTTCCAACGTGTCGGAGTGAATGATGATATCAATCGATGAATCGGCAAAGCTCATTCGCTGCATGTCGAGCTGAGGGAAGGAGTGAAGTGCATATTGGGGGAGAATCTCAAGGAAAGGCGACAGGTTTTTTGCCTGATTGATTTCAACCACGGTTAATTGCCGGACTTGCTGGTGACTGACGCAGAAATCTTTGAGAATGCCGTCGAAACCGAAGGCCTTCGTCACAGCCGCAGCCAATGTCATTGCTCTTAGATTGTTTTTGCAATTCGAGCAGCAAAGTCCCTGCTGCAGGTTGATATAAGCAACTTCGTCTGGCGACAACTGCCATTGCTCAATAAGCTCCGGCCACAGGATCGATAGCTTCACGAACTGGTCGTGACCGCACACTGGGCAAACCTCCAAGCTCGCTGATAGTTCGCCCATTCGATCTAGCAAGCACGAGGCGGTTTCAGTAGAAGTCCCTGGCCGGTGGGCAAGGATAAGATATTGATCCCTTTTTCCTGGGCGAAACGATCCATTGCAATCTTCTGCGAAACGTAGCCGTAGAAAGCGTAATCGTCGAGAAGCACAGGAGCTCCTGGCGACAGACGTTCCCAAAAGAACCGGACTGCCGCAACCTCGGGCGGCGAACAATTCATATCGAGATGCAGGTACGCGATCTTATTTGCGCGAACCATCGGCAACGTCTCCGGAATCGGGCCCTCTATCAAAGAAACATTCTTCCACTGAGAGAAGTTAGCTCGCACTTCTTCAACCCCTTGGACATAAAACCCTGTTGCCAGATTCTGCGTGTTTTTTTCCCCAGCACCTGAGGCTTTGTCTTCAGGGGAAACGAAGCGTTCATCCAGTCCACGAAAGGTATCCAAGAGATAGAACTGTTTTCCCAGGGAATCCCAGTCCAGATAATCCATGATTGCGGAGGAGAGAAAGCCCCGGTTCACACCGCACTCTACAAAATCACCTTCGAGGCGCGCAGCGCAGGCAGCCGCCCACAAGCCGACATGAACCCGCCAGTGCCATCGATAATCATCGCCTGCCGCGCGAACGCCTCTCTCATAAGCTTTTCGAAACGCCGGGTCATCCAGAAATTCATGGTTATGGATCGATCGCAGTCCGCCTTCATCATAGATATGGCCTTCACCGTGCCAAAGGTCGGCACTAATCGCAGGCGTTGCTGGAGCGGCATTTCCCACTTTGTTTTTGCCGAGGATTTTCTCCAGCCCGGAATTCCAAGTGAGAGGTCTGTTTTTGAACCAGCCAGAATCAAACTTTGGGCCAGCAAAAATCGCCCACTTCTGCTGGGGATGTCCCCAATCCAAGAGCTCGAATCGCAAACTCGCTTCTGCCGCTACGCGTCTCAGCGTCGCTGGCCGGTATTTCACATATTCGGGATAGACCCAGCCTGTCTGCGGCGAATCCTCCTCGCCTGGTAAAAATGTAGCGACCAAAGCTCCGTTGTCAGCGAGCGCGTGCGAAATTGCAGAGAGCCAATTTTTAATCAGATCCAGTCCGCAGTGACTAAAGATCGATTGAGCCAGCGCGAAATCGAATGGGACCTTCGCCTGGGCAATTGTCTCCGGTGAATCGGAAAAAAAGAATGTCGGGCGTTTAATTTCCAATAACGCCCGCCCGAGCTCCCGCTTAATTCCTTGCTCCACCAGCCATTCATTCGGCTCGACGCCAAAATACTTTCCGCGATTCAGATAAGGAATTAACAAGCGGCCGATCCGAAGAGAACCGCATCCCACGTCGAGCAGCGAATGATGCTGCCGCAGACCCAGCGTGGTTAAAAGATTGAACGCCATCGCTGCGATCAAATCATAATCTTCCGAAGGGCCGACACACGCGCGGTAATGCGCGTCCCCGGGCTTGAGACCGACGCCCAGACTTTCCTGGTCGTCCAGAGGTGCCTCCATATTAGTTCACTCGCTTCAACGTGGCGCGATCGAAACCTTTCAGCGCGTCCTCTGGTCGATCCGGAAATCCAACGACCCCACGCGACCGGTCGAATTGATAGATGCGGGTCCGTGGGCGCTCGCGGAAAGGAAACGCGCGTAGTTTTTCGCCATCGAGAGCGTCTATTGCGCCTGGCGCCTGACATGCTTGCACACCCAAAGCGTGCAGATCGTTCCTGATTTTAGGATCCGATGCGACGCAGTTCGAGAGTTCGTCGGGATCTTGCCTGAGATTGAAAAGCTGTTCCCGTCCACCATTTGCCATGAAAATGTATTTCCACTCATCGGTAACCACCATGAGTTTGAAATCGTACGAGCCGGGAGGTTCAACCATACCAACAAGATACTGGCGCCGTGCGCATTCGCCTCGCAACAATTTCAGAACGTTTATCCCCTCTCGCACGTCGCATTGGCCAGCAGCCTCAGTCGCGATTCCGAAAAGGTCCGCAAGGGTAATCAATTCATTCCGGACAGTTCCCGCAGCCAGCACCGCTGGCCAACTCAGCAGGAAAGGGACGCGGCATGCGGCCTCAAAGAAGTTTTGTTTCTGCCAGCCATGATGATCACCCAAAAGATCGCCATGGTCCGAAAAAAAGCAGATAAGAACGTTCTCCGATTTCGGGCGCGCTTCGATCGCGTCAAGGATTCGGCCGAGACAACGATCCAGGTAGCTAATCTCGCCGTAGTATCGGGCCTTCACGATTCGCGCCAGCGCCGGGTTGATCGCGTCTGCCCAAATCGCATAGCGCATGAAGGGAATCTCTTCGTCCAGATGATCTTCCTCGACGCTGCCAAGAACGAGGTCCGGCATTCGGTCGGGATTGTACATCCGATTGAAAGGAATTGGAGGAGCGATCGGCGGATGCGGGCCGACAAACGATACGAACGCGAAAAAGGGCCGCGAATCATCTGACCGCTCAATCTCATCCACCGCGCGATCAGCCATCCACCATTCGACGCCTAGCTCAGCCGGAAGCGGGCTGCGTTGCGGAAGGTAATACATCTCTGTGCGTTCCCCAAAAGGTTGCTCCAGAAAATCGAACGCCGGATGCTCCCTCGTTAGCCATGAACCATAGTCGTCGCCTTCGCGCGCCGGCGGATGGTACGTCTCTTCGCTGCGCCACAGGGTTTCGTAACCTACGTCTTCATTCCAGGGATATGTATGGAACTTCCCGATTCCAAAAGTCCGGTATCCCAGGCGCGACATTGTGCGCGCCAGATACGGTCCGCAACGCGCTTCCATTTCAGCAGCCTGCCCTGCTGCCGGCTTTGGCTTTGCGTTGCTAAAGGCGCGCGTGGTAACCGGTTCACATCCTGTACGGATCGTGTACCGCGCCGGGATACAAATCGGACAAGTGGCGTACGCATTGGAAAAGCTGATTCCTCTGCGCACCAGACGATCCAAATTCGGCGTATAGATGTGCAAATTACCGAGCGCAGCGATCGTGTCGAATCGCTGCTGATCCGTCATGATAAATAATATGTCGGGCCGGGTCGGTGACACTTTCTTGAAGATTCCGCACAGACGCGTGAATTGCTAATGCGGTGTAACACTAAACGCGACTACCCCTGAATTTGTAATAACTTCATGGAAAAGTTGCGCATGGCGGGTCGGAGCACAGGCATCTTGTCCGCCAGTCGGACGGACTCGTCCCGTGGTGAGCCTGTGGAGCAATCGGGCGCCTCGCCTGATCGAGACGGTTTCTTCGGCAGGCAAGATGCCCGCCCGCCCCACACCAAGATGGCCGTGCTCCGTCACCTGCGCTGCTGGCCTCACTCCGTGAAACTGCACTAGCCAGTTGCGAGTTCGCTATCCGTTAAGCGACGGAAAGCTTCGAGATATTTCGCGGACGTTTTCTCGATAACATCTTTCGGGAGACGCGGCGCAGGCGGACTTTTGTCCCAGTCGAGGGTCTCCAGATAATCGCGCACGAATTGTTTATCGAAGCTCGGCGGGCTCTGCCCGACAATGTATTCATCTTTCGGCCAGAACCGCGATGAGTCCGGCGTGAGGCATTCGTCGATCAAAAACAATTCTCCATCGACAGTGCCAAACTCGAATTTCGTGTCTGCAACGATAATTCCCTTCTGTGCGGCGTGCTCGCGGCCGCGCGAATAGATTTCGAGACTTAACTTTTTCACGCGATCGGCAATTTCGTCGCCGAGAATCTGAGCACATCGTTTCATGTCGATGTTCTCGTCATGACCTTGCTCTGCCTTTGTTGCTGGCGTAAAGATCGGCTCCGGCAGTTGCGACGCCAGCTTTAGTCCGGCTGGTAGTTTGATTCCACAAACGCTCTGGGATTCCTGATATTCTTTCCAACCCGACCCAGCGAGGTAACCGCGCACCACGCATTCCACAGGGAGTGGCTTGGTTTTCTTTACGATCATCGAACGCCCGGCGAGCTGCTCGCGGAACGGTTGCAGCTCCTTCGGGAAACCTTTGAAATTCGCCGTGACAAGATGATTCTGGATCGTGTCGAAGCGCTTAAACCAAAACGCGGAAATTTGATTGAGGACTGCGCCCTTATGCGGAATTGGGTCGGGCAGAATCACATCGAAAGCTGAGATGCGATCAGTTACGACAAACAGCAGCGTGTCGCCAAGATCAAAAACTTCGCGGACCTTGCCGCTGCGCAATTTTTTTATTCCTGGAAGATTGATGACAGATTGCAGGGAAGTTTCCATTTGCAAAAAGCGAACGTTCCAACGTTTGCCGCAGAGCGTCTAGTAAAATCCGCGCAGGTCCAACTGTCGACCAGCCCCAACATCAGCCCTTCAACTCGAAACAGCGCTGCATGTCGTAAACCGTGTAGCCACCGGATAGCAAGCCGCGTGCCGCGCCGTTGCGTTGCGAAGGCGGGTTGAACGTTGAACGTTAAAGTCTTCTATGCCGGGAATTGTGGTCAAACCGCGGGCGCGAATTCTGCACGGACACGATTGGGTATTTTCCAGCGAAGTGCTGAAGGTCTTTGGAAAACCCGCGGACGGCGATGTCATCTCCCTCAAGGACGGTAGGGATCGTCTAATCGGCAGCGCGATCTACAATTCCAAGTCACAAATCGTGGCGCGCCGCTTTTCGCGTCGAAAACAGGAACTGGACCTGGATTTCTTCAAACGACGCATCGCCCAAGCGGCCGAATACCGAACACGACGGGGTGTCGATCCCAAACTCTGTCGTGTCGTTTGGAGCGAAAGCGACGGCTTGCCGGGACTAATCATCGACAGATACGGCGATCATTTCGTGATGCAAACGCTGACCCTGGCGATGGACATGCGAAAAGATTTGATCGCCAATGCGGTCGAAAGTGGCATCGGCTTCCAGCCGATGTCCGATGCGCTGGAAGCGCAGCCCACGATCATCGAACGAAATGACGCGCCAATTCGCAAGGCGGAAGGGTTGGAATTACGCAGCGGCATTTTGCGCGGAGACAGTCCATCGCAAATCGAGATCGAAATCGACGGCGTAAAGTTCGAAATCGACCTTTTGCATGGACAAAAGACCGGTTTTTATCTTGATCAAAAACACAATTATTCGGTTGTTGCTGGATACGCGCACGGCCGGCGCGTTCTGGATTGTTTCACAAATCAGGGAGCATTTGCGCTGACCTGCGTCAGTGCGGGTGCGGCAGATATGACCGGTGTTGAAGAAAGCTCCGAGAACATCGCAGGTGCGAAACGAAATGCCGTGCGCAATGATTTGGAAGTGCGATGGATCGAGCAGGATGCCTTTCAGTTTCTGCGCACGGCCGAAAAAGCCGGGGTGCAGTATGATTTGATTGTTCTCGATCCGCCGTCGTTTACAAAAACCAGGAGCGGATTGCGAGACGCGTTGCGTGGCTACCGGGAATTGCACATGCGCGCGTTCAAGCTGTTGTCGAAGGATGGCCTGCTGGCGACTTTTTCGTGCTCCCATCACGTAAGCGATAGCGCTTTTTCGCAGGCAATCGCCGATTCGCTTGTCGACGCCCGGCGGTCCGCCCGACGGTTGCGCCGGTTCGAGCAAGCGCCCGATCATCCCGTGCTGCCGACAATTCCCGAAACGGAATACTTTAAGGGTTTCCTTCTGGAAATGATGCCGGGACGGTGACACGCTAAATGTCATCCCGAGCGCAGCGAGGGATCTCTCCACAAACGAGATCGATTACGCTGACCCCCCGAGATGACGCAAACTTCGTAGCCGAGGTCCCTCACTTCGTTCGGGATGACACGACCTGGTGGCGGAATAGATGTCGACACGAAACTTTTCGTGCGTGCTTAACGAAAATATGTGGAATTCTCAAGTGAGCCATTTAATATGCGCTACAGCGCGCACGGCGAATCATCATCTGTCATGGCAGAAAAATTTCGATCGAGTGAACAAATGCTCGAATTGAGCGAGGACGAAGCCAATTCTCCCGAGCATCTGGATTCGCAAGTGCAGAAAGCGCAGGAGCAACTGCTCCAGCTCAAACGCCAGCAAGAGCAGATCGAAAAACAAAAGCGCGAGCTGGAAGAACTAAGTCGTCGTCAGGAAGAATTGGAGCACGGTCGCGCGGAAATGGCCGATAAACTGACCCGCTCGCTCGTTGTGCTTGAGCGCGAGGGGTACAACGCACAAAGCCGGCTCGAGCAAATTCGCGCAGCCCGGGAGAGTTTCGGCCAGCATTTGGAATTAATTGAAGCGATTGATCCAAAGAGCTGGAACCCGTCCGATTTACACAAGGAACTGAGCCGGGCTTTAAGCACAGTGGATGAGGCGCGCACGGTCTATAATGAGCAACGCAGCCGGTTGCAGGCAGCGGGTGGACATGAAGGCGATGCGTCGCTGCCTGACGTGGGCACAGACGCTTACGAGAGCAGCGACGGACGTTCTTTTTTTCAGTGGTTCCAGATTGGGGTCGCACTGACTTTGCCTCTGATTATCTTTGGCGCTGTTGCCCTCGCTCTTTTCGTTTGGATGGCGAGTAAGTGATGGCGATGTTTCGTCGTTCGTCCAAGTCCAGCCCGCCGCTTCGTCGCAGGGAGGAAGAAATTGCACGACAGGAAGCGGACCTGCGTGAGAGACTCGAAAAACTCGAGCAGCTTGTTGCGAAGGTGCCGCAAATCGAGAAAAACAGGGCGGACCAAGGATCAAAAGATAATCGAACCAATAAACGATTCCGCGTCTCGGTGGCGTCGCACGACCAGCGCGAAAGCAGGCGTTCCAAGCGTCCTCGTTCGATGCGCAAGGAGCGAAGAGACGGCCAAATCATTTTTCTGCTTCTTCTGGTGGCGCTTGCAGGAGTCGTCATCTGGCTAATCAGCAACCTGCATTCCTGAACGACAGCCATGGCCGGGGCCGCCGATCTCGATGTTGCGTACGTCGCCAGGCTGGCGCGGATCAATCGGTCCGAAGAGGAAGCGAACGCTTTTCAGAAGCAATTGGGCGATGTGCTGAATTACGTCGAAAAACTTCGTCAGGCTGACGTGAACGGTGTGGAAGCGGCTGCTCACGCACTTCCGATTTTTAATGTTTTTCGTGAGGACGCGCCGCGTGACTGGTTTACGGCAGAACAAGCGTTGAGCAATGCCCCTCGAAAGGCGAACGGTCTTTTTATTGTCCCTAAAGTTGTGGAATGACGGAGAAGGATCTGCCGGCGCTTAGCATCGCCGATCTGCAATCATTGTTGCGTCGCAGGGAAGTTTCCGCGCGGGAAGCTATCGGTGTTTTGCGAGAACGCATTGAAGCTGTCGATGGAGAAATTGGCGCTTATCTGTCGCTGGACATTGATGCTGCGCTCAAAGAAGCGGACACAGCGAATGTCGATCTTCCATTGGGCGGCGTCCCGCTTGCGATTAAAGACATCATCAGTGTAATGGGTCAACCTTGCACGTGCGCCTCAAAGATCTTGGGCGGTTATAGAGCAGCGTACAACGCCACTGTTGTTCAAAGATTGCGCGCCGCGGGCGCAATCCCATTTGGAAAAACCAACATGGACGAGTTTGCCATGGGTTCGTCCACCGAAAACTCCGCACTGAAGTTGACGCGTAATCCGTGGGATTTGTCGCGCGTACCTGGCGGCTCGAGTGGCGGTTCGGCGGCGGCAGTCGCGGCGGACGCTGCGTTCGGTGCGTTGGGCAGCGATACGGGCGGCTCAATTCGACAACCCGCTGCGCTGTCGGGCGTCGTCGGTTTCAAACCGACTTACGGCCGGGTTTCGCGATTTGGTCTCGTCGCGTTCGCTTCCTCACTCGATCAAATCGGGCCGTTGACCAAAACCGTCCGCGACTCTGCCCTTATTATGAACGCGATCGCAGGTCATGATCCGCAGGACAGCACCTCTCTCAACGAGCAGGTGCCTGACTATATTGCAAAACTCGGAAATGATTTGAGCGGAGTCCGGTTGGGTGTGCCGAAGGAATACATGATCGAAGGGATCGATCCACAGGTGAAAGGTGCGATCGACGCCGCGGTGGAACAGATGAATTCGTTAGGTGCCGAGATTGTCGATGTTTCATTGCCTCATACCGATTACGCGGTCGCGGTCTATTACATTCTGGCTACGGCGGAAGCTTCCGCTAACCTCGCTCGCTTCGATGGCGTTCGTTATGGATATCGAGCAGAAAATCCCAGGGACATGCTCGATCTTTATGGCCGCACGCGTGAGCAAGGTTTCGGACCGGAAGTGAAGCGTCGCATCATTCTCGGCACGTACGTCTTGAGCTCCGGCTATTACGACGCCTATTATTTGCGTGCACAAAAAGTGCGCGAGTTGATTCGCCAGGATTTCGCGGAGGCCTTCGAAAAAGTCGATGCATTGATTTCACCGACGTCACCGGTGCCAGCGTTCAAACTAGGCGAGCGCACGGCAGATCCGTTGCAAATGTATCTCGCCGATATTTTCACGATCGCAGCCAACCTGGCTGGAATCTGCGGAATCAGCGTGCCGTGCGGCTTTGCTGAGGTGGACGGGCATCGCCTGCCGATCGGTTTGCAGTTGCTGGGTAAACCGCTGGATGAAGCGCGCATTTTGCAAATCGCGCATGCCTACGAGCAAAGCACAGACTGGCATAAGGCGCGACCCCCCATCACCGCGACGAAATGATTCGCCAAACACTCAGGCAAGCGAGAGTAAAACCAAGAGTGCCTTCCCTGTCATTCTGAGCGAAGCGAAGAATCTCGGTGCTTGCTGAGGTCGAACTAGCTGAAATGATCAGAGATGTTTCGCTTCGCTCAACATGACAAACCTGAGGAGTCTTCAGCCCTGGCGCGCCGGTCGAACGTGCACCGGCGATTGAACACTCCCGCAGGGCGGCGCGGATTGCTCTGGGCTTTTGTCGTGACAGCGATTGTCTTCTCTGCGCTTCCGCTCCTGCGTTACCTCCGCGGCCACACTATCTTTGATTACGAACTCTGGTACACCACAGGCAAGCATGTGCTGGCCGGTGATGAGATCTATTTCTTTCGTGCTGGTAAGTACGATTTCATGTATCCGCCGCCTTGCGCACTCTTTCTGGCGGGCGCGAGTCTGCTTGGCCAGGGAGGATTGATTTTTCTTCTCGTCGCGATCAATTCGATCGCCTGGTTTTACGGTGCGAAGCTGAGTGCGGTTCTCGCCGCAGGCGACCGAGACACAACAAGTTGGTGGCTATATCTCATCCCGAGTCTGCTTGTGATTGTTTATATCTGGTCCAGTTACCACCTCGGTCAGCCGAGCGTTGTTTTGCTCGCGCTGATGCTGGGCGGTTTTGTTGCGTTGCGAAGAAAATGCGAAATCGTGGCCGGCAGCCTGATTGCAGTCGCTGCTGCCATCAAAGCGTTTCCCGTACTTGCAATTATTTATCTGATTTACCGCCGTTGCTGGAAAGCGGCAGTTAGTCTGGTCGCGACGCTCTTATTTTTGCTTTTCATTTTGCCGGCGCCGTTCCGGGGATTCAAACGCGCGTGGCACGACCTCGGGAACTGGAGCTCAGGGATGTTGAAATACAGCGAAGTCACCGTTGGTCAGCGCCCGATGCGCAGCTACACCTGGAAAAATCAATCTCTCATTGGTGTTAGTAATCGCCTGCTGCGCCACGTGGATGCGGATGCTGCTTCTGCGCCGCACCAGCCGGTGTATGTGAACTTCACCAGCCTTAAGTTTCCGATTGTCAACGCGATCATCATTGGCGTCTCGCTGACACTTGGCATCTTGTTTATCGCGGCGATGCCTCGACGCGACATGCGAACAGCGGAGGCCGATGCAGTCGAATTCGCTCTGCTCCTTTTGCTAATGCTGATGGTGACACCGCTTTCGTTTGGCTACTTTTACTCCTGGCTCATGCTGCCATTTGCCGTAATAACCCAACGAGCGCTCATTGAGAGAGTGTCGTCCATTTTGTGGTGGTGTGTGCCCGCGCTGGCGTTGCTCGCTGTAGGCTTGATAACCCCGCACGGCGCGCAGTTCTACGGGAATACATTTTTCGCCACGTTGCTGCTGTTTGTCGGGCTGTCGATTGAGCTTTTGCATTTCAAACGACAAACAGCCGACACGCGATCAACTGGTGAGTTATCTTCCTAAGCGGCAATGATCGGACTCTCGCGGCAGCAGATTTCCAATTTGTTCCCGTCAGGGTCCTCGAAGAAGAACGCGTAATAGCCCGGGCTGTAATCGACACAGATTTCCGGGCCCTCCAGATTTTTTCCGCCGGCTTGCCGCACCAGTTCTGCAATACGGTCGACTTCCTCTCGCGTATCGGCCCAGAACGCGATGCGCGTTCCGTTCGGCTGATGATTCTTGTCCTCGGTAAATCCGAAGAACTCAGACGGCTTGTCTGTGCCAGAAGAATAAAAAGTATGGAAATCTCCTTCGGTTTCCGGGCGCGGCGAGGGTTCGTGCCTTTCGCAAACAAATCCAAGCTGCGGCAAAAATTGTCCGTAAAAGTTCTTCGCTACCTCCATGTTTTTCACTCGTAAATCAATGTGATCAAAGCAACGTGTTTTCATTTTCGGTTCTCTCTTCGGACCATCAGTTTTAGTCCGGACCAGGTTTCATCAATTGCGCACACTTTTACATCGACGAATCCGAGCGGCAACGCGACAGCGCGAACCACGTTTTCCGTCACATCGGTAGGCACGGTAGACGATCTTTTTGGCCAGGAAACCCAAACTGTTCCGGTGTCCGCGGTTTTCTCTCGTAAGGCGGACAATCGCTTCTCCAATTCTCTGCGTTTCTTGATAAAAACGTGGACAAAACTCGACTCGGGCTTCAAGCGATCTGAAAAAGTTACGCCTTCCGGAATTGTACCGAGCAATGGACGATAGTTTGTCGGCGCGTTGATTGTGACGACGGTCAGCCCCGGTTTGATTCCTAGCTTTTTTGGTAGCGGCGTTCCTGAGTAACCGGCCATTTCGCACTTTACGGCGGGCTCAGTAAAAAGTGATAGGTCAAAATAGCGGCGGTCGAATTGTGGAAACTAAATATACTGGATTAGTTTCCGCGTTGTGATAAGACTACCATGAATATGAAACGGGCACACAATCCGCGGACGCAAAGCCGAAAGCGCGATCCGAACCGGCAGCGAATCGTTGATGCTGCTCGGGTCCACTTTTTCAGTCACGGATTCCGCAGTGTGACCATGGATGATCTGGCGGAAGAGCTGGGCATTAGCAAGAAAACGCTCTACGCCCATTTCCCCGGAAAAATCGATCTGCTCGAGGCCGTGCTGGCCGATAAGCTCGCCAGCGTCGAAGCCGCACTGAAGGAGGTTACGCGCTCGCATCCGCACGATTTCCCGGCGGCTTTGCGGGACTTGTTGGCTGGCACGCACCGCGAATTGGATGAAATCAAGCCGCCGTTCGTGCGCGATATGCGCCAGAAAGCGCCGGAAGTCTTTAAACTCGTCGAACGCCGCCGGGCCGCGCTAATCCAGCGCTACTTCGGAAAATTTTTCGTCGAGGGCCAACGCGCGGGAATGGTGCGCAAGGATGTTCCGGTCAAACTGATCATCGAAATTTTGCTGGCAATGGTTCAATCCATCATGAATCCGCCGAAGATGGAAGAACTTGGGATGATGCCGAAAGAAGGGTTCACCGGGATTCTTAAGATTGTTCTCGAAGGCGCGCTGACATCAAAGGGACGAAAAGCGTGAATGCGTCATTCGTTGGTGAACTTCGGCAGTTATTGCGCGCAGCGGGAGTTTTGACGTTACTTATCTTGCTCACCGGTTGCGGCGATCGTAGCAAAGCAGTTTCGGGAACCATTGAAGTGGATGAAGCACATGTGGGGCCGCGCGCGGGTGGGCGCGTAGAAAAGATTTTGCATTGGGAAGGCGATCGTTTGCACGAAGGCGAGCTGATCGTGCAACTCGATGCTTCGGAGCTGACGGCCCGGCGGGGTCTTGCCGTGGCACAAGTCGACACAGCGCTCCACGACGCGGATGCGCAGGAAGCGCAATTGGTGTTCCTGCGCGATGAAGCGCGTCGCCAGAAGGATTTACTTACTCGAAAAGTCGTTTCTTCAAGTGACGCTGAGCGAGCCGACAGCTCGGCGAAAACGCAAGAGAAAAATCTTGCGGCTGCCAAGATGCGCGTAGCGCAAGCACGCGCACAACTTGCCGATATCGACGCGCAGCTCGCGGAAATGCAGGTCACCGCGCCAGCCGATTCCATTTTGGAGGTGCTCAGTGTGAAAGTGGGCGACGTGCTGCCGGCGAATCGCGAAGCCGCCACGCTGATATTGACCGGCCATCTCTGGGTGCGCGTTTATGTTCCGGAATCGTGGCTGGGTTTGATCAAACTGGGCGAGCACGTTCGCGTCCGGGTCGATTCATTTCCGGGGAAAGATTTCGATGGCCTTGTCGAACAGATAAATCGGCAGGCCGAATTTACCCCGCGCAACGTGCAAACTGTCGCCGACCGAATCAAACAGGTATTCGGCGTGAAGATTCGATTGCCGAGCGACGATGATCACCTGCGCGCCGGAATGGCTGCTGATGTTTATTTCCCGAATGTGAAATGAGAAGCGGTACCCACGAAACACGCGAAAAACACGAAAAGATTACTGTGAATTTCGTTTCGCACATTTCGTGTGTTTAGTTGGCGAAGATGCCGATCCTCAGTTTTTCTCGCTGACTTTATGAGCGAACCAATGATCGAAGTGGACAACCTAACGAAGCGCTTCGGCACGTTTACGGCTGTTGATCACGTTTCATTCTCTGTCGGGAAAGGATCGATCTTCGGTTTTCTCGGTCCAAACGGCTCCGGGAAATCGACCGTGATCCGGATGTTGTGCGGTATTCTCGAACCAAGTGATGGGACGGCGAAAATCGGCGGACATGACATCGTGCGAGATTTAGAGCCGATCAAAGAAATGATCGGTTATATGTCGCAACAATTTTCGCTGTACGACGAGCTGACCGTAAATGAGAACCTCATCTTTGCAGGGAAACTTTATGGATTGAGCGGCGGCGAATTGAATCAGCGTCGCGACGAGATGATTGCTACGACGCATCTCGAGCCGTACGTCAAGAGGCGCGCTTCAAATCTTTCCGGCGGCTGGCGACAACGACTCGCCATGGCCTGCTCGCTCATGCACAAGCCGACTGTGCTCTTTCTCGATGAGCCAACCGCAGGCATCGATCCGGTCGCGCGGCGCGAGCTTTGGGATTTGCTTTTTGAGTTCGCGGGTAAAGGCATGACGCTTTTTGTGACGACGCATTACATGGACGAAGCGGAGCGCTGTGATCATGTGGGTTACATTTACATGTCGAAGTTGATCGTATGTGGTGAGCCGGACGACCTAAAAAAACTGCCTGACGTAAATCCGCCTGGAACGCGCCGGCTTGATGTGACTTGCGATCATGTGACCACGGCGCTGCGCGCGATGCACGAAATGCGCGGAGTGCGCAGTGCGACGGTGTTCGGTCAATCGATGCATTTGCTGGTCGATGAGAGCGTCAAGCGCGCGCAAATAGACGACCAACTGCGCAAAGTCGGCGTCGATCACTCCGAGATTCGGGAAATAGGCCCTTCGCTCGAGGACGTGTTTGTCGAGCTTTCAGCCAAGCACGCTGCGGAGCAACAAAAAGCTGCGTGATCCAATGAACGTCATGCGGAGCGAAACCAAGGAAATCCAAGAGGGGCGATCCAGATCGCCCGTGCGGCGGAGTAGAGACCGCCGCTCCTTGTAAAGCAGATGAAACATAAATTATTTCGCGGGCTCGGCGCGATTCTCTTTAAAGAATTCATCGTCGTCGCGCGCGATCCGTTGACGCTCTTCTTCTTTTTCTTTCCGCCACTGATCGAGATGGTGGCGTTCGGTTACGCGCTGGATAACGACATCAAACACATGGCGATGCTCATTCTGAATGAAGATCGCAGCGTTGAGAGCCGACTGTTGATCGATCGCTTCGTAAATACAGAGACGTTTCGTGTGGTGGGCGAGGTGCACAGCCTGGATGAGCTTAAGAGCGAAATGCGGAAAGGCCGCGCCTACGCCGCGTTGGACATCCCGCCGACCTTCACTCGTGACCTCAATGCGAGTCACTCCGCACAGGTACAATTGCTTGTCGACGGATCCAACTCTACGACGGCGTTGCAAGCCCTTAACACCGGACTCGGTGTGGCGTTGACCCAGTCGGTAGAATCGCTTCTGCGCGAAACCGGTCGGCAAGGCGTGCCGATCGATATTCGCCCGCAGATGCTTTACAACCCGGCAATGCGCGCACCGAACTTTTATGTGCCGGGCGTAATCGGGGTTGTCTTGCAAATCGGGACGACAGTCGCTGCCGCTATGGCACTCGTACGCGAGCGGGAACGCGGCACACTCGAGCAACTACTCGTTAGTCCATTGAGCCGCAGTGGTCTCATGCTGGGCAAACTTGTTCCGTACTTGTGTATCGGAATGGCCATGGCCGTGATTTTGTTTCTGATTATGCGGTTTGTGTTTTTCGTCCCCATCGAGGGCAGCGTAGTGGCAATGATGTTTTCCACTTTAGTGTACGTCTTCGCCTTGCTCAGTCTTGGATTGGTGGTCGGGACCAAAGCCGAAAACCAAATGCAGGCGCTTCAAATGTCGATGGTATTCCTGTTGCCAAGTGTTTTCTTCTCCGGATTCATTTTCCCCCGGGAAACCATGCCGTGGATTTTTTATGCGCTCGGCGCGCTGTTCCCCACGACCTATTTCATCGCACTCATGCGAGCGATCATTTTGCGCGGCGCAAATTTGTTCGAATACTGGCCGCAGCTTGCCATTCTCATTGGGATGTCGGCCTTGCTGTTCGCCTTCTGCGCATCGCGATTCCGAACCAAAATCGCGTGACTTCGGCGTGCCTCGATTGGGTAGCGCACGCGTCTCGCGTGCTGGTAATCGCGTCCACGCGGTCGCGAACTTTCTGACAAATCCGTCTGGACGCTACGGCGTTGCTCAAGAAAAGATTGTTGGGGCGGGTGGGGCGGGACACCGCAACGAGCACCCGAGACGCGTGCGCTACCCGGAAGTCGCGAACGCGCTTATCGTTATCGAGTTCCTTTGTAATCTGCTCGCTACGTGTTCAAACGAATACTCTTCAGCGCCCTGCGCGTTACAATCGCTGTCGCAGCGGTTGTTGCGTTACTCTGGTGGTTCGGAATGAGAATGCCCGGCAAAAATATTTCGAAGACGGTGCCGTTGTCGTCTGATGAAATTACGCTACGCGAAGAGCTCCGCGCCGATGTGCAAAAACTCGCCGGAGAAATTGGCGAGCGAAATATGTGGCGCTACGCGCAGCTCAACGCGGCTGCCGATTTCATCGAGAATTCCTTTTTGCACGCCGGTCTTCATCCGCGACGAGACAGTTATGAACTGCGTGGCCAGGCCTGTCACAACATCGAAGTCGAGATTCCCGGTACTCATCCAGAGGTTCTTCTAATCGGTGCGCATTACGACTCAGTATTTGGCTCGCCCGGAGCGAACGACAATGGCAGCGGTGTCGCTGCAACGCTTGCTTTGGCGCGACACTTTGCCAACAGAAAGATGCAGCACACGATGCGTTTCGTCGCGTTCGTGAACGAAGAGCCGCCTTATTTCTTGTCGGGCGAAATGGGAAGCCTTGTTTACGCCGGACGATGCAAAGCGCGCGGCGACAAAATCTCGGGGATGATCAGCCTCGAAACGATCGGCTATTTTTCCGATGCACCGCATTCGCAAACTTATCCATCTCCAGGCCTGGGTATCTTTTATCCTAAAGTTGGCAACTTCATCGGGTTCGTCGCGAATGTTCACTCACGGGCGCTGCTTCGTCGCGTCATCGCGCTTTTCCGCGAGCACGCAAAGATTCCATCCGAAGGTGCGGCCCTTCCCGCGTTTGTTCCGGGCGTTAGTTGGTCGGATCAATGGTCATTCTGGCGAAACGGTTATCCCGGCATCATGGTCACCGACACGGCACCGTTTCGTTATCCGTATTATCACTCAGCTAACGATACTCCCGACAAACTCGATTACGACCGATTCGCGCTCGTGGTCAGCGGCATGGAAAAAGTGATCGAAGGTTTGGATAAGTTGTAACTGCGTTCGCCAGGATAGCGTCGGTCATTAGATCAGGCTTTCATTAACACCGGCCTTCAGGCCGGTGGAATACCTCCAGCCCGAGCAAGCCGTTTAAAGGGCTTAGCTCCTCGCTACCGCACGCGCACCGGTCTGAAGGCCGGTGTTAATGAAAAGCTCAGTCGTGAGCTGACTCAGGAACAAAAACAAATCAGAGAGCTGCCGCCGCGACACGCTCCAGTGCGTAACCGATCAGTCCGCTTGCCGGCAGCGTAAAAAGCCAGGCCCATAGGATTCGCTCGACCACGGTCCAGCGCATTCCGCTGAAACGTTTCACCGCTCCAACTCCCATGATCGACGTTGTGATTACGTGCGTGGTCGAAAGCGGAATTCCGTAGTAGCTCGCGGCTTGGATAATTACTGCAGCGGTTGTCTCGGCGGCGAATCCGTTCACCGGCTGCAACTTGACCATGCGGTGGCCTAGCGTGCGAATGATCCGCCACCCGCCCGCGGCGGTCCCAACGGCCATCGTTAGCGCGCAGATAGCCACGACCCAGATCGGCAGGACGAAGGTCGGAGTCTTGAGAAAAGCGAGTGAGCCGGGCAAATGATCGAAGCTACCGGCTTTGGTGCCGGTGAAAAGCGCAAGCGCAATGATACCCATCGTCTTTTGCGCATCATTTGAGCCGTGGCTGTGAGCCATCCACGCTGCGCTGAAGATTTGCAGTTTGCCAAACAGCGTGTTCACGAAGTGTGGCGTGAAGCGATGAAGCGCCGCGAAAAGCAAGAACATCAGTAGTCCGCCAAAAATAAAGCCAGCGAGCGGCGAGATGATCATTGGCACAACGATTTTCGGCCAGATGCCAGCGTTCCACTTTATTACTGACCAATCGCCGCGCGCCGTCGCAAGCGCGGCCCCGCAAAGTCCGCCGATGAGCGCGTGACTCGAGCTCGAAGGCAAACCGAACCACCACGTGGTGATATTCCACACGAAGGCAGCGACGACAGCCGCGACCACTGTGGGCATTGTGACGACGTTCGTGTCCACAAGGCCTTTGCCGATGGTCGAGGCCACCGCGCCGCCAAGGAGAGCGCCTGTGAGATTAAAGAAAGCCGCCATCGCAATGGCTTGGCGCGGCGTGAGTACTTTGGTCGAGACGACCGTCGCGATGGCGTTGGCGGCGTCGTGAAAGCCGTTGCTGTATTCGAAGATGATCGCTGCGATTACGACGATGAGAAACGTAAACATAGCCGCAGTGGGCAGCGGGCTACGAATACTTTAGCGCCACTTCAAGGACGATGTTTCCTGCATCCCGGCAGCGGTCGATGACCTTTTCGATCAATGCGAACAGATCGCGCAGAAAAATCACCTGCTTCGCTTCGTAATCGCCCTGATAAAGATCGCGCAACAGATCGAGCTCGAGTTTGTCAGCCTCGCCCTCAATCGACTGGAGCTTTGCATTCATCTCGCGCGCGGTCGCCGCGTCCGTGCCTTTGCGTAATTGTTTTACCATGGCCATGACTGTTTCCGCCGCTTGATCGAGTAGCTCCACCTGTTTGCGGAAATCGCGGCCGTGCAAGTCCTCCGGACAAATGAGAACGCGTTCACCGATTTTCTCTACCGTCTTGGGGATCTTGTACAACGCGCCGGCCAGCGCCTGAATGTCCTCGCGCTCAAAAGGTGTGATGAAGACTTTGCAAAGCTGCTCGGTCAGCTCCTGTGTGATTTCCTTGTCCTTGCGCCGGCTCAGGATGAATTGTTCAAGGCTCTGTGGCGACTCGTGTTGCTCGAGTCGTTCCAGCAACGCGATCAAATGATGCACGCTCCCATCTGCCTCCTCCGCGCTTTTCTCCAGTAAATCATAGAACTTTTCGTCGCGTCCGAAGATTTTTTGGATCGACAACATAGCTCTCCTCAGTTGTAGCCGAGGGAGGTGACGTCGGCCAGCCTGTTTCTTGCCGGAGACAAAAACTGCGACCACCGATACCAGCTACAACAATGTGCCGCGAAGGATGAATAGCGCGACGTTGAAATAAATCACCAGTCCCGTTACATCCACCAGCGTGGCGACGAATGGCGCCGATGAAGCCGCCGGATCGAGTCCGCAACGGCGCAGCAAAAAGGGAAGCATCGCGCCACTCAGAGTGCCCCACAGCACGACTCCGACAAGCGCAGCCCCGACAGTAAGCGCGACGAGCCAGTGATATTTTCCGTAATCAAAAATGTGCAAGTATTGCCACAGCGTGATTCGAAAAAAACCGATGGTTCCAAGAATTAAGCCGAGCGAAACTCCGGAGAGCAATTCCTTGCGGACGACGCGAAACCAATCGCGCAAACGCAATTCGCCGAGAGCCATCGCGCGGATAACCAGCGTCGTCGCTTGCGATCCAGAATTGCCGCCACTGGAGATGATCAAGGGCAAAAACATCGCTAGAATGGCGGCCTTCTCGATCTCGCTGTTATAACCCTGCATTGCGGTTGCCGTCAGCATTTCGCCGAGAAACAGTATGATCAGCCAGGTCGCGCGTTTCTTTACCATTCGCAGCAACGGAATCGTCGTGTACGGCTCGTCCAAAGCTTCCATACCACCGAGTTTCTGGATGTCTTCGGTCGCTTCTTCCTCCGCTACGTCGAGCATGTCGTCGCCCGTGACGATTCCCACCAGCACACCATTTGAATCGACCACCGGCAACGCGGCGCGATCGTACTTGCGGAAAACATTCAGCGCGTCCTGCCGCGAATCGGTCACGTTCAACGCCACGAAGGTCTGATCGCGAATGTCGCTCACCTTCGCCGTGAGCGGCCGTAGCAAAAACTCACGCATCCGCACGTCGTCGATCAGTTTCCCGCGCTCATCCACGACATAAACGAAGTTCAGCGTCTCGCTGTCGCGGCCATACTCGCGCACGTAGTCGAGCACATGTTGCACTGTCCAATCCTCCTTCACCTGGATAAAGTCCGGTGTCATCAAACGCCCGACGCTGTCTTCCGGGTAACCCAGAAGTGCCGTGGCCACGTGGCGTTCTTCCGGCGTGAGCAGCCGGATTAGTTGGCGCGCCGCGGCGCTGGGCAATTCCTCCAGAAGCGCCGTGCGATCGTCCGGCGACATCTCATTCAGAATGCCGACGACCTGCTCGTGCGCCATCGCGCGTAACAATTTCTGTTGTTCCTCGACTCCGATGTATTCAAAGACGTCCGCGGCCAGCGCCGCTGGCAGGACGCGAAAGATGATCACCTGTTCGTCTTCGGGAAGATCGAGAATCACTTCTGCGACATCGGCCGACGGCCACTCGCGAAACAGCTCACGCAGCGCGCCGAAATTTCGGGCGTCGATCAGACTTTTGATTTCTGGCGCCAGAAGATTGCCAACCACGTCGCGTTTCTAACATTCGCGTTGGCCTAAAGCAACGCCCACAAGCTGGTTAAAAAGTTAAAAGAGTTACAAGGTTACAAAGGTCGGCCCCTGGTTTTCCGTTGTAACTTTTTAACTTTCTAATCCTTTAACCCTTGATGCTTCTCCGCTCGGCATTTGGCGGAAACCTGCGCTTGTCATTCCGAGCGAAGTTGCTTGCCTCGCCGTAGCTTTATGCGAAGGCTGGGAGGAATCTCTAGAAATTGTTTTGGCCGTGGCAATTTCGTCTCCGCTTGGAATTGCCCGAAAAAGAGCCAAGATTGTCTCTATGCCTGCCGTCGCTACAGGTCCAACGATCCGGCGCGAGATCGGCGACGATCACGTTTGCCTGCTTGTCTTCGATCGCCCTGAATCCGGCGCGAACATCTTCGACGCAGCTACGCTCGACGAGTTGAACGAACATCTCGATTCTGTTGAAAACGATGCTTCGTTGCGCGGTTTGATCATCGCCTCGGCAAAAAAATCCATTTTCGTGGCAGGGGCTGACTTAAAGACGCTGTTACAACAAGCGCAAAGCGGCGACATGCGGGCGTTCATTGCTCACGGGCAACGGGTTTTGAATCGGCTGGCAGAATTAAAAATCCCGACTGTCGCCGCAATACACGGCGCATCCGCTGGTGGCGGCTACGAAGTAACGCTGGCGTGCGACTATCGTATCGCTTCAGATGATCCGGCGACGCGGATCGGACTCCCGGAGACGACGCTGGGCCTCATTCCCGCCTGGGGCGGTTGCACCCGTTTACCGCGGCTAATTGGCGTCGAGAAAGCGGCGGAAGTGATTGCAAAGGGAAAACTTTATTCGGCGCAGGAAGCCAGGAAGCTGGGCTTGGTCGATGGAGTCGCTCCACGCGAGAAACTTCTCGAGCTGGCGCGGAACAAGTTGGGCGACGGAAAACGCAAATTGGAGGGGCGAACTCCCGCGAGCCCGACGTCGCAGGAGCTGCGCCCTCCAAAACAACGAGGAAACGCCGCACCGGAACGTGCCTGGGAAATCATCAACAAAACTCTGTCGATTTCGCCAGACCAATCGCTGCAGATGGAGCTGGATGCGATTGTCGATGTTGGTAAATCGGAATCGACGCAAAACCTGATTCGCAATTTCTTCCTGGCTGAAAAGTACAAGAAAGGGCCTTCGAAAGCGCCGCTGGAGAAGGTGGTGCATGCCGCAGTGATCGGCGCCGGCGTAATGGGCTCGGGGATCGCACAATGGCTTAGTTCGCGCGGCGTGACAGTGATTTTGCGCGACATCGCGCGTGAGCAGGTCGATCGCGGCCTCGCGACCATTGAGAAAACCTATGCAGATGCCGTAAAGCGTGGTTTGACGACTGAGGAGAAAGCGAAAGCAGGCCGCGCGCGGATTGTCGCTTCCACTGCGCCGATGGAATTGCGCGACGTGCAATTCATCATCGAGGCCGCCTCGGAAAAATTTGAGATAAAGAAAGAGATCTTTCGCGAACTGGGGATGCAGGCCGGCCCGAAAACGATCGTTGCCACAAATACATCGGCCCTTCCGGTCGGCAGGCTCGCCGACACGACCGTTTCACCCGAGCACGTGATTGGTCTTCATTTTTTCAATCCGGTCAGCCGAATGAAACTGGTTGAAGTTGTAGTTGCGAAACAAACATCAGACGAGACGCGCGATCGGAGCCTGGGTTTTGTACGACAGATTGGAAAACTGCCGGTGATTGTGCGCGACAGCCCGGGTTTTCTAGTCAACCGCGTTTTGTTTCCGTATTTGCTTGATGCCGCTGAGCTTTTCGAGAGCGGCGCGGACGCTGCCACGATTGACAATGCGCTGGTGCAATGGGGCATGCCGATGGGGCCGCTACGATTGATCGATGAAATCGGCGTCGATATTACCATCGATATTGGCAACACACTGGAAAATGCGTACGGGCGGCGGGATCACGTTTCCTCGGTTTTGCTTTGGCTGCGCGACGGCCAGATGCGTGGCCGCAAGGCAGGCGCGGGTTTTTACAAATATGAAGGTAAAGCGCAGACGCCTAACGAATCGCTCGCGCAGTGGCGTCGTGCATTGCACGGCGAGCCGGAAGGCGCCGAGGGGCCGAATATTCCTCCGGACTGGCACCGCGATCCTCGTTTGCGGTTGAACGAAGAGGAGCTGGCGAAGCGATTAATCCTCCTGATGGTCAATGAAGCTGCGCGCTGCGTGGAAGAGAAAGTCGTCGGTTCGCCCGAGGATGCAGACTACGGAATGATTTTGGGAACCGGTTTCGCGCCGTTCCGAGGTGGACCGTTACGTTTCGCGGAACATTTTGGATTGAAGAAAGTCGTCGATGAGCTGGAACGGCTGGCGCAGACTGAGGAGAAATTTTCGCCGTGCGAGATATTGAAAAAGCACGCCGGCGATGGAACGAAATTTTATGAAAGCTGACGTAGCACAGGCATCGTGCCTGTGGGGCAGGCGGGCGTCTCGCCTGCTGCCGATTATGAAGTTCAAAATCAATGAGACACCAGGCAAGATGCCCGGTGTCCCCACCGGCGTGACGCCCGTGCTACCATGAAATCCCCGCTCGAAGCGCCCGAAAAACAAATCGCTGAGGAAACGAGCGCGAAGCCACAAAAGCCGGCTGCCGCCGTTATTGACACGTCGAAGATGTCGAAAGGCCAGCGTGAAGCGCTGGAACTGGCGGAGGCCGCGCGCGATCCACTCGAAGACCGCGGCAGTTTCGCCAGCAACCTTTTTGTCGGCCGTTACGATTTCGATCGGATTTATCCGTATCCTGCGCAGAGCGCTGAAGATCGTGCCGCAGGCGAAGATTTTTTGCAGAAGCTGGAAAGTTATTTGCGCGAACATGTCGATCCGGACGAGATCGATCGTACCGGTGAAATTCCGCCAGAAAATTTCAATGGACTTGCGGAAATCGGCGCGTTTGGAATCAAGGTGCCAAAGAAATATGGCGGACTTGGTTTGTCGCAGTGCAATTACGGACGGGCCGCAGTTTTGCTTGGGAGTTGGGACGGAAACGTGGCGGCGCTTGTTTCCGCCCATCAATCGATCGGAGTCGCCCAGCCGCTGCTCTTGTTCGGCACAGAGGAGCAGAAACAAAAATATCTGCCTCGCGTTGCGGGCGGAGAAATCTCTGCGTTCGCATTGACAGAGACACATGCCGGGTCTGATCCGGCAACAATGAGTCTGCGCGCCGAGCCAACTCCGGATGGCTCCGAGTTCGTGCTAAACGGTGAAAAACTTTGGTGCACGAATGGCGTGAAAGCGGGAGTCCTTGTAGTGATGGCGCGCACACCGTCGAAGATGGTTGGAGGGAAAGAGCGCAAGCAAATCACGGCGTTCATCGTCGATGTCGATACGCCAGGGCTGGAGATCATTTATCGTTGCCGGTTCATGGGATTGCGCGCGCTTTACAACGCAGTGGTGAAGTTCACAGACGTGCGAGTACCGCGCGAGAACATCATCTCGAAAGAAGGCGCCGGATTAAAAGTCGCGCTCACCACGTTGAACACGGGGAGACTCACATTGCCCGCCGCATGCGTGGGCCTTTCCAAGCGGCTGCTCGAAATCTCGCGCAAATGGGCAAGCGAACGCATCCAATGGGGCGTGCCGATCGGCAAACATGCTGCCATCGCCGGAAAAATAGCGGAAATGGCCGGGAATGTTTTCGCCATGGAAGCGATGACGTTTCTCACCTCGTCGCTGCTCGATCGTAAAGCGGGCGATCTGCGCATCGAAACCGCCATGTGCAAAATGTGGGCGACCGAAACGACCTGGAGAATCGCCGATGACGCGATGCAGGTGCGCGGTGGTCGCGGCTATGAAACTGCGCAATCGCTTGCCGGCCGAGGCGAGCCGCCCATCGCAGTGGAGAGATTTCTTCGAGATTGCCGCGTCAATACAATTTTCGAAGGTTCGAGCGAAATCATGCGGTTGTTCATCGCGCGCGAGGCGCTCGATCCGCATTTGAAAGTTGGCGGGGCGATTTTCAACACGCAACTGCCAATGTCGGAACGCGCGAAAGCCGTCTTCAGTTCTGGAAAATTCTATGCTGGCTGGTATCCGCGCCAGTGGATGCTGAACGGCGCAGGCAAGATCGACAATTTGCATCCGATATTGCGCGGCCATGTCGATTATGCCGCGCGCACTAGCAAGCGACTCGCGCGCGGTCTGTTTCACGCCATGGCGCGGTTTGGTCCGAAGCTGGACCGCGAACAACTGCTCCTTTCCAGATTTGTCGGAGCGGCGACGGAATTATTTGCGATCAGCGCGACCTGCTCTTATGCCCAATGGTTGCTCGGCCAGGGGAAACCTGCGGATGAAATTCTCACTGTTGCAGACTATTTCTGCCGCTCCGCGCGGATGAGAATCGATCATCATTTCGCGGGTACAATGCGCAACGTAGACAGACGCGGCTACTCTCTGGTGCAAGATTTGCTCGCGGGGAAACACGCGCTCCTTCGCGACGGAATTGTGTAATCGCGCGCGTTTCGCGCAAGAAGTCATGGGGAAGCGCTGACATCTTACGCTTCAGTTCCCCTAATTGCTCTAATGCAATCTCTCCAACAGCTATGCGACACCCCCGGACGCGGAGGTGTTCGCAAATAACTGTTTCCCTGAGATGCAGTCTTGCTTGTTAGGTCTGTTTTTGGTTCGATCGTAACGTGTCCGTTAACGAGGATCACGCCTCGGAAAGTCGAACTGCCTCAAGTTCGCCACGGCGAATCCGTCCGGAGGCGGACGCACAAAAAGCATCAATCGCGTTCACAACGACTCATTGGAGTGTGGTGCTGGAAGCTCAGGGTCAATCGCCCGCAGCGCAGGAAGCATTGGAAAAACTCTGCCGCACTTATTGGCGGCCTGTGTACGGTTTCATCAGACGTCAAGACATTAGAACCCACGAAGCCGAAGACCTCACGCAGGGATTCTTTTCGCTGCTCCTAGAGCGCCGCGACTTCGATGCTGTCCGTCGGGAGAAAGGACGCCTGCGTTCCTATCTGCTAATGTCACTGAAACATTTCCTCACCAGCGAGCAGCGCCGTGCGATGACACTGAAGCGAGGCAAAGGACAACAGCTGATTCCGCTGGAAGAACTGATGGCAAACAACCGAGTCGATGTGGAACCAGCAGATCCTCTGAGCGCTGATCGCCTTTATGAGCGCCGTTGGGCATTGACGCTTATGGAGCAAGTCCTGCGGCGATTGAAAGACGAATACTGCACAGGTGGTAATACCGTGTTATTTGATTCCCTGAAGCAACTGCTGCCCGACGAATTGGGAGCACCGTCACGAGCGGATATTGCATTGCAGTTGGGCATGACGGACAATGCACTTCGACAAGCCTTCCATCGGTTTCGCCAGCGTTATCAACTTTTGTTACGCGAAGAAATCGGTCACACTGTCGCCGTTGCCAGCGATGTCGAAGATGAGCTACGCCATTTGATCAGTGTGTTGCGAACGTAACGTATGATGGAATCCCGCGCAGTACATGATGGGGAGCGCGCACGCGACTCTCCCATCATGAGCAGCAGCGCACCGAGGGTTTGTCGAAAATGCGGAGCGGAAATTTTTGCCGACGCGCCGGAAGGCCTTTGTACCGCTTGCCTCTTTGAGACCGGCCTTGATCTGCCCGCTGATGAAACCGACGAACCGCCGAACGCAGGTAGGGCGCGACCGCCGGGCGCGCCGAAAATGAAGTCGGGCAGCACGGGGACATTCGGCGATTTTGGCGACTACGAACTGTTGGAGGTAATCGGTCGCGGCGGCCAGGGCGTCGTTTATCGCGCCCGGCAGAAAAGTCTCAATCGCACGGTTGCGCTCAAAGTGATTGGCTTGGGCCATTGGGCCACTGAAGCGCATCTAAAGCGTTTTCGCAGGGAAGCGGAAGCCGCCGCCAGCCTCGATCATTCCGGTATTGTTCCCATTTACGAAGTCGGCGAGCGCGATGGCTCCTGCTACTTCAGCATGAAGTTAGTCGAAGGCGGCCAGCTTGATGAAGTGATCAAGCGCGAACCAATGCCAATCCGACGCGCGATAGAACTAATCGCCAAGGTAGCGCGCACCGTTCACTACGCGCACGAGCATGGCATTCTTCATCGCGACATCAAACCGGGAAACATCCTGCTCGATGGGAAAGGCGAACCGCACCTCACCGACTTTGGCCTGGCGAGACTGGTCGAGACAGAAAGCACAGTCACACGCACGATGGAAGTCTTGGGTACACCGAGTTACATGGCGCCCGAACAGGCGGTAGGCAACAATGCACGCATCAGCAGCGCGACTGATGTTTATGGAGTTGGCGCAGTGCTTTACCAGCTACTAACAGGTCAGCCGCCTTTTGCTGGCGGAACAACCTACGAGACTATCAAGTTATTACTGGATACCGAGCCGCGGCAACCGCGGTTGTTGAATCCTAAACTAGATCGTGACCTTTCAACGATCTGCCTCAAATGCCTCGAGAAAGATCCGCAGCGCCGTTACTCGTCCGCTCTTGCACTGGCTGAAGATCTTGAGCGCTGGCTCAAGCACGAGCCGATCCAAGCCCGGCGCACACGCGCTGGAAAAAATGGGTGCGTCGCAATCCAACCAGCGCGCTACTGGCAGCATCCTTGGTCGCGTTGGCAGCCGCCGCCTGCTGGATCGTTTGGAAGAGCGAATTAGTTCGGCGTCCGATGCCGGCCGGAATCGCTGTGCTGCCATTCCTCGATCTTAGCCCGGCAAAAGATCAGGAATATTTCTGCGACGGCATAAGCGAGGAGATTCTCGACGCATTGGCGAAAATCGAGGGGCTGCGCGTCGTTGCCCGCACCTCGTCGTTCTCATTCAAGGGAAAGAACGCGAACGCGAGCGAGGTTGGAAAAAAGCTAAATGTCGAAAACGTGCTTGAAGGAAGTTTGCGACGTGAGGGTAACCGGATTCGTATTAGCGCGCAGTTAGTTAATGCGCGCAACGGTTTTCATCTTTGGTCGCAAACTTACGAGCGCGAACTCAAGGGCGTCTTTGCGCTGCAGGATGAAATCACGCGCTCAATTGTGGACGCGCTCAAGATCAAGCTTGCGATTTCGCTTCCTACCCACGAACAACGCAACACGGAGGCATACGATCTTTATTTGAGGGGTGAGTATGAGTTTCGCCAGGCCGAAAGTAGTCTGACCGCGGACGCCTACGATCGTGCCGACGCGTTTTACCGGCAGGCGCTGGCAGGCGATCCAAATTTTGCCGAAGCCGCTGCGGAGCTCGCGCGCAGTCGGCTATCGCGCCACTGGTTTGTCTCGCCTTTGGCGCCACCGGAATTAGAGGAGGTAAAGTCGCTTATCGACCGCGCTCTGGCGCTGGCTCCGAATTCGCCGGAAGCGCACTTTGCACTCGGGTTATTCTTCTATTATGGTCATCGCCAATACGAGAACGCGCTGACGGAGTTTAACCGCACGCTGGAGTTACAGCCGAACGATGCTTTGGCCCGAGCATATTGCGCGTCGGTTTACCGCCGCCGCGGTGAATGGGAGCGCTCGCTGGCCGATTATCAACGAGCGCAGGAGCTCGATCCGCGGGACACCATAATCGCGATGAATATCGGAAATACTTATCTGGCGTTGCGTCTGTGGGAGGATGCGGAGCGTGCCGAATTGCGAGCTCTCGCCATCGATCCGCACAACGCGCAGGCAGCGCTTTTTGTTCTCAGCTCTCGCCTCAACGCGACGGGCGATGCAAGCTCGGCCCGGCGAGCTCTCGATGGTTTTCCAGAGGGCGCCAAAGTCAGCCCCACCAGCCGCCGCCGCGGTCTTGGCGATGTGGGAGCTATCATTGGTATCTGGGTTTATCTTGACGTTATCGAAAGACACTTCACCGATGCTTTTCAAGCTTTCGAGAAGGACGTGGGCAACGACGATGCTGCGCATCTCGAGCAGCTTGCTGGGCGCGTCGCCCTTCGCGTGCTGGCGGGACAGACTGAGGCAGCCAAATCAATGGGCGAAGAAGCGCTGCCATTACTCGAGTCGAGACTCCGAGAGTGGCCGGATGACGCTTTCGCGCTGACGCGGTTATCTTGGGTTTACCTTGCCCTCGGGCGCAATGCCGATGCTCTGCGCTTTTCTAGACAGGCGGCGGATTCAACGCCCATAGAAAAAGATGCTCTGGTTGGTCCATATTTTCAAAACGGGCTAGCGCAAATCGAGGCGCGTGCAGGCGCACCTGAGGAAGCTATTAAGAGACTTCGACGTTTGCTCTCCATCCCATCGGGCGAGGCAGTTTCCATAGCTCGTTTGAAGATTGACCCAGTCTGGGATCCAATCCGTAACCGTCCGGATTTCCAGCAGCTGCTCTCAGGTCCGGAGCAGATCGGACCTGGTAGGTAGCTCGCAATAGACCTGCGTAATTTTTTCGCCGAGCTAAGGCGGCGCAACATTTACAGGGTTGCCGTCGCCTACGGCGTCGTGGCCCAGCTGCCCATTCCGGTCGCGACACTTCACCACTCTTTGAAATCGCCAGTGTCCTTGGCGCGTGTCAATCACGTTGTCCGCTTCATCGTAAACGCGAATCACGGCGTCATGTGAACGGCTGAAAAACTTAGCATAACCGTTTTAGCTTTCCTCACGCTTGCATAGTGTTTACGCTTCCAGCGTGACTGACGACGGCTCTGGCGGTGTCGCGCACGCGACGTTGCGTGAGTTTGCCAGCGGTCAAAAGCTGTTCCGAGGAACGTTACCGAATGATCCCCGTGTCTTCATGCTGACCGGCTTCATCACGCGTTGCCAAGGAGAATTCGAAGAGAGAGTGCGCGGTTTCGAGCGCGCCCTCGAACTGGATCCGCGCATTCTCCGTACCCTGCAGCAGATCGCGCTCCACTACCAGTCTCTGCGCGCTATGCCGAGTCGGCCGCCATGTGGGATCACGCGCTGGCGATCAAGCCGGATGACGCAGACACCAAAGTAACCCGCGCTTTCCTCGAATTGGATTGGAAAGCTGACACACGGCCGTTGATCCCTCAGCTATGGCCAATCGAAACTGCTACCCTATTGGGACCCGCTTCGCCGCGATCCGCGCTTCGAAAAAATCGTTCAATCACTCGCTCCTAAATGAGTGTTAATCTGCCAACCACGCCGGAGCTTGGCGAAGGTGGGTCGCCTCCCTCGCGCCTAAATAAGCATCACCGCGGATTACGCGGATAACACAGATACAGACGTGATTCAGAAGGAGTGGTAGGGCGCGACCGCCGGGCGTGCCGAATTGGGCGACCAGTTGTGGCGCGTCTGTGTCAGACGCCGGCCAAGAACTCATCCCTTGCAATCCGCGGTTCTTAAGTCTTCCGCATTTTTCCGCGTAACACCCGGCTCGATTTCGCGCAGTACATCAGTGAACGGCCGGAAATGATTTCCCATGACGGGATGTCAAAGAAGGCCAAAACAAGAAAAGGAAATTAAAATCATGAACAAACCGAACATTAACAAAAGATCACTGGTAATCATGTTGTGTGTGGTTGCCTTCTTCACGATGGGCTCGGTGCCCTCCGCGTCGGCTACCACGCCCACACCGGTTACCATCACTGCTGTATATGATTTTTCGACGTTTCCCGATGTAACGGGAACCTTTACTACGAGCGGGGCCCTTACAATTTCAGGGCCTTCTACAATGCACGTCGACCTTCTTAATAATGGTACGCCAGCTCAGCCAGCTCATTGCGTGGTTACGTTGATAGCACCAGATGGAGACATCATTATTCATCAGCAATGTGAATTTGCCACTTCTCCACCTAGGGGAAGATGGGAGATTGTAGCTGGCACAGGTGCTTATGCGAACCTTAACGGGAACGGGTCACTTACGATGCCGCCTAATACCGAAGCAATGACAGGGTTTATTTACCACTGATTGATCAGCAAACGCCACCGCGATTGCCTGATCCGCACGAGAGCCTCTTCGGTCGTCGCGAAGATACACCGGAGAGGCTCCTGGCATCGGTGAATGGACGGATGCCCGCTACCTGCGCGGGCGGTTGAGTTCAAGTCATCCTTGCCCTGGTTGACCAACCATTTCGTCACGGCTAATCTCAACAATGAGTACACCAACCGTGTCCGCCGCAGGACAGATTCGCCGTGGCGAACTCACGGAGGCAGCTTCATCTCGAAGCCGCACCACGAAGAGCGAAAAACAAAAAGCGTTAGCGCCGTCGAAAGTCCTCGAAACAATCGAGCAACATGTTTTGCTCGACGGCTTCAAGGTCGTAATCGATCTCGACAAAAGTCGGGGCGCCTATTTACACAACGCTGTCTCTGGAAAACGGCTCATCGACCTCTACGGATTTTTCGGATCGATGCCGATCGGATTCAATCATCCGTACTTTGATGATCCGGCAGTGCAGCGCGACCTTCTTCGCGCAGCGAAAGTCAAGATCGCTAACTCGGACGTTTACTCGGAGGATTACGCGGAATTTGTCGAGACGTTCGAACGCGTGGTCGGTTTGCCGCCGCTGGAGCGTTATCTTTTCATCGAGGGCGGTGCGCTGGCAGTCGAGAATTGTTTGAAGGCGGCGATGGATTGGAAGGTTCGCAAGAACATGGCTGCCGGCCATGGCGAGCGCGGCACGCAGGTGTTGCATTTCCGCCGGGCTTTTCACGGTCGCAGCGGTTACACGATGAGCCTGACGAATACCGATCCGCGCAAGACGGATTTGTTTGCGAAATTCGATTGGCCACGCGTGTCGTGCCCACACATCGATTTTTCGCTGCCGGAATCGGAGCGCGAAGCTGACGTGATTGCGCGCGAGCAGAAAGCGGAGCGCGAAATCCGCGACTTCATCGATCAGCGCAACATCGACATCTGCGCCATCATCGTCGAGCCAATCCAGGGAGAGGGCGGTGACAATCATTTCCGCGGCGAATGGCTGCAGAAATTGCGAACGAGCTGCGACGAAAACGATATCCTTCTCATTTTCGACGAGGTGCAGTGCGGCATGGGCGCGACGGGTCGCAACTGGTGCTGTGAACATTTCAATGTAGTGCCCGATCTGCTGGCATTCGGGAAGAAAGCGCAGGTCTGCGGAGTGATGGCCGGCCCGCGCATTGATGAAGTGAAGGATAACGCGTTTCGGTTATCCAGCCGGTTGAACTCAACCTGGGGCGGTAATTTCACCGATATGGTGCGCTCGACTCATTTTTTGCGCATCATTGAAGAGGAACATTTGGTGGAGAATGCCGCAAAGGTTGGCGGATATTTTTTGGATCAACTGCACGATCTGCAAAAGGAGGAGGCGCTAATTTCCGCAGCACGAGGCCGGGGATTGTTTCTCGCTTTCGATCTTCCGGACGCCAAAACGCGCGAGGAATTTTGGAAAGGCTTTTTCGATCTCGGCGTGCTGACGCTTCGCTCGGGCGAGAATTCAATTCGGTTTCGGCCGCCGCTCGATATCACCGCGGAGGTGATCGACGAGGCGATCGATGCAATGCGGAAATATTGCCGGCAACGAAAATAATTTTGGTAGGGCTCGACCGCCGAGCGCGCCGATGATTGCGGACGGCCTCCCGCAACTGCGGGATCCCTACCATTTGGATATGCAACCTGTATTAGAGAAACTCGGTCTTACTGACGTAAATGATGGCGTCTTCGACGGCGAATGGCGCGGCGGCGGAGGAAAGATCGACAAGATTTCGCCGATTGACGGACACCGACTCGCCAGCGTGCGTACTGCATCAGACGACGATTACAATAAGGCGATCGCACGTGCGCAGGAAGCATTTTCAAAATGGCGCATGACTCCAGGTCCCGTACGCGGCGAGACAGTTCGCCGACTTGGCAACGCGCTACGCGAACTAAAAAACGAGCTCGGTCAGCTCGTCACTCTCGAGACTGGAAAAATCATCGCCGAAGGAGAAGGCGAAGTGCAGGAGATGATCGACATCTGCGATTTTGCGGTCGGCCAATCACGCATGTTATACGGCCTGACAATCCAATCGGAACGACCGAGCCACCGGCTGATGGAGCAATGGCATCCGCTGGGCGTCATCGCAGTGATTACCGCGTTTAATTTTCCCGTGGCGGTTTGGTCATGGAACGTTGCGCTCGCTGCCGTTTGCGGCGACGCAACGATTTGGAAACCTTCCGAGAAAACACCGCTCACAGCCATTGCGGTAACAAAAATTTGCGAGCGCGTTTGTCGTGAGACCGGGGCCGATCCGGCGATCTTCACGCTGCTGATCGGCGATCGTAAAACGGTCGGCCAAAAACTGGCCGATGATGCGCGGATTCCATTGGTCTCAGCCACCGGCTCCGTCAATATGGGTTTGCACGTCGCAAAAACAGTTCATGGCCGCCTCGGTCGATCGATCATGGAGCTTGGCGGCAACAACGCGCTTATTGTCGCGCCGAGCGCCGACATCGATATGGCTACGCAATCGATCTTCTTCGGCGCTGTCGGCACGGCCGGACAACGTTGCACTTCCACGAGGCGTGTAATCATGCACGAATCCGTTGCATCGAAAGTTCGCAATAAACTGCTTGCCGCTTACAAGGGTCTGCCAATCGGAAACCCGCTCGATCGCAAGACAGTGATGGGACCGCTGATCGACAAGAATTCGGTTGATCTCGTTCAGCATTCGATCCAGCGACTGAAAGATGAAGGTGGCGAAATCCTTTATGGCGGGGAGCGACTCACCGTTCCTGGCGGTTGTTACATGAAACCGTGCCTGGCAACCGCAAAACCAGATTTCGAGATCGTGAAGCATGAAACCTTTGGTCCGCTGCTTTACCTGCTGACGTATCGCGATTTCGATGAAGCAATCGCGATCCAGAACGGTGTGCCGCAAGGATTGACCTCGTCGATTTTCACCAATGACGTGCGCGAAGCGGAAAAATTCGTGAGCACAGTCGGAAGCGATTGCGGCATTGCGAACGTGAATACCGGCACCAGCGGCGCGGAGATCGGCGGCGCGTTCGGCGGGGAAAAGAATACAGGCGGCGGACGTGAGAGCGGAAGCGATTGCTGGAAGAGCTACATGCGCCGACAAACCAACACGATCAATTTCTCAACTGAGCTGCCGCTGGCGCAAGGAATTCAGTTTGGCGCAGGCGAGGGTAGCGGCACGGCGTAGGGTGCCGCACGGGTTCCAGCATGCACCGCGCCGACATTTGCCGGCGCGACGGGGGGTTCGGCGGCAGCGCCCCATTTGGCGAAGAGAACTGGCTGGTGTTAATTTCACAGGCTCCAGTGTTACAGATTTCGCGCAAATCGAGTCCCGGTGCCGATAATGCTACCGAACTCTTTCGAGAATTCCTCTTCCTGATGTCTTGGATGCAGATTTTCCTGTCACGCTTATCTGGTTAGTCGAATAGGCTGCTGTGCTGCCATCCTCGTTGACTGTTAAACTCGCCTGCATTTGCACGCTCGTGCTTCGGCCCAGTTTATAGGAGCGCCTATAGTTTAACGTCCTGCCCTGATGAGAGACCGAGCCGCTGTTCATGTTACTCCAGTGTGTTTCCGATTGGTCGATGGTCAGCTCGACCTGCGAATCCCATGTGCTTTGCGGGCCGACGCTGTGAACAGTTCCCCGCCATGTGCCGGCGAAGAGTTTTTGTGCGCGTAATGAAGGGGCAGTTTTCAGCGGTTGTGGCCAAACAGAATTATTGAACGTCATATTTGCCACAGTGATATCCGGTGTACTCGTGGCTCGCGCTATTGGAGTAGCTGCCGGCGTGGTTTCAGCTACGGGCTTGAATCCGGCATCGTTCGGTTTCTGAAAATGCGCCGTAACAAACCAACTGGTTCCGAGAACCGCCAAACCCAGGATGCCAGCGCTGCTTAGGACTAACGCTGAGTTTGCAACGCGCTTTCTGCGGGTCCGCCGAATTTTTTCAGGCAACTGCGGATTGCCAGCTTCCGAATTATGGAGGTTGACCAGCTCAACCCGGAGACCGTGTTTAACCTCGCATTGCCCCAGGTCATGCAAACAAGGCCGCCAACGCTCGTCGTGCTCGAGATCTTCAGCTACATGCTTCGAAAGCAAGATGTGGCCAGCGTCTCCGCAATCCATGATGCGCTGGGCGATGTTAATTCCGGCGCCGGTTACGTTCATGCGATTGTTCACATCCATGACTTCATTCAGGAGGCCGCTATGGATTCCCATTCGGATAGGGATTGGCGGCGTCTCTTTCTTTAGTGCCTGGCTAAGTTCTAATGCGCATCGCACGGGAGATTCAGGGCTATCGCGAAAAACCAGCGCCATCCCATCCCCGGTTGCGACCCGCAGCAGTTTGTTTTTCTTGCTGGTCAGGCGGACCTGCTCCGTTCCCTGCACAAGCTCATTCAATCGGCGAACCACTCTCGTTTGGTCGTTAACGAGCAGTTTCGAATATCCCACCACGTCGATGAACAGGACGTGCCCGATTCGGAATCTGGGGGTCAGGTTCGTTGGCATACGGAAACTCTAGCCGACTCGGACGCGCGCCGGTTTCCTTTGCAGGAGCTTGTGCAGTTCCACAATTTATCTAGCCGCCTGATTGCAACTGATGTTGGCAGCTAGTGCAAGACCAAATTACAGCTTTCGCGAAAAAAATCTGAGTCGGACCGGCGAACTTAGTTTCGCCGTTCCCGTAGAAAGAAGTGGAGGTGCAATTCATGAGAGCATTCATTTGTATTTGTGTTTCCCTGACGTTGATCGCGCCACAACTCGCCTTGGCGGGTAACCAAAAATCGGGAGGCGGCAGCAAGGCGGCAGCGCATTCTAGTGGCGGTGGCAGCTCCCGAGCAGCAGCGCATCCTGGTGGCGGGTTCCCGCATTCAAGTGCAGGAGCACCGCGTGCCAGTGGGAGCGGAATGTCCACTCGCGCAGGCATGGGACAGCAGCACAATTTCAGCAACAACAATGCTCAGTCCGCAGGACATGCCGCTCACACGCAACGTGGGTTAAGCGCAGGTCAATCTAGTGGGCAACACGGTTTAAACGCACATCAGCAGAGCGGCCAACACGGTCTTAATTCGCACCATCAGACTGCCGCTCATGTGTCGAACGCTCCTACTCAAGCCAGCCGCCAAAATAATCGCGCGGCCAAACTGTCGGCTACTCATCCGGTTAACAATCGCCTTGCTGTCCATAATCAACCGGCCGCTCATTGGCGAAGCGGGTTACACTACCGGAATACGCATGCGTTGTACGCGGGATACCATCGTGTCTGGCACGATCGCGGGTACTGGCGCTCCCATTACAGCACCGTCACGTATGTAGGTGGGCCATATTGGGGCGGTAATTGGTATTGGGACGGCGGCTACTGGTTTCCAGCGTGGGGTTACGATCCTGCGTTTGTCGGCTACCTCTATGACGGCCCGATCTTTGCCTATAACAATCTGCCGCCTGATGAAGTAGTTATAAATATTCAGGAAGCGCTGCAGGATCAAGGCTATTACACCGGAAACATTGATGGGCAGTTTGGTGACCAGACGCGAGATGCTCTGGGAGCCTACCAGCGTGATCACGAGCTCGAAATCACGGCAGCTATAGACGAGCCGACGGTACAATCACTGGGCCTCGTCACACAGGAGAGCTGAGCTACGCCGGCCGCAATCGCTTCATGTCTCGTCGCGCAGTAACTCTAGTCGTGGTTTTCCTTGGCGTTCTCCTGGCCGGCAATATCGTTGTCCTTAGTGTTTGGCTTCCGAGTTGGAAAGGCCGTGCTGGCAATTTGCAATCCGCGAACCGGACAATTGTCTCCTCGCCAGCAACGCCATCACAACCAAACAACGCGCCGCCTGCTCCTGCTGTACCGGCGGCGCCCTCCTCGGATTTAGTGCTGGAACGTCAATTCACGTCACCGAGTGGCAATCTTCAGATCAAACATCTTCGCGATCGCAAGACGAAAATCCGACGGATTGCGGTAGAAGACGCACATCGGCCTGGTGCCGCTACCGTTTTGTGTGAGTCAAAACAGCCTGCCTGGGCACTTGTCTCGCCGGACGATCAGTGGATTGCAGTTAACGAGCGCCATGGCGCAGGAGGCGGCGTTCGGCTCTACCGGCGCAGCAGCACTTCTTCGGTTCAGTATGACCAGGTTGAGGGTACAGGCGAGCAAAATTCCCAACTGCAAGAGATAATCTGGCAAAGTTACTTGCAAGCCATGCATGCAGACCCCGGCGAGCCACGCCGCGGCGCGACTATTGATGCGAGCAGCTGGGAAAACGATTCGCGAAAACTGGACGTTTCAGTGGTTTTCCTATCAACGCCTCAAAATCCGGATGTGCCTGAGCCATGGAGGTGCACGTACGACGTCGGCTCGAAACAAATCCAACCGGCTCCAGACCAACCAGCCTCGACAGAAGTGGCCGATAATTCCCCGAACGAGCAAGCCAGCGAGCAATCAGATGCCGTTGCACAAAATGGGCAAAATTCGGAGACTGCAAACACTGAAGACAACGAATTTCCCGGCGAAAGATTTCCCGCGACTCGCCTGGACGAATTGACCGTGACCGATGTGAACGAGTCGAGCTTAAGCGAAATTACTTATGCCATTAACGAAATGTTCGCGCGGCACGGTGCGGAATTTAAGGACAAGAAAGTTACCAAACAATTCGAGCAATTTTCGTGGTACAAGCCGCGCCCTGGACTGACTTTCGACGACATTGAAAATGAGTTTAGCGACCTGGAAAAACAGAACCTAAAAGTGCTTGGTCGCTGTCGTGACGCCAAGCTTGCAGCCGCAAAGCACAAGTCGCGCCCCGTTCGCGGACAACCGGTGCAAGAAGAGTCCGTCGGTGAGAAGGTGATGCGCGGCATACGTGCATGGCAGGATGCCGGCGGTCCCATGCCGCCGCACCCTTGAGAGCTTTGGTTTTGGGTTTCCGAGGCCATGAACAGCAAACGAATCGCGGCCGCACGATCCCGAGTTTACATTATCGCGGCGGCGGTCGCGGCCTTACTGGGCACGGCTTCGGCGACCGGCTTAATACCCGAGTACACGGCCGCGGAAGCGAAAAAGCACACCGGCGAGAGGACTACGATCGTTGGGAAGGTAGATTGCATCGACCACGGGAGGCGGCACACCGACGTGTTGATCGGCGGCTGTGATCTGCGAAAGGCGCTGTTATGGATTGTTGTACCTCTCGACGCTTCGGGACCCGAGTTGGATCCCGAAACAGTTCGGGGCGTGCAAATCGCGGTAACCGGAAAAATCGAATTGGCCGGAGGGACGCCGCAGATAACGATCAAGTCGACCACACAAATCGTGCCCCGCACGGCTTTGCGAACTAACTATATCGGTCGAGCCTATGATAAACAACAACAAGGAGACATCGATGGAGCGATTGCAGATTTGGAACGAGCGATCGAACACCAGCCAGACCGACGAGATGAAGCGTGTGAACACCTAGCTGGGGTGAAGGAAAAACGCGGAGATTGGGCCGGCGCCCTCGCAGCTTACGATCGGCTTGTTTCGTTCAATCCAAACAACGCAGGTTCGTATTACGTTCGCGCGACGGCAAAAAAACAGCACGGCGATTTTGAAGGAGCGATGACCGATTTCACCCGTGCGGCTGAATTGAGATCAAGCGGCATTAATTTGGTTGAGATTGGGAACATGCGAAAGGCGAATGGTGATTCAACCGGAGCGATGGCGGAATACGACAAAGCTATTGCGCTTTGCGACAGACAAATTGCCGGCACAGCGACAACGGATTCGGCGTCGCCCTTAGGCTCGGACCCCTATTTCAGTCGGGGACACGCCAAGGAGTTGAAAGGCGACATTGATGGAGCTGTCGCCGACTATACCCAAGTGATCGCGAACAATCCTGCACCTCCCTCCCGGCTCGGTGGGGATCGGCGGCGCGCAGACAGGAATTTATCCGTTGCCGGCGCCTACAGCAGACGCGGTGATATTCGCAAGGTACGGGGCGACCTAAACGGAGCCATCGCGGACTATCAACACAAATATCAGATTACTCACTATCCTGACGACAAGCAGAAGCTGGAGCAGGCGAGAGCGGAGGCCAAGGCCGGTGCGAAGAAGGTTGTTGTCACACAACCGAGCATCCAGGCTGCGGAAAACGAACAATCGTTTAACAAAAGCGAAGTAACTCCCGAATCTATCGCAGAGGCATTTGTCCAGGCATACTCAGGAGCAGATGTTGATACGGTTGCCAGCCTTTACGCCGATCGTGTCGATTATACGAATAGCGGTGTGATCAGCAAGGCTGCCGTGCGCGCGGAGGCGGAAAAATATTTCGCACGCTGGCCGGTGCGACGGTGGAGTTTGGTTGGACCGGTCACCACAGTCTCATTGGGAACAAAGAAAATGATTTTTTCGGCTAGCTATGACGTGAGTAACCCGCAGACCAGCAACCAAACGTCAGGTATTGCACAGGAGACATTGATACTGGCTACTGATGCGAGCGGCGTTATGAAAATCGTCTCCCAAAAGGAGCAGACAAGTAAGAAGAGCAGCAGTCAATCTGACGAGGAAAGGTCGGACGACCTGGACTTGAAGGCAGTGAAAGCCGAAGCAAGCACGGCAAAGGATGTTTCTATCATGCCGGTGTCTTCGCGGTCTGAAGGCGGTGAGACCGGTAACGTTAAGGTTACGTTCAGTGACGGTCACACCGAGATGTTGACTCACACTGGCGATTGCTATAAGGCGAAAGTATCAGCGAAGGGGAAAATCGGGTGGATTCGAATTGGTAAGACAGAGAGTAATTTTGGGCGATCGATGAAAGTTGGCAAAGACTCTCTCGTTGTTCGTCTCCCCGACGCGACTACCAAAAAGTTTCCTCCATTTGAGGAGAACGTTTGTATCATGGACTGGAGGTTTACCGACGACGACAAAACGCTCATTGTTCGCTCTATGGGATATCATGGTCCCTCGTCATACGTGCAGTATGACTTGGCGACCGGCAAAGTGATTGACTCGCGTGGGCCCAATTACACCCCTTACGCTAAACTTCCGACTTGGGCGAAACCGCTTGCCTATCCAGACGAATAGGGCCTATCCGCCCCTAGAATAAGGCCCTCTGCGGAAACGGTGCCGCCTCGTTTGTCACCTAGGTCACCTTGGCGATGCGAAGTTTTGTTACAGCCGTACGCTGTGTCGTGTGTATGAACATTTTCGAAGTATTTGCCAGCGGCCGAGATATTTCAATTTGCGTCTCTCGGGACAGAACGGTCCGAAACCGCCAGTGATCGCTACCGCGGGTGACCGTTATGTAGCGGCCGTTCTCAGACAAAACCGTACCGATGAAAATATTTGAGGCCTTTTGAAAACCGTCCTCCGTGGCGACAACATTCCCGCTGTCCAGCGCCACACTCAGTAACGCTGCCAAACCGCACATCAATGTTTTCATAATTGATCGGATTAGATGCGCCGCTGAGATTCGATTCAAGGATTTTGTAGCGATGCGCAGGTACCGCGGATCACAGGCTTAGTCTTTCGGCGCAAGGGAGGCCACAAGTTTTTCGAAGCGCGGGTCGCCGCGGAGCGGATCCCAGTGAGGATACAGGCGCAGCTCCCCATAGCTCAAATCGACAGGTCGCTGGAGTGTGGTTTTCAGTTGATCGATGGCGCGATCGTGGTCTCCGGTCCAAGCATAGATGAAAGCGAGGTATTTCATGAGGAGCGCACCGTTGATTGGGTCCTTCTCAACCGGAAGCAACTCAAGCGCGCGGCGTCCCTCGCGTATGGCATCGGCTTTATGTCCCAGGAAGGCGTCGATCATTCCCAGCACGCACCAGGCAGGTCCCCAATCTGGCTGCTCACCGATGGAACGTTCCAGCTCCGAATGAGCTCTGGCGAAGGCGACACGCGCGCCGGGCGTGTCGCCCATAAGGTGCGCAGCAAGGCCTTCGCACCATGATTTTGGAAAATTCACACCCTCGTTAGAAAGACCCTCGCGCGGAACTGCCTTAAGTGCCTGACTGATCTCGTTTGGATCGCGCTCGCATATCGCCATCAAAAACCAAGCGTCGGCCATCTGTTCAGCCGCTCCCGGATTTTCGGACAAGATCTTGTGAATCGTTTCGTGCAATGGCCGCGAGTCAGCTCGCCAGTCTAAAAGAGCAAAGCCCCGGAAGACACGCGTTACGGAATCCTCCGGATGCAGCACGAGTGCCCGGTCGAGTACTGCGACCATATCAGCATATCGGCGCAGTTGCTGATAATTCCCGGCAATTTGCTGCAGAATGTTGAAGTTTCTCGGGTCCAGCTGCAAAGCCTTCTCCAAGCTGCGGGTAGAATCGTCCCAACGTCCCTGCCGCCGGTCAATGTAACCAAGCAATTCGAACACCTCTGACCTGTTAGGCAAAGCGTGCCTAGCCAGCTCCAACTCGGCGCCCGCCTTTTCATAATCGGTGCGGCAGCGATAAAGAAATTCAGCTCGGGCCAAGTGCGTTTCCCCGGCGTCAGGGCGTAAATGCTCTGCCTGCCGCACTGCGGCTTCAGCCAATGAGATGCGTTGCGTTGTGTGATCGAAGGCAAAAAAATAAAGATGGCCATGCGCCGACGCGACTTCACAATACGCGAGAAAAAATGCCGGATCGCGGGCAATCGCCTGGTCGAGCAGATCAATGGCGTGCAAAAGGTCATCACGATGAAGTAGACTTCCCTGCAATATCGCTTTGGCATGCGCGTAAAGATCAAACGATGCCAGATCACTTGTAGGCGGTCGCTCGATCGCGTTTTTCTCGCTGGGTGATAATTTAACCTGTAATTCTTGGGCAATAGCCTTTGCGATCTCACTCTGAATACCGAAGACATCGGCCAAATTGCGGTCGTAAGTCTGGGCCCAAAGATGCGTGTCGTTGCGCGCGTCGATAAGCTGGGCGCTAATTCTCACTTTGCCGCCAGCGCGTTGAACACTGCCCTCCAGAAGGTGAGAAACACCTAAGGCTTGAGCGATCGTCCGGGCGTTCCGTGCCGTTCCGGCCTTGTACTGCATCACTGACGTTCGGCTAATTACTTTCAGATCACCGATTCTTGCCAGGTTGGTAAGAATCTCATCCTGCACGCCATCAGCAAAGAAGGCGTTCTGCGGGTCTGGACTGAGATTTTGAAAGGGTAACACGGCGATGCTTTTAACTGGGATGCTCGCGAAATCGTTTGCGCGGCGCTGGTGAAACACCCAGTAACCAATGCCGAGCACGGCCGCAGCCACGATGGAGGTTGCTACCAGGATACGCTTACGTCCGTCTCGGCTAGCTCTAGCTTGTTCGCGTCTTGCTTGCTTAATCTTCTCAGGAACATCCGCGTTTCCGACGCTGTCGCCGTAAAGATTGACCAGCGAAATTCGAGCGCCATGCTTTACTTCGCATTCGCCCAACTCGTGTAAATACGACTGCCAGCGTGCGTAGTGCTCGAGGTCTTCGGCGACGTGTTTGGAAACCAGAATGTGACCGGCATCGCCGCAATCCATTACACGCTGCGCAACGTTGATTCCCGCTCCGGCAACATTCGCTCGATTGTTGAGGTCAATAACCACGTTAACAGGTCCGCTGTGGATTCCCATCCGAAGTCGCAGTTGTGGATACTTCTTAATCGCTCCGGCAATCTCGAGCGCGGATTGCGCGGGTGCTTCCGCGCTATCGCGAAAAACTAACGCGACGCCGTCGCCAGTTGGTAATGAGACCAATTTGCCTTGTTCTTCCGCAACCCGGACCTGCTCGCTTGCGGCGACTACCTCCTTCAGCTCACGAACGAGCTCGCTCTGTTCCCCGATGAGCAACTTTGAGTAGCCGACGATGTCGATGAAGAGAACATGTCCGATCTCAAATTTCGGATCGATCGTGAAGTCCGCAGACATGGCAGACTTCAGAAGGTATCAAAAATCCTTGGACTTTAGAAGCTCTCCATTAGCGCGTGCCCCGATGGCGCTAATGACCTCTGGGAAGCACAAACCCACAAAAAGCGACTCGAGGACGCGTCGCACTCCTGAAAGGTTGGCAAAACAAAGTTGGCCCGCGCGAATTTCGCACGCAGTGCTTTCGGAGTGCGGTGAGTCTTCGCTCCGCTTTTGTCCAGACACGCGTTACTTAGCACGCGATCGTCAGCTCCAGAAGTTCGTCAACTTTCTTCGCGCCGTCGATGTTCATGATGCACTTCCGTAATTTCTCGCATTGATCCTTGCCAATAACATCGCCGCCGAGCGCTGTGAATTTGACCGCGATTTCTTCCTCGTTCATTGGATCGCGAGGATCGCCTTTGGGCACATCCACGCGAGTTGAATGCGATTTGCCGTCGTTAGTCGTGATAGTTACGCGGCTCGGCTGGAACTTGGGGAACAGCGCTTCGAATTCTTCATTCGCGACTACTTTTATCTTGTCCATGATCGGAATCAGCGATTGATCGCGCACCCGTTCCTCTTTAAATTGCAACGGGGTCACCATGCCATCGACCAGGCCGACTGCCATGCAATAGGGTAGGGAATGATCGGCAGTTTCCTTTGAGTCCGGTCGATACTTGTGCGGATCGCCAAGTATGTCTGCGGCGCGCGCGATCACTTCTACTTTGATTTCTTTCACCTCGTTGGCCTTGATCTTGTTGTCTCTTACGGTTTTCATCATGGCGGTGAGCGGCGCATGGCTCAGCGCTTCGATCGGGAAACTTTTCATCCCGCAATCAAGGATGCGGTAGTACGATTTCGGTGATGTCGGCAGGTCTTTGATCAATCCCTCGCCGTCGAAAGTGGCCGGCTCTCCCTTGTATTGGACGTGCTTGAAGACTGCAAAAAGTCCTTCCTTGCCATCGATGATGTGCTCGGGACCGGAGAATCCTTCTCGAGCAAGAAGCGCGCTCTCCGCGCCCATGCGTCCAGCCCACGGATCAACCGTGTTCTTCATGTTGGTAAGTTTGCCGGCGGTGACTGCTCCCGGACAAAACGTTCGGGACGCGCTGATGCCAATTGCTGACACCATTTGGTCCGCCGTGAGATTCAATACACGGCCTGCGGCAACTGGCGCAGCAAAGGCGCTCAGCGTGGCGTGGTGCCAGCCGTATTCGCGCACACCCGGCCGGCCGATTTCACAAAGCCGCATTTCGATTTCGTAGGCAATAATCGTCGCAAGAATCAAATCTTTGCCACTTAGACCTTCGTTTTCACAAAGCGCGAGAGCGGCCGCGATGAGATCGCTCGGGTGGCAAGGATCGGCTTTCCAGTAGATGTCGTTGTAATCCATTGCGCGAATCATGTGTCCGTTCAAAAACGCCGCATCGACTGGATTGGTCCCGAAGCCGGATACAAAGACAGTGGCTCCACCATTGCTCGTCGCGCGGTGGTGTTTGTTTTTCATTCCGAGCCCTTCGAATTCGCTCAGGACAGGCTCCGTCGAGGAATCTCTGGAAGTCGCTTGGGTGCCGGTCATCGCGCGGTAGTGTTTCAGCAAAATCTTCGCATCATCCTGTTGACTGCCTCCCAGCGCGCAGCCGATGGAATCGAACCAGAATAATTTGGCAGTCTGAATCGCCTCAGGAGAAAGATGCTCGTACTTCAGCGAGCAAGCCCATTCGGCAATCGTGTATGAGAGCGGACGTTTCGATACATTTGGTGATGACGACATGATTGATTCTCTCCGTTAAGATTTTTGCCCACGAAACACCCGCCTTCAGTTGCCCGCAACCTACGGCGCGGCAGGCACGAATCACGCTAAAACAAATCAAAACTTACAAGCGTTCGCTGCCGAGTTTCTCCGGACTGCTTTTTAGGATGCGTTCACGGTAGCAAACGTTAAAATCAGCGCGTCATGCCCGAAGAGCAAAAAACGAAGCCGCGTTTGGAAATCGCGCACGTCCTCTTCATCGACATCGTTGGGTACACGAAGCTGACAACTGATGAACAATCGGACGCTCTGCACGAGCTGAACGCGATTGTCCGGAACACGGAAACAGCGCGAAACGCCGAAGCGGCCGGTCAGCTCATTTTTCTTCCGACCGGTGACGGCATGGCTATGGTGTTTACTGGATCGGAGGAAGAGCCGGTCGAATGCGCGCTGGAAATTACTCAGTCCCTGCGGGCGAAACCGAGCCTGCCGCTGCGAATGGGAATTCACAGTGGATCAGTGCACCACGTTGCGGACGTGAACCAACGCGTGAACATTGCCGGGGCCGGAATCAATATCGCGCAACGTATCATGGATTGCGGCGATGCCGGACACATCCTCGTTTCGAAACGCGTGGCCGACGATTTGGCCCAATCGCGCCGGTGGCAACCGTATCTCCACGATCTCGGCGATGTGGAGGTGAAGCACGGCATGTCTGTTTCGGTGGTGAATTTTTACGCCGATGTCGTTGGTAATCCTGCGCCACCCAAAAAATTTCAGCACACTAAAAAGGAAATCGCAGTGGGTCGCGGGAAGCGGTTCCCGATTTTAGTCGCGATGTTAGTCGCCGCATTTCTCCTTTTCGCGATTGCAATCGTGGCAATCATCTTTGCGCCGGCAATTCTTCGTGAGGCTCGCCCGCGAGCGGCGGCCAGTCCGTCCGCTGCCCCGCATTCCGACGTTGCCGCCGAAAAAAGCATCGCAGTGTTGCCGTTTGAAAACCTGAGCGATGACAAACAGAACTCATTCTTTGCCGATGGCGTTCAGGACGAAATCCTGACTGACCTGGCCAAAGTGGCCGAGCTGAAGGTAATCAGTCGCACCAGTGTGATGCAGTACAAGACCGCAGCCACGCGCAACCTGCGAGAGATTGGACAATTACTGGGTGTGGCCCATGTGCTGGAAGGCAGTGTCCAAAAGGTGGCAAACAAGGTGCGGGTAAATGCGCAATTGATTGACGCCCGCAACGACGCTCATCTATGGGCGCAAACCTATGACCGCGACCTGGCGGACGTGTTCGCGATTCAAAGCGAGATCGCCGAAGCCATCGCCCAGCAACTACAAGCCCATTTGTCGGCTAACGAAAAAGCCCGGATCGAGAAACCGTCAACAAGCGACCCGGTCGCCTACGACCTTTATCTGCGAGCCCGGCAGCTGGATGACCTGACGAATGATCCGGACGCAAAGGGAAGCTTGCTTCAGGGAATCAGCTTGTTGGAGGAAGCCGTGCGGCGCGATCCGAAATTTCTGCGTGCCTATTGCCTCATGTGCGAAACGCACCTCGACCTCTACTGGGCGGGGTTTGACCATACCGAACAGCGCCGCGAATTGGCGCGAGTTGCGCTGCAAAAGGCCGAAGAGATACAGCCGGACGCCGGAGAAGTGCACTGGATGAAGGGGCTCTATGCCTACCACGGATTTCGTGACTACGATCGGGCGCTGGCGGAGCTGAATCTCGCGACGCAACTTTTGCCTAACGAGGCCCGGCTTTACGTCGTCATTGGCTCCGTGGACCGCCGAACCGCGCGCTGGCAGGAAGCTGAAGCTAATTTCAAGCGTGCCGTGGAGCTGGACCCGCGCAACTTCGTCGTGCTGATGGAAGCGGGGTCGACCTTTCAGGGTATGCGCCGCTACGCGGAAGCAAGGCGCCTGTATGAGCAGGCTTTGAGCATCCTGCCAAGCGATCCGTTTGTCAGCTATCTGCTTGGATTCAATGCTTTCGCGCAAACGGGTGACGTCGCCGACTTGCGAAAGCCATTGCAGCTGATTGCGCAAAAAGGCGCTGAGGCAGCCCGTGGCGTCGCCTTTCCACTGCTGGTTTGCAGCTGGATGCAGGGGAATAAAAGCGAATCCGAAAAGGCGCTCGCGCTTATTCCTGCCGAAGGCATCGCCAATAGTTTCGATGAAGCCTATGTCCCTCGCGAGTTTTGCGTCGGGCGCACCGCTTGGTTGTTCGGCAACAAGGACCTCGCGCAAACCGCGCTCACCGCCGCCCGATCGATTTTCGAGCGCATGACTCGAGAACAACCCGACTACGCGCAGGGCTGGAGTTATCTTGGCCTAACCGACGCCATGCTCGGCCGGTGTGACGAAGCAATCCAGGAAGGTAAACGCGCTTGTGAGATCCTTCCCTTTACGAAGGACTCGTGGGTGGGGCCCGTGTGGATAACCAATCTGGCGACAATTTATATCCGTTGCGGCGATAGGGGTGGGGCGCTGGAACAACTGGAGAAATCTGTCAAACTTCCAACCGGCGTTACCTATGGCGAACTGAAGAAAAGTCCCGACTGGGATGCGCTCCGCGGTGATCCGCGTTTCGAAAAACTTGTTGCCTTGCTCGCGCCGGGCCCCGCTTCCCCGGCACACCAGTGAACGCGCCCGATTTCTTTTCCGAGCTGAAACGGCGCAACGTTTACAAGGTCGCGGTTGCTTACGCGATTGTCGGCTGGCTGCTTGTTCAAGTTGCGACTCAAGTCTTTCCATTCTTGGAAATTCCGAATTGGGTCGTTCGCCTTGTGATCGCACTAGTCGTAATCGGATTTCCGATCGCACTCGTGATCGCGTGGGCGTTTGAAGCGACTCCAGAGGGAATCAAACGGACCGAAGTCGCTGACGCGATGCCGGTGTCTGCGGCGACCCGGCGAAAGAAACACGCGTGGATCTACGTCGTCGTGATCGCTGCCGCGATTTCGGTCGCTCTATTTTTTCTTGGCAGATACACCGCAGGAAACAAAAGCGTTGCGTCCGTGCCTAACGAATTGCCGGCAAAATCGATCGCGGTGTTGCCGTTCGATAATCTCAGTCGCGACCCCGACAATGCTTATTTCGCCGAGGGCGTCCAAGAAGAAATTCTGACGCGCCTGGCCAAGGTAGCGGATTTGAAAGTCATTTCGCGCACTTCGACACAGCGCTTTAAGAGCGCGCCCTCAGATTTACGCGAGATCGCGAAGCAGCTCGGCGTAATGAACATCGTCGAAGGCAGCGTGCAGAAAGCGAACGATCAGGTGCGCGTGAATGTGCAGCTCATCAACGCCATGACCGATGCACATCTCTGGGCGGACACTTACGATCGCAAATTGATCGACATCTTTTCCGTCGAAAGCGAGATCGCCAAAACGATTGCGGACACACTGCAGGTGAAGCTGACCGGCTCGGAAAAACAGATGATGACGGCGCAGCCGACGACCGATACGGCCGCGTACGAGCTTTATCACAAAGGGAGATCACTTTGGGAAAAGCGGACGGGCGACAACATTCCGAAAGCGATTGCGTTTTTCCAGCAGGCGATCGAACGGGATCCAAATTATGCGCTTGCTTACGCAGGTCTGGCGAGCGCCTATATTTTGTCTCCCTTTTATACTGGCGCAGACCGGCGCGAGGCGGGTTCGAAAGCGAAAGAAGCCGCCCTCAAAGCTCTCCGTCTTGATCCCAATCTCGCTGAAGCACACGCGGCGCTGGGAAAAGTGCTCTTCTTTAGCGAAATCGATTTGGCCGGAGCCACGCGCGAATACAAACGAGCGATCGAGCTCAAGCCAAACGATGCCGACGCACATCATTGGTTCAGCAACGATAGCCTGGCAGCGCTCGGACAATTCGACGAGGCCATTGCCGAGGGCAAACGCTCGGTTGAATTAGATCCGTTGTCGATCGTGATTAACGCGGACCTGGGCGAGACGTTCTTTTACGCCCGCCGCTTCGATGAGTCGGTGGCACAGTTGCGAAAGACGCTGGAGATCGATCCAACATCTTTCTACGCGCACGACAATCTTGGCATCGCTCTTCAAGCAAAGGGCGACCTGTCCGGCGCGATTGCCGAGTACGAAAAGGCAAAGCAACTAAGCGACAATCCGGCTGTGGCGACGTTCTGGGCGCAGGCCAAAGCGCACACTGGTGACAAGGATGCCGCGCGGCGAATGTTGAGCGAGCTCGATCAGATAAGTCAGCACCGCGAGGTGCCCAGCTACTTGCGCGCGCTGCTTTATCTCAGCCTGAACAATAAAGACGAAGCGCTACGCTGGCTCGAACAGGGTTACGAGGAGCGCGACGGCTCCAACATTTGCTGGATCAACGTCGATCCACTGCTTGATCCGCTGCGTGGCGATCCGCGGTTCGAGGCATTGGTCAAAAAAGTGATCGCACCAAAAACGGACGAAGCTCGATGATCCTTAAGCGCTCGCTTGTCTCGCCCGTAGCTCAGCGAAGGCGGATGCAGAAAGTTATCGCGCCGAAAACACAGCAGAAATGAAGAGCGACAACTCCTTCGCCGAGCTGGAACGGCGAATCGGCCCGGTTGGCAATCCCACACGACAGGACCCATGCTTTCAGCCATTGCTGACTAAGTATGCCGCCTCCACGAGGGGTTCATCGCCATGAATGAGTTCTTACAACGTCTCAAGCAACGCAAGCTGGTGCAATGGGCGATCGCCTACGTCGCGGCGGCGTTCGCGTTGTTGCAAGGGATCGACATCGTCGCGCAACAGTTTGGTTGGCCCGAAGGGGTGCGGCGCGGCATTACCCTGGGGTTAGTGGTCGGTTTCTTTGTGACCCTGGTCCTGGCCTGGTATCACGGCGAACGCGGCGCGCAGCGAGTTACCGGCACAGAGCTTCTCATCAATGGGCTGGTTCTGGCTTTGGGTGGTGGATTTCTCTGGCGTTTTGCGGCGGTGCGTTCAGCGGATAGCAAAACGGCGACTGTGCCTAACGAGTCAAGATCTGTCATTAACGCAAAATCGATTGCGGTGTTGCCATTTGAAAACCGAAGCCACGATCCCGACAACGCCTACTTTGCCGACGGCATCCAGGACGAGATTCTGACGCGCTTAGCCAAGATCGCCGACCTGAAGGTGATCTCGCGCACTTCCACGCAGCATTACAAAAGCGCGCCGGAAAACCTGCCTGAGATCGCCAGGCAACTTGGCGTTGCTCACATCGTGGAAGGAAGCGTGCAGAAGAGCGGCGACTCTGTGCGCGTCAACGTGCAGTTGATCAAGGCAGCCAATGATTCGCATCTTTGGGCCGATACGTTTGATCGCAAACTCACCGACATTTTTTCGGTTGAGACTGAGGTAGCGAAAGCGATTGCTGATCAGTTAAGCGCGAAACTCACCGGTCAGGAAGAGCAAATCATCGCTGCCAAACCGACGGACAACCTTGAAGCGTACGATGCCTACCTGCGTGGGTTGGCTTTTAGCCTGAAACCCACCACACCCGTCAGTATCCTTGGAGCACAGAAATATCTCAGAGACGCGGTGGGGTTGGACCCGAAGTTCGCACTTGCGTGGGCTCTGCTCTCATACATGGATTCGGTCGGCTACATCACGTTCACTCTGCAACCAACGGTTGCTCTGCGTGAAGAGGCACGGCAAGCAGCCGAAACCGCTTTCACTCTTCAGCCGAATCTTGGCGAGGCAGTATTGGCCAATGGCGAATATCATTATGCCTCCCTGAAGGATTACGACACGGCGGTGCGTTACTTTGAGCAAGCGCGTCAATTCCTGCCCAATAGCAGCCGGATTTCTGAATCGCTGGCCTACGTCACACGGAGACAAGAACAGTGGGACCGAAGCGAGTCGTATTTCAACGAAGCCGAGCGGCTCGACCCGCGCAATGTTAACGTACTGACCCAGCACGCTCTTTCCTATATCTACCTTCGTCGCTTTCCCGAAGCGCTGCGAAAAAATGATCAGGTTCTCGATATCACGCCGGACGACGTCGATGTCCTGGCGAACAAGGCGGCTATCTTCCAAGCCGAAGGCGATCTGGCTCGCGCCTCGGCGATCCTCGCTCCGCTCCGCCCGGCCGCCGATCTAAGTCAGGCTTTGGAAACACAAGTTTACCAGGCGATCTTGGAGCGCCGTCCTGCGCCAATCATCCCTCGGCTAAAGGAAATACTGGCCAAGCCTGATCCAGCGTTCGGTTATTTGAATGGCGAACTGCGCTTTTGGCTGGGCTGGGCGCAAGAAGTCGCCGGCGACCATGCCGCCGCCCAGGAAAGCTGGCGACAGGCGCGCAGCGAACTGGAATCTTTCCTCCAAACACAGCCGGAAAATTTTCAGCTGATTGAAGATCTCGCCCTGACCAATATGTGTCTCGGTGACAAGGCCACCTCCTTGGCTTTTTCGGAAAAGGCCTTGGCCACGGTCCCGATCGAGAAAGACGCTGTGAATGGTCCTTCCGCGATTGAGACCCTGGCCCGAGTGGCTGCGCAGATAGGTGAACCCGACCGCGCCATCGCTGCTTTACAGAAACTACTTTCGATCCCGGGTCGTGGCGTACTGGCCGAAAACGTGCCGCTGACTCCCGCGCTGCTCCGGCTCGATCCGATGTTCGATCCGCTCCGCAATGATCCGCGTTTCCAAAAACTCTGCGAAGAAAAACCAAAGTGAACTCGCGTAACTTCTTTTCCGAGCTGAAGCGGCGCAACGTTTACAAGGTCGCGGTCGCATATGCCGTCGTCGCTTGGCTGCTGATTCAAATCGCCACTCAGGTTTTTCCATTTTTCGAAATTCCAAATTGGGCCGTGCGATTGATCGTGCTCGCGATCGTAATCGGATTTCCAATCGCGCTGGTGATCGCGTGGGCGTTTGAATTGACGCCGCAAGGATTGAAACGCACGGAAGATGTCGATGTTGCCGCGCAAGGAAGCAGTAAATCTCACGCTTGGATTTATATCGTGATCGTTGGCGCGGCTTTTTCGATCGGATTGATTTTTATCGGTCGCTACTCCGCCCGAAATACCGCCAATGCTGCTCGCACCGAGGCGGCGACGGGTTCATCCATTCCGCAAAAATCGATCGCGGTGTTGCCGTTCGAAAATCTCAGCGACGACAAGAACGCCGCTTATTTTGCCGACGGCATTCAGGACGAAATTCTGACGAAGGTTGCGAGCATCGCCGATTTGAAGGTGATCTCGCGCACGTCCACCGCGAAGTACAAGAGCAAGCCAGAAGACCTGAAGACAGTTTCAAAACAGCTCGGCGTCGCAACTGTT
>Ga0209472_1000061_pt1 | contig 60660 bp, 43 predicted proteins | sample GraSoiAngelo_130_FD_185887 | JGI IMG/M metagenome (GOLD analysis project Ga0209472, IMG submission 185887) | Grasslands soil microbial communities from the Angelo Coastal Reserve, California, USA - 14_0929_02_20cm (SPAdes) (version 2) | ecosystem: Environmental > Terrestrial > Soil > Grasslands ... | reverse complement strand
CTTCATCATCAGCAAGCCGGGAAAATACTCTGACGACCAATTCACCACGAACTGGGATCGCGAATTTCGGGGCGGCCAGGACAAAATCTCCGCCCGCTTCTTCTTCTCCAATTCGGAATCTTTGCTGCCCTTTGGCGCCGGCGGGCTGCAGGCTTCCCTTGGCGGCACCCTCTCGAGCAGTATCAGCGCCACCGACCTCAACTTCCCGTATGACCTTCCTCTGAAGGGCCGGTTCTTGACCGCCAGCGAAACGCATCTCTTTTCACCCACGCTGGTCAACGAATTCCGCATCGGCTATGTGCGCATCGGCTATAGTCTCGTCAACATACCGCCGGTCACCGCCAGCGATTTGGGCATCATCCGGCCAACCAACGCCGTAACCTCATCGATTTACAAGTTCAGCATCTTCGGTGCCGGCTTCCAGTTGGGTCCCACACCCCCTGCGGACCAGTTCCAGACGCAGAATAATTACAGCATCGTGAACACCGCGAGTTGGGTCAAGGGAGTTCACGTATTCCGCTTCGGTGGTGAATACACGCGCGTCAATCTCGACAAGCTCTTCCCGCAGGTCTTCAACGGCCAGCTCTTTTTCTTCAACACTTCGGGAGGGGCCAACGCGTTCCAGAAATTCCTGATCGGCGCTCCTGATGGCAGTTTCGGGGGCGGCGGCGTGTTCGATCACGAGTATCGAACCAATGACTTCGCCTTCTTTGGCCAGGATGATTGGAAGGTCCGCAAGGACTTGACTCTTAACCTCGGCCTGCGTGTCGAGATGCTCGGCGCTTTCAAAGACAATAAATGCCATATTGGAAATTTCGATCCCAACCTTGGCGAACAGGGACAATACCCTTTTATTTACGGCGGTTGCGTCAAGGGATTGAATACGGCCGGATTGATCCCCACGGGCAGTGATTCGACTTATAACAACGACTACGCTACAGGTCTCGGACCACGACTCGGTTTCGCATGGGATTTGTTCGGCCATCACAACACTACACTTCGCGGTGGTTATGGCATCTACTTCGTCCGCGAAGATGTAGGTACGGCTGACCAGCTTTCCTTCCAGGCGCCTTTCTTGCCCGTGGCGTTCTCACCTGGCTTGCCGGGCTGCCTTGCAACGTTCTTTTCCCAGGTCAATGTTCCGGCGAAATGTATTCCGACGGGCTTCACTTCCAATCCCAACGGTTTGCCGCAAAGCGGGACGTTGGACCCCAACTTCATTCCCTGCCTGGGCGTCTTCGATTCGTTTCCGGGAGGCAGTACGAGTGGGTCTCCAAACTACGTCTGCAGCGCCACGGGCCTCGGTTCGATTCCCTCGCAGTTTCTATTCGGCCTTGTCGTGCCGCGCAAATTCGTCGCGCCCAATACGCAGCAGTGGAACTTGACGGTGCAGCGCGCGCTCGGCCATGACTGGGTCCTCGAAGTCGGCTACGTGGGCACCCACGCCGTCCACTTGCGCGAAACACGCACAAACGTGGAGGCTCGCATCGCAACGCCGGCGGACCCCATCGTGCTGACCGGCACAGGAGGCGTGAAGTCCACGATCACAACGACTACGTTTTTGAATGGCCCGGCGCGGTCGAATCTGAATAGTATTAACGGCTATAACGGCATGCAGATCTTTGCCGACGACGCCTATTCGCATTACCACTCGCTTCAAACGACAGTGTCGCGCCGCTGGTCCGCCGGTTACTTCCAGGCGGCCTACACCTGGTCGAAATCCACCGACGCCACGTCCAGCGGCAACACCGCTCTCAATACGGCGTTCAACGATGAATCGGATCTGAAAAACTCTCGTGGCCTCTCGGACTTCGATCGCAGGCATCGTCTCTCAGTCAGCTACCGTTATGACTTGCCCTTCTTCAAGGAGGCTACAGGTACCAAAGGCATTCTCCTCAGGGACTGGACCGTCAGCGGAATTACCATCTTCCAGTCGGGCGCGCCATTTTCGGTCATCGATTCTTCCGCGGGAACTGCATTCGTCGGTGGCGGGCTGGCATCCGGCACTGCCGGGGCCAGCCTCGCGCCCGGTGGCTCGATCGCCGCCGGTCTTACGAGCGCAGATATTCATACGCGCGTGAATAATGGCTACCTCAACCCCGTGAACTTCGTCCCCGCGCCGCTCGTGGATGCCGCTGCCTGCAATAGTGACCCGACCTCCAACTTCTGCACATCGCAGTTCGGAGATCTTGGACGCAACATCTACCGCGGACCGCACCAGCAGAACTGGGATTTTTCACTCATCAAGAACTTCAATTTGACGGAGCGACAGTCCATGCGCTTTACGACGGATTTTTTTAACATCTGGAATCATGCCAACTTTGCGAACCCCGGCAATGGCACGGCCACGGACGTGGAGATCCCAGGTTCTTTTGGCAGGATTTTCTCGACCGTTGGGACGCCGAGGCTGATTCAATTTTCGCTACGTTACGCGTTCTAGTTCGTCAGATTTCAAGTATGAATGGCAGGGGCACTCGCGCGGCAAGTGCCCTGGCTTTGTCCGTCAGGAGCCTAAATAGGCGGCTGCTGGAACAGGCTTGGATCTCCCCAAAGGCCGCTGCTTCCCGCGAAGTGATAAGATTTCCGTCCGGACCAAGCCATGACCCGAATCGCATCACGCGTTTCTCAATTGCATGGTGAAGGTGCGCTGGCCGTGTATTCGCGCGCCAAAGAACTCGAGCGCCAGGGGCGTTCGATCATTCATCTGGAACTAGGCGAGCCGGATTTTCATCCGGCGGCGCCGGTAGTCGATGCGTTGCGGAGCGCAGTGGCAGCGGGGCGCGACCGGTATTGCTCCACGCGCGGTGTTTCGGCTTTGCGCGAGGCCATTGCAGACTATTTGAAGCGCACGCGCAGTGTCGATGCGACTGGGGAGCAGGTGATTGTGGCGCCGGGATGCAAGATGGCGCTCTCGCTGGCGATGATGGCGTTGATCGAGCCGGGCGACAAAGTGCTTTACCCCGATCCGAGTTTTCCGATTTATCCGTCGTTTGCCCGCGGGCTGGGGGCGACGGCAGTCTCTTATGGATTGGAAGAGAAAAACAAGTTTCAGCCCGACGTGGATGAGATCGCCCGAAAAATCACGCGGCGAACGACCGTGCTGATCTTCAATTCTCCGAACAACCCGACGGGAACAGTTTTCAGCGACGAGGTTTTGCGGAGACTCGCCGGGCTGGCCACGAAGCACGATCTTTGGGTTATCGCGGACGAAATTTACGCGCGCATTCTTTTCAGCGGGGAATACAAATCCATCCGGTCGCTTCCCGGCATGGCGGAGCGCACGGTGATCATTGACGGATTTTCGAAGAGCTTTGCCATGACTGGGTGGAGGCTGGGGTATGCCGTGGCACGCGTGGAAGTGATTGATGCCATGGACCTGCTGGTGCTGAACACCTTCACGTGCGCGGCGGAATTCACCCAGGTGGCGGCCATCGAGGCTCTGCGCGATTCCACTAACGCGGTTGAGGCAATGGTGGCGGAATACCGCAAACGACGGGATCTGTTCGTTGCCGGGCTCAACCAAATCCCCGGGTTTCGCTGCCAGGTTCCGGACGGGGCTTTCTATGCGTGGGTGAGTATCGAGGATACGGGACTCTCGGCGGAAGAAGTGCAGAAGCTCTTGTTGGAAGAGGCGGGCGTGGCGGGAATCGCCGGGGCGGCGTTTGGCTTGGGCGGGAAAAACTATCTGCGGTTCTCGCTTGTCAGCGCCAGGAACCTGCTTGAAGAAGCCCTGGAACGCATGCTGCGCATTTCGGTTCGCTGGCGCGCCGCGGTTTCGCGCTAGTTGCTGTTTTTGATTTGGAGCGAGCACGCAGGAGCTGATGTGCGATTGCGAAGAATGAAACGTTTGATCCTTTCTTGCCCCGTTCTGCTGATAATGCTCGCGGGGACCAGTTCAGTGTACGCGCAGGCGAGACCTCTGGCCGGCGCAGACTTGCAGAAAATCTACGACCGCCTGCTAAAGCAGATCGACCGAATCCCTATTTACGATAATCATTCGCACGCAACGTTTCCGGATGACTCCGATATGGACGCCATGGCTTCGCCCCCGGACGAAAGCACCGTGATGCGCTTGCGAGATACCAATCCGGAATTTGTGGCCGCGGCAAAAGCGCTCTTCGGCTACCCCTATGATGATTTCAAACCCGAACACGCGAAGTGGCTTATCGACAAGAAAAAGGTGGCGAAAGCGGCGGGCAGCACGGCCTACTGGGACAGTATTCTCGACAAAATGAACATTGAGATGTGCCTGGCAAATCGCGTGGCGCTGGCGCCGTATCTCGATCCCAAGCGGTTTCACTGGGTGTTTTTCGTCGATTCGTTTCTGTTTCCTTTCGACAATCACAATCTGGTCGCCAAAAACGGCGATATGGCTGTGTACATCCCGCTGCAAGAAAGAGTGCTTCAGCGTTACATGAAGCAGGAAAACGTGAATGGGCTGCCCGCCAATCTGGCCGGATATGAAGCGTTCATTCGTCAAATGCTTGCCGACAATCAGAAAAAGGGCGGCGTGGCTATGAAATTTGAAGCTGCTTACTTTCGCAGCCTGTACTTCCGCGACCCTCCGCGCGAAAAGGCAGAAGCGGTTTATGGGCAGTTCCGCGCCGGTGGCGCACCTTCCGAAGAAGACTACCTGACGTTTCAGGATTATGTTTTTCGTGTGCTGATCGATCAAGCGGGAAAACTGAAACTTCCCGTCCATTTTCATAGTGCCGTGGGGATTGGCGATTATTTCAGCCTGCGCAACGGCAATCCATTGAATCTGGAGAACGTGCTGCGCGACCCGCGGTACAGCAACGTGAAATTCGTTCTGATTCACGGAGGTTATCCGTACACGCTGGACATGATTTGGCTGACGGCGGCGAAGAACGTGTACACGGATTCGTCGCTCATGGGTTATTACGTTTATGCGTCAGAACTGAAGAACATTCTCAAACAGTGGATTTCGCTGTTCCCCGAGAAGATTATGTTTGGATCGGACGCCTTTCCATTCAACGATGCCGTTGGCGCGGAAGAGACGTTCTGGCTGGCGGTACGCTCGGCCCGCACGGCTGTGGCCGCAGCACTGGCCGAACTCGTCGCCGAAGGCGCGTTCACCGAAGAAAAAGCGCTCGAGATGGCACATTTGTACCTGCATGACAACGCTGCGAAGCTCTATGGAGACATGAAATGACCACTTTCGCGAAATCGAAGCACATTGCCTGGAAAAACGTGGAACGCGAGCAATTGAATCCGCTCATCGATCGCGAAATGGTGGTCGGCGACAAGATCATGCTGGCGCGCGTGCTGATGAAGAAAGGCGCGCACGTGCCTTTGCATCACCATCACAATGAGCAGGTTACGTACATTCTCGAAGGCGCGCTGAAGTTCGCCATTGATGGCAAGGAAATCGTGGTTCGCGCCGGCGAAGTGCTGTGCATCCCCTCTCACATGCCGCACGAAGCCTGGGCCATCGAGGATACCGTGGACCTCGATGTCTTTGATCCTCCGCGCGAAGACTGGCTCAATAAGACCGACGACTATCTGAGGCACGGCCGCTAATTTTTCCAAGGAGGGCGGCCTGGAATCTTGCCGGTACTTTCGAATGAATCAACAACAAGGTTGCCAACCGTTTCATTTTTGTCCCCTTTCGGCGAAAGAACATGGACAAAGGGCCACGGTGTTGTTTACCGTAGCTGCGTGGCTGAATCCGCGCGTGGGGTAGCCCTCAAAGGGGAGTGTCATGAAGAGGTTATTGCTGGCAGCATTGCTGCTTGTGAGCGGGAGTGTGGCGCGAGCGCAGATGAGCGCGCCCACTTTGAAGATCGACAGGGGGAATGCGGCTCAAGATTTCTCGGCGACTTCCGCAGCGAAGGCCACGCTCCTCAGTGACCTTGCCGCAGCCGACACGCTTTCCACGCCGGCCATCAAACTGGCGAACCCGTTCGTCGCGCCGATTGTCGCGACGGCTCTAGCCCTGCCGCTTGATAACGCCGAGCCGGCTTCGCCGTCACCACAGCCGAAGTTTCTTTACGGAAGCCGCGGCGACTATCGCTGGGAATTGGGTCTCGGCGCCAGCTTGTTGAGATTTCAATCGTCGGTCTACAGCGCGAGCGCTGTCGGCATCAACACTTCCGTAGTCTACTTCACAAACGAGTGGTTCGGGATCGAGGGCAATGTCAGCGCCGTTTATGCCCCAACGATTTACGTCAACGAGCACGTGAAGATTGCCACTTACGGCGGGGGTCCAAAGATCACTTGGCGGAAGCAACAGTGGGAACCCTGGCTGCACGGAATTTTCGGCGGCGCACACGCACAGCCGCAGTCCTCAGGATCCAGCCGCAATTCTTATGTCATCAAGGTTGGCGGCGGAGCCGATTACCGCTGGAATCCGCGCATCTCTTTCCGTGCGGAGGGCGACTACGTGCGCACCGGTTTTTTCAGCCAGTCGCAGAATAACTTCCAGATTGCGGGCGGATTCGTTTTCCACTTTTAAAGCCCCGCGGCTTTTTCAAGAATCGCTTGGCAATTAGGCCGCGTCCGGCTACCAGATTTTGCAGGCTTGCTCGCGCACCATCGCCTGGCCCTTCTTGCAGCCGAAGGCTTCCGCAAATTCCGCCATATTCGAAAGCGGTCCGTTGCCGCGGAATCTTGGCAGGGGGTGCGGATTGGTGTTGGCCAGCAACCGCGCATATTCAATGCGCTCGTTGGAGCCCCAGACTTGCGCCCATCCGAGGAAAAAGCGCTGCTCCGGAGTGAAGCCGTCTTTGTCCGGCGGCCGCGGCTTGCCCTGAAGTGATTTTTCGTAGGCTGCGTACGCGATGGTCAGCCCGCCCAGGTCGGCGATGCTCTCGCCCAAGACCAACTTGCCGTTTTCATGCAAGTCGCCATCAACCACGTAGCTGGCGAATTGATCGGAGACGCAGGCGGCGCGCGCCTTGAAATTCTTCAAGTCTTCCGGGCTCCACCAGTCTTTCAAATTGCCTTTCCCGTCGAATTTGCTGCCATGGTCGTCGAAACCATGCGTGATTTCATGCCCGATGACCGCTCCCATGCCGCCATAATTCACTGCGTCATCGGCGTTGGGATCATAGAAAGGTGGTTGCATGATGCCTGCGGGGAAGACGATTTCATTCATGCTGCTGTTGTTATAGGCGTTCACGGTCGGCGGTGTCATTCCCCATTCGGTTCGGTCCACGGGCTTGCCGATCTTGTTCAGACGGCGCGCGAAATCAAATTCCGCCCCCCGCACCTGGTTTTCGGAGTAGGACCGGCGGTCGATTTTCAGAACGGAATAATCACGCCATTTGTCGGTGTAGCCGATTTTCACCGCGAAAGCTTCGAGCTTTGCGGTAGCTTGCTTGCGTGTCTCCGGTCCCATCCAGGGAAGTGTTTGCAGGTCATCGCGCAGAGCAGCGATCAAGTTGTGCACCATTTCGAGCGCGCGGGCCTTCGCTTCAGGCGGAAAATATTTCTGCACGTAGACCTGGCCGAGGGCCTCGCCTAGCACGCGATCCGTTGCTTGCACGCAGCGCTTCCAGCGGGGCTGGATTTCCTTAGCGCCGGTCAGAGTCTGGCCGCGAAAATCGAAATCTTCGGCGACAAACTTTTCGGGGAGTCCGGGAGCTACAGCATTCACCAGGTGCCAACGCAAGTAGTCTTTCCAGTCGGCGATGGGAGTTGCGGTCAACTGCGTGTCCAGGGCCTTGAAAAAGTCCGGCTGGCCGACGTTGATCTCCTTCAGCTCCGGATGCCCAGCGGCCTTGAAATAAGCTTCCCAGGAAAAATTCGGAGTGATCGTCTTCAGGTCCGCCAGCATCATCTTGTGATACGTCTTGTCGGGGTCACGAAGGTCAGTATTTTTCATCGAGGCGGTGGCCAGTGCGGTTTCGATCTTCAGAATAGTGGCGGCCTCCGCTGCCGATTGGTCCGCGGAATCTCCAAGCAATTCCAACATCTTCGCGACATGCTTTGTGTAAGCCTCGCGAAGCTGCTTCGATTTGTCGTCTTCCTTTAAGTAGTATTCGCGCTCCGGCAGTCCGAGACCGCCTTGAAACGCTGCACCAATCACCTGACTGCTGTCTTTGGCGTCCTGCGTCGAATTGAAGCGAAAGAGCGCGCCGATGCCTTGACTGTGCAAGTACTCGGTTACAGCTTGGAGGTCGGCCACAGTCTTGATTGAGGCGATGCGGGCTAGATCGGGTTGGATCGGTTTTGTTCCCGCCGCGTCAATGGTGGCCGTGTCCATGCAGCTCGCATAGAAATCGCCGATCTTCTGCTCGTTGGAACCAGGTGCGGCTTTAGGGCGCCCAGCGGCTTCCAGAATCTGGCGCAGGTTCTGCTGGTTCTTGTCCGCAAGCTGAGTGAATGAGCCCCAGCTCGAGTATTCCGGAGGAATCGGGTTGGATTTCATCCAACCGCCCATTGCAAACTGATAGAAATCGTCACAAGGCTTGCAGGTCTTGTCCAGATTTGCGGTATCGAAGCCCCACGAATTTGGCTTGTCCGCCGCTCCTGTGGGCGTGCGGAACCCGGCACCCGCAAGGCCAACCGCCAGAATTCCAATAAACGCAACGATGCCAGCAGCAAGGAAAAATCTTTTTGACATCTCCAGCCCCTGTCTTACAGAGTTTGAAAGCACCGGCGGGTCCTTGGTAAATGACTCCGGCCGTCACATGACCTGCAAGTGAGACGGAAGAAATAGGAGCCGGGTTTCCCGACACTCGGAATTGCGATTCTTTTGAAAGGCGCGATCAAGAACTAGTGCAGGACCGTTCCATAGAAGGCGCCTTTTCCTCCACGCAAGTCCCGGCCGTAGGACAGAACGATGGTCAGACTTCCCAGGACGCGGACTTTACATTGCGCGCCAGCATCCCAGAGCCAGCGCCGCGAGCCGAAGAGACTGGACGAATCGGCAACAGTGCCGCTATCGAGAAAGGGGCCGAGCTTCACGGTGAAGAAACCGTTTTGAAAAAGGTTCTTGTCCATTTCCCAGTTGGCTACAAAAAATCGCCGCCCGAGCGGAGCGGCCCCTTTGCGGCCATCGAAAGTTCCGGCATGGCCGCGAAGCCAAAGGTCGTTGTCGCGCTCGATGCCCAATTCGAACAGCTCATCGAGAGTGGCTTTGCCGGCAATCGCACCGGCGCGGATCTGCGTTTGCATTTCAAAGTCGTCGCCTTTTGCGCGTGGAAACCATTGCGCGAGAAGTACGCCTCGAACCGTAGCAAACGGCCCGAGGCCATTGGCGAACTCGCGGCCCGCCTTCACTTCTGCCGAGGAATCCAGCGTGAAGCGGCGCTCGGGAGCACGGATAAGAGTACGTTTAGCACGGAGCCAACCGGCAAGGGACATGGTGTCGGTGAAGAATTCTTGCGCGGGAGAGCTCATTGCGACCAAATTCCGAAAGTTGCGCTTCGCGATTTCCGCGCCGGCGCTCCAGCTCAAGTGGCCGTTCACGATGGAATGCACTTCCGCTCCAACAGCGGCGCGGCGTATGTTTAAGTCCGTCAGCGGCGTAGCTGTGCCAAGGAAAGTTTGCGATAAATTCCAATTTTCGTTGCGCGCATCGGTGTAAACACGCAACCGCAAGCTGGGGTCACCGTAAAGCGGAAAGGAAAGTGCGAGGGAGAGCCGACGTTTTTCCGAATCCCATCGCGCGAGCGAGGTCAGATTCACGGCGTCGCGGCCGAGATTGTAAAACTCGGGATAAACAGTGGCGTAAGGCAAGCCGCTCAAGAGCGAAACAACGCCTTCAATTTTCGAGTCGCCCCAAGCATTTTTCTCCATTAAGTGCAGAGTTGCGTCGTAGTTTCCGGAGTCTGCCGGTGAGAGCTCCATCCGCCGGCTGGAAAAGATTCCTAGATTGTCCAGGCGCGCTTGGGTTGTGAGCAGAGAGTTGGCGGTCAGAACTTGCGGGGCATTGAACGCTACCGCGCGGTCGCGTAACGATTCCTTGAGCCTCAAGGAAGGTTTAAGCGCGACACTTCCTAGTCGAGGCTTGTCTTTTGGATTCCAGTACTTCAAAGCGGCTTCGAGATTGTCTTCCAGAAAATAGATCGTCGCGAGAAATTCGCTCGAATAAGGATCCCGCGGATTCAGCTTAAGCGCCGCATGGAGATGTTTTTTTGCCGCGCGAAAATCTTTTTGCTTGTATGCAACGCCAGCCAGCTCAACTAAAAACCGGGAATCGCCAGGCGCCTTTCGAAAACCCGCGTCAAACGCGAGTTTGGCCTCGTCCCATTTTTCCAAGTGAGCCAAAGCGAGTCCGGCGAGAAAATCGAAATCCGGCGATTGATCCGCGGGGCCTCGCGCCAGCTTTGCGGCTTGCTCCCAATGCCCGGCGTCAAATGCGCTCTGCGCAGCGGGAAGACGAGCTTGATCGGAAGCGGAATCCTGCGCGAACGCGGAGAAGCCCAGCGCCAACACTGGGATTAGATGAAAGATCACGGAGCCTTTTCGGGAAGAGCCAGCAGCATCCAGTTGCGGTTTGGCCGCCATTGCTTTTCGAAGTCCTCGCGTGCGATACGGAGAAGTTTCCCGCGTGCCGGATCGTTGATAAAGACGGCCCCGTTTTGCCAATCGATGCCCGTCACCACCACGTAGTGTAGCGGGGTTTTAGAGCTGCCAGGCTGAAGAGTAGCGATCAGGGGACGTCCCTGCTTGAGTTGTTCGAGGAGATCTTTCCAATCTCCATTAAGGGGAAACACGCGAAAGCCTGATTCCTTGAGATAGCTTTCCATATCGGAAGCTTGGATTCCGCGGACTTTGCGCGAATAAAGGTGCTTCTGGATTGCCGCCGTGTCGGCGCGCTGCGAGTCAATCACAGTGCCATGAGCGTTCCAATATTGCAGGAGCATGGAAATAGAGGCGGACCCGCAGCCATCTTGAGTCTGTCTTACGTACGGAACGTCCAGCCAGATTCCGGCTCTTTCCTGGGGCCCCGTTCGAGCCGACGGCCCCAGGAAGAAAAGCAGGAACAGACCGAGTACGATCCGGCTTATTAGAATGATGAATGACTCCAAATTGCGAGTATTAGCGGAGCGCGAGCGCCAGAACAACGATGGCGAGCGCGATCAGGATAATCCACAGCAGATCGCGGTCCGAAATGCGTCCCGCGGCAAAATCACTTTGCGCTTGGCGAGACCGCTCGGCCAGTTTGGCAAGGTCTTCATCGCTGAGTTGGCCGATGGCTTTATCGACTTTTTGATAGTCGAGGTTTGCGGATTTCAGCGCCTTTTGCGCCCGGTCGGAAGAAAGAAGCGATCGAACGGCTTCTTCGTTGGATTGGCGCGTCTGGGCGGGCCGCGCGGCGTCTTTGGTCAGGTCGCTCAGAGAAACAACGTGCTGCTTGTCTTGGGCCCTTGCTGAGACTGCCGCCACACCAAACAGAAGGGCAATCGCCAGCATCGACACACACACCTTCACGCGAAAATGCATTCTTCCTCCTATTTTTGGCTGGGAAGAATAGTTTACGAATTGCATTGCGGCGTGACAAGAAACTTTCTGACGAACGTTCTTCGCGGTCAGTCGTCGCTTATTGTACGGCAGTCACTTTGCCGGCAAGGGTTGCTTGTACTTCGTGGCGTCGACCGATTTCCACTCACCCTTGATAATGCCGGCTCGAATCTGCGCGGCGCTCTTCCCTTTGCCGGACTGCTCGAAGGTGTAGAAGTCTTCATAAATGCAGGTGCCGCATCCAGAACCGTGCTTGCTGGCGAAGCAATCCAGTAAACTCTTGTGGCCTTGGCTGCGGTCGCAATGGCAGTAGCAGGGCTGCTGGTAGAGTGCTTTCTTGATTTTTGCGGCGACCGCGTAAGCATTTTGCACAACGGGATCAGCGAAAAGTTCGGGATCCATCGTCGCGGGAAGATCGCCTTGCGGGGCTCGCGTATGAAATGCGGGCACCGAATCATCGGCTGAGGACTGCGGCGAATCCGCGCCTTGGGGCGATTGCGAAGCAGCCCGTTGCGGAACCAGCATTAGCCCGAGCGCACAGCCGAAGAGAATCGCAATCCCCACAAACCTTTGAATCGCAGCCATTCTTGCTACTCCTTTTTGTTCACGTGTTCCTGGCTCGTCTCTCGAATGGCCTCAATGGACGAGCGCGGGTGCGATCGGAGTATGCCTCGCAGGTGAAGATGGCGTAGCTCCCTTCAATCGCAGATGCTTCGCGCGAAGATGACGATGCACGCGGCGGCCCCAGCCCCTTACAAACGAAAAATTCAACGCGCCGCCGATGGCTGAGCTCGCGAGAGGAATCAATCGTCCAGCCCACTTTTCCGCCGCCTCGGCGCCAATCTTCGCGGCGAAACGCTCCGCAATACGCGGGACAAGTTTTTCGAGAATCTGTTTCTCGGCCAAGTCCTTGCCGTAATCAATGCCGGAAGCCGCTGCTGCTGCTTTCCACATTTCAATTCGTTGGTCCTGGCCGCGAGCATCGAATCCGTAGAGCAAAGAGAGGCGCTGGATGAGCCGCAATGTGATCACCGTCAGCAGGCTGGCGTCCGGCAAGAATGTGATCATGCCGCCGAGGCCGAGGCCCGCTCCTTCCGCAAGCGCCAGCCGTTCGGCGTCGCGAATCAGTGCCGCGGCAATGGCGTCCAGTTGCTCGGCGGGAACGTCCTTCATTCGCGCAAAGTCCGGAACCCACAAGCCGTGCTTGTCGGCAAGGTTACGGCGGAAGTCTTCCGGATCAATTTCGATCGAACGCACTCCGCGGAGAACGCCAAAGCGCAGAAAGCGCTTTAAGGTGCGTCCCGCCAGCGAGCCTTTAGCTATATTGTGTAACTCTGCCATGCCTATAAGCATCCTAAAGCGGTTAGAACCGTCTGGCAACCATGGCGTTGCACGGGTTGCGATGGTGGGGCCGGGCATCTCTCCCAAGAGGGGAGTTACCCGGAACGCGGCAGGAAAACAGTAGTCCTACTTGACGCAGCGAAACTTTTGGGTAAACTGCATTTTTCTCTATGGCGACGATGCCACAATTCGTTCCTTCCGAAGTCGTGCACGATCTCGACTTCCCGCAGCGTGAGGCGGCGTTTTTCTACGGCCTGTTCCTGCGTGGCCATTCCGCGGACAAGCTACGGCGGGACATCGAAGTCCCCGCGGTGGTTATCGCGAAGTGGCACCGCGAAGCGGAACGCGACCCGCAGCTTCGCGATATTTTCGCGCGCATGGTGGATTACCGGCGTCACGTCCTGGCCATCTTCGATTCCCTTGTGGGTTCAGACACTCAACCGCAGCGCGTTCAGTAATTCTCCTGCCTGTACTTTCGTTCAGGTCAAAAACTGTCAGGCAACCAAAGCGTCTTTCGGGCGATCTAACCGATTCCGGGGGACAAGTCTCTCAAAATGAAGGAGATTGCGCTGATTGACGGGGAGCTTGTCCGGGGTTAGAATCTCAACGTCCTAGAGCTTGAGGTGTCTTCATGTCAAGGGTAGTACGCACCCTAGTCGCTTGCATTTTTTCGATTGCCATTTCCGTTCCTACGGTTTTTGCCCAGCAGGCGCAGGATCCTAATGCGCCCCCTGCACCCCAAAAGTTGGATAAAGAAACAAAACGGAAAATGAGGAGGACGCTGAAAGAGCTAGACAGCGCCTACCGGCAGTGGCTGACCGAGGACGTCACCTACATCATTTCTCCGGATGAACGCAATGCCTTCCTGCAATTGGATACCAACGAAGAGCGCGAACAATTCATCGAGCAATTCTGGCTGCGCCGCAGCAGCAATCCGGACCTGCCGGAGAACGATTTTAAAGAAGAGCACTACCGCCGCATCGCCTACGCCAACGAACATTATGCCTCCGGGATTCCGGGATGGAAGACTGACCGCGGCCGCATGTACATCATGTGGGGACCGCCGGACGAGATTGAATCGCACCCGACGGGCGGCACGTACGACCGGCCAATGGAAGAAGGCGGCGGCTCGACATCCACCTATCCTTGGGAAACGTGGCGCTGGCGCTATTTGGAAGGCATCGGCGAAAACATTATTTTAGAATTCGTGGATCCGAGCGGCTCCGGCGAATATCACATGACAATGGATCCGTCGGAGAAGGACGCCCTCCTGCACGTGCCCGGTGCGGGCTTGAGCCTAATGGAATCCATGGGCATGGCGTCGAAGGCCGATCGTTTCACGCGTTCCGACGGCACCAACCTGCCGACTACCATGGGTGGTCAACCAGCCAGCATGAACGAATTCAACCGCCTGGAACTCTACGCTAAGGTGAATAAACCACCCGAGGTGAAATTCAAGGATCTCGAAGCGGTGGTGACCTCCCGCATCGTCCGCGATCAGGTGCACTTCAATTGGCGGACCGATTACCTGAAAGTGACGAATGACACGGTTTTGGTGCCCGTGACGATTCAGATTCCCAATAGTCAGCTTTCTTTCCAGTCTAAGGACGGGATTCACTCCGCGACGATGAATATTTTCATGCGTGTGAGCACGCTTACCGGGCGAGTCGTGCAAACGCAGGAAGATCCTGTCTCAAAGGATTTTCCCGATTCCCTTTTTCAGCAGTCGTTGAAGCTCCAGTCGATCTACCAAAAGGCCATTCCACTTCGCCCGGGCTTGTATCGCCTGGATATGGTGATCAAGGACGTGCAGAGCGGAAACATCGGGGTAGTGAACACGCGGCTGCAAGTGCCGAGGTACGAGGATGACAAGCTGGAAGCCAGTTCCCTGATTCTTGCCGACCAGATCGAGCATGTTCCAGCGAAGCAAATCGGCGCTGGACAGTTCGTGCTCGGTTCTTCGAAAGTCCGGCCGCGCCTTGAAGGTGACTTCACCACGGCCGACAGACTTGGCATTTACATGCAGGTTTATAATCTGAAGCCAGACGACAAGACGCACAAATCCAGTGCGACGTTCCAATACACCGTCAAAAAAGGCAAAGATCAGGTCATGCAGTTTAAAGAAACTTCGGAAGAAATGAAGCAGACAGGCGACCAGGTTACCATCGAGCGCCTCCTTCCTCTCGCGACACTACCGCCGGGGAAGTACAGTTTGGAAGTGAATGCAACGGACACGCTCTCGAACCAAACTATTTCGCGCTCTGCAGAGTTTACGGTGAAAGCGCCGGCGGAAACAAAAACCGCGGCGAATGCTACACCGGGGAGGTAAAGAAACGTGAAACAGGAAAGGCTCCGAACCCTGGGGGCCCTGGTCCTGACCGTCATGGTTTCGTCCTTTGTGGCGACTCCGGCGGCCGCGCAAGCGAAGCCTGTCCCGGGCAAGCTTGCAGGAGTCGTGCGCGACGCTGCGGGCACACCGCAGTTGGGCGCGAGCGTGGAGTTGATTTCCGAAGCAGTAGGAGTGGCAGCTACCCGCAGCTTTTTGACGAATACGCAAGGCATGTTCCGGGGCGACAAGCTCGCTCCGGGTTTTTATACAGTTCGGGTAACTCTCGCCGGTTTCCTTCCAACACTTGAAAAGCACATTCGTGTTACTTCGAATCTGACGACCGTAGTTCGCATCGAACTGGAATCCATGTTCGCGTCTCTGGATCAATTACGACGTATGCCTGCAAGCAGCATCGCCGAAGGTGATGATTGGAAATGGGTGTTGCGGTCCGCTTCAGGAATGAGGCCGGTTCTGGAGTGGGTAGACCACGGCACTCTGACCGCCTCGACTGTTGCCGGCGAGGTAGTTGGCCCCCGCGCGCCTAGAATGCGAATGGAATTTACGGATGGGGCGCGACGCCCCACTTCGGCTTCGAGCATTGCCTCCGCACCCGCCACAGCTGTGGCCTACGACCAGAAACTGGGCGGCACAAGCAGAATGATTTTAGCCGGCCAGGTGAACTATGACAGTGATGCCCCTGCCGGCGGCATTGCCACCGTGTGGCTGCCCACAGGAACCCTTGGCGCGGGTCCGCATACGGCGCTGGTCCTTCGCGAAGCTAAGCTGGGACCCGTAGGGCCAACTTTCCGCGGCGTCCGTTTTGATCAGGGCGGTGCGCTGTCGCTTGGTGAGCGCACTGTGCTGAGTTACGGCGGAGAGTATGTTTTGGTCGGACTCGGAGCCGCAGCATCTTCACTCCGTCCACGGGCAGAATTGAACGTGCGACTTACCGACGATTGGAGTACGGCGTTTGTTTTCGCCTCCATGCCCAACGGGCCCGGTCCGCTGGAGGCGAATGACGCGCAACCAGGCGGCGCGCTCGGTGCGGCTCTCAATGAACTGGATGCCTTCCCCGCGCTGCTTTGGCGCCAAGGACATCCGGTTTTGCAGAACGGTTTGCATGAAGAAATTTCAGCGGAGCGAAAAATTAGCAGCCGCGGCAAGTTCCAAATCGCAGGTTTTCATGACGACAACCGGCACGTTGCGGTCTTCGGAAAGGGCAGCGACCTCCCCACTGCGGACTATTTTCAGGATTTCTTCTCCACAGGTTTTGCTTACGACGGGGGATCTTCGAGCAGTTGGGGAACGCGCCTCGCATTTCGCGAAAAGCTCGACGGCGACCTGGAATTGACCGCCGTTTATTCCTTTGGTGGAGCTCTCACGCCTTCGGACGATGCCGATGGATTGCTTCGGGATTCCCTTCGGACGGCGCAGCGGCACTCTCTTGGAGCCGGAATCTCCGCGAAAGTGCCTCACATCGGCACGAAGGTCCAAGCCGGATACAAATGGGTGAACGGGGTTACTGTTTCCTCCGTGGACGGCTACGGCGAATCCATCTTCCGGATGGACCCCTACTTACATCTGGTTTTCAGACAGCCGCTTCCAAAGTTTGCCTTAGGACGGTGGGAAGCCATCGCCGACTGCAACAATCTACTGGCGCAAGGGTATATCTCCACCAATAGCAGGGATGGCCGCGTTGTTCTGGTACCCGCGTTTCGGACCTTTCGAGGCGGGCTCAGCGTCCAGTTCTAGAAGTTTTTGGGTTCTAGAAAGTTGTATTTGTCCTTCCAGAAACCGGATGATGTGGGATAACCTGCCCTACCGCTGCAGTAACCTGTTGAATATAAAGGTGTTCCTCGAATGCATCGCTACCAAACAATGGACATTGGGTTGCACTTGGTTTCTGATGGAGGGGTATAGTCTTGTCCGATAGATTATGAGGCAAAACGTCCGAGCGAGCCTTGGAGCGGTTGTGCTGGCATTGGCCACGCTGGCTGCGGTGATTTTTGCCCTCATTAATTTCGATCAGCGCAGCCGGTTTGAAGTGGTGTACGACGGCGTGGCTTGGCTGGATACGGACCACGGGATTCAAGCCAGCCGGGTTTCACCGAATTCTCCCGCAACCCGCGCCGGGATTCGCCCGGGTGATGTCCTCCTGACCATCAATAACACGCGTGTTACCAGAGCCGCCGAAGTTGCCCGCCGGGTGGATCGTGCGGGACTTTGGAGCCAAGTGCATTATAAGCTTTCCCGCAATGGCCAGGAATTCGAAACTCCCCTCCTCACGGCGCCTGCCGAGAAGCCCCTTGCCACGGAAAACTATCTGCGAATCGTGGGCCTGCTTTATCTGTTCATCGGCCTGTTCATTTTTATCCGCAGGTGGAACGCTCCTCGCGCCGTGCACTTTTATGTCTTTTGTCTGGTTTCCTTTGTTCTATGGTCATTCCACTTCAGCGGAAAGCTAGACACCTTTGATTGGGAAGTTTACTGGTCAGAGATTGTAGCCCGCCTTCTTGCTCCGGCTTTGTTGCTCCATTTTGCGTTGGTATTTCCCGGGCGGTCCGAAACGACCATCCGCTCATCTTCGAAAGTTTTTGCCGTCTACGCACTTCCTTTTGCTCTGCTCCTCATTCATGTAAGTACGGCTCTCAAGGCCAACGGTTTCTTGCCTTGGCTCGCTTCATACATATTGCTTCTGAAGAGCGAATTCGGCTATCTCGCCCTTTGCTTCCTGACGGCGGGACTCGTTTTTTACCGGAGCTACCGCGAAGCGCCATCGGGTGTTATGCGCCAGCAGTTGAAATGGCTCACCGGTGGAACGCTTGCCGGGAGTTTGCCTGTCTCTTTACTCTACATCCTCCCCTTGGTCATGGGTGTGACCTTGCGCTCGTGGATGCAGCTCTCGGTATTAAGCCTGGTGCTGATCCCGCTGTGTTTCGGTTATGCGATCATCCGGTACCGCTTGATGGACGTGGACATCATCTTCAAGCGCGGCTTGGCTTACACAGCGGCAACCGCCGGCGTTGCAGCGGTTTACTTCGCCTTGATCGCTTTGGTTGCTTTGATAGCCCATACGCCCACGAACGGGACCGCCGGGGGTATGATCGCCATCGTCATTGCCGCGTTCTTGTTCCAGCCGTTCCGCGCCGGGATTCAAGCGCGCCTGGATCGTTTCTTTTACCGCGATCGCCTCGACTATCGCCGCACACTTATCGAATTTGGGCGCACGCTGACGAACGAAGTCCGTGTCGACCCTATGCTTGGCTCGGTGATGGACCGCATTTCTCAAACGCTGTTGGTCGATCGCCTCGCTATTTTTGTAGAAAACGCCCTGGAACCTGGCCAAATGCGCATTGCCCGTTCGATGGGTGTCCGGCTTTCCGAGTCTTTGAACCTCAGTTTCCTCGAGCCGGCCCGGCCCGAGTTTGCCCGGGGGGCGCTCTTTTTTGAGTCGCCCCGCGCGGCACGGGACGTTAGTGACTCCGTTCGTCACACGCTCGAACAGCTCGACCTCAACTACTTTGTTCCCTGCCGCATCCGCGAACACACAGTTGCCGTTCTCGGCCTTGGCAAGACAGTCGACGGGGATTTTCTGTCGAGTGATGACGTCGAGCTCGTGGAGACAATTGCCGGCTACGTTGCGGTCGCCCTGGATAACGCCCAGCTTTACAGCTCACTTGAGCAAAAGGCCCTCGAAATCGTGCGCCTCAAGGACTTCAGCGAAAATATCGTTGAATCCTTGAACATCGGCGTGCTTTCCGTTGACCTGGACGGTATCGTCGAGTCCTGGAACACGCGCATGGAGCAGCTTTTCGGAGTGTCGCGTCAGGAGTCTGTTGGACGGCAGCTCAGCTCGCTATTGCCGGAAGAACTGGCGCGCGAAATCGCCGCGCGCGGTGACCAGGAACAGATAACCGGCATCTATAAACAGAGACTCCAGCATCAAGGAAAGTCACTGACCTTGAACGTTTCCATCACACCCCTGGTGAGCAAATCGAACGAGCGCATCGGGCGTCTCCTGCTTTTTGATGACGTAACCCAGAGGGAGCGCATGGAAGAGCAGATGTCGCAAACGGAGAAGCTGACTTCGCTGGGGCTTCTCGCGGCTGGTGTCGCGCACGAAGTGAATACACCTCTCGCGGTCATTTCCAACTATATTCAAATGCTTGCGAAACAGATGCCGGAGGGCGATCCACGCCAGTCGATTATTGAAAAAATCGTCAAGCAGACATTCCGGGCCAGCGAAATCGTCAACAATCTGCTCAATTTTTCGCGCACCGGCGCTCCGGAAACAGCGGACATAGATGTAAACCGCGTGGTCGAAGAAACCTTGTCCCTTGTGGCCCATCCGCTGAAAGCCTCGCACATACAGGTCATGAAGCAACTCGGCGAACCGCTGCCTGCCGTCCGCGGATCAGCCAACAAGCTGCAACAGGTCTTTTTGAACCTGTTCTTGAACGCGCGGGATGCCATGCCCGGCGGAGGAATGCTCGAAGTCCGGACAGCAGCGCATAACGGCAGCGTCGAAATCGAAGTGGCGGACACCGGCGGAGGCATCGCCCGCGAACACATTCATCGCATCTTTGATCCGTTCTTCACCACCAAAGCCAGCGGCCGCGGCACCGGCCTCGGTCTTTCCGTGAGTTACGGCATTATCAAGGAGCATGCCGGAAAGATTGATGTCCGCTCGACGCCTGGCAAGGGCACTTCGTTCCACGTCGAATTCCCCGCGGTCAAGAAAGCGGTCCATGTCTAAGGGTTCCATTCTGGTTGTTGATGATGAGTCAGAAATCCGCGAAGGCCTCGAACTTCTGTTAAGGGGTGAAGGCTACGGCGTCTCCAGCGCGGAAACAGGCGAGTCCGGCCTCGAAAAGCTGGAGCAGCATCCCTATGATCTTCTGCTGCTGGATGTCAGCTTGCCGGACCGCAACGGCCTCGACATGCTCAAGGAGATTCACCGCCGCGATCCGCAGCTCTCCGTCGTCCTGATCACCGCCTACGGTTCAATCGAAATGGCCCGTGCTGCTTTCAAGAATGGCGCGATGGACTACATCACCAAGCCGTGGTCCAACGATGAATTACTGGCCCAGGTGGCGCAGGCCGTGGAATCTCGCCGGCTGCGCGATGAAAACGTCCAGCTCAAACGTGCGCTTAAGCAACGCTTCAATTTTCCAAACATCGTCGGCAAGAGCGACAAAATGCAGGCGCTTCTGGACCTCGTTGCTCAAGTCGCGCCTTCGCGCTCCACGATTCTCATCAGTGGAGAAAGTGGCACGGGGAAGGAACTCATCGCCAAGGCAATTCACTCTGCCTCCACGCGCGCGGACAAAGCCTTTGTGCCCGTAAATACGGGATCCATCCCCGTCGATCTCCTGGAGTCCCAGCTGTTCGGCCATGTGAAGGGCGCCTTCACGAGCGCTATCGCGTCAAAGAAAGGCCTCTTCGAAGTTGCCGACCAGGGCACCATTTTCTTCGATGAAATCGCCACCATCAGTCCCGAGACGCAGGCCAAGCTTTTGCGCGTGATTCAGGAGCGCGAATTCATGCGCCTTGGCGGTACCGAGCAACTCAAAGTCGACGTGCGCATTGTGGCCGCTTCCAACGTCGAACTCCTCGCGCTGGTACGCGAAGGGCGCTTCCGCGAAGATTTGTTCCATCGCCTGAACGTGATTCATCTGCGGATTCCGCCGCTGCGTGATCGCCGGGAAGACGTGCCTTTGCTTCTGGCGCATTTTATGGAACGGTATTGCCACGAAAACGGCAAACCGCTTCGGCATTTTACGCCCGCGGCAATGAAGCTTCTGATGGATTACGACTGGCCGGGCAACGTGCGCGAACTGGAAAACGTCGTCGAGCGAGCGGTCGTCCTTTCTACGCAGGAGCGTGTTGACGTGGACTTGCTCCCCGAAAGCATTCGGAGCAAGGAAATCGTTCGCGGCGTGAGGCTGCAACTCTCGGAATTTCTGCCGCCGCTCCCTAGCGAACCAGGGTCCCGCTCTTCAGCGGACAATCCGCAGCCGTCTCTGTTCCAGATCATGGACGAGATCGAACGCCGCATTATTATTGACATGCTGGAGCGCACCAGCTGGAACCAGACCGAGGCCGCTGAGCGCTTTATGATTCCCCTGTCCACGCTCAATCAGAAGATTAAGCGGCTCGGAATCGACGTCCGCCGCCGCGGCCGCGGTGACGAGATGTTGTCTGCCTCGGTGGGAAAATAGCAGCGCCCGGCGAGTGAAGAATTCCCTCCCAGCGTCTCTCGCGCGAATTCGCTGGTCCAATCGACTACACTAACTGCCGACCATTATGACCGAGCTGATCGTTCCACCGCGTCCATGCGACATCCCTTTGTTCCGGAATGAATGGTCCGTCTTGCTCGAATGCGCTGCCCCGGCGCACGACCGTGAGCGTATAGCAGACTTGCTCCGGTCCGCGGATTGGGCGCGTTTGCTCATTCTCTCAGAAGCGCACGGCGTATCCGGCCATCTCGCGGCGGGTCTGCGCGATCTAGAGAAGAATCTCGTGCCGTCAGAAATCAGGCAATCGCTTGTCGATCGTCAACGCGCACAGATTTTTCTTTCCATGCGGCTGACTGCGGAGCTGTTTCGCATTTTGGACCTCTTCACTACGGAGGGTATCGATGCTCTGGTCATAAAAGGACCGGCTCTGGCCGCGCGAGCGTACGCCGAGTCGGCGACGCGGAGCTACGGCGACCTGGACTTGCTCGTCCGCCAGCGGGACATTCGCCGCGCCACGGAACTAATGTGCGCCGCGGGTTTCGCTCCTGCAGTTCCGCTGACCGCCATCGACGCCGGGAAAATTCCCGGCCAATATCTTTTTTCCAAGCCGGATTCACAATTGATCGTCGAATTGCATAACGACCGCACGTTGCGCTACTTTCCCCGCCGGCTTCCTCTCGAAGAATTTTTCGCGCGGCAAATCCGTGTGGAACTCGATGGCCGAGAAGTTCCTGCCCTATCAGTGGAAGATGAACTAGTGCTGATCTGTGTCCACGGCGCAAAGCACTTTTGGGAGCGTTTGATGTGGATTGCAGACGTGGCCGGACTGGTCACGCGCCAAACAGATATCGATTGGGAACGCGTCGCGAATTTGTCGAAAACGGTTGGCGCTGAGAGAATGCTGCACACGGGATTGCTTCTTTCAGCGGGCTTGCTCAAGGCACAGATTCCGGAGAATGTTCATGCCATCGTGCGGGAGGATGTCTCGGCTGCACGGCTCGCGAATCAGGTGTGCCAGAGGTTGCCCGCCGCCAGTTACGTGTCGCCAAGTTTGTTCCAACGCGCCTTTTTTCGCCTGCGCATGCGCGGCGATTGGCTGACGGCCCCAGCCTATTTCTTGCGTCTTTCGCTTTCCCCTACGGAAGAAGACTGGAAGATTGGGGCGGACGCCGAAGTAGACCGGGACGGCTTTCTCGAAGCCGTGCGCCGGCCACTCCGCTTGATGCGAAAATACGGCCGGAATGGCAAAGGCTGATTTCCGGAAGGATCGGACGGCCTCTTTTGGTCAGACAAATTCTGCTCACCTACGACTGTACTCTTGCGAAAACGTGCCGGCATATGACAAGGCTTGCTGCCACGTTGAGAAACGTTGAGGAAACTCCATCGCCAGCCGGCGAGCAATCTCCTCGAGCGAAGCTCTTCCGTCGATCAGTTCGAGAGTTCTGCGGCGCAGGAGCCCCTCCTCGGAGAGGTGCGGAATGTAGTCTGCCGCCATCCTGTGAAGCTGCTTGATGGACAACACTGCACCAGCCAACTGCGATTGCTCAAAATGAATGACGGAAGCGCCCGATCCTTCGAGCGGCCTGATGCACGTAGTCCATCGCCAAAGGTATTCGTTTTCCACCAGTTTTGCGGCAAGGTTTACGCAAACGGTTTGGCCCCTTGCCAAGGCCGCACTCTGTGTCCAGGGAAAGAAGAGAGATCCGTATACTGTTTCGGGTGCATCCGGAGCGTTAGAGAAGCCCACACCCTCGGCCAAATCCGCATCGAACCACACCACAATTCCGTGGCCGGTCCCGGCACGCTCAACCGTCCACTCCAATTCGCCTCGAACATCGGGGTCTTCGACGCTCGTGTAATCCAGCGTGGTCCATAGCCTGTGCGCGGTCAATAGCTCACCGGGGTTCACGCGCACTTTCTGAACGGTGTTCACAGCGAGCTGCCGTGCCGCACTCAGATTTTGCCTGAAAGGATTCCTGTCCCACGGGTCTACCGTTTCGCTATACGGCTTTGGAACCTCCACGATTGCGGCCCACAACGAATCCTTTCGCGGAATCATGGCTCCGCCGGGCGCAAGAAAGCGGCTCCGCGCGTCTATGATGGCAGGGATATGGCGTTGAAAAAGCGGCAGCACGGCCCGGAGATCGGAGAGAATGACATCGGCTCGGCCGGGAAGCATCACACGGTCGGAAAGCTCCTCGAAAAACTCGATCTTGTCAGCGCAACCATTTGCGGCGGCAACCTCACGAGCCACCTGAATGATCTCGCTCGGCTCGATCGCGTAGACCCGAGTGGCTCCAAGCTGGCACGCGAGCACTGCGAAAATACCCGGCCCCGTGCCGATTTCCGCGACGACGGATCCTTTGCGAACGCTCTTTCGCAGCGCTTCGGCGTAAGCCTCCACGCGAACGCGATCCGCAATCATCGAGCCATAGGCGCCCAAGCCGTACATGCGGACCTATCCGTGCACCGAGGTTGTGTTTGCAGGAATGTGCGCAATCACTCGTCTGGCATCGCCTGCAATAGCTTCACACAGTTTAAAAACTGCTGAGGGTTCAGCCAAAGGGCGCACTCGACGCATAGGAATTTCCGAAACCACACGGGTGAGCAGATCAAACTCCGTTCGCCGCATATTTCGGTCGAGAAGATAATTCACGTAAGTATTGGCCACCAGTGTCATAAACGCCTCTTCACCGGACACCTGTTTCACAACAGGGACGGTAAGGGCCGTGTCGCGACTGTCAAGAATGTAGATCGCTCCCAGGGGCAACGGACTTGAGGCGAAACGGTGACCGTTCTGGGCGAGAGGCATATAACGTTTGTCCCAGTTAGATGTGATGCGCGGAAGAGCATCCTGCGATCCAAACAAGGTGAAGACGGAGTCCGGCCATAGGTTCAACCGAGGATAGCCCGGCTGAACAAGAACCTGGTCACCCATATGTGCAATCGCAACGATGTCATCGGAAAGCACCGGAACGCCGGCACAAGCAAAGGCCGCAGCCGTCGTTGACTTGCCGGCGCCCGGCGAACCCACCAGCGCGATGGCGCGATCACCGATGGCCACGGCGCTCGCATGGAGACAAACTGTGCCGCGAAGGCGCAACACGAATCCCATGACAGGGCCAAGCAAATAGGTGCAGGCATCTTCCAGTGTATAATCCTCTGGCCAGTCGGCCCTCACGTCGCGGCCATGGCGATCGACGGCGAATCGCGCTCCGTCGCCATAGAAAAAGCCAAAATGCTCACCGTTGGAAGACAGACCAACTTGCAAGTTTGGCTGGCTGGCAGGAGCGCCGTCTGAGCTGCTATAGAAGCCTTCACCAAAGGCGAGAAGTGTTCCGGGGAAAGGCCACGCGTCCTTTAACTGTATCCGTACATCGACCGTTTCTGAATTGCGTCGAACAGGAAGTCCGGGAAGGGCCATGTTGGCAGCAAGCTGCAGGCCGTAAACCACATGAAATGCTGACAAAAGTTCCTCGGGGAGGCCGCCGTCAGTTGGTTTTATTAGCCTGGCCATCGTGCTTGGCCATGATATTGGTCGTCGCCCTAGTCAGCGCTTGAACATCTCCGTAAACACGGAGAATGGGTTTTTGATACGGTTTTTTCTTGCCGTACTCCCGCGAATTCGACGTCACTAGGCCCCCCGAAGAAGTTTATCCCGCTGCCGTCTGCGACCGCAACCAAAAGTTCAAACTGAGTGGTCGAAGGTGAATCCACGCGCTCCAGGGATCCTTTTCCCCAAAAACTTTCGGAACAGATCTCCGCTCCACGTATCGACCGAGCTTACCATCGGCCTCAAACGAATCCACCCACGCGGATTCGGGCCGCTGCAGAAGCGCGATCAGTGGATCGCTCAGCAGCGGCGACTTGCGTCGTAGACGCACTGCATCCGGCAGGACACCGCGACCGGCCTCGCGCAGCAACTCTTTGTCGGAACACCATGGCAGTGCAGCCAAGCCTAGCAAGAAATCAACCAATCGCAAATCAAAAAAGGGATGTCGGACCTCCACAGGAACTCCCGTGACTCCGCAGTCGTATCCTTCAAACAAAACTGGCCACATGGGATCGGCCATCGCTTCATAGGCAACAGGACGAACAGCTTCATTCGGAGCAGTATCCCTGCTCAACATTTTCCACCGCTCGCGCAAGCTCAGCCGTTTCTCCAGGCCGGGGTTAAGCCATGCCGGGTAGTAGGGCCCTTGGCTCTTGGAAGCAAACCATCGCTCCCAGCGGGTGCGCACGTACAGCCGCGAAAATCGGCCATCGGCCGCCAGATATCGAATCACATCCACCAGCGCTCGCCAAAACTGCTTCTTCTTGAGCAGTTGCAAGAAATGAACAGAAAGCAAACAGGATAACGCTGGATCGCCTCCAAACCCAGTCAGCGCCACGCGACTACGGACCGCGACCTGGCGCATTTGTGCAAGTCCCCCATCCGAACAGGGTACATGCGAGGGTTCAGGCCACTGATGGTCATGGTGATTCAGATATTCCCACAGGCCCATCTCATCCCTCACTTGAAATTCGATCGGGATTCTCAAAGCCTGCGCCACAAGACCCGCGAAATGGTGCTCTTCGTGGGGAATCAAACTTTCAAAGACCTCAGTGTATGCCTGCACTCTGGTGTCAGTCGCATCTCCATTTAAGATCCGACGGGCACTAGCGGCCAGGGTAGGCGAATCAAGTCCACCACTCATCAGAATACCCACACTGTTTGTTCTCAGCCGGTCCGCTACAACGCGATCCAGCAGTTCGTGGAATTGCTCGACGCATTCGGCCGGTCGCGCGTGGTGGATGGGGGCACTCGCGGGCAATACCCAATAGCGGCGGAGAGAGATTGCGTCTTCGTTACAGACAAGGACATGTGCGGGTGGCAGCCTTTGGATATCCGCGAAAGACGTAGCTCCAGGTTCCCTGATCATGTCGAAAAGGAGAAAATCAGAAATGGCAAGGTCGTTCAATCGCGTGGAGACAGCGGGATGCTTGCGGATGCAGTCCAGCGTGTTGCTGAAGACAAGCAGGGGACCGATCTCGGCATAGTAGAAAGGTTTTATTCCGAAATGATCTCGCGCGCAAAACAGTTGCTTGCTCCGCGCGTCCCAGATACCAAACGAAAAATCGCCGCGCAAATGGTCCACGCAAGCCGAGCCCCACGCGGCATATGCGTGCAGGATCAGCTCGGAATCCGGAGCCCCGGGCTGCAATTCGTCTCCGCGTCGCTTAAGTTCCTGTAAGAGTTCTGCTCTGGCATCTAGTCTCGCGTCGGCCGTGATCCAGAATCGCTCGTCGAGGCTTGCAGGCTGACACTCGTCCAGGGATTCGTGCGTGGTCCGCAGCATCGCGTGGCCCAGACCGACCGAACCATCGATCCAATACTCACGCGAATCCGGGCCGCGGTAAGCCAGAAAATCCACGAGGGACTGCAAACGTTCCCGCTCGATCGGTTTGCCATCCCGATAATAGATGCCGACGATGCCGCTCAATCAACTTGCCTTTCCGTTTGAGTGCCCTTGTCCTCACATTTGAAGAGAACACTGACTTTCGGTCAGCTCGAAAAATCGGCGTCCCATCCCGCCTAGGCTCACGCCCTAAAGCAAACTGCCTCCTGCGAGTCACGTATTTCATTGCAAAAACGCAGCTTGGTTGAACTTCATTGTACTGTTAGCACTTTTCTACGGCAATTGTGTGATTTTTTCCGTAGATTTGTGGTGCAAGGAAATTCGATCTCTGAAAGGTACGGGAGAACCCCGTTCTCTCGCGATTCGAACTTCTTTTGTCTTGCAACTCTGAAGCGCTCTAGGCACAGTACCGGAGAATGATTCTGCGTCTCTCCAGCAATGCGCAGCGCGCAGCGCTTGTTGCCGCTTCTTTCGCTGTCGCCTTCATCGTTTCTTTCTTCAGCATCCGAAATGCGTTTGCTGTCTACTACGCTGATTTGCAGACTGCTGAAGCCATTGAACGCGCCACGCGCCTGGAGCCCGTCGATCAGCGCAACTGGTATCTCCTCGGTCGCTATTGGCAGTACAACCCCGTGAATCCAGACGCCGCGCGCGCCATTCGTTCCTACCTTTCGGCGCTCTCGTTGAATCCGGCGTCATGGCAATCGTGGCTGGATCTTGCCGCCTCCTACGAATCGGAAGCCAACTTCTCTGCGGCGCGTGACGCCTATCTGCACGCCAAGAAGGTTTATCCGCTTTCTGCCGAGGTTTCTTGGAGCTACGGAAATTTCCTGTTGCGGCAGGAAGAGCTTGAGCCGGCATTTGCGGAAATGCGTCTTGCTGTCGAAGCTGATCCCAGGCGCGCTGCGGAAGCCTTCTCACGCTCCCTGCACGCCGGTTCCAGCTTCGAGATCGCGCTGGATAGTGTCCTGCCGCCCATCAGCGATGCATATACCGATGTGATTCGGGAGCAATCGGAAGACGGCCACACCCAAAATGCGCTTCAAGTTTGGGACCGGCTCGTCTCCCTGCGTCCCCGCATTTCCTTGCCCGAATCTTTTCCCCTCGTCGGGGCTCTGATGATGGAACACCGCATCGCGGAAGCCAGCCGAGTCTGGGACCAGGCAGTCCTTCTTGCAGGCTTGGCGGATCTGCAAGGTCCCCCGGACTCGGTTTTGTGGGACGGCGGATTCGAATCAAATGTCAAGAATGGCGGTTTCTCCTGGCTGATTTCCGAAGCATCTCGCGGTGTCCAAATCGGCCTCGACACTCAAGAGAAACATTCCGGCAAGCGCTCCTTGCGTTTGATCTTTGAAGGGAACTCCAATATTAATTTCGCCGGCGTTTGCCATAACATCCCCGTGCAGCCTTTCACCACTTATCGTTTCTCCGCCTGGGTCAGAACCAGAGCACTCACTTCTGATCAGGGAATCCGTTTCCAGCTTCATCCAATCGGAATCCAGGACACTTCCTACGCCGCCACAGCGGAAGTTCACGGAACTACTCCTTGGACACTTGTCCAGTTGCCTTGGTCCTCAGGAAAGGATGTTCAGGAATTGCAAGTTTGCTTGGTCCGTTCTCCCAGTGAGGAAGCCGACAACAAGATTCAAGGAACGGCCTGGGTGGATGACGTCTCCTTGGTTCCGGAGCCTGCGGAGTATCCCAAACCATGAGGTTGCTGCGTTTTGGCATTTGCGCGCTGGCCGTGTTTGCCGTGGGTGCGCACGGAGGCGTGGAGGATTGGGCGCGAGCCGTCTTTGAAACCGGCGCCGGATTGCTGTTTCTCGCCTGGGCTGTGTGGATCTATTTCACGCAAGAAGACGAGGTTATTATTTCTCCTCTTCTCCCTCCCCTCGCAGCTCTTTCGTTGATTGTATTGGGACAGTTGGCTTTTCATGGCACCGCTTCTTCTTACAGCACGCGGATGGAACTTCTTCTCCTCGTCTCGGACCTCGTCCTCCTCTTTCTTGCCGTCCAAGCTTTCCGCACCCTTCAGGACTGGCGAGGGTTCATTTGGTTCGGGATGTTTTTTGGATTCCTAGTCAGCCTTTTTGGCGTTCTCCAGCACCTTACCTTTAATGGAAAGCTCTATTGGTTTCGCGAGATGGAATACGGTGGGATTCCATTCGGGCCCTACGTGAATCGCAATCACTTCGCAGGCTTCGTAGAATTAATTCTCCCGCTGTCTCTCGTTCCCCTTGTCTTGGGCAGAGTTCGACGGGAACGCTGGCCTGTCGTCGGTCTATTCGCAATTATCCCTATCGGCGCGCTTTTCCTCTCCGCTTCGCGGGGGGGCATCGTCAGTTTTGGCTTCGAGCTGGCCGTGTTGGCTCTGGCAATCATTCAGCGACGCGCGAAGGGAAAGCAATTGTTTGCCGGTGCCACCGTTCTACTGCTTGCGTTGATGATGGTTTCCTGGCTCGGCGTCGATCAGGTCCTGCAGCGCTTTTCCTCGTTTCAGTCGCTCGAGGTCACCGCTGGGAAGCGCGCTTCCATGCGGCGCGACACGTGGCAAATCTTCCTCCATCACCCCTTCGCCGGAACGGGACTCAGCACTCTCCAGATCGTCTATCCGCCTTACGAATCGCTCTACGATGGGAGAATCGTCAACCACACACACAACGACTACCTCGAGGCCCTCGCCGAAACTGGAGTTCTCGGAGGACTTTGTTGCGCTTGGTTTCTGGGCGTTTTGTTCAGAGAATCTCTGAAGCGACTACGTCAGTTGCACAACTCCTTTGCCGGAGCTTTGCAGCTCTGCGGCCTGGTGGCTTGCGTCGGCTTTCTCGTGCATAGCTTGGTCGATTTCAACTTACATATCCCATCGAATGCTCTTCTGTTCTTTCTCATGGCCCACTTGGCAACCACGGAGATGGCGTCTACGCTTCCGTTGCCCGCTCCCGGACGCCCGCGCCATCGAGATCCCGCAAATCACTGATTGAATTGAGCCTTGTCGCTGTATAATCGACGGCGGGGTCATCTATCTCATGCAGCCAGTCAGACTGGGTGCCTTGGTGTGGTTTTGCGCTTCGGCTGTCCTTCTAGTGTCTCTGGTTCTGCCCTCATCCAGTGGTGCTCAGCAGGCCGTTCTCGAGACGCCTCAACAAGTCAACGACCGTATACGCTCGATGTCTGCCGCCGCGCGGGTCATGCCGCATGACTATGTCATTGGCAATGGCGACCTGCTGGACCTCGAAGTCTTCGATGTAAAAGAGCTTAGCCGGGAAGTGCGCGTTAGCCAGACCGGGTCCATTGGCATTCCTCTTGTCCCCGTTCGCTTGCACGTTGCCGCACTGACGGAAGTTCAGGCCGAACAGAAGATTGCTGAAGTCCTCGAATCCAGTGGCCTGGTTTCTCATGCCGAAGTAAGCGTTACAGTCAAAGAGAGAAAGAGCAAGCCCATCACTGTCGTTGGGGCCGTCTCACATCCCATGGTTTACCAAGCCGACCGCCCCGTCACCCTTCTGGAAGTCCTGGCGGAGGCGGGAGGCGTTGCCAATGACGCCAGCGACACGGTGATTGTGAATCGACCTTCCGATCCATTGGAGCCTCCAGCAATTGGACCGGAGGGTTCTGCCCCCGTGGCCGCGCCTTCCGACGCAGCGGTCTCCAAGTCCTCCGCAAACCCCGCTGCGCCGGCTGATGCTCCTGCTTTGTCCAATACCATCACGATTAATCTAAACGAGCTGATGGAAAGCGGCGACGCCGCCAACAATATTATTCTTCAGGCCGGCGATATCGTTACGGTCCCTCACTCCGGAATCGTCTATGTTTTGGGCGCCGTCAGCAGGCCTGGCGGATTCGTTCTTGCCAATGACCGCGGGCAGATGACTACGTTGAAAGTTTTGGCTCTGGCCGGTGGTTTGAACTCTACCGCGAAAAAGGATCATGCCGTTATCGTCCGCAAAGACGCTCAGGGGCAGCAGCATGAAGTTGTTGTCGATCTTAAGAAGGTGATGGCGCGCCAGGCGGAGGACGTTCAGCTGCAGCCCAGCGACATTTTGTACGTCCCGGACAGTGCCGCGAGGAAGGCTATGCTGCGCACCGTGGAATTGGGAATTGCTCTGGGGACCGGCATTGCTCTCTATCGAGTCGCGTACCGCTAACAATGGCCGACGAAAACAAACTCGTGCCGCGTGAGAACGGCTCCAACGGCGCCGTCGAGCTTGTCTCCTTGCAGAGTCGCGTTCCCAGCTTTGAACTTTCCCCGCGCGAACCCCACCTCTACGACTATCTGCTGATCTTGCGGAAACACCAGTGGTTGATTCTCTCTTTCATGCTTGCCGTCGTCACCATTGTGGCCATCGCCACTTTCCGCATGCAGCCCGTCTACGTGGCCACGGCCCGCATTGAGATTGATCGCGAGAACGCCAACATTCTTCCCTTCCAGGGTGCCGAGTCCTACGAATACATGATGGATCTCGAAAACTACATTGAGACGCAATCCAAGATCCTCACAAGCGAAACACTCGCCCTCCTAACCATTCGTAATAATGCACTCTCCACGCGACCGGAGTTTTCTTCACCAAACGGGCCATCGGAAGCCGTCGCCAGCGGCAGCCTCGCGAACCAGAAGCGTCCGCCCGAGCTCGCTGAATTCTTGGGAAGTCTCAGTGTGAAACGGGTTCCTAACAGCCGCCTGATGGACGTCAGTTTTGAATCTACTGATCCCCGGCTCGCGGCGCGCATCGTAAACGCCCATATAGCTTCCTACATCGAGCAGAATTTCCGGAGTAAGTACGAGGCCACCACTCAGGCTTCCACTTGGCTCGCCGACCAGCTCGGTGAGTTGAAGATCAGGGTGCAGAAGTCCGAGGACACCCGCATCGCTTACGAACGCCAAAACCAGATTTGGACGCTCGACGACAAGCAGAACATCACGACGCAGCGGCTCTCGGACATCAACAAGCAGTTGACCGACGCGCAGAGCGAACGCATGAAGAAGGAATCGCTCTACCAGTTTGCCAAAGCCGGCAATCTCGACGCCGTACCAGAAGTTCAAAACAACTCGGCACTCGGCGATTTGTTCAAGAAGCGTAGCGATGCCGCCTCCCAGTACACCGACGCCTTGGCCCAATACGGCCCCAATTTCCCCAAGGTGCAGCGCCTCCAGGCTCAAATAAAGGAATTTGACCAGACCATCGAAAAAGAGAAACAGAAAATCCTGGACGTCCTCGAGAGCGATTACCACGAAGCGCAGCAGCGTGAAGCGCTACTCACGCGGGCCCTCGACCAGCAAAAAGCGGACACCAATCAGATGGCGGGAAAACTTGTCGAGTACAACATCCTTAAGCGCGAGGCGGAAGCCAACAAGACTCTCTACGAAGGCCTCATGACCAAGCTGAAGGAAACCGCCATTTCCCAGGGACTGCGCTCTTCCAACATCCGTGTTGTGGACCCCGCTATGATTCCTTCCACACCCGCGCGTCCTGCCAAGACTCGCAACGTTGCGCTCGCTTTTCTCGTGGGTTTGGTCGGCGGCATCGGTTTGGCTCTGATGCGCGAGTACCTCGACAACACCGTGAAGTCCCCGGATGACGTTGAAACCCTCTCGCGGCTGCCTTCCCTCGCCGTCGTTCCGCAGTTTGCCAGCTCGAACGGCAGCAGCAAGCGCCACGGCTTCTTTCAAGGCCTCTCGGCCAACGGACATGATGCACGCATCGAGCTGGTTGCCCAGCACTTGCCCAAATCGCAGATGTCGGAAGCGTTTCGTGCTCTGCGAACTTCCATTCTGCTCTCGCAGGCCGACCATCCGCCTCAAGTCATTCTGGTCACCAGTGCTCTTCCACGCGAAGGCAAGACCACTGCTGCCGCGAATCTCGCTGTCACGCTCGCGCAGTTGGGAGACAGCACGGTGCTGGTGGATGCAGACCTTCGCAAACCCGGCATCGGCCGTCTCCTCAATTTAGCCGCCGGAAAATACGCGGGGCTGAGTTCCTATCTCGCGGGTGTTTCCGGTCTTGATTTGGTGTCCGTCCCGCATCCCGCAATTCCCAATCTCGTTGCCATTCCCACGGGACCTCTTCCTCCGAATCCCGCGGATTTGCTTTCCTCCCACAAGCTCGCAGACGCCATCGCCGAGCTCCGCGCCAAATTCAAATTCATTGTCATCGACTCGCCTCCCATCATGGCCGCTACCGATGCCGTGATTCTTTCCGTGCAGGCCGATGGCGTGCTCCTCGTCGTTCGCAGCGGCGAAACACCCAAGGAAGCCTTCACTCGCACGCGCGACCTGCTAAGCAGCGTCAAGTGCCGCATCCTCGGCGTCGTTCTCAACGCCGTGGATGCCAGCGCGCCGGACTACTACTACTCCTATCGGTATTATCCCTATTCGTATGGATATGGTCCCCAGGAAACCCTTGAAGCTCCGCATGAAAATGAGTCCGATGCCATTGCTCATCGCGTCTCCCGCGATCGCGATGATGACTCCGAGGCCCTTTAAGGAGACCCTTTGCGTTACTTGATTACCGGTGGAGCTGGCTTCATTGGTTCGCACTTGGCGGAGAGACTTCTCGATCGCGGTGACCGCGTCGTTTTGCTGGACAATCTTTCCACCGGCAGCGTCGAAAACATCCGCCATCTCAAATCCTCCAGCCAAATGCAATATCACCTGGACAGCATCGAAAATCGCCAGTTGCTCGCTGAACTTGTGGATGATGCCGAGGTCATCGTTCATCTGGCGGCAGCCGTTGGCGTCAAGCTCATTGTCGAGAGCCCTGTCAAGACCATCGAGACCAATGTCAACGGCACGCAACTGATCCTTGAAGCCGCCTGCAAGAAAAAGAAACTTGTCCTCACCGCATCCACCTCCGAGGTTTACGGGAAAAACACCGACGTCCCATTCCACGAGGACGCCGACCTCGTCCTTGGCCCTACAACAAAAGGCCGCTGGAGCTACGCGGCCTCCAAGGCGCTCGATGAGTTTCTCGCTCTTTCCTACTGGAAGGAAAAGAAGCTGCCCGTTATCGTGGCTCGCTTGTTCAATACCGTCGGCCCGCGGCAAACCGGCCGCTACGGCATGGTGCTCCCCAACTTCGTCAAGTCTGCCCTGGACAACTCCCCCATCAGCATCTATGGCAGCGGAAAGCAATCGCGCTGCTTCTGCGATGTCCGCGACACTGTGGAAGCTCTCATCCGCCTCATGGACTTGGACTGCTCCGTCGGAGAAGTCGTCAATGTTGGTAACACCGAGGAAATCACCATCGAAGGATTGGCGCACAGGGTGAAAGAGCGCACCGGCAGCTCGTCTCCCGTCGAGTACGTGCCTTACGATCAGGCCTACGAGCCCGGCTTCGAAGACATGATGCGCCGCGTGCCCTCCGTCGAAAAGCTACACGCTCTCACCGGCTTCCGCCCGCAAACTCCATTGAATGAGATTATTGACCGCGTCGCCGCCTTTTTTCAGCAAAAGGCAGAAAGTCTGCAGGCTCACAAGGTGGCTACAACCAGCGCCGACTAACTTCGGCCCCTCGCCCAGGAACCGCCATCTTCTCCTGCCTTTCGCTGCCTCTTGGCATAGCTTCTGGTCCACGAATCTCTTCGTACTTTCATCAAACTTTTGGTAAGCTTTTTCGTCTTTACCTCTAGCTTCACGGGGGTATTCCTGTGACCAAAACTGCCACTGCGGCCAATCGCCCCATGAGTTTCGGCGGCTGGCTTGACACCATTCTGCGCGACCTGAAGTACACCTTCCGCATGCTCACACGCACTCCTGGCTTCACGGCCGTGGCCGTTCTGACTCTGGCCCTCGGCATCGGCGCAAACACCGCCATTTTCACCCTCCTCGACCAGGTTTTGTTGCGTCTCTTGCCTGTCAAGGACCCGCAGCAACTCGTCCTCCTCACCATGCGCGGGCGCCATTACGGTAACAACTGGGGCGGCAACGCCATTTCCCACCCCATGTTCCGTGATTTTCGCGACCACAACGATGTCTTCTCGGACATGTTTTGCCGCTTCCCGACTTCGGCGAGCCTTTCCATTGGCCAGCAAGCCGAACGCGTCTCCGTGGAACTCGTTTCCGGCACCTACTTCTCCACGCTTGGCATTGTCCCAGCGATTGGACGCATCCTCACTCCCGAAGACGATCAAGTCCCCAGCGGTCATCCTTTCGTTGTTCTTAATTATAACTTCTGGAAGACGCGTTTCGCCGGTGATCCTCAAATCGTCGGTAAGACGCTCACTCTGAATAATTACAAAATGACCGTCGTCGGCGTTGCCCAGGCACGTTTCGACGGGGTGGAACTCGGCTTCTCTCCGAAAGTCTTCATTCCCATCATGATGGAGCCGCAAATCATCGTCTTCAATCCCGAAGACATGTTGAAGGAGCGCCGCAATCGCTGGGTGAACGCCTTCGGCCGCTTGAAGCCCGGCGTCTCGCAGCAGCAGGCCAAGGCCGCTCTCCAGCCCTTCATGCACTCCATGCTGGAGTCGGAGGTGCAGCTCCCGGCATTCAGCCGCGCCTCAAAATACGACCGCGACGAATTTCTCAAATGTTGGATCGACGTTTTGCCCGGCTCCCAGGGCCGTTCGTACACGCGCCGCCAGCTTACCACTCCGCTTTGGGTCTTGATGGCCACCACCGGCGTCGTCCTGCTCATCGCTTGCGCCAACCTTGCCAACCTCATGCTCGTTCGCGGTTCCAGCCGCATCAAGGAAATCGCCGTTCGTTTGGCCATGGGTGCTACGCGCCCGCGCATCATCGGACAACTCTTGATTGAGAGCCTTTCTCTCTCCGCGCTTGGTGGTCTCGCAGGCCTGGCTGTCGCATTCTGGGCCGACCGCGCGCTCATGAAGATTTATCTGCCGTCCGATTCCGGCGGCATGAACATTTCCAGCGCTCCCGATCTCCGCATTCTTCTCTTCAATCTCGCTGTCACCGTTCTCACCGGCGTCATCTTCGGTCTTGTGCCTGCCTTCCAAACCACCAAACCCAACATTGCCGGAACGCTAAAAGACCAGGCCGGAGCCGTCGTGGGCGGCGGTGGCCATCATCGCCTGAGAAAAGGCCTTGTCGTCGCGCAAGTCACTCTTTCGCTTTTGCTCCTGGTAGGCGCAGGTCTTTTTGTTCGCAGCCTTGCTAATCTCCGCGATTTGGGCCCCGGCTTTTCGGCGGAGAAACTCGTTGGCTTTCGAATCGATCCGTCGCTCAACGGCTACACTATCGAACGCATGAAGGTTTTCTATCCGCAACTCTCCGACACGCTCAGCTCCATTCCCGGCGTTAAATCCGTCGGCCTGGCTTCTGTGCGCATCCTCGAAGACAACGAATGGGACAGTGGCATGTCCGTCGAGGGCTTCACTCCCGCCAAGCCCGGCGAGCACGCCCAACCGTTCATGAACTCCATCGGCCCAAACTATTTCGCCACTCTCGGAGTGCCCATCGTCGCCGGACGCGACTTCACCATCAACGACAATCACGAAGTTAAGCACGGTCCTGAAGCCTGGAACTGGGTTCCGACCGCCATAATGATCAACGAGAAATTTGCCAAGAAATATTTCCCCGGACGAAATCCCATCGGCCTCCACCTCGGTTTTGGCACCGATCCCGGCACGCCCACCGACATGGAAGTCATCGGCGTCGTCAAGGATTTCAAGTACACCAGCCTCCGCGATGAAATTCCCGAGCAGGCTTTTGTTCCCTATCTTGGCGCCCGTTTCCTCGGCGAAATGACTGTCTACCTCCGCACTGACGCCGATCCCAATCAGTTGATGTCCGCCGCGCGTTCGAAACTCCGCGACATGGATTCCAATCTCCCCATCTTCAACATGCGGACCACTGAAGTGCAGATCAACAACTCCCTATCCAGTGAGCGCATGATCGCCAGTCTCTCTGCCGTCTTCGGCTTCCTCGCCACACTGCTTGCTGTCATCGGCCTCTACGGCGTCATGGCCTACACGGTTGCCCAGCGCACTCGCGAAGTCGGCATTCGCATCGCCCTCGGCGCCGCCCGCGGCAACGTCATCTGGCTGGTCATGCGTGAAGTTTTCCTCCTCGTCGCCATTGGCGTCGTCGCCGGGGTCACCGCCTCCCTTGCGCTGACTCGCGTTGTCCAAAGCCAACTGTTCGGCCTCACTCCGCACGATCCACTAACGCTGGGCCTGGCCACCGCCGCGCTCGCCATCGTCGCCTGCGCCGCTGGCTACGTCCCGGCCCTCCGCGCCAGCCGTCTCGATCCCATGGCTGCACTGCGCTATGAGTAATTTCGCTCCTTCCGACAACGGGTAGGAGGCTCAATCTCTCTTCAAGAATTATTGTTCGCGAAGCAAGGTCGCCGGGCAGCACGCGCCAGCAGGATCGGCATGCGGCTAAGCGCCGCCGAAAGAATCGAAACGGCCGGAAACGAAATTTCATTCGTAACGCAACGCCACCATCGGGTCAACTTTCGTGGCTCGCCGCGCCGGAATGAAAGATGCCAGCAGCGCCGCCCCAACGAGGAGCAATGTCACGCCGCCGAAAGTCAGCGGATCGGTGGCCGTCACTCCAAAAAGCAGCGACTCCACGGTGCGCGTCAGCGCCAGCGAACCGGCAATCCCAATCGCCACGCCAATAAAAATAGTGCGCAGTCCCTGGCTCAAGATCATTCTCAGAACGTCGCCGGAACCCGCGCCGAGAGCGACGCGCACGCCAATCTCGCGCGTGCGGCGGCTGACGGAATACGCCATCACGCCAAACACGCCCGCCGTAGCGAGCAGCAGCGCGGTGATTCCGAAGAATCCCACGAGAATGACGTTGAATCTCCGCGAGCCCAGCGAAGCGGAATAGACTTGCGAAAACGTCCCAAACTTCACGGGAATTTCCGGGTTAAGGTCCTGCAAAATTCCTCGCGCCGAGGAGGTGACCAGGCGCGTGTCGGCATCGCTCAGCATCGTTAGGGTGATCCCCGCCCTTGGCCGCTGGAACAAATTCACGTAGACGGTTGGACGCGACGGCGCATCGAGGCCGTAATCGTGAATGTCGCCCACGATTCCGACAATCGTCAGCAACCGCGGGTCGCCATCCATGTTCCCAAACTCTATCGTGTGGCCGATCGGGTCCTGATTTGGCCACCGGTCGCGCGCCAGCGATTCGCTGATCACGGCAACGTGCGGAGCGTCCGCGCCGTCGCGCTCGTCAAAGATTCGTCCTCGAATCAGCGGAATTTCCAGCGCCTGGAAGTATCCGTCCGTGACGACGCCGAAGTCCGCGCTGCCAAGGCGCTCTTTTTGCTGGAGCAGGCCAAAACCATCTGTGGTCTTGGGAATCTCATTCTGCGTCATGAGCAGAAACATTCCGTTTGGAAGGCCGCCATCCATCGGCAAGCCGCTGGTCGCGCCAACTTTGCCCACGCCTGGGATTTGTTTGAGCCGCTCAATCAGCTTTGCAAAGAAAATCACCTGCCTTGCCTTTGCTTTGGGGTTGTCCCACCCTTCCCATGGAAGAGAGACGTCCATGGTCACAATTTTGTCTACGCGGAACCCGGGATTCACTTCGAGCACTTTCATCAGGCTGCGTCCGAGCAGTCCCGCCCCGACCACAAGAACCAACGTGATCGCCATCTGCGCCGCCACGATTACCCGGCCAACCCTCTGGCTGCCTTGGGAACCCGCTTGTCCACGCCCGCCTTCTTCGAGGCCCTTGCGCAGGTCCCCGGAAGTCGCGCGTGCGGCGGTGAACGCTCCGAGGCCGGCGGCGACCGCGGTGGAAAGCAGTAACGCGAACACCAGTACTGGAATATTGATCGACACGCTGTCCAGCCGCGGGAGATTTTGCGGCGCCAGCGCAATTAATCCCGACACGCCCCACAACGCTCCCAGCACGCCGAGGCCGCCGCCAACCAACGAAAGCAGGAACGCCTCGGTAAGAAATTGGCGGATCAGCCGTCCGCGCGCCGCACCGAGCGCGCTCCGAATGGCCAGTTCGCGCTCCCTCGCCGTTGCTTGAGCAAGGAGCAAATTCGCGACATTCGCGCACGCCACCAGCAGCAAAAATCCCACCGCTCCGAGAAGGACGAGCAGCGCCGGGCGAGCTTTGCCGGTGATCGAGTCCTGTAGCGGGACGACAACCCCATCCTTAAGGAGAAAATCGCCTTGCTCGCTTGAGGCATCGTGAATGCGCTGAGCAATCGCGCTGATATCCTGATTGGCTTGGTCGACGGTCACACCGTCGCGGAGTCGCGCGACCGCGTAATAGTTATGTGACGTCCTGCTTGGATTTTCGCCGTCCAAATCAGCCGGCAGCCACAGATCCACGTCTGCCGGGAAACGAAATCCGGCCGGGAGCACGCCGATAACGGAGTAGAGCGCGCCATCAATTTTTAGGTGCGACTGGGAAAGGTCCGGCGAGGATCCGAGGTACTGCCTCCAGTATCCATAGCTGACAAGAACGGTGCGGGCGGCCCCTTTTTTCGCGTCGCTGGCAGTGAAATCCCGGCCGAGGATCGGCTGAGTTTCGAAAACCTTGAGGAAATCAGGCGAGACGCCCGCCACCATGATGCGCGACGGCTGCGAAGCACCCGAAACGGACACGACGTCCTGGTTGTACTTCGCAATCGCCTGGAAGCTGCGGTTTTGATCGCGAAAGTCGTCGAAGTTCGGGTCCGCAAGATGCAACCATCCGCCCTTCGAGTTGACCTCGAAGACGGCCATGATGTGGTCCGCATCAGTGTACGGCAGCGGCCGCAGCAACACGCCGTAGACAACGCTGAAGATTGCTGTGGTCGCGCCGATGGCCAGCGCCAGCGTGAACGCCATGACGGCCGTGGCGCCCGGGTTTTTCCTGAGTTGCCGGAAACCGTAGCGGCAATCGGAGAGCACCGAATGGAGCCAGTTGCCAAGCCGTTCTTCGCGAACCTGTTCTTTCACCTGTTCGATCCCGCCAAGTTCGATTCGCGCGTCGCGTCGCGCTTCCGCCGGCGGCATGCCCGCACGAATGTTTTCCGCTATCAGAAGTTCAAGGTGCGCATGAACTTCCTGGTCGAGGTCTGCGTCCACACGCCGTGGCGAGAAAAGGTTTCCCAGAAAACTTCGAACTTTCAGATAGAGCGGCATGCTCAAAACCTTTCTACGATGTTTCCAAAGCTTGGGCGATAGCCCAGGAAATGCGGCCCCATCGCTTGGTCTCGGCTTCGAGTTGCTTCCGTCCGGGCTTGGTCAGGCGGTAGTATTTCGCGCGGCGGTTGTTCTCGGAGTCTCCCCAAAAGGAGGAAATCCAGCCTTCTTCCTCCATTCGGTGCAATGCGGGAAAGAGCGAGCCTGGCTTGACAACAAAAGTGCCGCCGGTGATTTGCTGGATTCTGCGCGAGATTCCCAAGCCATGCATTTCTCCGGCAAGAAGCGATTTCAAGATCAGCAGGTCCAAGGTTCCCTGCAAAAGCGTTGTCGGTTCAGAATTCAAGGCTGTCTCCTATCGGCACTCTATAGGGATACCTATAGAATGTCAATAGGAAACGAGCGGCTCCGGGCGGAAAGCGCAGTACAAAGAAATCGAAGGATAGCTATTCACTACGCAGCACGATCATCGGATCGACTTTAGTGGCGCTGCGCGCCGGGATGTAGCATGCAAGGACGCCGACGGCGCCCAGCACAAGAGAGATCGCAGCGTAAGTCAGCGGATCGCTTGGACGCACGCCATAAAGCAGCCCGGATAGCAGCGGCGTTAGAGCCAGAGCCGTCGCCAGGCCTGTTACCACCCCCACGATTACCGGCAGCCCGCTCTGGCGCAATATCATTCTCCCCACGTCACCCAAATTGGCGCCGACAGCGATGCGAATCGCAATCTCCCGCTTTCGCTGGGCTACTGAATAGGATGTCACGCCGTAAATGCCGATACATGCCAGGAAGAGCGCTAGCGCGGCAAGCGCTCCTGCAAGCACGGTGACGAATCGCGTTTGCGCGCGGGCCTTTTCGACGTAGTCCATCTGCGGGCGCAGATTCGAAACCGCCATCTCCTTGTCAAGCTTCTTCACGGCCTGCTGCACATAGGCGGCAAATGTCTGCATCGGCGCTGTAGTCCGAACGACCAGCGAATACGCCGGCCGCGGTGCCAGCGACACAGGCAAATAGATTTGCCCGCGCCCCTTGCTCGTCAAGGAGTGCGCCTGGATGTGCTTCACCACTCCAACCACCACGACAGGCTCGCGAATAAATTGGAAGGCGCCGGCGGGCGAATCTTCGACGCTCAGCTTTTTGCCGATCGCGTCCTGCCCGGGCCAAATCTGTTCGGCCACCGTGTCGTCCACGATGGCAACGTGCGTGTGGACGGCGTCGTCTGCGTCCTCAAATTCGCGGCCCGTCAGCAGCGTCGCGCCGATGCTCCGGAAATACCCTGGGAGCGTCGACCTGTGGTCCGCCATCACTGTGTTTTGCTGCTGGACAGGCGGGCCTTCGGCCCAATAGTAGCTGTACCAGTTTCCGAGTCCTTCATCCAGCGGGAGATGAGAAACGCCGCCAACAGATTCCGCACCAGGCATCGCCGCAAGATTCGTTCGCAAATCCTTTAGAAAATTAGTTACGGACTCGACGGTCCCGTAGCGCGACCAGGGAAAAGACAGTTGAAACGTTAAGACGTTCTCCGCATGAAAGCCTGGATCTACGCGCAGCAGGCTCGTAAACGTTCGAATCATCAAGCCGGTTCCCACCAAAAGAATGCAGCCGAGGCTTACTTCGCTCACAATCAGCGACTGCCGTAGCCACGGTTTTCCCGTCGTTGTGGCTTTTCCGCTTTCCTTCAATATTTCAACCAAGTCCCCCCGAGCGACCGACAAAGCGGGCGCCAAGCCAAACATAATGCCCGTCAAGATCGAAAGCATGAGCGTGAATGCCAAGACCCATCCGTCCAATTTAGCGGCCACCAGCAGATAAATTCCCTCCGGCTGAAGGGAGAGAATCCACTTCAGAGCCGCCCATCCAATCCCCAGCGCGGCTGTTCCTCCAAGACATCCAAGGAGTATGCTTTCCGTGAGAAATTGACGGACAATGCGCCTTCTCTCCGCGCCCATGGCCGCGCGAAGAGCAGTTTCATGCCTTCTGCCTCCTGAGCGGGACAGCAATAGATTAGCGACATTCGCGCAAGTCACGAGCAGCACCAGCACAACGGCGGCGAACAGGGAAACCAATGCCGGCTGTACCGGCCTTACGTCGTCCTCCTGAAGCGATAATACGCTCAAGTGCAGCGACTGCTCTGCGTATTCCTTCGCCTCCCCGCGAAGTTGGGAGGCGATGGTTTCCGCTTCACTCTGCGCCTGCGCCACTGTAAAGCCCCGGCGCAGCCTGCCAACCATTCTTATGTAGCCCGTGTCGCGGCTCTGTTTCTCCAGGTCGTTCAAGAACGGAATGAAGACTTGCACTTCTGCCATCCTGCTATCGGGAAACAGCAGCTTGAATTCTCGAGGCAGCACGCCAACAACCGTGAAGTCATTTCCGTTCAACCGCGTCGTTTGCCCAACGATGGCCGGATTCGCGCCGAATTGCCGCCGCCATAAGCCGTCAGTCAAGATGAGGAGAGGAGCCGCGCCTCGGCGGTCTTCTCCGGGCGCAAAAAAGCGTCCGAGTTGCTGCTTCTCGGCCAGCAACGGCAGAAAATTCGCGGTCGTCATAGCCAGTCGCACTTGCTCCGGCTCGGCCGTTCCTGTAATCGTGCCGCTGGTTACCCATATTCCGGCAATTTCCTCAAATGCGTGGCTACGACTGCGTAACTCAATCAGCTCCGGACCGGAAGCTGGCCCGTGCGTCTCATTCCCCCATGTCGACCAGATCATGGCCAGACGCTTTGCATTTGGATAAGGAAGTGGCTGCAGCAAGACGGCGTTCACCACGCTGAAAATTGCGGTGTTGGCGCCAATGCCCAGCGCCAGAGTGAGAATGGCCACTGCCGCGAAGCCCGGAGATCTCCTAAGCATGCGAAGCCCGTACCGAATGTCCTGCCAGAGTTGCTCCACCCAAATGAGACTCCATACCTCCCGCGTTTCTTCCTTGACTCGCGTCACGTTGCCGAACTTCCGCATAGCCGCGTAGCGGGCTTCCTCCGGCGGCATCCCGCGCTCGATGTTGTCCTGTGTCTCCCTCTCAATGTGGTCGCGAATATCCTGATCGAGTTCTTCCAGCATTCGCTTGCGGTGGCTCATGATTTGCCTCCCTGCTTTGCCGGACGGAGAATGCGCGCAATCGCTCCGGCCAGTTTGTCCCATTTGCCGGTTTCGAGCGTCAGTTGCCGCCGGCCCTTGACGGTAAGACGATAGAACTTGACCGGCGATTGTTCTCTGAAGTGCCTTCTTCGAACGAAATCCATCCCCGCTTGATGAGCCGGTGCAGCGCTGGATAAAGAGAACCCTGTTCCACCTGCAAGAGGTCGTCGGAATTGAATTCGATGGCTTTAGCGATGGCGTGCCCGTGCGCGGGTCCCAGCAGCAGCGTGCGGAGAATCAACAGGTCCAGGGTTCCCTGCAGCAGCTCGATGCGCTCTTTTTCTTCTTTGGTAGTCATTCTAGGGGAGCGTAGTTCGCTTTCAGTAGAATGTCAAGGTGAGCCAACTCCAGAGATGTCCCACTCAGGCTACATGACTGATGCTAGAGCAGAACCAACCTCATTCCGGCTCACGGATATTTGACTCACAAAATAAAATCGTGCGGTACAATGTCGCCGCGTTTCTGGCATTTACCAGGTTCCTTCAGCGGCCTTGCGGAATTAGTTCCACATCATTACGATGCCCTGTAACAAGGGTAGCCGGAATTACGAAAAAGTTTCGGCAGGTAAAATCGTTCGTGAACCAGCAAGACTTCAGGTCATCGCCCGCGTGGTCTCCGCGCAAATCGGAGCGGCTGCTTCTCCTTCTCTGGATTCTCTCGCTTCCCCTGCTCAATCCCATCGTGCACGGGGACGGCGTCGGGTACTACGCTTACGCTCGCGCGCTTCTCATCCAGCACAATCTGCGATTCGAGGAAGACTGGAGGCACGCGAACCTTTATTTTTCTCAGGCGCGAACTCTCCCCAATGGTCAGCTTAGCCCGAACGAGTACACGGAAACCGGGTACGTCGCAAACCTCTTCACCATTGGACCGGCCATCCTTTGGAGTCCGTTCCTGCTGGCGGCGCATTCTTTTGTGCTCGTTGCAAACGCTCTTGGTGCGAACATCCCCGCTAATGGTTTTTCCACCCCTTATCTCCTGGCCATGGCGCTTGGGACCGCGACTTACGGTTTTCTCGGCTTGTTTTTTTCCTATTTGCTTGCCAGAAGGTACATCGAAGAGCGCTGGGCCCTCCTTTCCACTGTTGCCATTTGGGGCGGCAGCTCGCTTCTCGTCTATATGTATTTCAATCCTGCCTGGTCCCACGCGCACTCTGCGTTCGCCGTGGCGTTCTTTCTGTGGTATTGGGATCGCACGCGTGATTGCCGGACCACTTTTCAATGGATTCTTCTCGGGCTTCTCGCCGGCTTGATGGTCGATGTCTATTTTCCCAACGGTGTTTTTCTTCTTCTCCCCCTGATCGAGTCCCTACTTGCGTATCGGAGCTCCTGGAAAGAGAAAAACCTTCGCAAAGCAGCGCAGCTCTTTACGGCAAACGCATCCTTCTTAGTTGTCGCGGTTGTGGTGTTTATCCCCACACTGGTCACGCGCTGGATCATTTTTGGAGGAATATTTCGCTTCGGCACCTACGGCGAACTGGCGTGGGACTGGACCGCGCCCTACTGGCGCTCCATTCTCTTCTCCACGGAACACGGACTTTTCACCTGGACTCCGATTCTTGCGCTGTCTGTCGCAGGCCTTTTTCTCGCGCCTCGCGCGGCGAAATCCATCACCTTATATCTCGGCGTTGGCGCAGCCGCTTATTACTACCTGATTTCCAGTTATCCCTATTGGCATGGCACGGCCTCCTTCGGAAACCGGTACTTCATCCCGCTCACGCCCGTCTTTATTTTTGGCTTTGCAATGCTGCTCCAGCGATTCGGCATATTGTTTCATTCCGCGAGCCGTGCTTTCGCTATTTCCGCGGCGCTCTGTTTTTCCCTGGTCGCGTGGAATGCCGGTTTCATTTTTCAGTGGGGCGCGCATCTGATCCCAGCGCGGGGCCCGGTCTCTTTTTCGGAAGTTGCCCGCAACCAATTTTTCGTTGTCCCCCGGCAGCTCTCGGCCCAACTTCGCGCCTACCTCTTCCGCCGCAAAGCCCTCATGCAGCAGATCGAGGACCGCGACATCCAGCAGCTCAAAAAAAATCCTCCAACTCCCTAAAACATTTGTTCGGTGCAATACGTTCTTTATCGGCAGTTTTCTTTGATACTCTAGCCAAGGGTTCATTTCGCTCTCAGGAGTTTTCGATTCTTCGCATGGCTTCCGTCCCTCAATCGAGCGCCGCTCTTCCGCTGCACTCCGGTTTCTCCGCCACCATTCGGATCGAGCCCCCCCGCGGCCTCCTCGAGCTGCGTCTCCGCGAAGTCTGGGCCTACCGCGAGCTGCTTTATTTTTTTGTCTGGCGCGACGTCAAGATCCGCTACAAACAAACCGCCATCGGAGTCCTTTGGGTTGTTTTGCAACCGGTGCTTACCATGCTGGCGTTTACATTATTTTTCGGGCGCCTCGCGAAGCTGCCGTCAGAGGGATTGCCGTATCCCGTTTTTTATTTTGCCGCGCTCGTTCCCTGGACTTATTTTTCCTACGCTCTGCAAATGACCACCAACGTCGTCGTGGACAACCAGCGGCTCATCACCAAGGTGTATTTCCCGCGCCTCATTCTTCCCATCTCCGCGGCGCTCTCCGGCCTGGTGGACTTCGCGATCGGCTTTGTCGTGCTGGCTATTTTCACGCTGGCTTACGGAATCCGCCCCACGCTTGCCGTGTTGTGGCTGCCCGCGCTGCTGGCGCTCGCTTTTTTCACCGCGCTGGGCGTAGGCCTGTGGCTATCGGCCCTAAACGCGCTGTACCGCGACGTGCGGTACGTGATTCCGTTTCTGATCCAGTTTTGGATGTTCGCTTCTCCGGTGGCGTATCCGTCGTCGCTCGTTCCGGTGCGTTGGCGGTGGCTGTACGGGCTCAATCCCATGGCGGGAGTGATTGATGGTTTCCGCTGGGCCATCACCGGGCGCGGCCAGGCGCCTAGCCTGCTGCTTGCTTCGGCTTTGGCGGTGGCGCTAGTTGTTCTTGGTGGGCTGGTTTTTTTCAATAGGATGGAGACCTCCGTCGCGGATCGGGTTTGAAAGAGGAGAAGTAACGAAACAAAGAGGTAGCGCAGGTACCCCCGGGGTGTTTTGTGCAAAGAGTTCGCAATCGCCTGAATCTAAATGCCTTAGCAAAAGTGTGACTGCAAAAGAGTTCGGAAGAATATCAAAACAAAGGGGATAGGCTTTGCGAAGGAGCGAAACTGGAAATGTGAAACTAGAAAGCGGAGGGGCCAGGGAGAGTAAACAACAGTCGAGGACACAGCGTCAAATCCGTACACAATGTTACCATGAAAGTAACGTTATGTCAAGTAAAATATAAACCTTCTGGAAAGAGCGACTTAGAACGGTGACCCAAATAGCTATCCACGGCATAGAGACTTCCTCGCTCTGTCCCTTCCGTGCGAAATTCTGTGCCTGAACGCCATGAGCCTGCGTACAGTGTACGATAATTGGCACCAGCGAATCTACGAAGCCGATCCTTCTCACGAAGATGCTTCCTCTCCTTGGTACCAGGTGGTTCGTGAATATCTCGGCGAGGTTGCCGGTCTTTGTGTTTTGGAAGTCGCCTGTGGACGCGGCGGGTTTATCCGTCAGATGGCTAATGCCGGTGCACGCGTGACGGGGTGCGATTTCTCTTCTGCGGCGCTGCGCGCCGCCAGGACCAAACTTTTCACTCCGAACTGTCCGCCGCTTGCCACGCTCGTTCAGGGAGACGCCCAGAACTTGCCCTTTGCCGATAGGTCCTTCGACGTGGTGGTTTCCTGCGAGACTATCGAGCACCTGCCCCGGGTACAGGCTGCCGTCGCTGAGATGTACCGCGTCACGCGGCCCGGAGGCAAACTCTTCCTCACCACTCCCAACTATTTCAACTTCATGGGTTTATACGAGGTTTATGCACGCTTCCGCCATCCATCGCGCCAGGACGATCAGCCCTTCGACCGCCGCCAGTGGTTCCCGCAAGTTCACAGGTGGCTTCGCAACGCCGGGTGGTCCATTCTTCGGACTGACGGGACGGTGCATCAATTTCCGTTTTTCCCTGGCCGCAACCCTGTTCGCTGGGAGACCCTGGAAGCAAATCGCGTGATACGCAAGCTGCTCAGCCCCTTCGCGTATACTTACTTCATCGCCGCCGCGAAAACGCAAGGCAGGAACTGAACATGATGGCTACCGCTGTCACACATGGGCAACGGGCCGCGCCGCTCTCTCTTTCGGGCCGCATTCCGGAGCTGGACGGCCTGCGCGGTCTGGCCATCGGCAGCGTATTGATTTGGCACTATTTTATGGTTCCTACTGTAACCGCTCCTGCCACGCCGCTTTCCTACGCTCTGGTCTTCGGGCGGCTAACTTGGACCGGCGTGGACCTGTTTTTTGTTTTGTCCGGCTTCCTCATCGGTGGAATCCTTCTGGATGCGCGGAAGGCCAGCAACTATTTCCAAGTCTTCTACACACGCCGTTTTTTTCGGATCGTCCCTATTTATGCCGCAGTCCTCCTCATAGTTCCGACGTTCCTGTTTTTGGCACAGCGCATGCGTCACGGCCTCTGGCTGACTCCGGAACATCCGCCGTGGTACTTTTTCTGGACTTTCACACAGAATTTCTGGATGGTCCGTGCGATGGACTTTGGCGGTAACGCTTTGGGGGTCACGTGGTCACTGGCGATCGAAGAGCAGTTTTATCTCACGCTGCCGCTGATCGTCCGGTTCTTCACCGGCCGCAAGCTTTGGGCGTGGGTTCTCGGCGGGATTTGCACGGCACCCTTGGCGCGGGTCGCTATCCGACTGATCTGGCCGCATAATTGGATAGCTGGTTTCGTCCTTATGCCATGCCGTGCAGACGCCTTGCTGCTTGGTGTCTTGGCGGCAATTCTGATTCGAGATGACGCATGGAGAGATCGAATCCGTAGGAATAATCTATTTTTCGCCAGTTTGATGCCTATTCTCTTGATCGGTATGGGTTTTCTGGGCTTGAAATCTCCCGCCTTTACAGATTCCATAATGCGGACCTTTGGTTACACGTGGTTGGCCCTTTTTTATGTCAGCGTGCTTCTCTTCTCGGTGACCAGGCCTAACAGTCATGTCAGCCGGGTGCTGAGACTTAAGTGGCTCGGCTGGCTGGGCGGGATCGCCTACGGCACCTATCTTCTTCATCAAGCCATACTAGGATTCCTTTTTCGCTTTTTCTGGGGACACTTCCCGCACATAACAAACGCTCTTACTTTCTTGACCGCGCTCGCTGCGCTCGCACTGACTCTGGTGGCTGCGCGCCTCTCTTGGCGGTATTTCGAGAGCCCACTGATTCGGTTAGGCCACCGTTCCAGTTATACATTCGCGGAATCATCGGCGAAGGCTGTTCCTCGGCCATCGGCGGAGGCGGCGTATCCATGAGCACCGTGGTGATCCATGGCGAAGGGCTGGGGAAGCGGTACCGGCGCGGACTTAAATCGAGTGAGGGATAAGGGGCTAGGGAGTGAACGTTCGAAAGACTTTGGGACGGTTGTATCTGCGACATGGGGAGTCTCTTGCAAGGTTGCGGAATGCTCCAGTGCTGGGGCGGTTGGTTCATTACGTCAGCCATAAGCTGCTGCCTTCCGATTTCCTGGTCTGGTGGCAGGTCGAAGCAGGAGAAGCAAAGGGTCTGTGGATGAAAGTCAGTCCCAGAACAGCGGCGCAAGTGTGCGGGGGCGAAGCAGAGCAGAACGCTCTGGCGGGAATCTTGCGGCCAGGAATGGTTTTTTACGACGCCGGTGCCAATATTGGGTTATTCACGTTGATGGCGGCGAGGCTCGTAGGAGAAAAGGGCCGGGTTTTCTCTTTTGAGCCGGAACCGGAGATTGCAGCACGCCTAAAGGAAAACAGTCGGCGTAACCTATTGTCGTGCGTGACTGTCGTGGAGGCGGCGCTGTATTCCCGCACAGGGAAGATTGGGTTCGCGAGAGCGAACAGGTTGGAGTCGCCGGATCGCGGAACCGGGAGGATAGTGGATGGGGAAATGGAGCCGAGTGGCGTCGGTATTTGCGCGGTCGCCTTGGACGACTTTGTGAGGGATCACCCGGAACCGGACATTCTGAAACTTGACGTTGAGGGAGCGGAAGTAGAAGTTCTGCAAGGTGCGCGAGAGCTTCTGGGGAGACGAAGGCCGACAGTTCTGTGCGAACTGCATTCGGCGGAATGCGAGGTTAACGTGTTTAGGATTCTAGAGGAACACGGTTATGAAGTGACTCGTGTTGACAAAAACCATGTGTTCGCAAAAGCGATAACGAGAGAAAGCTAAGAAGCCATGGACGGGGTGATACGGGCCGAAGGATTGGGGAAAAAGTACCGGCGCGGGTTGCAAGTGGACGACGGGCTGCGGCATGCCTTGGAAGATTTTGTGCGGTCGCCGATCGCCACCCTGCGCCGAAAAAAGGAAGAGACATTCTGGGCGCTGAAGGGTGTGTCGCTGGAAGTGCGGGAGGGAGAAGTGCTCGGGCTGATCGGGCGTAATGGGGCGGGGAAGACGACGTTACTGAAGATTCTGTCACGAATTACGCGGCCCACGGAAGGCTGGGCGGAGATTCACGGACGCGTCGGGTCGCTGCTGGAAGTGGGGACGGGATTTCACCCGGAGCTTACGGGCCGCGAAAACACTTTTCTTTCCGGTGCGATCCTCGGGATGAGCAAAGCGGAGATCGCCCGGAAGTTCGACGAAATCGTAGCCTTCGCGGAGCTCGAAAAATTCATCGATACGCCTGTCAAGCACTACTCCTCCGGCATGTACGTACGGCTGGCCTTCGCTGTGGCCGCGCACCTGGAGCCGGAGATTCTGCTGGTGGATGAGGTTTTAGCCGTCGGCGATATCAACTTCCAGAAGAAATGCCTGGGGAAGATGGGAGATGTAGCGCGCACAGGGCGCACTGTCGTGCTTGTCTCGCACCAACTAAATCAAATCCGGCGGCTGTGCCACCGCGCGGTGTGGATCGATGATGGCTCTGTTCGGCAAGATGGCCCGACGCACGAAGTGGTCTCGACTTACGAGTCGGCGATGACCCGGGGTGACAACAACGGCGCTGCTCGGAAACATCCGTCCGGAATCAAAGGGCGCTTCCTTGGTTGGGGAATTGTTGACCCACCGGGAGAGGAACTCAACGTTCTTAGCACGCTCGGGCCGTTCACTATGAAATTCGTGGTTGACATTCGGCAGACCATTTCACGGGGCGCTCACGGACTTGCTGTCTACAATCATGACAATCAGCTGGTTTGGGCATGGGACACCAAAGACGTTAAATTGGAACCTGGCAGACACGAACTGTTCCATTCTTTTCCAACTTTTCCGGTGCGGCCCGGTCCCTACAGCTTGTTCGTGTCCCTATACGATGATGAGGAGCTCGTAGATGACTTCAACTGTGTACCGGATTTGATTGTTGCCACTGAGGTGTACCAATATCCGATGGACTCATGGAAGAGCATTCTAAACGTGCCTTGCAGATTTGAGATCGACAAACGGCCTGCCGGGGATGGATAAGAAGACGATCGAGTCGGTTAGGCGCGCTCTGCGGAAGGCTGGCAAACGAACTATAGTTCCAGGGAGAAACTGACATTATGAAACTGGTTCGTAAGCTGAAGACACTGGTGGGAGGGCCGCGATTTGTGCCGTACGAGAAGCCGGTGGACTGGGAAAAGCCGTACGAAACGCTGCGCACGAAATGGGTTGAGGTTCCCATCACGAATTGGGAAACCCTGAGCACGGAAGAACTGCTGGCGTTGCCTGATGATGAGTTGCTGGCGAAATGGGAAAAGAGCCGGAGAACGCTGACGACTAGCGTTGAATGGGATCATCGCGGGTGGTATCACACGCTCTATGCGGACAGCATGCGTGGAAAGAAAGTGCTGGATATCGGAAGTGGGTTCGGCGTGGACAGCATCACGTTTGCGCAGCACGGCGCGCGGATGACGTTTGTTGACCTGGTGGAAACGAATTTGAAGGTGCTGCAACGGCTTTGCAAGATTTTGGGGCTGAAAGAGGTGCGATTTCATCATTTCCAGGAACTGAGTTCGCTCCATGCACTCGATACAGATTACGACGTCATCATGGCCATGGGATCGCTTCACAATGCTCCAGTCGAGGTGATGAAGCCTGAATATCAAGAGCTGCTGCGACACCTTCGCGTCGGTGGACGCTGGCTGCAACTGGCGTACCCGAAGAGCCTGTGGATCAAGGCCGGGCGTCCTACCTTCGACAAATGGGGCCAAATGCTGGAGCGGTCGCCGTGGGAAGAGTGGTACGACGTTCCGAAACTGCTGAGCATGTTTGAGCCGGCCAAGTTTGATGTTGTCTTCTACCGCGAATTTCACAACGGGGATTTCAACTGGTTCGACTTGGTCTATCGGGGCCAGTGATTCAGCCGCCTTTAGAAGAAAAACCATGACTTTTGCGAATGTGGAGATTGCGCGGGTCAGGGATTATTGGAATGAGTGTCCCTGCAATATACGGCATTCGACCGCGCCGGTGGGTACCAAGGCATACTTCGACGAGGTAGAGGCGCGAAAATACTTCGTGGAATATCACATACCGGGATTTGCGGAGTTCGCGCGGTGGAACGGCAAGAAAGTGCTGGAAATCGGGTGCGGCATTGGGACGGACACCATCAATTTTGCCCGCGCAGGTGCGCAGGTCACGACGGTAGACCTTTCGGAAAAGTCGATGGAACTGGCACGCCAGCGCGCCGCCGTGTTCGGGCTGGAAGACCGCATTCGTTTCTGCGCGGGGAATGCGGAACAGCTCAGCGCTTTCGTGCCGCCAGAGCCGTATGACCTGATTTATTCCTTCGGGGTAATCCATCACACGCCGAATCCGGAGGCGGTTCTGGAGCAGCTTCGGAAGTACGCCGGGCCTGGAACAACGGTGAAGATCATGGTCTATCACCGGCGATCATGGAAAGTTGCGTGGATTTTGGCGACTGAAGGCAAGGGTCAGTTCTGGAAGTTGCAAGATCTAGTGGCGAAAAACTCCGAAGCGCAAACGGGATGCCCGGTAACATACACCTATACGCGGCGGGAAGGGCGGCAACTTTTGGAACGGCCTGGATTCCGCGTGACGGACGTGCAGGCCGAGCATATCTTTGCTTATCGCATCGCGGACTACGTGAAGTATCGGTACGTCAAAGAGTGGTATTTTCGCTGGATGCCGCGGCCGTTATTTCGATGGCTGGAGCGGCGGTTTGGCTGGCACCTGCTGCTCACCGCGCAGGCCGTCTGATGACTCCAGCAGGATTCTGCGCTAATCTATCTCTCACCCTCGTAAGGTGAAGTCATGAAGTTCATTCTTTCAAAATCTGCTTACGTTGCGTGCCCCAGGTGTGGGAGTTCGGACGTCTCAAGATCCCACAGGAAAGACGTGTTCGAATCTACGCTTAGCTCCGTTTTCCACATCAGACCGTACCGCTGCCTAAGATGTGATTATCGGCACTTCCGGCTCCGGCCCGCTTCCGGACACATGCACGACCACCCACTGCCCCCAAATAGCCGCTGCGGCTGGGACCCGCTGGGGACCGCGCAAACTTAGTATTACGTCCTTAAGTGGCTGCCGGTTTACCCCCTTGTTGCATGCACTTTTTTGACTATGCTTGAAGTGTGCTGACAATTTTCACGATTCCGAAAGCATTCAAAGGGCACATTGGTGTTATCCAGCACAACGCCATTGAGAGCTGGACGAAGCTGGAGCTGCGGCCGGAAATCATCCTTCTGGGAAATGACGAGGGCACAATGGAGGTGGCCCAGGAGTTCGGCTTGCGGCACTTGCCGAGTGTGGCGACGAGCGACCATGGGACGCCGCTGCTGAGTGATATGTTCCGCCAGGCGGAGTCGGCGGCCAGTTCGTCCTGGATGTGCTACGTCAATGCGGACATTATTCTATTGAGCGACTTTCTGCGCGCTACGGAAATGGTGCAGAGAAGATTCCCAAAGTCACTGCTGGTATCGAAAAGGATAAACCTGGACATTGGTGAGAGGCTCCATTTCAATCCCCAGTGGGAAGAAGGCGTCAAACGGCGCAGCAAAGTCAGCGGCAAAGAGGAACACTACACGGGTATAGACGTGTTCGCTTTTCCGAAAGGCCTCTATCAGGCCATACCCGATTTCGCGATCGGGCGGCTGTGGTTCGATCATTGGCTGATCAAAGCCGTGCGGGAGCAAAATCTGCCGGTTGTGGATGCGTCTCTGGTCGCGCCGGTGCTTCATCAGAATCATGATTATGGCCACGTGGCAGGGGGCAGAGATCAGATATGGCGCGGCCAGGAATCCGAGCGAAATTTTCATTTGTATGGCGGCGTGGAACACGCTTATACGTTGTTGGATGTGACACACGAGTTGACTCCTGGTGGCGCGATCCGAAGAGTGCGCTTCCGCAAGCCGTTGTTTAAGATTAGACAATTCGCCTGGGAGATTCTCGTACGGCGAACGGCGGTGATTCGGAAAGTGCTCGGCCTTCGAAGGGAATTCAGAGACACGGCGACCAATAAGAGTTCCTGAACATCGCTAATGGATTTTGTGGCTTGGTTGAGGGTTGCTGAGAAATCTTAGGGATCCGAGCTCGCTGGCTTCCTGCTAACGCCATCTCACGTTAAACTAAGGCCTCTCTCAGGAGGCGCATGGTTTCGACAATATCGGTTATTGGTTTGGGCAAACTCGGCACACCGATAGCGGCTTGCTTTGCAGCTCGCGATTTTCAGATCATCGCCGTAGATATTGACGCACAGAAAGTGGACGCCATTGGCCGCGGCGTGCCTCCCGTCCGCGAACCCGGACTCGCGGAACTTCTCCAAGAATCCAGAGGACGCCTTATCGCGACGCAGGATACCGAAGCGGCCGTCCGCGATTCCGAGGCTACGTTTATCGTTGTGGGCACGCCTAGCGAAGCGGACGGCGGGTTTTCACTTCGGTACGCCGTTCCCACTTGCGAAGCTATTGGCCGCGCATTGCGCAACAAGGATTCTTATCACCTCGTGGTGCTTACCAGCACGGTCATGCCGGGTTCCACGGGCGGCGAAATCAAGCCCGCGCTCGAACGCGCCAGCGGCAAGCGCTGCGGCCAGGATTTCGGCCTGTGCTACAGTCCGGAATTCATTGCGCTTGGAACGGTAATCCGCGATTTCTATTATCCCGACTTTCTTTTGATCGGCGAATCCGATCTCCGCGCCGGAGACCTTCTCTCCGATGTCTACGCCCGGACTTGTAAGAACTCCCCCACGATAGCGCGTATGAATTTCATTAACGCGGAAATCACCAAGCTGGCCGTCAATACGTACATCACGACCAAAATTAGCTATGCCAATATGCTTGCCCGCTTGTGCGAGAAACTTCCCGAAGCGGATGTCAGCGTGGTTACCTACGCGCTGGGTCTCGATTCGCGGATTGGCTCCAAGTATTTGAAGGGCGCGGTCAGCTATGGCGGCCCTTGTTTTCCCCGCGATAATCGGGCCTTTGCCGCGCTGGCCGCGCGCAGCGGCGCCTTCTCCGATCTTGCCGAAGCCACGGACCGTTTCAACCGCGCCCAGATCGCGGCTCTAGCCGGGCTTGTAAAGTCACATCAATCCGGGAGCCTTCCGGTTGGAATCCTTGGCCTTACGTACAAACCAAACACGGACGTAATCGAAGAATCCTTTGGGCTGCTGCTTGCGCTGGAGCTGGCTTCCGCAAATCTCCCGGTCGTGGTCTTCGATCCTTCCGCCGATTTGCCTCGCGCTTTCGCCGCGCATAAATCCGTGCGCATTGCCACTTCCGCGGAGGACTGCATCGCGCAGTCCGGCATCGTCGTCCTCGCTACTCCCTGGCAGCAGTTCTGCGATCTTGCCAGCTCAGCCTGGATGCAGCCGTTCCGCTCGGGCCCGAGTTTTCATGCCACTCGGCGCGTGGTCATCGATTGCTGGCGGGCTCTCCCGCACCTGGAAGGTTCGCTAAATGTCCACTACATTCGCCTGGGGGCGCCATCCTCCGCGCTACATCCCGCGACCGCCAGCATTTCAGCGGACTAGGTGCGGGATTCCTGAGGCCCTACGGCCTGGAGCAGGCGGGTCGGTCAACGAAGTCGGGACGGAGCGTCTATTTGCTGCTGAGGTGAACGGTGGCGCGGGGCGTGAAAGCTTAGGCGGAAATGGCGATGGCTGAAGTCATGGCAGCGATAGGGGCTGATGAAGAGAACCCACCGAAGGAGGACTCCAGGAGCCTCTTTCTTCTCGATCTATGGATCGACGACCTTCGGCAGCTGGAGCACCCCGAGTGATGTGAATAGAAGTAGGAGAGATTCATGGTTAGGCCTTTCCGGGCAGAGAAGGATCTTAGAGCGAAATGCTGCATTTGTCGTGCCAAGAGTTCATGACGGACGGGGTCCAAATTCTCGCGACCCTTCCAGCGAAGCGCACCGAGGAGGTTCTCGGTTGTTCGGACAGCGGTAGGGTGAATGCGGGTTTGATCTTCTCTCGGGCCAGTAAAATTAGGGGGACTGCTGGTACTCTTCTGGTAAGGGGCAGGCTTCTTGTCTCTAATCTCGACCATGTCAGGAAGGCGGGCAATTGCAACGCTCCTCCACGATTTTGGGTCCAGAGAGACAGGAATGGATTCGAACGGATGAAAGTTCTGGTCACGGGCAGCAGCGGGCTGATTGGCTCGGAAGCTGTCGAGCATTTCGACCGCCAGGGACACGAAGTCGTCGGCGTGGACAACAACATGCGCCGGGTGTTCTTCGGCCCGGCGGGCGACACGCTGTGGAATCTGGAGCGGCTGAAGGGTGTGACCAAGCGATTCACGCATGCGGCGCTGGATATTCGCGATCGAATGGCGATTGAAGAGCTCTTTCGAACGCAGCCCTTCGATTTGGTCGTTCACTGCGCGGCGCAGCCTTCACATGATAAAGCGCGGGAGATTCCCCTGCTCGATTTCGAAGTGAATGCACTCGGGACGGTAAACCTCCTCGAAGTTACGCGGGAGCATTCGCCGGAGGCGGTTTTCGTATTCCTGAGCACGAACAAGGTTTATGGCGATGCACCCAACGAGATTCCCCTGAAAGAATTGGAAAAGCGGTACGACTATGCGCGGGAGGAAGATTTTGAAGGTGTTGCCGAGACTTGCCGGATTGACCAAACGCTACATTCGCTTTTTGGGGCTTCGAAAGCGGCGGCGGACCTTGCCGCGCAAGAATATGGACGCTACTTCGGAATGAAGGTGGGAATTTTTCGAGGCGGCTGTCTGACGGGGCCGTCACATTCTGGTGTAGAACTGCACGGCTTTTTGTCCTATTTGGCGAAGGTGACGCTCCGCGGCGGAAAGTATTCTGTTTTTGGCTATAAGGGCAAACAGGTGCGCGACAATATTCACAGCTATGACGTCGTGCGCGCCATCGAGGAATTTGCGGCAAATCCGCGGCCCGGCGAAGTGTACAACTTGGGCGGCGGCCGAGCAAACAGCATTTCGATGCTGGAAGCAATCGAGCGGATAGAACAGATGACCGGACGCAAGTTGGATTGGCGCTACGTGGATGAAGCGAGGAAGGGCGATCACATCTGCTATATCTCAAATCTGGGAAAGTTCCAGAGCCATTATCCGAATTGGAGAATTACGCGCGGCTTGGATGCCATTTTCGAAGAGATTATTACGTCGCAAAGCGCATAGTTGGCGCAGACCACGGCGAGATAAACCAAGAAGGCAAGAATGAAAGTGGAGACAGTTGGAGCTTCGGAACGAGGTGGGATCGCAAAAACGGCAGCTGCTCCCGTCTGCCCAGCGTGCGGTGGAATGACTCGAGAGTCAATCGTCGAAAAATTCGGGCGGTACGATCTTTTTGCATGCGTGGACTGTGGACTGCAGTTTTGGGAACCGCGGGAGATGCCGGACGCGCGATGGTATGAACAGATGTACTGCGGCCGGGATGACAAATTGCTCCCGCTTGAACCGGGCCACAAGTATTTTCTTGCCGATCCACTGGCGCCACGAAGCGGCACCCTGCTGGACATCGGGTGCGGGACAGGGAATTTTCTAGCGGCCGCGCGAGATGCGGGTTTTCGAGTAAGCGGAACCGAACTCGACAGGAACGCCGCATGCTTTGCGAAAGAGAAGCTCGGCTTGCAAAGAGTCCTTCCACTCACGATTTCCGAGTTTGCGGAACGGTATGTGGATGAACGCCTTGATGTGGTCACATTTTTCGAAGTGCTGGAGCACCAGGTCGCGCCGGCGGAATTCCTGCAGAAGGTAAAAGAGTGCGTTCGGCCGGGCGGTGTGATTGCCATGAGCGTGCCGAATCGCGACCGGTGGCTGACCGCGCCGGATGTTCTGGATTATCCACCGAATCATTTTTTGCGATGGAATGCTGCGGCGCTCGCGATGTTTTTGAACGCTCGGGGCTTCGAGGTTCTGTCCATTCGCGAACAGCCGGCTGGACTCACGCACACGGCGCGGATGATCAACATGGCGCTGCGCACGGGGATCACGAAAACCGCGGCGGGAGGAGTTTCGACGAGTTTTCGTGACATGATGCAAATGACGCCCGATCAAGCTGAGGCGGTTTTACAGGGGAAGCTAACGAAACGGCAACGCGTGATGGAAGTATTGGGCCGCATCAAATATGCGGCCTGTTTCGCTCTGGCGGCGGCCGCATATCCGTACGTTCGGATGCGAGGTTTGAAAGGGACCTATCTGTATTGTCTGGCTCGGAAGTGCGATTGAGAGGTTTCGGGGAGTCATATCTTGGCAAGAACCTTTGTCAGCGTACTGATTGACACGTACAACCACGAGCGCTTCATCGAGCAGGCGATCGTAAGCGTGCTGGAGCAGGATTTTCCCGCGGCGGAGCGTGAAATCATTGTCGTCGATGACGGCTCGACGGATCGCACGCCGGAAATCGTCAAGAAGTTCGAGCCGCTCGTGCGATTGCTGGGTAAAGAGAATGCGGGGCAAGCCTCAGCGTTTAATGCGGGTATTCCGGAATGCAAAGGGGAGATTATCGCCTTTCTGGATGGAGATGATTGGTGGGCTTCCAACAAATTGACGCGGGTAGTTCAAGCTATGGCCGCAGAACCATCCGTGGGAATTGTGGGACACGGCATTGTCAACGTTCAGCGCGACGGGCGCGAGCAAGCAGAGGTTCTTCGGGAAGGGTTTCAATTTCGGGCCAATACGATCGACGGCGCGCTCCTGTTTCGCCGTCGTGGCGCTTTTCTGGGAACCAGCCGTATGACGATCCGCTCCGATTTGCTTCGACGGATCGGGCCTGTTCCAGAAGGAATAAAAATTCAAGCCGACGAGTACTTGTTTACGCTTGCCACTGTGCTGGCTGGGGCGAAGATTCTACCTGAAACATTGACTTACTACCGTCTTCATGAGGGAAACAGTTTTCAATTGGCGAGCCACGATCGGCAAAAGCTGCGCCGCAAACAAGCATCACTCGCGATACTCGCAGCCAGTCTTTCGCGGCAGCTTGAGAAGTTCGGTATTGCTCCGCAAGTGCGCCGCACGGTAATCGCATACACCAAATGCAGTGCGGACCAACTTCGGCTAGGTCTGGATGGCGGGTGGCCGTGGGAGACCGTGACGACCGAATGGAAGATCTATGAAATACTGCATCCGGATGCGCGGCTCTCACATCGTGTGTTCAAATTGACGATCCTTCTGGGAGCTTTGATTACGACGCCTAAGGAGTTTTATAGAATTCAGAGGAGACTAGCCCAAAACGGCTTTTACCAGCGAGCTCGTGCACGTTGGATTCCAGTTCCCGAGATGGAACATATCCAAAAAGATTGGCACGCGGGATCATGATCAAGGCGGCGATTCATAAGACCTTCAGGCTCTTCGGCTTCGACATCGTTCAGTTCCCTCCCAGGGACCAGGCGTCTCCTCCCGACTTTCGCGAGGACGAGCTTGAGATCCTACGCCAAGTCCGCCGGTGGACAATGGTTAGCCCGGATAGAATCTACGCGCTCATTCAAGCTGTGCGGTACGTGCGCGCGAACGAGATACCGGGAGCCATTGTCGAATGCGGCGTATGGAAAGGAGGCAGCGTGGCCGCCATTGCCAGAACCCTTCTTCAGCTACAAGACGTAAGCCGCGAACTGTATCTGTTCGATACCTTTGAAGGGATGACGGAGCCTACTGCGAAAGACCTTGATTACACAGGTAAGCAGGCGTCGCAAGTTCTAGCGGATTGTCCTGGGGACAGATGCATCGACGCGCCACTGGAACAAGTGAAGAAAGTACTTTTCGGGACGGGCTACCCAAGTGAAAAAATTCACTTCGTTCGAGGTCGAGTGGAAGACACCATACCGACCTCCGCGCCAGAGCCGATCGCACTGCTGCGACTCGATACCGACTGGTATGAGTCCACTAAGCATGAGTTGATTCACCTGTTCCCACGTTTGTCCAAGGCTGGTGTCATCATCATCGACGATTACGGACATTGGCAAGGGGCCCGAGAAGCCTGCGATGAATATTTCGCGCAGAATTGCATCCCGATTCTTCTAAACCGAATTGATTACACCGGCCGGATTGCATTGAAGCCGTGACTTTGACTGAACAGTGGAGGGCGGCGCAAACAGCGATTTCCCGGCTAACGCTGGTGATGCAGCAAAACGAGGACATGCGTAGATGCGGATTCTCATAATAGCGGGAGTACCGGGGAAGGCTGAGGCTGGAGTCGCTGGAATTGTCTACAATCTAGCGAAGGAACTGGGCGAATTGGGACACAGCGTGAAGCCTCTTTTTTTTGAAGATCTGCTACCTATGCAGTTGTGGCCGAATCGCTTTCGCACGATCGAGTTTGCGAAGCGAATAGCTGAATACGTTCAGGAGACGGGCAAGGAATTCGACATTGTCAACATTCATGCGCCGTTTGGCTTCTGGTATGGAGCAAAAAGGAAGCAGCGCGGTCCGCAGGCAGGCCCTCCGTACGTGATGACCATGCACGGTCTCGAGGAGCGCCGGAATTATGCAATGGGCAGGGAAGCCGATAAAGGACGCGCGGACTATTTCAAGTGGAAGAATCGCGTGTGGCAGCGTCTTTATCATATGCCAACCTATAGCTGGTCTTTTAAGGCCGCCGATCAATGCATTGTGACAAACCGAGAGGCTTTGCACTTTCTTCAATTGCATTACAATCTGCCTCCGGACCGTGTGTGGCTAGTCCCGAACGGTGTTGGACCAGACTTCTTCCATGCACGAGCTTTCTCCGATGGAATTGCGACTAAGCTTCTCTTTGTTGGAACGTGGATCGATCACAAAGGAATTTACTACCTGGCAGAGGCTTTCGAAAAAGTCCTTCGCGTGATTCCTGAAGCGCGTTTGACAGTCGCGGGCTGCGGGGAACCAGAAGAAAAGGTGCGCGGGTACTTTGCGCCGGCTGCTCAGGCGGCAGTGGAAGTGTGGCCGTTTATTAAACGCGAGGAGATTTCGAGTGTGTATGCCGAGCATGAAGTCTTCGTGCTGCCTTCCCTCATGGAGGGTATGCCGCTCGTGCTGCTGGAAGCCATGGCCTCTGGGATGGCTGTGGTGACCACGGAATCGAGTGGCATGACCGATCTGGTCGAGGATTCGCACGATGGGCTCCTCGCCATTCCTGGAGAAGCGGAGTCGCTTTCGGCGGCGATTATCCGGCTTTGCCGCGATCCTGAATTGCGACTAAGACTAGGCAGTGCGGCCCAAGAAAAGATGAAGCGCTATACCTGGAGGGAAACCGCCCACCGGACGGAGACGGTTTTCTACAGGGCGATGGGGAGGATGCCCGAACCCCTGGGCG
>Ga0209472_1000060_pt1 | contig 61078 bp, 53 predicted proteins | sample GraSoiAngelo_130_FD_185887 | JGI IMG/M metagenome (GOLD analysis project Ga0209472, IMG submission 185887) | Grasslands soil microbial communities from the Angelo Coastal Reserve, California, USA - 14_0929_02_20cm (SPAdes) (version 2) | ecosystem: Environmental > Terrestrial > Soil > Grasslands ... | reverse complement strand
ACGACGACCACCACGCGACGTTCACCGGGTTCAAGAGCCGCGCGAACCTGACCTGGCACATTATCCCGGACACGATGCTCTACTACACATTCTCGCAGGGCTATCGGCCGGGCGCGTTCAACCGCGTAACCGCCGGACGGACTCCGATCTGGGTCGATGCAGCCGGCAACCCGCTGCCGAACGGCGTGGCCGGGACCTGCCCGCCGACAGCGACCACATTTGCGCAAAGCTGCAGGCCGAGGCAATTCAACAAGCCCCTGAGCTTTGCACCCGACTCGCTGCTGAACAACGAGATCGGGTTCAAGTCAGAGTTCTTGAACCGCCGCCTGCTGGTCAACGCGTCGATCTACCAGATGGATTGGAAGGACGTGCAGACACTGATCTACAACCCGCCCGTGTACGGCAACACGACCTTCGGGGTCACGGGTCCGACGTACCGGATCAAGGGCGGCGAGCTGCAGTTCGCGATGAGGGCGACCGAAGGGCTGACGCTGAATGCTTCGATGTCGTATAACGACTCCAAGCAAACCACCTCGCCGTGCATCCACTCAGCGGGCGTCACGCCGACGACGCCGGGTAATCCAACGCCCGCCGGGGCCTGCATCACGCAGGTGCGCTCGGGTGATCACAACGTCGCGGTCATGAATCCGCTGGGCTCGATCGACTCGACCCCGGCGTTCTCGCCCAAGTTCGAGGCCAACGCGCGCGCGCGCTATGAGTGGAGCGCCGCCGACTACAGGTGGTTCGCCATGGCGGGCATCAACCACGTCGGTGAGATGTCCAACCAGCCGAGCAGCTTCACATCGGGTGATGGCGTACTGATTCCGTTCACCACCTGGCTGCGCTACACCATGCCGGCGTACAACACCTATGACGCGGCGATCGGGTTCGCGAAAGATACGTGGGAGGCAAGCGTCTTTGGCCAAAACCTCTCCAACAGCAACGCGAGCACGTTCACGACTTCGGGCCAGGACATCAAGGCCATCGTGCCGCTGCGGCCGCGTGTTCTCGGCGTGAAGATCGGGTTCAAATTCTAGTCACGGACCGCGAACCGCCCGCCCTGATTCGGTGCGCTACAATCGAAGGGCGGGCAGCAATGTCCGCCCTTTTGTTTCTCTCAGGTCCTGCCATGAGTGTGACATCACCGCCGCTGGCGGCCGGTGGAGTCGAGTCCGAGGTCCAGAGGATTCGTGTTCTGCTCAAGCAGCGGCACTTCGCCGAGGCGGTGGAGGCCGCTGCGGCCCTGCGCGGGGCGTATCCTGAGAACCGGGATGTCTTGTACCTGCTGGCGCTCGGACTGCGGCACGCGCATCGGACCGCGGATGCGCTCGCTACCTTGCAGGAGCTGGAGCGCCATCACCCGAGCTGGAGCCTCCTGTACCAGGAGCGCGGCCACTGCTACGTCGTGCTCAAGGATGCGCCGCGCGCGATCGAAGCCTACGAGCGCGCAGTGCAGATCAACCCGGCGCTGCCCGCCACCTGGAGCCTGCTCGAGGGACTCTACAAGATGGTCGGCAACGAACAGCAGCGCCAGTTGGCCGCCGCGCACGCGAAGAAGCTGCAATCGGCGCCGCCGGAAGTCCTTGCGGCGACGGCACTATTCTGCGATGGCGAGCTCGGCGCCGCGGAAAAGCAGATTCGCGCGTTCCTCCTGCGCCACGGCAATCATGTCGAGGCCATGCGGCTGCTCGCGCGCATCGGCGTCGCGCGCGAAGTGCTCGACGACGCCGAGATTTTGCTCGCGGCAGCGCTCGAAATGGCGCCCGATTACATTGAATTGCGCCGCGACTACGCCTGCGTGCTCCTCGACCGCCACAAGCACGCGGAAGCCATCGAGCAGCTCGACCGACTGCTGAAGCTCGATCCTCAGAACATCGATTACCGGACCTTGCGCGCGACGGCGACCGTAGGGCTCGGCGACCATGAGGGCGGTATCCGCGGCTTCACCGCGGTGCTTGCCGATACGAGCCCGAGCTCGCGCCTGGCGGCCGACCTGCATCTATCGATCGGCCACTCGCTGAAGACGCTCGGGCGGCGCACGCCCGCGATCGAGGCCTACAGGCTGGCGATCGCGGCCAGGCCGAAGTTCGGCGATGCGTACTGGAGCCTCGCCAATCTCAAGACCTACACTTTCTCCGACGCGGAAATCGCACAGCTCGAAGCGTCCGAAGCGGACCCGTCGACCGACGAGCTCGACCGCTACCATCTGTGCTTCGCGCTCGGCAAGGCGCACGAGGACCGCGGCGAGTACGAGGAGTCGTGGCACTACTACGAGCGCGGCAATGCGCTCAAGCGCGCCGCGAGTCGCTACCGCGCGGAGCTGGTGGAACAGAACACCGCACGCCAGAAGCAGGTGTGCACGCGCGAGTTTTTTCGCGAGCGCGCTGGTTACGGCGCTGCGAGCCGCGAGCCGATCTTCATTCTCGGGCTGCCGCGTGCGGGCTCGACGCTGCTCGAGCAGATACTCGCCTCACATTCGGAGGTCGAGGGAACGCAGGAGCTCGCGAATGTGCCTCGCGTGGTGCTCGACCTCCAGGGCTACGACCCGGACCTGAACAATCCCCGGTATCCGGCGTGTCTGGCTGCGATGACGGCGGATGAGTCCCGCGCACTCGGCGAGAGATACCTGGCCGATACCCGCATCTACCGCGGCGGCAAGCCGCGCTTCATCGACAAAATGCCGAACAATTTCCGGCACATCGGTCTTATCCACCTCATGCTGCCGAACGCCAGGATCATCGATGCGCGCCGCGAGCCGATGGCCTGCTGTTTCGGGAACCTGAAGCAACTCTACGCCCGCGGCCAGGAGTTCGCGTACAGCGTGGATGACATCGCGCGATACTATCGCACCTACCTCGAGCTCATGGAGCACTGGGATACCGTGCTCCCGGGTCGGGTGCTGCGCGTCCACTACGAGGACGTCGTCGAGGATCTCGAGGGGAGCGTGCGGCGGCTGCTCGAGTTCTGCGAGCTGCCCTTCGAGCCGGCGTGCCTCGAGTACCACCGCACCGCGCGCAGCATTCGCACGGCGAGCTCCGAGCAGGTGCGTCAGCCGATTTTTCGCGAGGGTCTCGACCAGTGGCGTCACTACGAGCCGTGGCTCGGGCCGCTGCGCGAAGCCCTCGGGGATGCGCTGGTACGCTACCGGCTTAAGGAGGGTCGATGAAGAGCGAGGCGCGGGTGGTGGTGATCGGCGGCGGGGTGGTCGGCTGCAGCGTGCTCTACCACCTCACCAAAGCCGGCTGGAAGGACGTCGTGCTCATCGAGCGTGACCAGCTGACGTCCGGCTCCACGTGGCACGCCGCCGGGGGCTTTCACACCCTGAATGGCGATCCGAACGTCGCGAAGCTCCAGGGCTACACCATCGGGCTCTACGACGAGCTCGAGAGGATCTCGGGCCAGTCCTGCGGTCTGCACCGCACGGGGGGACTCCTGCTGGCCGATACGCCCGAGCGCATGGAGTGGCTGAAGATGGCGCACGGCCGGGCGCGTTACCTCGGGCTCGAGACGGAGCTCCTCACACCGAAGGAGGCCAAGAAGCTCCTGCCGCTCATCGAGGAGCGTTACTTCGTCGGCGCGATGCTCGATGCCGCCGACGGCAACCTCGACCCTTCGGGCACGACGCACGCCTACGCGAAGTCCGCCCGCATCGGCGGCGCCGAGATCTACCTGCAGACGCGCGTCACCGCGCTCGAGCGCCGCGCGGGCGGCACCTGGAAGGTCATCACCGACAAGGGCACGATCCACGCCGAGCACGTCGTCAACTGCGGGGGCCTCTGGGCGCGCGAGATCGGCCGCATGGTGGGCCTGGAGCTCCCGGTGCTCGCGATGGAGCACATGTACCTCGTCACGGACGAGATGCCCGAAGTAGTCGAGTTCAACCGCGCGCACGGCCACGAGCTGCCGCACGCGATCGACTTCAAGGCCGAGATCTACATGCGCCAGGAGCGCAGCGGCATGTTGCTCGGCACCTACGAGAAGGCCTGCGTCCCCTGGCAGCCCCGCCAGACTCCCTGGGACTTCGGCAACGAGCTGCTGCCCCCCGACCTCGAGCGCATCGCGCCGTCGCTCGAGCTCGGCTACCGCCACTTCCCGGCGATGGAGCGCGCCGGCATCAAGCGCGTCGTCAACGGTCCCTTCACCTTTTCCCCCGACGGCAACCCGCTCGTGGGCCCCGTGCAGGGACTGCCCGGCTACTGGTGCGCCTGCGCCGTGATGGCCGGTTTCAGCCAGGGGGGCGGGGTGGGCCTCGCGCTGTCGCAGTGGATGGTCAACGGCGACCCCGGCTTTGATGTTTGGGCGATGGACGTCGCACGCTACGGAGAGTGGGCGACCCGCGGCTACACCAACGCCAAGGTCCGCGAGAACTATGCGCGGCGCTTCTCGATCCGCTTTCCGAACGAGGAGCTGCCGGCCGCGCGTCCGCAGCAAACCACCGCTCTCTACGATCTCATGCTCGCGCAGGGCGCCGTCATGGGCGACAGCTGGGGACTCGAGGCGCCGCTGTGGTTCGCGCCCCGGGGCGTCGAGGCGCGCGATGTGGTCTCGTTCCACCGCTCGAACGACTTCGCACACGTGAAGGCCGAGTGTCACGGCGTCCGCAACGCCGTCGGCGCGACCGAGATCGCCAATTTCGCGAAGTACGAGTTCGAAGGCGCCGGTGCCGAGGGCTATCTGTCGCGCCTGATGACCAACCGCATGCCGCGCGAGGGGAGACTGGTGCTGACCCCGATGTTGAACGAGGGCGGCAAGCTGATCGGCGACTTCACGATCGCGAAGGCCGCCGCCGACCGCTTCCTCGTCTGGGGCTCCTCCCAGGCCCAGATCTATCACATGCGCTGGTTCGAGCAGCACCTCCCCGGGGATGGCTCGGTCCGCGTCAGGCGCCTAGGGTTAGGACTCGTCGGGCTGTCGATCGCGGGTCCGAGGTCGAGGGAGCTCCTCGCTCACCTGACCGACGCGGATGTCTCGGACGGCGCGTTGCGCTTCCTCGACCACCGCAGCCTCGATGTCGCCAACACGCCGGCGCTCATCAACCGCGTCACCTACACCGGCGACCTCGGCTACGAGATCTGGGTGGCGCCGGAGTACCTCCGCCGGCTGTACCTCGCGATCGCCGACGCCGGACGCGACTTCGGTCTCGTGCATTTCGGCATGCGCGCACTCCTGTCGCTGCGCCTGGAGAAGAATTTTCCGACCTGGTACCGGGAGCTGCGCCCGATCTACGGCCCCTTCGAGGCGGCGCTCGAGCGCTTCGTCGATCTCTCGAAGAGCGACTTCATCGGCCGCGAGGCGGCGCTGCGGGAGAAAGAGAGCGGCGGGAAGCTGCGCCGCGTCACTTTCGTGGTCGATGCGACCGATGCCGACGTGGTCGGCGATGAGCCGATCTGGCACGACGGCAAGGTGATCGGCTGGGTGACCTCGGGCGGCTACGGCCACTACGTGGAGCGCTCGCTGGCACAGGGTTATGTGCCGCGCTCGCTCGCCGGCGACACGGGCCCGGGCGCGTTCGAGATCGAGATCCTCGGCGAGCGGCGGGCGGCGACCATCGCCCCCGAGCCGCTCTTCGACCCGCAGGGCCGGCGCATGCGGGGCTGACCGCGGCGCTCGCGAGCCTCGGCGCGGCGCGCGCCGGACGTGCACGGGTGGTGCGCGGGCGGCGGCCTCGCTCGTCAGGCCATGAACATGGCGAGCGCGCTGGCGACGAGCGCCGGTCGGCTCTCGCCCTCGATCTCGATCGTGTTCTCTGTGGTGACCAGGTAGCGCCCGGCGCCCCTGGGCTCGACGGCGGCGATCCTGATGCGGTTGCGCACGCGCTTGCCCGAGCGCACCGGCGCCACGAAGCGCACCTTCTCGAGCCCGTAGTTGACGACCGACTTCGGCGCGATGCGACTCAGCATCACCTCGAATGCCGTCGGCGCGATGAGGGAAAGGGTCAGGAACCCATGCGCAATCGTGCTGCCGAAGGGGCTTTCCCGCGCGGCGCGCTCGGTGTCGACGTGGATCCACTGATGATCGCCGGTGCAGTGGGCGAACTCATTGATCCGCGCCTGATCGAGCAGCGTCCAGGACGAGGCGCCGATCTCCTCCCCGATGTGCTTCGCCAGATCCCCCACGGGCATGATGCCGTCCACCATGCGGGGAATCTTAGCAAGGAGTAGACGCGGCGCTCCGGCCTCGCGGCCAATCGGGCCTCCGGTGCCAGGAAGGCATCGCCGCCGGTGGAGCTTGCCATCGCGGGCGTTCGATGTAGGATCGCGCCATGAGAGGTCGGCGGCTGACGCGCAGGCAGGTTGTGGCGGGCGGTATCGTGGGAATGGCAAGCCTCATCGCGCCGCGCGGCGCCGCAGAGGCGAACGGGACGGCGACGGCCGCCGCCGCCGGGACGCTCACACTGGGGGGCGACCTCGTCGTCAATCGCATGGGCTTCGGCGCCATGCGGATCACCGGACCGGGGATCTGGGGCGAGCCGAAAGATCCCGCCGAGGCGCACCGCGTGCTGCGACGCGCCGTGGAGCTCGGCGTCAACTTCATCGACACCGCGGATGCCTACGGCCCCGAGGTCAGCGAGCGCCTGATCGCCGAGGCGCTGCACCCTTATCCGCAGGGCCTGGTCATCGCGACTAAAGGTGGCCTGGTGCGCCCGGGGCCCTCCCAGTGGGTGCCGGACGGCCGACCCGAGCACTTGCGCGAGGCGTGCGAAGCGAGTCTCAAGCGTCTCAAGCTCTCACGTATCGATCTCTACCAGTTCCACCGCATCGATCCGAAGGTGCCGCTGGAGGATTCGATCGGGGAGCTGGCACGGCTGCAGAAGGAAGGCAAGATCCGCCACGTGGGCGTGTCGAATTGCGACGTCGCGGAGCTCGCCCGCGCGCGCCGCGTGACGCCGATCGTCTCGGTGCAGAACCGCTACAACATCGCCGATCGCAGCTCGGCGGATGTCCTCGCGCTGTGCGAGCACGAGGGCCTGGCGTTCATTCCCTGGGCGCCCATCGCGCGCGGCTCCTCGGATACCCTCGAGGGCAACGCCGCGAGCAAGGCGCTCGATGCGATCGCACACGCGCACGGCGTGAGCGTGTTTCAGGCGGCCATCGCCTGGCTGCTGGCGACCCCGGCGATGCTGCCCATCCCCGGTACCTCTTCGGTGGCGCACCTCGAGGAGGATGTCGCCGCCGCGGGGATCAAGCTCAGCGCCACCGAGCTCGCGACGATCGGGTGAGGGGCGGGTGACCGCGGCCGGTCACCCGCCTACCGTCGGATTACCCGTGGCCGCGCCGCGCCGTGTAGACGGCCGCCAGCCGCTCGTTGCCCACGTCCCGCACCGCGCGCTCGATCGCCTGCGCCCGACACTCCTTCGCGGCCGCGAACTGGCGAAGATCACGGATGTCGCTCACCGGGCAGACCTTGCCCGCTGCCGAAACGATGCGCGCATAGAGCGCGAGCGTTCCCTGCTCGGTGGCGAGATTCAGATCCTGATAGCTCACCCGGACACTCGGCGCCTCAAGGGCCGGTGCGGCCGCGTAGGCTGCCGTCGCGGCACCGATGAGAAGCGTGGCGCCGAGCGCCGCCGAGGCGCGCAGCAGTTGGCGGGTCGTCGAGGTTCGAGAACTCATGGACATCTCCTTTAGGGGGTTGGGCTCTTGCGCCAGTCGGGTCGTGCGTCAGTGAAGTGTTACAACGCGCATATGAGACTCCAGCTCGGCGGTGTGCGCGTAGACGGTGCCGCCCGTGTTGATCCCTGCGCCCGACGCGTTCGTACCGCGCCGCCTGTCGCACGGGATCACGATGACGCGGCCCGGGGAGACGCCGCGCGGAGCCGCGGGCGCCGATTGCTGCGCGTTCTCGCGCTCGTCCCTCGGAACCACGCGCTCGTCCCTGCGCTTCCCGCCAAACACGGTACGACGGGGCGGCTTGCGCGTACGCTATAGTGACTTGCGGCCATGAGGGCCGCGGATCCGGAGATCTCGAGCAAGATGAGCGCCTCACCGTTGGAACGCATTACGCCGGCGCTCGGCGCATTGACGCGGCAGGACGCCGCGCTGCCGCGCGGCGATACGCTCGCCGGTGCGCTCACACTCCGCCCGCAGCTCGCGGTGCTGACCGCCTTCTGGATCTACGTTGCGCTCTCGAACGTGCTGTATGCCAACAGCATGCAGGCGAGTTTCTCGAACATGAAGATGGAGCGCGTGTTCGCGCCGTGGGACGCGCGGCTGATCCAGCACCTGGTTCTGTATCCGCTGTTCCTGCTGTCCATGTGGAGATCGATGCGAACCGGCTGGCAGCCTTTGTGGCGCGCAATTCCGCTGCAGCTCCTGTGTGCGCTCGGATTCGCGGTGCTCGCCTCGCCGTCGCTGGTTCTCGGCGAGTACCTGACGCACGAGTGGCACCGCGAGGAATGGACCCACAGCGACTTCGTCAAGACCTGGGGCAGCTGGCAGGGTTTTGCCACCCACGAAATCCCGATCTGGGTCGCGAGCATCACGAGCTTCCTGGTCACTTACGGCTTCGGTCTGGCGCTGGTCATGGGCTTCGCCTTCTATCAGCGCCTGCGCGACTCGCAGCTGCGCTCCGCGGCGCTCGAGCGCGCGCTCACCCGCGCGCACCTGGCGGCGCTGCGCATGCAGCTCTCGCCGCACACGCTCTTCAACCTGCTGCATACCATCCGCGGGCAGATCGCCTGGGACCCGCCGGCGGCCCAGGCGATGGTGGTGCAGCTCGGCGATCTGCTGCGGCGGCTCCTGAACGCCGGGGAGCGCGAGTTCTCGCGCCTCTCGGATGAGCTGCAGTTCGTCACGCTGTACCTCGAGCTGCAGCAGAGGCGCTTCGCCGATCGGCTCACCATCGAGGTTCCCGCCCGCGAGGCGCACGCGCGAGCCTGGGTTCCGAGCCTGATCCTGCAGCCGCTGGTCGAGAACGCGGTGGTGCACGGGCTCGCCGGGCACGAGGGTGCGGTCACGATCCGTGTCGAGGCTCGTGTCGAGGGCGAGGAGCTGACGCTGCGGGTCATCAACACCGTGGCGCCGGGCAAGCTTGGCGGGCACTCGGGGATAGGGCTCGCCAACGTGCGCGAGCGCCTCACGGTGCAGTTCGGCGAGCGCGCCGGCTTCGACGCCGGCCCGGGCGCCGACGGGCTGTGGGTGGCGCAGATCCGCATGCCGCTGCTGCGCGACGGACCGGAGGGGATGGCGCGACCCGAGGGGGGAGCTGCGGCTTGATGGAGGTGATGATCGTCGACGACGAGCCGGTCGCGAGGCGCACGGTTCGCGAGTGCTGCGAGCGCGAGCCGGACCTGACGGTCGTCGGCGAGTACGGCGATCCGCGCACCGCCCTCGAGGCGATCCGTGCGCGCCCGCCGCACGTGCTGTTCCTCGACATCCAGATGGACTCGATGTCGGGGCTCACGCTGGCGCGCTCGCTCGACCGGGAGACCCTCCCGCTCATCGTGTTCGTCACGGCCTACGATCAGTACGCGCTGGAGGCCTTCGAGGTGAGCGCGGTCGACTACCTCCTGAAGCCCTTCGACGAGGCGCGCTTCAGGGCCACGCTCGCGCGTGTGCGCCGCCGTCACGATGCGGACAGTCCCGGCGATCGGCACAGCGCGCTCGCGGCCCTCATCGAGCAGCTCGAGCGCGGCGCGCGGGTACGCGCCGAGGCTCAGCCGCGGGTCCTGGCCGAGGCCGGCAGCCGCATGCACATGCTGGACGTGTCGCAGGTCGAGGTGGTCGAGGCCGACCGTAATTATGTTCGCCTCATCATCGGCCGCGAGACCTACCACGCGCGCAGCACCCTGCAGCAGGCCGAGAAGTCCTTCCAGAGCCAGCCGATGCTGCGCATCAGCCGCTCGTGCCTGGTCAACATGAGCCACGTGCGGGAAGTGAGCCGCACGCCGCGCGGCGATTTCATCCTCGTGGTGGCTGGCGGTACGACGGTCACGAGCAGCGAGGGCTTTCGCGAGCCCGTCAGGCAGTACCTCGAGCGTCTGAAACTCGCTCCGGCGTAGGGCGAGTGCGCTAAAGTCCGGCGCGAGTCCCAACCGGATGCCGCGCATTGAACACCGCCACGCCTTCCCCGCGGGCCGCGACGCGGGCGCTCATCGTCCTGACGTCGATCAACCTGCTGAACTATCTCGATCGCTACCTGGTGCCGCCGCTCGCGCCCGACTTGAAGGGCGCCATGACTCTCTCGGACGCGCAGCTCGGATGGCTCTGGCCGGCCTTCATGCTGGTGTACATGCTGACCGCGCCGGTGTTCGGGGCGTGGGGCGATCGCGGCTCGCGGCGCCGTCCGATCGCCCTCGGGGTGCTGATCTGGAGCCTCGCCACCGTGCTATCGGGGCTCGCGCGCGACTACGGCCAGCTCCTCGGGGCGCGCGCCCTGGTCGGAGTGGGCGAGGCGGCCTACGTGGCGATCGCCCCGGCGCTGCTCGCGGACTGCTTTCCCTTGAGCGCCCGCGGGCGCGTCTTCTCGGTGCTCAACATGGCGATCCCGGTCGGGGCGGCGCTCGGCTACGTGGTCGGGGGCCTCATCGGCCATCACCTCGGCTGGCGTCCCGCGTTCTTCATCTGCGGCGCGCCGGGGGCGCTCCTCGCAGCGGCCGTCCTCTGGCTGCCCGATCCGCCGCGCGGCGTGCAGGACGCGCCGCTCGCCGCCGCAGCTCCCGGCCGTACGCCGGCCGCTTCCGGCGCCGTGTCGGAAGCGCTCGCGCGCTACCTGAGCCTGCTGCGGCGGGGGCCCTACATGCTCATCGTGCTCGGGTACGCCGCCTACACCTTCGCCCTCGGGGGGCTCGGGTTCTGGATGCCGCTGTTCCTCGAGCGGGTGCGCGCCGTGCCACCCGACAAGGCGACGACCGGATTCGGCGCGATCGTGGTCGTGACGGGAGTGCTCGGTACGCTCGTCGGCGGATGGCTCGGGGACTATTGCCTCGAGCGGTCCCGCCAGGGGTACCTCTGGTTCTCGGGCGTGGTCACGCTCGCGGCGGTGCCGTTCGCGATCGTCGCGCTCGCGGCGTCCGCGCCGGCGGTCTACACCGCGGCCATCGTCGCCGCCGAGCTCCTGCTCTTCATGTCGACCGGCCCGATCAACGCGGCGATCGCCAACATCGTCTCGCCACTCGAGCGCGCCTCGGCGCTCGCGCTCAGCATGTTCGCGATCCACCTGCTGGGGGATGTGCCGTCCCCGCCGCTGATCGGGCATCTGTCGGACGTGAGCTCGCTCGCACGCGCGGTGCTCATCGTGCCGGTGGCGATCGCGATCGGCGGGGTGATCTGGCTCGCTGCGGCGAGAGCCGGAGCTGGCGCCGGGGAGCCAGCCACCGCGTGAGGGCGCACCCGCCGCGCTTCGACGCGAGCGTTTCGCCGGCCTCGCGCCCGCTCGCGACGGCGCACGCGGGCGATCTCGAGGCGCTCTGGCGCGCGGCGCTCGATTCCGGCGAGGGCCCCGCGGGCGCGCACGTCATTCACGAGCTGTGGATGCGCGGCGAGCTCGCCGCCCGGATCGAGACGGCGCTCGCGGCGCTATGGAAGCAGGCCGCCCCGTCCATCCCGGAATGGCTGCCGATGCGCTATGTCGATTGGTTGCCGCTCGCGTACGAGGTGGCCCTCGGGTTCCGCGCCGCCGCCCGCGGCCGCTACAACGTGTATCTCGTGCTGCTCGACTACGAGGACCGTACTCGCGGGCCCTACGGGGTGTACGTCGGCATGAGCCATTTGCCGCCCGCGCAGCGCTTCGATCGCCACAAGGCGGGGATCCACGCCGCCGGCAGCGTCCTCAAGCGCGGGCTGGAAGTGCTCACCGGCCCGACCCTGCATCTGCAGCGCCTCGCCCGCGCGGAGGCGCTCCGCATCGAGGCGGGCCTCGCGGAAGCGCTCAGCGACGCGGGTCTCTCGGTCGAAGGCGGACACTGATTTAATTGGCTGAAAGCCGCCTGCGGCGCTTTCAGCGGACAGCCCCCAGCGCTTGGGTTCAGCGGCGGGCGAAAGGCTTAGGCTTAGCCCGCAAGGCCAGCCGTTGGCGCTAACGCGTCACGAACGCGCGCTCGATCACGTAATCCCCTGGCTCGCCGATGTGAGGGGAGATGCTGAAGCCGTGCGCCGCGAGCAACGCGCAGGTGTCCGACAGCATCGCGGGGCTCCCGCACACCATCAGGCGGTCAGCGCCCGGGTCGAGGGGCGGCAGCGCCAGATCGCGGAACAGCCGTCCGGACTCGATGAGGGCGGTCAGGCGACCGCGGTTCACGTACGGCTCGCGGGTCACGGTCGGGTAGTAGCGGAGCTTCGCGCGCACCTCCTCGCCGAGCAGCTCGTGGCTGCGCAGCGTCTCGATCCGGTGTCTGACGACGGCGGTTTCCTTCGCCCAGCGCACACCGTGCACGAGCACCACCTGCTCGAAGCGCTCGTAGAGCTCCGGGTCCGTGATCACGCTCATGAAGGGCGCCGCCCCGGTTCCGGTGCTGAGGAGGTACAGCCGCTCGCCCGGCCGGAGGTCCGAGAGCAGCAGCGTCCCGGTGGGCTTGCGGCTCACCAGCACCTCATCGCCCGCGCGCACGTGCTGCAGGCGGGAGGTGAGCGGGCCGTCGGGGACCTTGATGCTCAGGAACTCGAGGTGGTCCTCGTGGTTCGCGCTCGCGATGCTGTAGGCGCGCAGCATGGGGGAGCTGTCCACGCTCAGCCCGAGCATCACGAACTGCCCGTTCTGAAAGCGCAGTCCAGAATCGCGCGTGGTCGTGAAGGTGAACTGGGTGTCGGTCCAGTGCCGCACGGCCAGGACGCGCTCGGTTCCGAGTGCTGCCAAGAGACTCGCTCCTGAGGCAAGAACTGCGGCAAATGGTAGCTGGCGCGCGCGGCACGGTTGGATGTTTCGAGTCATGGCCTCATAAGCGTCCGTTATGAGTTAGACTCGAACGCGCGGGGCGAAGGGCGCGCCTATCTCCCGCGGTCGGGGGTCGGGTTTATGACGAGAGCCGGAATGGCTGGGGCCGCGGTGTCGACGGTGCTGGGCCTGGTGGCGATGAGCTTGTCCGGAGACTTCGCCACCGCGGCGCAGAAGCCCGCCCTCCTCAAGCTCGCCGCCGGCGCGCGCGTCGGTGTCGTGAATCTCCTCGATCCCGAGGTGACCCATTTCCATGCGTCCCGGCAACTGCAGAACAGCTTCCTCAAGACCTCCGCCGTCGGCTGGCCGGTCAGCGCGATGCTGATGCAGGCGCTGCGCGAGGGCCTGACGCAGATGGGGCTGACGCCCGTGGCGGCCGTCCCCAGCGAGGCCCTGGCGCGCGCGCGCGAGACCTGCTTTCTCACCGCCGCGCTCGCCAAGGGGCTACCCAAGGCCTGCGGGCCGCTGTACGGGCAACTCGCCGCCGCCGAGCACCTCGAGGCGCTCATCGTGCTCGGGCCGGGGCTCAACGACTCGACGCATGCCGGCGGCATCCGGCGGCGGGGGTTGCCCGAATACCTGCGCGGCTGGTGCATCGTGAGCGAGGAAGGCGTGACAGGCGTGACCGCCGGCGCGCCCGCGCTCCTCAACCTCACCGAGCTGCTGCTGGTCGGGGTGACGGCGAGCGGCGGGGAGCTCAGCGCTCGCCAGTGGGGGGGCGAGCAGACCGAGTACTGGACGGGATTCAAGCCGCCGGCGGACCTGAAGAGTATCGCCGACGCGCAGTTCAACGAGCTGCAGCCGCTCTTTGCAGCCATGTTGAGGCAGCAGGCAGTGGGGCTCCTCACCCACCTCGAGGTCGCGCGCTGAGCGAAAAGCTTCGCGCCGGCGCGCTACGCGTGGCGGATCGCCCAGGCGCACAGCACCACGCACGCGAGCCCCAGCACGAAGTAGAGCGCCGCGAACAGCCGCTCGCGCTTCTCGAGCGCCGCAGGACTGAACGGCGCGATGAGAAAAGGCTCGCCGTTGGTGGGCTGGCTGATGACGCTCACCCGCTCGATCGGCGACTCGAGGGTCTCGGTCTTGGCCTCGCGCGCGGCCGCCGCCCGCGCGGCCTCCCACTCGGCGTCGCTCAGCTTGCCGTCGTGGTCGAGATCGAAGCGTGCGAGGAGCGAGCGCTGATTCTCCTTCCACTCGTGCAGCTTCGCGAGCGCCGCGGCGCTCGCATCGCCGAGCTCCGAGTGCGAGCGCAGCTCGCCCATGACGCACAGCCGCGCTCCGACGCCGAGCAGGCTCTCCGTGTAGCGCCAGTCGCCCGAGTGCAGCAAGGGGATCGAATCCAGCGGCGGCCCGACCGGGCGCGGTGTCGTGCCGTACCAGACGTTGCGCACGCTCGGGGTGACCTCCGCCGACACCGGCCCCACGAGGCAGCGCGCGTCGTCGTCGTCGACCAGCGCGAAGAGCTCGACGCTGGTGCCGTTCTCGATCGTGCGCCAGCGCGTGTTACCCCTCGAGTCTTTCTGCTCCTGCTCGATCTCGTACGACCACCATACGCATGGGCGCGAGGTCAGGGGCGCCGCGGTCGGCGCCGGACCCGCGGGGAGCGCGCGCCCCGTCAGCTTGACGTAGCCTTGCGCCGCCGAGCGGATGCGCGCGGTCGGCGTATCGGCGACCAGCCGGTCGCGGCGCACGCGCGCCAGGAATCTGAAGAGCGCAAGGAGCGCCGCCGCCCCCGCAGCGACGGCAATGGCGGGGTAGGAAGGGAAGGGCGCTGCGCTCAACCGGAGAACGCCGCCTTGAGGTCGACGTCCGCCTTCTCGGCGACCTGGAAGTGCAGCAGCTGCGCGGGCGGAAAGTCGCCGAGGCGCGCCACCAGCACGTCCGGGAAGGTATCGATGCGCACGTTGTTGGTGTTGACCGCGTCGTTGTATACCTCGCGCCGGTCGGCGATCGCGGTCTCGAGCCCGCTGATGCGCTGCTGCAGGTGACGGAACGGCTCGCTCGCCTTGAGCTCGGGGTACTTCTCCGCGACGGCATAGAGTCCGGTGAGCCCGGTGCGCAGCTCGCGCTCGGCGGGGCCGAGCGAGCTCAGGCTCCCGGAGCTGCGGGCGGCCTCGACACCCGAGCGGGCGCGCATGACGCGCTCGAGGGTTCCCCCCTCGTACTGCATGTACTGCTTGCAGACCTCGACGAGCTTCGGCAGCTCATCGTGCCGCTGCACCAGCAGCACGTCGATGTCGGACCAGGCGAGCTTCACCGCCGCGCGCACGCGTACCAGGCCGTTGTAGACGGCGACTGAATAGCCGGTCAGGGCGAGCACCAGAAACAACATGACCAATAGCGCGACCATGGCGAATCTCCAAAGGCTGCGGAAGGCTGCGACGCTCGCGGCGCAGCATACTCGGTTAGCGCGTGCGGGCGCCGCCCGCGAGGGGCTATTCGGAGACCTTATGTCACGCGCCCGGCGTCAGATGCAGCTCGAGCTCGATGCCCGCGATCTCGTAGCCCCTCCTGAAGTCGCGGATGTGACGCGCCATCCAGCTCTCGGCGCCCTCCTGGTCGCGGGCCCCGACCGCGTCCAGCAGCCGGCGGTGAGCCGTACCGATGCGCGCACGGGCCTGCGGCACCTTGTCGATCATGACGCGGAGCGACGGCTCGAGCAGCCGCAGCAGCGGCTCCTGAGCCAGGCCCAGCACCGGGTTGTGGGTCGCCTCCCCGAGGCGGCGGAACACCTGTGCGCTCAACTGCACCGCCTGCTCGGTGTCCGCGTGCCCGGCGGCGAAGGCTTCGATGGCGGCCGTGATGCGCTCGAGGTCGCGCGCGCTCCTCTCGCGCGCTGCCGCGCGGGCAATGGGCGGCTCGAGGATGGTGAGCGCCTCCCAGACATCGCGCACGGTCGCATCGTGCAGCAGCAAGGCGTGGCTCACGCCCGCGGCGACCGCCTCGTGTCGGGGCCGGCTCACCGACATGAGCTTCGAGCCCGGACGCCGCTGCACGAGGCCGCGGCTCTCGAGCTCGCGCAGCGCCTCGCGCACGGTGGAGCGGTTGACGCCGAACTGCCGCGCCAGCTCCGTTTCCGAGGGCAGCCGCTCGCCCTCGCGCAGCGCGCGGGACAGGATCCGCCCACCGATCGCCGCCGCCACCTTGCGATAGGCGGGCTCGATGAGGAGCGGGGCGAACTCGACGCTCATCCGGCGGCCTCGAACAGCTCACGCCCGATCAGCATGCGGCGGATCTCCTGGGTGCCGGCGCCGATCTCGTAGAGCTTGGCGTCCCGCAGCAGCCGTCCGGCGGCGTAGTCGTTGCTATACCCGTTGGCCCCGAGCGCCTGGATGGCCTCGAGCGCCGCATGGGTGGCGCGTTCGGCCGCGAACAGGATGCAGCTCGCCGGATCGCGCCGACGCGCGGTGCGCGCGTCGCAGCCGCGCGCCACCGCATACACGTAGGCGCGCGAGGCGTTGAGCGCGGCGTACATGTCGGCGATCTTGCCCTGCATCAGCTCGAAGGTGCCGATCGGCACGCCGAACTGCCGCCGCTCGCGCACGTAGGGCAGCACCAGGTCGAGCGCCGCCGCCATGAGCCCGAGCGAGCCTCCGGCGAGCACCACGCGCTCGTAATCGAGACCGCTCATCAGCACCTTGACGCCGCCGTTCTCGGTGCCGAGCAGGTTCTCCGCCGGCACCGGACAATCCTCGAACACGAGCTCGCAGGTGCCGGAGCCCCGCATGCCGAGCTTGTCGAGCTTGTGCGCGGTGCCGAATCCGCGCGTGCCGCGCTCGACGACGAATGCGCTGATGCCGCGCGGGCCCGCGGCGGGGTCGGTCTTGGCGTACACGACGAAGACGTCCGCGTCCGGCCCATTGGTGATCCACATCTTGCGGCCGTTGAGGAGGTAGCCGCCGCCGCGCCGCTCGGCCTTGAGCTGCATCGAGACGACGTCCGAGCCCGAGCCGGGCTCCGACATCGCGAGCGCTCCCACGTGCTCCCCGCTCACGAGCTTCGGCAGATAGCGCTCGCACTGCGCCTCGTTGCCGTTGAGCCGCAACTGGTTCACGCACAGGTTGGAATGCGCGCCGTAGGAGAGTCCCACCGCGCCCGAGGCGCGCGAGATCTCCTCCATGCAGATGACGTGCGCGAGGTAGCCGAGTCCGGCGCCGCCGAAGCGCTCCGGCACGGTGATGCCGAGCAGCCCCTGCCCGCCGAGCGCCGGCCACAGGTCGCGCGGAAACTCGTTGCTGCGATCGATCTCGGCCGCGCGCGGCGCGATCTGCTCGGTGGCGAAGCGCCGCACCTGCTGGCGGATCTCCTCGAGCTCGGCGCCGAGGCCGAAGTCGCTGTCGGTGCACTCGAGGGTGCTCATGGGCTTGCCTTCTCCGTTGGCGTGATCGTATGATTGTCGGACAAACCGGCAACCGTGGCAAGCCCCCATGCCCCGAATCCCGACCCGCCTCGACGTGCATTCGGAGGAGTTCCGGCAGAACGAGAGCTTCAACCGCGCGCTGGTCGAGGATCTGCGCCGGGAAGTCGGCCGCGCGGCGCGCGGGGGCTCGAAGGCCGCGATCGAGAAGCACCGCTCGGCCGGCAAGCTCAGCGCGCGCGAGCGCATCCGCACGCTCCTCGACACCGGCAGTCCCTTCCTCGAGCTCTCGCAGCTCGCCGCGCACGGCATGTACGGCGGGGACATCGCCTGCGCCGGAGTGGTAACCGGCATCGGACGCATCGCCGGGCGCGAGTGCGTCATCGTCGCCAACGATCCGACCGTCAAGGGCGGCACCTACTATCCGATCACGGTGAAGAAGCACCTGCGCGCCCAGGAGATCGCGCGCGACAACCGGCTCACCTGCGTGTACCTGGTCGAGAGCGGCGGCGCGTTCCTGCCGGCCCAGGACGAGGTGTTCCCCGATCGGGACAACTTCGGGCGCATCTTCTACAACCAGGCGAGGCTCTCGGCGCTCGGGGTGGCGCAGATCTCGGTGGTGCACGGCTCGTGCACCGCGGGCGGCGCCTACGTGCCGGCCATGTCGGACGAGAACGTGATCGTCCGCAACCAGGGGCGGGTATTTCTCGGCGGTCCGCCGCTGGTCAAAGCCGCCACCGGCGAGGACATCGACGCCGAGTCGCTCGGCGGGGCGGACGTGCACTGCCGGGAGTCGGGGGTGTGCGATCACTACGCGGAAAACGACACCCATGCGCTCGCCATCGCGCGGCGCATCGTGGCGCGCCTCCGGCGCAGGTCCGCGAGCCTCCCGCCGCGCGCCCCGGTCGAGCCGCTGCACGATCCGTCCGAGCTCTACGGAGTGCTGCCGTCGAACCCGCGCTTGCCCTACGACGTGCGCGAGCTGATCGCGCGCCTCACCGACGCTTCCGAGCTCGAGGAGTTCAAGCAGCTCTACGGCACGACGCTCGTGTGCGGCTTCGCGCACCTCGCCGGTTACAGGATCGGGATCCTCGCCAACAACGGGGTGCTGTTCTCCGAGAGCGCGCTCAAGGGCACGCATTTCATCGAGCTGTGCGCGCGCGAGCAGATCCCGCTGCTGTTCCTGCAGAACATCACCGGCTTCATGGTCGGTCGGCGCGCGGAAGCCGGCGGCATCGCCAAGGACGGCGCGAAGCTCGTCACGGCGGTCGCTTGCGCCGGCGTGCCGAAGCTCACCGTGATCGTCGGCGGCAGCTACGGCGCGGGCAATTACGCCATGTGCGGCCGGGCGTATTCGCCGCGGCTGCTGTTTCAGTGGCCGAACGCGCGCATCTCCGTCATGGGCGGAGAGCAGGCGGCGAGCGTGCTCGCCACCGTGAAGCGCGACCAGCTGAAGGGCAGCGGCCGCGCGTGGTCCCCGCAGGAGGAGGAGGCCTTCAAGCAACCGATCCGCGAGCAGTACGAGCGCCAGGGACACCCGTATTACTCGTCCGCGCGGCTGTGGGACGACGGCGTGATCGATCCCCTCGAGACGCGCCGCGTGCTCGCTCTCGCGCTCGCGGCCTTGGCGCACGCGCCGGCGGAGCCGGCGCCCTTCGGCGTGTTCCGGATGTAGGGCTGCCTGAAGCGGAGGGGAGCGTGATCGAGAGTCTCCTGGTTGCCAATCGCGGCGAGATCGCCTGCCGCATCTTCCGCACTGCGCGCCGGCTGGGCCTGCGCACCATCGCGGTGTTCTCCGATGCCGACGCGGCGGCGCGCCATGTACGGGAGGCGGACGAGGCGGTGCACATCGGGCCGGCGGCCGCTCGCGAGAGTTATCTCAACATCGCCCGCATCATCGAGGCGGCGCGCGCGAGCGGCGCGCAGGCCGTCCATCCCGGCTACGGCTTTCTCGCCGAGAACCACGAGTTCGCGCAGGCCTGCCTCGACGCCGGCTTGAGCTTCGTCGGCCCACCCCCGGCGGCGATCGCCGCGATGGGTTCGAAGATTCTCGCCAAGAGGCGCTTGACTGCGGCCGGCGTGCCGGTGCTGCCGGGCTACGCCGGAAGCGAGCAGGACCTCCGGCGCCTCGCGAGCGAGGCCGAGCGTCTCGGGCTGCCGCTCATCATCAAGCCGGCGGCCGGGGGGGGCGGCAAGGGCATGCAGATCGTCCGCGCCGCGGCCGAGCTCGACACCGCGCTCGCCGCCGCCCGGCGGCTCGCCGAGAGCGCCTTCGGCGACGGCTCGCTCCTCCTCGAGCGCTATCTGCCCGCGCCGCGTCACATCGAGGTGCAGGTGTTCGCCGACAGCCGCGGCAACCTCGTGCACCTGGGCGAGCGCGACTGCTCGACGCAGCGCCGCCATCAGAAGCTCATCGAGGAGGCGCCGGCGCCGGGGCTCCCCGAGCCGCTGCGCGAGCGGCTGCGCGCCGCGGCGCTCGTGGTCGCGCGCGAGATCGGCTACGTGAGTGCGGGCACCGTCGAGTTCCTGCTCGACGGCGGCGAGTTCTACTTCATGGAGATGAACACGCGGCTGCAGGTGGAGCACACCGTGACCGAGGCCGTGACCGGGCTCGATCTGGTCGAGTGGCAGCTGCGAGTCGCCGCCGGGGAGCCGCTGCCGCTCGGGCAGAGCGAGGTGCGCTTCGAGGGTCACGCGATCGAGGCGCGCGTCTGTGCGGAGGATCCGGAGCGCGGCTTTCTGCCGAGCGCCGGCCGGCTCGCGCTCCTCGAATGGCCGGAGCTGCCCTGCGTGCGGGTGGACGCCGGGTTTGCCACCGGCGACACGGTTCCCGACTGCTACGACTCGCTCCTCGGCAAGATCATCGCCTGGGCTCCCGAGCGCGGGCTCGCCTCGGCGCGGCTCGCGGACGCGCTCGCCTCGACCTACTGCGCCGGGGTTCGCAGCAACGAGCGCTGGCTGCGCCGCATCCTGCGATCGGCGCGCTTTCTGGAAGTGCGGCATGACGTCGCGTTGCTCGATCAGGCTGCGGGGGAGTTCGCCGGCCCGCCGGCCGCCGCGCCCGAGGCGCTCATCCTGGCGGCCCTTGCCCTGCACGCTGGCGAGGGTGGGGCCGCCGCGCGCCAGCCCGGGGCGGGCAGCCCCTGGGACCTCGCCGATGGCTTTACCCCCAACCTTCCGGCTCGGGTCGCCTACGGCTTCTCATGGCGCGGACACACCCACGCGGTGGAGCTGGAGTTCGTGCACGGCAGGCCCGCCGCCGTGACCGTGAATGGGGGTGTGCGCCTGGCACTCGCCGATGCGGCGTGCAGCGGCGCAGTCGTCGCGGCGCGCATCGAGACGCGGCGCCGGCAGGCGCGTTACCACCTGGACGGCGCGCGCGTGTATCTATGGACCGCCGATGAGCAGTACGAGCTCGTGCTCGAGGATCCGCGCACGCACGAATTCTCCCCGAGCGCCGCGACCGGCGGGCTCACGACGCCGCTCCCCGGCGTGGTCGTGGCGGTGCCGGTCGCGGTCGGACAGAAAGTCTCCGCCGGGGAGGTGCTGATGGTGATCGAGGCGATGAAGATGGAGCACGCCATTACCGCCCCTTACGCCGGCACGGTCGAGACGATTCACTTCGCCCGCGGCGAGCGCGTGCCCGAGGGGAGCGCGCTCCTCGAGCTCGCGCGCGACACCGGGAATTGAAGGGCGCGGGCGCGCCTCCGGGCCTTCCCCCGCCGGGACTATTTCGCCTTGCCGGTGGTCGCGGGCGGTGCCGCCGCCCCGCGTGCGGCGGTTTCGCTGCGCACGCGCGCGATGAGCGCGTCGGTGTGGGCGATGAGGTCGGCGAAGTAGGGGCCCTGGCCGTGCGTACTGTCGGCCAGCGCGAGGTAGGTGCCGTTGACGGCAAGCGCGGGGATGGCCTCGACCAGATACCTTTCCGCGAGCCGATCAGCCTGCACGGTCTGATTGTTGACGCCGAAGGACGCGTACGCTTGTGTGAACTTCTCGGCATTGCCGCCGTGACTGCCCACCCAGGCGGCGAGACTCGGCTCGTCGAAGAGCTGCAGGTTCTCCACGTGCAGCGCGTGAAAGAGTGCCCCATCGAGCGCCGGCAGGTCTGCGGTCGCCTGCAGCGCGTAGTAGGCGCGCGCGAGATTGATCCACTGCGGGCGGTTGAAGCTGACGGGCACGCGCTTGAACACCACGTCCTTCGGGAGCTTGGCCGCCCAGGCGCTGATCAGCGGATAGAAGGCGTTGCAATGCGGGCAGCCGTACGAGAAGAACTCGATCACCTCGATCTTTCCGGGACTGTCGGTCGGCAGGGGTGGCTCGAGCTTCTTGTAGTCGCTGCCGTCCATTGGCTGCGCGGGAGAGGGCGGCGCGAGGACCGCGAGCGCGGCCGCGAGCAGCCACGGCATGAGCGCGAGTGTTGAGATGCGGATCGACATTCGCTTTCCTTTCGTTTTCCCGGGGACCCGCTAGTTTAAGCAACAGCCGGCCGCCGGGACACGAAAGCGGACGCCCGATCGAAGAACCGCCACGGCCGCCGCGCCCACTCGCCCGCGTAGTCGACTCCGATGCGCGGGCTGCGCCCGACCCGGGCCGGCGGCGCGCTGGCGGGCGCGGGCTCGAGCCAGAGCACGTCCCCGGCGAGATCGATGCCGTTCAGCCGCCGGTCGATGTGCATCGCGCGGCAAAGCAGCCCCGGACCCGAGGTGCGGTCGGTGACACCCTCGAGCGGCTCGATCGCCCGCAGCAGGACCGCGTGCGGCACTCCGGGCGCAGCCGTCACCACGTTCAGGCAGTTCCAGAAGCCATAGATGAAGTAGATGTAAGCGTGCCCCGGGGGGCCGAACATGACCTCCGTGCGGGCTGTGCGGCCGCGGGAGGAGTGCGCGGCGAGATCGCGCGGTCCGAGGTAGGCTTCCGTCTCGACGATGCGCCCGGCCCGCACGGTGCGACCGTCGTCGTGCACCAGGCGCGCCCCGATCAGATCGCGCGCCACGGTGAGGGTGTCGCGGGCGAAGAAGGCGCGCGGCAGTTTTCCGCGACGGGTCACGGCGCGCGATGGTAAAGGAATCCTTTAGAATAGAGGGGTGGGCGAGGTCGGATGCGGGACGCACCACTCGATCATAAAACATAGTTATTTCAGTAAGATACAGAGAGTATTACAGAACTCGCATGATGTACGTGAGAAAAGCCGGTCGGATCGCCGCGCTGTCTCTGCCCGCCCTCCTTGCGACGCCGCTCCACGCGAGCGTCTATCCGCTCCCTGCGGACGGCTCCCCGGTGGTGGGGACCGACACGAGCATGCAGACGGTGTACGAGGACACGCTGCCGGATCTGGCCCATCGCTACAGTCTCGGTTATTACGAAATCATTCGCGCCAACCCCGGTGTGGATGTGTGGTTGCCGGGGGCGGGCACGAAGCTCCTGCTCCCCGGGCGGCGCATCCTGCCGGCCGGTCCGCGCACCGGCCTGGTCGTGAATTTGCCCGAGCATCGGCTGTACTACTACCCCAAGCCGCGCAAGGGCGAGCAGCCGGTCGTCATCACCTATCCGGTGAGTATCGGCAAGATGGACTGGCGCACGCCTCTCGGCGACACGCGCGTCATCGCCAAGATCAAACACCCCGCCTGGTATCCGCCCGAGTCGATTCGCAAGGAGCACGCCGCGAATGGCGATCCGCTGCCGAAAGTCGTAGGCGCGGGTCCCGACAATCCGCTCGGTGACTTTGCGCTGCGGCTCGCCGCGGGCAACGGCGAGTACATGATCCACGGCACCAATAACCCGACCGCCGTCGGCATGGCGGTCACGCACGGCTGCATCCGAATGTACCCCGAGGATGTCGCCGCGGTCTTTGCGCTCGTTCCGGTCGGGACCCCCGTGCGGCTCATCAACGAGCCGGTCAAGGTCGCCTGGGTGGACGGTCAGCTGTTGCTCGAAGCGCACCCGCCGGTCGACGAAGAAGGGCAGAGCATCGAGCCGGACGTGCAGTTGCTGTCGCAGATGCTGGACCAGGCGCTCGGCAGCAACACCGCCGCCATCAATTGGGACCTGGCGCGCGCCACGCTCGTCGCTGCGAGCGGCATGCCCACTCTGGTCGGGCTCGCGGCCGAGCCCGACACGCCGCCCGCACCCGCATCGCAGGCGGCGGCGGGCTCGCAGACGTCGCGCTGACTACCCGCGAAGGAGCGCCTGCGCCAAGCGGCGCTAGGCGTGGCCCGGGCGGCTTTCCGCGGGCGCGGCGGGTGAGGCTGCGGCGGCGCCGGCGGCGCGCGGTGCATCGCGGTGGCCGAACAGGCGCAGCACCTGCACGGCCCGCACCGCAAGCTCGCCGGCGGAGCGAATGAAGACGAGCAGCGACAGCACCTCGCGGGCGCGCGTCACCAGCATCAACCCGGCGAGCACCGCTAACCAGCCGAGCGGATGGCGCGCGTCGCCGCGCCCCCCCGCCTGCGCTCCCTCCGGCCCGCCGCCCGCCGCTCCGGGACGCAGCTCAGCGATGCGCCGCGCGAGGTCCGCGCGCTGCGCGGCGCAGCGCGTCAGGAGATCGGCGCGGCGCGCTCGCAGCTCCGTCAGACGGCTCACGGCTCGCTCCCGACGCCGCGCCGGTCCTCGCGCAACTGCTGGAGCGACCCCTCGAGGACCCCCGGCTGCCTGCGGAGCGTGCGCGCACCGAGCGCAGCGCACACCCCGGCGAGCGCGAGGAAGGCCAGGGTGCCGCCGAGGAGACCGAGGGTGCGATGCGTGTCCCAGAGCGCAACGACGAGCGCCGTCACGGCGAAGGCGACCGCCAGCAGCGCGCAGGCGACTGCGGCCATGAGCCATACCAGCACCCGCACCAGCGAGAGCAGATGGATCTCGAGCTCGACTGCGGCGAGGTCGAGGCGGGTTCTGAGTGCGTCGAAGGCGGCTCGGAGCAAACCCCCGAGCGTGGAGGCGGGCGCGCCCATCAGCGCCGGCCCATCATGAGGCCGAGCAGCAGCGCGACGCTCCCGACCACCGCCACGGCTTGCCAGGGGTTGCTGCGCACGTAGGTGTCGATGTCGCGCGCCTGCGAGGTGAGCTGCTCCTCGAGCGCGTTGAGCCGCCCACGGAGCTCGCGCAGGGTGGCCTCGGCGCGCTCCTGCACCTCCGCGCCGTCCGCGCTCGTGCTCGCCCGCAGCAACGCTTCGGCATCGCTCACCAGGGAGCGCAGTTCCTCGGCCAGCTTCGCGGCCGGGGACATCTCGGGCATGGCGTGCTCCTCGCACTGGGGCCGGCCAGCTCGATTTACGCATATCCGGACCGAAACCGCGAGACTCGCGCGGTCAGCTGCGCTACTCTCGGCGAAGAGTGACCGTATGAGCGCGCCGGTACCCAATCCGCTGCTCGAGTTGCGCAAGCTCGGCCAGAGCGCATGGCTCGATGACATCAGTCGCCGCATGCTGCGCGAGGGAACCCTCGCGCGCCTCATCCGGGACGATGGCATCGCGGGACTCACCTCCAACCCGGCGATCTTCGGCAACTCGATCACGACGGATCCCGAGTACGCGCGGCCGATCGCCGAGCTTCTGCCGAGGGTCTCCTCGAGTCTGGCCTTGTACGAGGAGCTCGCCATCGAGGATCTGCGGGCCGCGGCGGCGTTGCTGCGCCCGCTGTATGACTCCAGCTCCGGCGGCGACGGGTTCGTCAGCATGGAAGTGTCGCCCCACCTCGCGTACGACGGCGCCGGCAGTCTCGCGGAAGCGCGGCGCCTGTGGGAGCGGCTCGAGCTCCCCAACGCGCTCATCAAGATCCCCGGCACCGAAGCGGGCCTGCCGGTGATCCGCGAGCTTGTAGCAGCGGGCATCAACGTGAACGTGACGCTGCTGTTCTCGCCCGAGCGCTATCGCGCGGTCGCGCGCGCCTACATGGGCGGGCTCGAGGCACGCGCCGCGGCGGGTCAGTCGCTCGAGACGCTCGCCTCGGTCGCGAGCTTCTTCCTCAGCCGCATCGATACCGCCGTCGACAGACTGCTCGACGCGCTCGCCGCCCGCGGCCAGCCCGCGGCGCGCGCGCTGCGCGGCAAGGCGGCGATCGCCAGTGCCTGCCGCGCGTACGAGATCTTCGAGGAGACGATCGCGACAGGCGAGTGGCAGAGCCTCGCGGAGCGCGGTGCGCGCCCGCAGCGGCTGCTGTGGGCGTCGACCTCGACGAAGGACCCGAGCTACGGCCCGGTCAAGTATATTGAGGAGCTGATCGTGCCGAAGACGGTCAACACCATGCCACTCGAGACACTGAATGCCTATCGGCGCCTCGGGAGGCCGGAGCTGCGGCTCGAGCGGCACATCGCCGAGGGCTGCGATACGCGCGAGGCACTCGAGCGGCTCGACATCGATCTCGAGGCCGTCGCACAGCAACTCGAGCGCGAGGGCGTGATGAAGTTCATCGAGCCCTTCGACAAAATGCAGACATGGCTCGAGGAGCGCCGTCGCGCCAAGCGGGCCTCCTGAGGGCTGCTTTCCCGGGGGAAAAATCCAACGTGGATACCGAGGCGGTACGCGATCGACTGCTCAAGCGCCGCGAGGAGCTGCGCCAGCGCGCCAGCGAGGCGAGCGCGGATTTGCGCCACGAGGCGGATCCATTGTCCGCCGACTTCGCCGAGCAGGTGACACAGCGCGAGAACGATGACGTGCTCGGCGCCATCTCACACTCCGCGCAGGAAGAGCTGCAACAGGTCGAGGCGGCGCTGCGCCGCCTGGCCTCCGGGCGCTATACCACCTGCTCGGTGTGCGGTGAGGACATCGAGCCGGAGCGGCTCGCCGCGGTGCCATATACCGACCGGTGCCGCTCCTGCGCCGAGGGCGGTCACGCCGCGGGAGGCCGCGGCGGCCGCGGCTGAGGAAGCGGCAACCGGCCCGAGCGAGCGCATCGAGCCCATGACCACCCCGGCCTCAGGGGTCATCACCATCACCACGGACTTCGGGCACCAGGGGCCGTTCGTGGGCGTCATGAAGGGCTGCATGCTCGCGCGCTTCCCGGCCGCGCGCATCATCGATCTGACGCACGAGATCGTGGTGCACTGGCCCGCGGAGGCGGGCTTCTGGCTCGCGCGCGCCTGCGGGTATTTTCCGGCCGGCACGGTGCACGTCGCGGTGGTGGATCCGGGCGTCGGCACCTCGCGCAGCATCGTCGCCGTGCGCGCCGGCGGCCATCTGTTCCTCGCGCCCGACAACGGGCTGCTGGCGCCCGTCGTGAGCCGTGCGCCGGATGCGCTGATCGTGCGCCTCGGCGCCGGAGAGCTCGCGCGTCTCGGGGTCCATCACCCGAGCGCCACCTTTCACGGGCGCGACATCTTCGCGCCGGTCGCCGCCGAGCTCGCCGCGGGACGCTGTCAGCCGGAGGATCTCGGCGAGCGCGTGGGCGCGCTCGTGCCCTCCTGGGTGGAGGACCCGGCGGTCGAGCCGCGCAGCGTCACCGGCGTGGTCATCAGCATCGATCACTTCGGCAACCTCATCACCAACATCGACGCGGCGCTCATCGAGCGCTTCCGTCTGCCGCTGGTGCACGCGGGCAATCACTCCTTTCCGCTGCTGCGCACTTACGGCGACAGCCGCCCCGGGGAGTATCTCGCGCTGGTGAACTCCTTCGGCGTGGTGGAGATCGCTCGCGCCGAGAACAGCGCGGCGGAGGGGCTGGGCTTGAGTCGTGGCGCGCCCGTCGTGGTCCGTGACCGCACCGATCAGCCCTGAGCGGGGCGGACCCGCCCCGCAGCCGCTGGCGCTCTCCATGGGGAGATCCCGGTACCCCTCGCTGGGGGCTTCCCCGCGCGCCCCCTCAGGCGGCGCACCCAGCCCGGCAACACCTGTCCCGGGTTAAGGTCAAAAAGTTGATCGGCGGCGCAATTCGGCTATAGTTCGCAGCCTTGTTCGGTGCGCCCTTAGGCGCGTTAGTTATTGAATTAATTTAAGATTTACCAGATGTCGGAACGAGACAACCAGAGCTTCGATCTCGACGATGAATTTCTGAGCACTCCCCCCGAGGACGGCACCGACTACGACCGGATGCTCGATCGGGTGGACAAGCGCGTCCGCACCCAGGGCAAGCGCGGCAAGGCCGCCTGGAGCCGCCTCGAGGAGGTCCTGGCGGACAAGAAGCTCGAGAAGGATCTCAAGGACTTCGACGACGAGCTCTAGAACCGGCGGGCATCCGGCCCGCTCCAATCCCAAGCACAGCAGGCGGGGCGGATTGCCCACCTCGCGCGCTCAAAGCCGCGCGCCCGGAGAGCCGAAGAAGTGACCCGAACGCCCTCGGCCTGGATTGTCCTGAAATTCGGCGGGACGAGCGTCTCGACACTGGCCAACTGGACCAACATTGCGCGGGTCGCCGCCGAGCGCCGCTCGGCCGGCGCCCGCGTGCTCATCGTGCACTCGGCGATTTCCGGGATCACGGACCGCCTCGAGCGTGTGCTCGACGTCCCGGAACCGCAGGCCCAGAAAGAGCAGCTGCGGGCCATCGAGGAGCGCCACCGGGCTCTCGCGGCGGAGCTCGGCGTGCCCTTGGGAGACGACGTCGAGCGCCAGCTCGAGGAACTGCGCGAGATGGCGGCCGGCGTGGCCCGGTCCACCGAGGTGACGGATCGCACGCGCGCACGGGTGCTCGCCACCGGCGAGCTGATGGGGACTCAGATCGGCGCCCGGTTCCTGCGCTCGCGCGGGCTCGAGGTGGCGTGGGCCGATGCGCGGACGCTGCTGCGCGCCGAAGAGCGGCGCAGCGCCTCCGCGAAGGCCACTGTGCTGTCGGCGACCTGCGGCTTCGCGCCCGACTCGGCGCTCGAACGGCGGCTCGCCTCTCTCGCGCCGGCGATCGTCACGCAAGGGTTCATCGCGAGCGACGAGGAGGGCCACACGGTGCTCCTCGGGCGCGGCGGCTCGGATACCTCGGCGGCGTACCTCGCAGCGAAGCTCTCCGCGCAGCGGCTCGAGATCTGGACCGACGTGCCCGGCATGTTCAGCGCCAACCCGCGCGCGACGCCGAGCGCGCGGCTGCTGCGGGCGCTCCACTACGACGAGGCGCAGGAGATCGCGACCAGCGGCGCCAAGGTGCTGCACCCGCGCTGCATCCTGCCCGCGCGCCAGTACGGCATTCCGCTGCACGTCTATGCGACCCAGGCGCCGGACCTCGAAGGCACGGTGCTCTCCGCCGAGAGCAGCATCGGGGGGGCGCAGCTGAAGGCGGTGTGCTCGAAGAAGGGCATCACGCTCATCTCCATGGAGAGCCCCGGGATGTGGCACCAGGTGGGATTCCTCGCCGATGCCTTCCGGGTGTTCAAGGATCACGGCCTGTCGGTCGACCTGGTGTCGACCTCGGAGACCAACGTCACGGTCTCCCTCGACCCGGCGGCCAACACCCTCGACAACGCCCAGGTCGCAGCTCTCGCCGCCGATCTGTCGCGCCTCTGCCGCGTGCAGGTGATCGGGCCGTGCGCCTCGGTGAGTCTCGTGGGACGCAACATTCGCGCGATCCTCCATCAGCTCGGCGGCGCTTTCGAGTTCTTCGAGGAGCAGAAGATCCACCTCGTGAGCCAGGCGGCCAACGATCTGAACTTCACCTTCGTGGTCGATGAGGACCAGGGTGACCGTCTGGTCGAGCAGCTGCACGAGCTGCTGATCCGCCCGGTGCCGGGCGACAAGGTTCTCGGTCCCACCTGGCAGCAGCTGTTCTCGCGGCCAAAGGACCGCGCGGGGGGCGCGGCGCCGCCCTGGTGGCGCGCCAAACGGGCCGAGCTCCTCGGCGCGCTCGGCGACCGTGACGCGGCCTTCGTGTACGACCTCGACACTGTCCAGGGGGCCGCGCGGGCACTGCGTGGCCTCGCCGCGCTCTCGCGGGTGCACTACTCCATCAAGGCCAATCCGCACCCGGAGCTCCTGCGGACGCTGCGGGCCGCCGGCGTCGAGTTCGAGTGCGTGTCGCGCGGCGAGGTCGAGCGGGTACTCGCGCTCTTTCCCGAGCTCGAGCCCGCACGCATCCTCTATACGCCGAATTTCGCGCCGCGCGCGGAGTACGCCTGGGCGCTCGAGCGCGGAGTGCGGGTGACGGTCGACAACACTTACGCGCTCGACAGCTGGCCGGAGCTCTTCGGCAGCCATGACATCTTCGTGCGCGTCGACACCGGCGTCGGTCGCGGCCACCACACTCACGTGCGCACCGCCGGCACGCGCTCGAAGTTCGGCGTGCCGATCGCGGAGCTCCCCGACTGCGCCCGGCTGGCCCGCGAGGCTCGCGCGCGGATCGTCGGCCTCGAGGCGCACGTCGGCAGCGGGATTTTCGACGTCACGAGCTGGGAGCACACCGCACGCCTGCTCGCCGCCGCGGCGCGCGGCTTAGCGGAGCTCACGGTCATCGATGTCGGCGGCGGGCTCGGAGTGCCCGAGCATCCCGACCAGCCGGGGGTCGATCTCGCCAGGCTCGACACGCTGCTCTCCACGGTGCGCGCCGAGCATCCGCACCTCGAGATATGGCTCGAGCCCGGCCGTTACCTGGTCGCGGCGGCAGGCGTGCTGCTCGCGCGCGTGACGCAGCTCAAGGCCAAGGGCGGGGTGCGCTTCGTCGGCGTGGCCACCGGCATGAACTCTCTCGTCCGTCCGGCGCTCTACGGCGCCTACCACGAGATCGTGAACCTGAGCCGCGCGGACGACCCGGCCACCGAGCTCGTGAACGTGGTCGGCCCGATCTGCGAGAGCGCGGACGTCCTCGGGCACGATCGGCTGCTGCCCCCGACCCGCGAGGGAGACGTGCTGCTCGTGGCGAACGCCGGAGCCTACGGACACGCGATGAGCTCCGAGTACAACCTGCGGCCTGCGGCGGTGGAGCTCTTCATCTGAAACTGAAACGGATTGCGCTGCTTGCGCTCGGGATCACGGCGCTCGCCGTGGCGCTCTACGTGCTGTACCTCGACCTCCTGGTGACGCACCAGTTCGAGGGGCGCCGCTGGACGCTGCCGGCGCAGGTGTACGCCGCGCCGCTCGAGCTCTACGCGGGCCTGGCACTCTCGCCGGCAGAGCTCGAGGGGGAGCTGCAGCGCCTGGGCTACCGGCGCACCACAGCGCTCGACCGCCCGGGGACTTACCGCGTCCAGGGCGAGCGCATCGACGTGGCGCTCCGGCCGGTGCGCTTCGCCGACGAGACGCGCACCGCCACGCTCCTCAGCGTCGTCGCGGGCCCGAAGGGGCTCGAGAGCCTGCGCGACGGCGCCGGACAGGAGGTGCCGGTGCTGCGGCTCGAGCCGCTGCTGATCGGCAGCATCTTCCCGATTCACGGCGAGGATCGCATCGTCGTCACGCCGGAGGAGGTGCCGGCACTGCTCCCGGCGGCGCTGAAAGCGGTCGAGGACCGCAAGTTCGACAGCCATCACGGCGTCGACCCGGTTGCGATGCTGCGCGCGCTCTGGGTGAACGTGCGCGCCCGGCAGATCGAGCAGGGCGGGAGCACCCTCACCCAGCAGCTGGTGCGAAGCTACTTCCTCAGCACGCGACAGACGTTCACGCGCAAGATTCGCGAAGCGATCATGGCGATGGCGCTGGATGCGCACTTCACCAAGGCGGATCTCATGAACGCCTACATCAACGAGATCTTCCTCGGCCAGGACGGCGATCGCGCCATTCACGGCTTCGGGCTCGCCAGCCAGTTCTATTTCGGCAAGCCGCTCGCCGAGCTCGACCTCTCGGAGGTGGCGCTCCTCGTCGCGGTGGTCCGTGGACCCTCGTACTACGACCCGCGGCGCCATGCCGAGCGCTCGCGCGCCCGCCGCGACCTCGTCCTCAAGGTCATGGCCGAGCAGGGCATCGTGAAGGCCGAGGATGCCACTGCCGCTGCGCGGCGGCCGCTCGGGGTCACGAGCCGGCCCGCCGGCGCCTACTACCCGGCGTACCTCGATTTCGTGCGCCGCACGCTCCGTCGCGACTATCACGACCAGGATCTCACCGAGGCGGGCCTCAAGATCTACACCAGCCTCGATCCGCGCGCCCAGGAGCAGGCCGAGCACGCGCTCGAGCGCGAGCTGGCGCGCCTCGATCGCCAGCACAAACGCCCGGAGCCGCTCGAGGGCGCGCTCGTCGTCACGACGCCGCAGAGCGGCGATGTGATCGCCATCGTCGGCGGCCGAAACGTGGGCTACGACGGCTTCGACCGCGCGCTCGACGCGCACCGCTCGATGGGCTCGCTGGTGAAGCCCTTCATCTATCTCACCGCGCTCGAGAGCGGCCGCTACAACGCCGCCACCGTGGTGCAGGACGCGCCCATCGACGTGAAGCTCGCCAACGGCCGTCACTGGCAGCCGGAGAATTTCACTCACGAGGTCTACGGGCCCGTCCCGGTGGTGCGCGCACTCGCCGAGTCGCTCAATCTCGCCACCGTCGGCGTGGGGCTCGACGTCGGCCTGCCCAAGGTCGCCGACACGCTGCAGCGCTTTGGCCTCCCGCAGCCGCCGCCGCAGGTGCCGGCGATGCTGCTCGGCGCGGTGGAGGTCACGCCTCTCGAGGCGGCGCAACTCTTCAACGGCCTCGCGAGCGGCGGCTTTCGCAACCCGCTGCGCGCGGTGCGCGCGGTCATCAGCGCCGACGGCAAGCCGCTCAAGGCCTTCCCGCTCGAGGTGAGCCAGGTGGCCTCTCCCGAGGCCGTGTACCAGCTCGACCGCATGCTCGTCGAGGTGATGGAGCGCGGCACCGGGCGCGGAGCGCGGGCCGTGCTGCCGGCGGGGCTCACGGTGGCCGGAAAATCCGGCACCTCCTCGGACTTTCGAGACAGCTGGTTCGCCGGTTTCTCCGGCAGTCATCTCGCGGTGGTCTGGGTCGGCTACGACAGCGATGAGCCCACCGGCTTCACGGGCTCCGCCGGCGCGCTGCCCGTGTGGGCGCACATCATGGCGGGCCTCAACACGAGCTCCTGGGAGGCGCCGATGCCGGAGGGCCTTGCGGAGATGCATATCGAGTTCCCGACCGGGCTGCGCGTCGCACCCGGCTGCTCCGACGACATGGTCGCCGTCGTGGTGCCGGGAGATGCCTCGATCCCGGCCAAGCCCGGCTGCAGCTTCCCCGATAACGGAAACCCGGTCACCACGATCCTCAACCGCGCGGAGCAGTGGTTGCGCGGTCTCGCGCACTGACGCCGCGGGGCTATGATCTCCTCCGTGCGCATCTCACGATCCTCGAGCGCGCTGGTGAGCGCGTGGCTCATCGCCGCCTGCCTCTCGGGTTGCGTCGTCTCGCGTTCGGAGCCGACGTTGCCACCGGGAGCGCCGCCGCCCGGCGAGACGCCCCCGGGGAGCACGCCGCCCGCGCCCGGCCCCGGGGAGGAGCAGCCTCCACCGTCCGAGCGCCCGCCAGCCCAGGGGCCGCGTCAGTTCCGTCTCGGCCCCGCGGCGACTGCGCTCGTCACGCAGGCGCACGCGCAGGCCGGCAGCGGCGAGTTCGGTCAGGCGGCGGCGACCCTCGAGCGGGCGCTGCGCATCGAGCCTGACAACCCGCTGCTGTGGATCGAGCTCGGGCGCGTGCGCCTCGGCGAAGGCAACGCCGCGCAGGCCGATGCGATGGGGCGCAAGGCCGTGGCGCTTGCCACCGGGGACCCGTCTGCCCAGGCCGCGGGTTGGCGGCTGATTGCCGATTCGCTCCGTGGCCGCGGCCGAGACCCCGAGGCCGCGGAAGCCGAGCAACGCGCCGGCGCTCTCTCCCCGCATTAGGAGAACCGTCATGCGATCGCTCGCCGCGCTGGCCGCCGTCTGCCTCTCGGGCGCGGGACTCGCCGACACGACCATCCGCTACACCGTGCTGTTCGACGGCCGCCCGGGCGGGTCCGAGGTCGTGACTATGCGTGGCGACGGCCGCGTCGATGTGGACATGAGCTACCGCAACAACGGACGCGGCCCGGACATCAAGGAGCATTCGAGGTTCGCGCCCGATGGAACGCTCACGTCCTTCGAGGTGAAGGGCAAGTCCACCTTCGGGGCGCCCATCGACGAGAGCTACACGCGCAACGGCGGCACGGCGCGGTGGCGCTCGCTGGCGGATCGGGGCGAGGCCACCGTCACGCGGGCGGTCGCGTACGTGCCGGTGGACAGCTCCTTCACGGCGAACGCCGCAATCGTGCGCGCGGCGCTCGGCGAGCCGGGCAATCGCATCGCGGCGCTGCCCGGCGGCGAGCTCACCGTCAGGAAGGTCCTCGAGCGAAGGCTCGAGTCGGGCGCGCACAACGCCGCGGTCGCGCTCTACGCGGTCCTCGGCATCGACACTCAGCCCGACTTCATCTGGCTCACCGGCGAGGCCAACCCGAGGCTCTTCGCGCTGGTGGTACCGGGATTTGCGCGCATCGTCGAGCAGGGCTGGGAGGGGCAGGGAGCCGAGCTCGAGCGGCTGCAGGTGCAGGCCGAGCACGAGTGGCTCCGTGGGCTCGCCGTGAAGCTCGCGCACCGTGCGGCGGACCCGATCCTGATCCGCAACGTCCGCGTGTTCGATTCGGAGCACGCGCGGCTCCTGCCGTCTCGGGATGTGTACGTCTATCGGGGGCGGATCGCCGCGATCGTCCCGGCCGGCGCCGCGGCGCGCGACGCCGCTTCGACCGTCGACGGGGCGGGGCGGGTGCTCATGCCGGCGCTCTTCGACATGCATGCCCACGAGGACACCTGGAACCTGCTGCTGCAGATCGGGGGCGGGGTCACCACCAGCCGCGACATGGGCAACGACAACACGCGGCTGCAGCAGATCATCTCGCAGCTCGATGCGGGGGAGATCATCGGTCCGCGCGTCATTCCGTGCGGCTTCATCGAGGGGGACAGCCCTTACTCGGCCTCCGGCGGCTTTCGCGTCAAGGACCTCGAGGGAGCGCTCGATGCCGTCGACTGGTACGCCCGGCACGGCTACCGCCAGATCAAGATCTACAACTCCTTCCACCCCGAATGGGTGCGAGAGACCGCCGAGCGCGCGCACCAGTACGGCATGCGCGTGAGCGGTCACGTGCCCGCCTTCATGCGCTCGGAGGAGGCGATTCGCGCCGGCTACGACGAGATCCAGCACATCAACCAGCTCATGCTGACGTTCTTCCTCGGACCGAAGGACGATACGCGCACGCTCGCCCGGTTCTATCTCCTGGCCGACCATGCCGATGCGCTCGACCTGTCCTCGCCGCGCGTCACCGAGCTCATCGAGCTGATGAAGGAGCGCCACACGGCGCTCGACACGACGCTCGCCACCTTCGAGGGGAGCTTCACGCAGAAGCAGGGCGAGATGAACCCGAGCTACGCTCCCGTCGCCGATCACGTTCCCGTGGCCGTGCAGCGCGGCTGGCACCGCAACTCGATGAACGTCACCGACCAGAACGCGGCGAAGTACCGGGCTTCTTATGACAAGATGGTGCAGTTCGTCGGGCAGCTCTACCGCGCCGGCGTGCCCCTCGAGGCCGGAACCGACGCCATCGCGGGTTTTACCCTCCACCGCGAGCTCGAGCTCTATGTGCGCGCCGGTCTCACCCCGAGCCAGGCGCTGCAGGTGGCGACCTGGAACGGCGCCCGCTTCACGGGGAGGCTCGATGAGCTCGGCTCGATCGAGGCGGGCAAGCGGGCGGACATGATCCTGGTGGACGGCGATCCCACGCAGAACATCAGCGATATCCGCCGCGTCAGCCTCGTCATGAAGGATGGGGTCATCTACTTGCCCGCCGAAGTCTACGAGGCGGTCGGGGTGCAGCGCTTCACGGAGCCCCCCGCGTTTCAGCTTGCACGCGAAGGGACTCCCCCCTAGACTGTTGATTACTCATCGAGACCGGCTGAGGGATAGGCCCTTGGACGCCGGGGCAACCGCCAGGCCTAACCAACCTGGAAAGGTGCCAACTCCTGCGACGCGCGCCCCGCGAGGGTCGAACGTCTACAGATGAGCGGTCAGCGTGGCCCGCGGGGCGCCTCTTGGGCGCCTTTAGTGGGAATGGACGCGACAGGCCCGCCCAGTCCTTGGGCGGGCGCGCTCCGCGGGAGGCCGGTGAGACTGTGCCACCCGGATGCGGAGCATCGGATGAACCTCTCGGTCGAATCGGTCCCGATAATCACCCCGCGGGTGCCCTCCGTGCGGCCGCCCGTGCCTGCCGAGCCTCCGGGGCCGGACGCCTCGAGGGCCGACCCGGTGCGCGAAGGCGTGCTCGCGATGCCGGCCGTCTTTCCGCTCGAGCACGGCGGGGAACTGCGCGATGCGCGGCTCGCCTGGCGCCTGGTCGGCGCCGCCGGGGCGCCGGTGGTGTGCGCGCTGGGCGGCATCTCCGCCAACCGCGAGATCTGCCTCGCCAGCGATCCGCGCAACGGCTGGTGGTCGGAGATCGTGGGTCCCGGAGGGGCCCTCGACACCGACGAGTACCAGGTCCTCGGCTTCGACTACCTCGGCGGGAGCGGGGACTCCACGGGCCCGGAGCCCGGCGCCGCGGGTCCGACCGCGGAGCGCGGAGTATTCCCCAGCATCTCCAGCTACGATCAGGCGGAGGCGCTCGCGCAGCTTCTCGATCACCTCGGCCTCGCATCGCTCGCTGCCATCGCGGGCGGGTCCTACGGCGGCATGGTGGGGCTCGCCTTCGCCGAGCGCTATCCGGAGCGGGTGGCGCGGCTGATCGTCATCGGCGCGCCGGACCGCAGTCATCCCCTCGCAACCGCCTGGCGCAGCGTTCAGCGGCGCATCGTGAGTCTCGCCGCCGCGTGCGGTCAGGCACAGGAGGGCCTGAAGGTGGCGCGCGCGCTCGCGATGACGACCTACCGGAGCGCGGCGGAGCTCGCGGCGCGCTTTGGCGGGACCGCCTCCCGCGACGGGCAGCGCTTTGTCTTCCCCGTCGAGGAGTACCTCTTCGCGCGCGGCTGCGACTACGCGACGCGCCACCGCGCGGAGTCCTTTCTCACTCTGTCGGAGTCCATCGATCTGCACCGCGTGGATGCCTCGCGCGTGTTCGTCCCCACGACGGTGGTGGCGGTGCGCGAGGATCAGCTGGTGCCGCTCGAGGACCTGCGGGCGCTCGCGGCCCGGCTGCCGCACGGGCGGCTGCACGAGATTTCCTCCATCTACGGTCATGACGCCTTCCTCAAGGAGTCGTATCAGCTGCGCGGCATATTCCGCGCGGCGCTCGGGAGCCCCAAATGAGCCACAGGTCCGTTTCAGTCACGCCGCTGCAGGGCGCGGCCAGCACCGGCGCCAGCCAGGTCACGCAGACGGTGCGCGCCGGCATCGAGTGCGGGGATGCGACCGGGTGCGTCGTGCCGCCGCTGCACCTCACCGCGACGTTCGCGTTCCGCGGCTTCGCCGAGAAGCGTGCCTACGACTACACGCGCTCCGGGAACCCGACGCGCGACCTGCTCGGCGAGGCCCTCGCCGAGCTCGAGCAGGGGGCGGGCGCGGTGGTGACCGCGAGCGGCATGGCCGCGATCACGGTCGTCGGCTACCTGCTTCCCTGCGGCGGCCGGATCGTCGCCCCGCACGACTGCTACGGGGGCACCTACCGGCTCTTCGACGCCTGGCGCCGCCGCGGTGAGCGTGAGGTCGAGTTCGTCGATTTTGCCGATGAGGCGGCGCTTTCCGCCGCGCTCTCGAAGCCCACGGCGCTGCTGTGGATCGAGACCCCGAGCAACCCGCTGCTGCGCATCACCGACATCGCCGCGGTCGCGCGCGCGGGTAAGGCCTGCGGGGCGCTGATCGCGGTGGACAACACCTTCCTCTCGCCCGCCTGGCAGCAGCCGCTCGCGCTTGGGGCAGACCTCGTAGTGCATTCGACCACCAAGTACTTGAACGGCCACAGCGACGTGGTCGGCGGCGCGGCGGTGGCGCGCGAGCGCTCGCTCCACGAGCAGCTCGCCTGGTGGGCGAATTGCCTCGGGCTGACCGGCGCTCCGTTCGACAGTTACCTGACGCTGCGGGGACTGCGGACGCTGCACGCGCGCCTCGACCACCATGGGCGCAACGCCCAGGCCCTCGCCGAGTGGCTGCAGGGCGAGCCGAACGTGAGGCGCGTGTGGTACCCGGGCCTCGCCACGCATCCGGGGCACGACGTGGCACGGCGCCAGCAGCGCGGATTCGGCGCCATCGTGACGCTCGAGCTCGAGGGCGGGCACGATGCCGTGCGGGAGTTCGTGGGCGGACTCACGTGCTTCTCGCTGGCCGAGTCGCTCGGCGGGGTGGAGAGCCTGGTGTCGCATCCGGCCACGATGACCCATGCGGCGATGGATCCGGAAGCGCGCGAGAAGGCCGGCCTCACGGACGGTCTCATCCGCCTCTCGGTGGGCATCGAGGCGCTCGAGGATCTGCGCGAGGACCTCGCGCGGGCGCTCGCGCGCGCGGCGCGGGTGCTCCCCGCTCGCGAGCTCAGCCGGGTCGCTGCAGGCGGCTGATCACGGCGTCCCCGACCTCGCGCGTCGGGAGCGCCCGCACGTCGGCGAGCGCGATGTCGGGGGTGCGCGCGCCGTCGGCGAGCGCGCCGGCCACCGCGCGCTCGAGCGCCGCGGCCTCGGCCGGGAGCTGCAACGAGTGTCGCAGCAGCATGGCGGCGCTCAGGATGGCGCCGTAGGGGTTGGCGATGCCGCGGCCGGCGATGTCGGGCGCCGAGCCGTGGACCGGCTCGTAGATGCCGAGGCGGCCTTCGCCGAGCGATGCCGAGGGGAGCAGCCCGAGCGACCCGGCGAGCATCGCCGCCTCGTCGGTGAGGATGTCGCCGAACATGTTCTCGGTGACCAGCACGTCGAAGTCCCGCGGCCGCCGGATGAGGTGCATCGCGGCCGAGTCGACCAGCATGTGCTCGAGCGCCACCTCGGGGAATTCGGCCGCCACCACGCGCGCGCTCACCTCGCGCCACAGCCGCGAGGTCTCGAGCACGTTCGCCTTGTCGATCGAGGTGAGCCGCCGGCGGCGCGTCTGCGCGAGCCGGGCGGCGACCCGCGTGATGCGCTCGACCTCGGCGACCGTGTAGGTGCAGACGTCCGTGGCGCGGTCGGCGTCGCGGCTGCGGTCGCCGAAGTAGATCCCCCCGGTCAGCTCGCGCACGAACACCAGGTCCACGCCCTGGATCACCTCGGGCTTCAGCGTCGAGGCGTCGGCGAGCGCGGGGTGCACCTTCACGGGCCGGAGGTTCGCAAACGCCCCGAGCGACTGACGCAGCCGCAGAAGTCCCTGTTCGGGGCGCAGCCGCTGCCCGGGGTCCGACCACTTCGGTCCCCCCACCGCGCCCAGGAGCACCGCGTCCGAGGCGAGGCACGCGCGCAGCGTCCGGTCGGGGAGCGGATCACCCTCGGCATCGATGGCCGCGCCGCCGAAGGCGAGCTCCGTGACCTCGAGCTCGTGCCCGTAGAGCTGCGCCACCCCGCGAAGACAGCGCAGCGCCTCGGCGATCACCTCCGGTCCGATCCCGTCGCCCGCGAGCACCGCCAACCGGGCCTTCATGCGCGGCGCTCGTACGCCTCGATGTCCTGGGTCCGCTCGAGGAGGAACGCGAGCTCGTCGACGCCACGCAGCAGGCAATGCCGGGCGAAGGCCTCGAGCGGGAAGGCGACGATGCGGCCCCCGGGGAGAGCGAGCGTGCGCGCCGCCACATCGAGCGTGAGCTCCGCGCCCGGATGGGCGAGGAGCCAGCCGCCGACCGTCTCGTCGACGATCACCGGCAACAGGCCGTTCTTGAGCGCGTTGCTGCGAAAGATGTCGGCGATCTCGGTGCTGATCACGGCGCGCAGCCCAAAGTCGGCGAGCGCCCAGGCGGCGTGCTCGCGGGATGAGCCGCAGCCGAAGTTGCCTCCGGCGACGAGGATCCGGCAACCCTCGGCCTCCGGACGGTTGAGCGCGAAGTCGGTCCTCCGACTCCCGTCGGGAGCGTAGCGCCAATCGGCGAACAGGTGCCGGCCGAGACCTGAGCGCGTGGTGGTGGTGAGAAAGCGCGCCGGGATGATCTGGTCGGTGTCGATGTTGGCCGCGGGCAGCACCACGGTGCGCGAGGTGAGCGTCGTGAAGGGTTCCATCGTGCTCCCTCGAACTAAGGTGGCCCTACATCAGCTCGCGCGGATCGGTGACCCGGCCGCGCACCGCGCAGGCCGCGGCGGTGAGGGGGCTCGCGAGGAGGGTGCGTGCGCCGCTTCCCTGGCGGCCTTCGAAATTGCGATTGCTGGTGCTCACGCAGTACTCGCCGCGCCCGACCACATCGCCGTTCATGCCGAGGCACATGGAGCAGCCCGATTCGCGCCACTCCGCGCCCGCTTCGAGGAACACCCGATCGAGGCCTTCCGCCTCCGCCTGACGCTTGACCTGCTGGGAGCCGGGCACCACGAGCATCCTGAGGCCCGGGGCAATCCGTCGTCCGCGCAGCACGCCGGCGGCGCTGCGCAGGTCCGAGAGCCGCGCATTGGTGCAGCTGCCGATGAAGACGACGTTCACTTTCCGGTCCCGGATCGGCTCGCCGGGCGCGAGGCCCATGTAGGCGAGCGCCCGGGCGAAGGCGGCATCTCCCGGCCGCTCGGGGATCGCCGCGCCGATCGGAATGACCATGCCGGGATTGGTGCCGTAGGTGATCATCGGCTCGACGCCGGCAGCATCGATGTCGATCTCACGATCGAAGCGGGCGCCGGCATCGGTGGGGAGCCGCCGCCACTCCTCGAGGGCGCGCTCCCGGGCTTCGCCCCCCGGGGCGCGCGGGCGGCCGGCGAGATAGTCGAAGGTCGTCTCGTCGGGCGCCACCATGCCGGCCCTCGCGCCGGCCTCGATCGACATGTTGCAGACGGTCATGCGCTCGTCCATATCGAGCGCGCGGATGGCGTCTCCCCGGTACTCGATCACGTGGCCGGTGCCGCCCCCGACACCGAGCCGGCCGATGATCGCGAGAATGAGGTCCTTCGCCGTCACCCCCGCGCGCGGCGCTCCCTTCACGTTGACCGCGAGCGTGCGCGGCCGGCGCTGCAGCAGGCATTGGGTCGCCAGCACGTGCCCGACCTCGGTGGTGCCGATCCCGAAAGCCAGCGCCCCGAAGGCGCCGTGGGTGCTCGTGTGGCTGTCGCCGCACACGACCGTCATGCCCGGCTGCGTGAGCCCGAGCTCGGGCCCGATGATGTGCACGATGCCGCGCTGGCGGTGGGTGAGGCCGAGCAGCTCGATGCCGAACCCGGCGCAGTTGACTTCGAGCTCCTCGACCTGTCGCCGGGCGGCTTCGAGCGCGATCGGCAGGCCGCCGAACACCTGGCTCGTGAGGGTCGGCGTCGAATGGTCCATGGTCGCGAGCGTGCGCTCGGGCCGCCGCACCCTCAAGCCCCGCTCGCGCAGCAGCGCGAACGCCTGCGGCGAGGTGACCTCGTGGACGAGGTGCAGGTCGACATAGAGCAGCGCGGGCGTGTCGGCGGTCTCGGCGCTCACTACGTGACGCTGCCACACCTTGTCGAAGAGGGTCTGGGGAGAGCGCGCCATCCGTGAAACCCGCGCGCGCTCAGCCGGAGGCGGCGACCCGCGGCGCCGACATGTCGACGTAGTCGAGCCAGCCCCACTGGTCGGGCGTCTTGCCCGAGAACAGGCCGAAGAACGCGTTCTGCAGCGTCTCGGTCACGGGTCCGCGCTTGCCGGTGCCGATCGGCAGCCGGTCGACCGAGCGAATGGCGGTGATCTCCACCGCGGTGCCGGTGAAGAAGGCCTCGTCCGCGAGGTAGAGAAGCTCGCGCGGAATGGCGCACTCGCGCACCTCGAGGCCGCGCTCGCGGGCGAGCCGCATCACGGTGTCGCGCGTCAAGCCCCCGAGCACCGAGTGCGCGAGCGCCGGCGTCAGCAGCACCCCGTCCTTCACCAGGAACAAATTCTCGCCCGAGCCCTCACTCAGCGTGCCGTCGGCGGCGAGCCCAATGCCCTCGGCGAAACCGAGCCGCCGCGCCTCCGCGCCGATCAGCTGGCTCGAGAGGTAGTTGCCGGCGGCTTTGGCGAGCGCCGGGAGTGTGTTCGGGGCCACGCGCTGCCACGAGGAGACGCAGGCGTCGACGCCCGCCTCCTCGCCCTCGTGAGCGAGGTACTTGCCCCATTCCCAGGCCGCGATCGCCACCTCCGTGGGCGGCTCGATCTTGGGCGTCACCCCGATCTCGCCGTAGCCCCGGAAGACGACCGGCCGGATGTAGGCGCCGCGCTCGAGGGCGTTCGCCGAGATCACCTGACGGCAGGCCTCATTGATGGCTTCGGCGGAGAAGGGGATGTTGATGCGATAGATCTTCGCCGAGTCGAACAGCCGCCGGGTGTGATCTCGGAGCCGGAAGATGGCCACCCCGCGCGGGGTCTCGTAGGCGCGTACCCCCTCGAATACCGAGGAGCCGTAGTGCAGCGCGTGCGCCAGCACGTGCACCGTGGCCTTCTCCCAGGGCACCAGCTTGCCGTTGAACCAGATGAACTGCGTGGCGGGAATGGGCATGCGGGCTCCTTGGAGGCCTGCGGCTCCTCAGGCGGGCGCCGCGGCGCTGCGCTCCTCGCGCGAGCGGGTTCCGGAGTGCGCCAGCTCGATGCGGTTGATCACTTCGAGGAACGCGCGCGTGCCGGACTCCACGATGTTCGTGCTCACGCTCGCGCCTCGATAGGTCTTGTGATTGTACTCCACGTACACCCGCGCCTCGCCCTGGGCATCCTCGCCCTCGGAAACGGCGTGCACCTCGAACTTGCGCAGCACGACCGCGATGCCGGTCGCCGCCTCGATCGCCTTGAAGGCCGCATCCACCGGCCCGTCGCCGGTGGCGCTCTTCTCGACGGTGCGGCCGTCGGCGTGACAGAGCCGCACCAGCGCGCGCGCCGGAGTGTTGCTGCGCGCCTCGGTGGCGAGCTCGCTGAGCGTCCAGGGACCGCTCGCTGAAGCTCCCGCCCGCAGCACCAGCGCCTCGATGTCCCCGTCGAACAGCTCCTTCTTCTTGTCCGCCAGCGCCTTGAACTCCTCGAACACGCGGTTGAGCTCGAGCTCATCGAGCTCGAACCCGAGCGCGCTGACCCGCTCGCGAAAGGCGTGCCGGCCGCTGTGCTTGCCGAGCACCAGGTGGCTGCGCGACAGCCCGACATCCTCGGGCCGCAGGATCTCGTAGGTCGAGTGGTGCCGGAGCATGCCGTGCTGGTGAATGCCGGCCTCGTGCGCGAAGGCGTTCTCGCCTACCACCGCCTTGTTGCGCGGGATAGGCATGCCGGTGATGCTCGAGACGAGCCGCGAGGTGGGATAGAGGCGGCTGGTGTGAATGCCGGTGCTCACGTTGAAGAACGCCGCGCGCGTCTTCAGCGCCATCACCACCTCTTCCAGCGAGCAGTTCCCGGCGCGCTCGCCGATGCCGTTGATGGTGCACTCGATCTGCCGAGCGCCGGCGACCACCGCGGTCAGGCTGTTGGCGACCGCCATGCCGAGGTCGTCGTGGCAGTGCACCGAGAGGCGCACCGTGTCGATGCCGCGGACGTTCTTGCGCAGGTAGCGAAACAGCTCCGCGAACTCATCCGGGACGGTGTAGCCGACGGTGTCCGGGATATTCACCGTGGTCGCGCCGGCGCCGATCGCCGCCTCGATCACCTGGGCGAGGAACTCGAGCTCGGTGCGCGAGGCGTCCTCGGGGGAGAACTCCACGTCGTCGCAGAGCTCGCGCGCGCGTCCGACGCCCGCCGCGGCGAGGCGCAGGATCTCGTCCTGAGCCATGTTGAGCTTGTACTGGCGGTGAATGGCGCTCGTGGCGAGGAACACGTGGATGCGGTGCCGGGGCGCGGGAGCGAGCGCGCGCGCGGCGAGCTCGATGTCCTCGAAATTGCAGCGCGCCAGGCCGCAGATGCTCGGCCCCGGCACCTCGCGCGCCACGGCCTCGACGCTCTCGAAGTCGCCGCGCGAGGCGGCCGGGAAGCCCGCCTCGATGACGTCCACGCCGAGCTCGGCGAGGGCGCGGGCGACCCGCAGCTTCTCGGGCCGCGTCATGCTGCAGCCGGGCGACTGCTCGCCGTCGCGCAGCGTCGTGTCGAAGATCAGGACTTGGTCGGGATTGGCAACCATGATCACTCCCTCAAAAGCGTCGCCGTGGTGTCAGGCCCGCTTTTCATTGAGCCAGGGCATGCGCGCGCGCAGCGCCGCGCCGACTTTCTCGATCTGACGGTCGACGTCCTCGTCGAGGAGTCGCTGGTAGTTGGCCCGCCCCTCGGCGTTCTCGCGGATCCACTGGCGCGCGAACTTGCCGCTCTGCACTTCCTTCAACACCTTGCGCATCTCGTTCTTCACCCGCTCGTTGACGATGCGCGGTCCGCGGGTGAGATCGCCGTACTTGGCGGTCTCGCTGATGAACTGGTGCATCTTGGCGAGCCCGCCCTCGTGCAGGAGATCGACGATCAGCTTCAGCTCGTGCAGGCACTCGTAGTAGGCGACTTCCGGCTGATAGCCGGCCTCGACGAGCGTCTCGAACCCCTTGACCACGAGCTCGGTGGCGCCGCCGCAGAGCACCGCCTGCTCGCCGAACAGATCCGTCTCCGTCTCCTCGGCGAAGGTGGTCTCGAGCACCCCGCCGCGTGTGCCGCCGATCGCGTGCGCATAGGCGAGGGCACGGGCGTGCGCCTTGCCGCTCGGATCCTGGGCGACGGCGAGCAGGCACGGCACGCCGCGACCTTGGGCATACTGTCGGCGCACGAGATCCCCCGGGCCCTTGGGAGCGATGAGGACCACGTCGAGGTCCGCGCGCGGCTTGATCTGCCGGAAATGGATGTTGAAGCCGTGTGCGAAGAGGAGCGTCGCGCCCTTCCCGAGGTGCTTCTTCACGGAGTCGTAGAGCGCCTTCTGCGCCAGGTCCGGCACCAGCATGGCGACGAGATCCGCGCCCTGGACGGCATCAGCGGGCTCGGCGGTCTCGAGGCCGTCGCGGCGGGCCATCTTCCGGCTCGCTCCGCCCTTACGGACACCGACCACGACGTCGCAACCCGAGTCCTTCAGGTTCAGGGCATGCGCGCGTCCCTGGCTGCCGTAGCCGAGCACGGCGATCCGGGCGCCTTTCAGCGCCTTGCGGTCGACGTCTTTCTGTGAATACAACCTCATTTCGCCACTCCCTCACGGGCCCGCGGGCCCCAGCTAAGCACAAAAAACCCCGCATCGGCTCAGCGCCGGTGCGGGGTTTAAGATCTCTTGCTTCGCTCGTGCCTGGAATTTCGTCAGGCGTTCGCGCATGCCCCGCACCGCTCGCTCCCGCTAAGGAGCAGCAGCCGGGGCAGGGCCAGCAGCAACGGCCCGTGCGCGGTGCGGAGCGCTGCGCGGTCAGGGGCCGATGTTGCGTTGGGCGTCATGGATGCGAACGAAAGCCTGGTCAGCCGATGTCAGCACAAGGACCGTCGGCTTGTCAACGCGACCCGCGCTTCCCGTACCCGGCGCTGTTCGGGGCGTCCGCGCGGCGATTAAGCTTGCGCGCGTGTCCGCCGGCCGTACCGTCAAACCCAGTGCGCTCGCGGAAGGCATGTACCGCCGCGAGATCCTCCCCTGGGGGCTGCTCGGCCTCGCGCTCGGGCTGGTCGAAGGGGCGACGGCGGCGGTGCTCGTCAAGCGGCACTTCGCCGGCGTCGCGCCACGCTTCGTGGTCAATCTCGCCGTGGCGCTGGTGTCGGGCGCCCCGGCCTTCTCCAACGTGCTCTCCTTCGTGTGGGCCAACGTGGCGCACGGGCGCGCGCGCGTGCGGCTGATGGTGGCGCTCCAGGGCACCTTTGCGCTGTTCGTCGGCTGCGTGGCCTTCGCCTCGCACGCGGCCGCGGGACTGGTGATCACCGTGCTCTCGATCGTGGCGGCGCGGGTGCTGTGGGGGGGCATTCTAACGGTGCGCGCGGCGGTGTGGACCGCCAACTATCCGCGCAACGTCCTGGCACGCATCACCGGGCGCATCGCCATCGTGAATGCGATCGCGGTGGCGACCTCCGCGGCGCTCGTCGGGTGGGTGCTCGAGGCGCGGGCCGTCGATGCGCGCTGGCTCTATGGCGCGGGCGCTGCGGCGGGGCTCACCGGCGCGTGGCTCTACCGCTCGATGCGCGTGCGGCGGGAGTTCCGGCTGCTGGCGGCCGAGGCGGCGAGCGGCGCGCGCAGCGACCCCTTCAGCCTGCGCATGCTGATGGAGATCCTCCGGGAGGATCCCTCGTACCGCGAGTACATGCTGTGGATGGGCATCTTCGGCGCGGGCAATCTCATCCTCACCGCGCAGCTGGTGCTGGTGTTCTCCGAGCAACTGCACCTCTCGAGCGCCACGCAGATCGGGCTGCTCGCGGTCGTGCCGCTCATCACGCAGCCACTCTTCATGCCCTGGTGGGCGCGGCTGTTCGACGGGTCGCATGTGGTGCGGTATCGCTCCCGGCAGGGCTGGGCGATCGTGCTCGCGACCGCCGCCATGTGCGCCGGGGTGTTCAGCGGGACGCTCCCGCTCCTGTGGGTCGGGGCGGTCCTGCTCGGCGCCGCCCAGGCGGGTGCCAATCTTGGCTGGAATCTCGGTCACAATGACTTCGCCTCGATCGGCCGCGCGCAGCACTACATGGGCGTGCATGTCACGCTCACGGGGCTGCGCGGCGGCCTGGCGCCACCGATCGGCGTGCTCGCCTACATGGCGCTCGAGGGGTGGCACCGCGGCGCCGGAGAGTTCGCACTGCTGCTGCCGCTCGCCATGACGGCCGCCGGCGCCCTCGGCTTCAACCGGATGCAAGGCGCGCTCGCCGATGCCTGAGAATGGCCATGCGTAAAGCAACCCCTGACTGAAGTCAGAGGCTTTATTCTAAGGAGCAAGCAGACCTTGCAGAATTCCCCGAACATGCCGGAGCTTTACACGAGAGCCGAAGCTCCCGGCCCAACCTATTTCCTTGTCAGGCTACACCGGTTGTTGGATCGTGCCGAGCGCGTCAACGTCCTGCCGTTCTTCCCGACGGGCCGGCTTGCGCCAACAATCCCCCGATATTCGGCTGTGCCGCCTTGCGTCGATAGGGATACGCGCGACGGGCAGGACTGTAGCGCAATTCCTCCCCTGACTGAAGTCAGGGGTTTCCTTGCGGAGACTCTATGAAAAAGAGCATTGATCCGCGCGGCTACTCGCGAATCGTGATGGACGGCGCCAGGCAGGCCCCCTCGCGCGCCATGCTCCGGGCGGTCGGGTTCCGGGACGAGGACTTCGGCCGGCCGCAGATCGGCGTGGCCTCGACCTGGGGAAACGTCACGCCCTGCAACATGCACATCGGCGATCTGGCCCGCGAGGCGTCCGTCGGCGTCGACGGCGCCGGGGGCAAGAGCGTGCTGTTCAACACCATCACGGTCTCCGACGGCATCTCCATGGGCACGCCGGGGATGCGCTACTCGCTCGTCTCGCGCGAGCTCATCGCGGATTCGATCGAGGCTGTCGCAGGAGCGGCGGGCTTCGACGGTTTCGTCGCGCTCGGGGGCTGCGACAAGAACATGCCCGGCTGCGCGATGGCCATGGCGCGGCTCAACCGCCCGGCGGTGTTCGTCTACGGGGGAACGATCCGCCCCGGCGCCGAGCGCCGGGACATCATCTCGGTCTTCGAGGCGGTCGGCGCCAACGCTGCGGGCAAGCTCTCGGATGCCGGCCTGCTCGAGATCGAGCGCACGGCCATCCCCGGGCCCGGCAGCTGCGGGGGAATGTACACGGCGAACACCATGGCCTCCGCCATCGAGGCCCTGGGCTTGTCCTTGCCGGGCAGCTCCGCCCAGGAGGCCGTCGGGGAGGAAAAGCGCATGGACTGCCGCCGGGCGGGGGAAGCCGTCGTTGGCCTTGTACGCAGCGGCTTGAAGCCGCGCGACATTCTCACCCGGCAGGCGTTCGAGAACGCCATTACGGTGGTGATCGCGCTCGGGGGCTCGACGAATGCGGTGCTGCACCTGCTGGCCATCGCGAACGAGGCGCGCGTTCGGCTCGACCTCGACGACTTCACCCGGATCGGTCGGCGCGTGCCGGTGCTCGCGGATCTCAAGCCGAGCGGCCGCTACCTCATGTCCGAGCTGATCGCGATCGGCGGCATCCAGCCGCTCATGAAGATGCTGCTCGCAGCAGGGCTCCTGCATCCGGACTGCCTCACGGTCACCGGTCATACTGTGCGGGAGAATCTCGAAAACGTTCCCATGTACATGAGCGGACAGGACATTGTGCGCCCACTGTCGAACCCGCTGAAGAAGGACAGTCACCTCGTGGTCCTCTACGGCAACATCGCGCCCGAGGGCGCGGTGGCGAAGATCACCGGCAAGGAAGGTGAGCGCTTCGCCGGAAGGGCGCGTGTGTTCGAGGGCGAGGAGCGCGCGACGCAGGCGATCCTCGCTGGCCGGGTACGCGCGGGGGACGTGGTGGTGATCCGACGGGAGGGCCCGCGTGGGGGACCCGGCATGCGCGAGATGCTGAGCCCGACCAGCGCCATCACGGGACGCGGCCTCGGAGCGCAGGTGGCCCTCATCACGGACGGGCGTTTCTCCGGGGGCAGTCACGGCTTCGTCGTGGGGCACGTCTCCCCGGAGGCGGCCGTCGGCGGACCGATCGCGCTGCTTCGCCACGGCGACCGAATCCGTATCGACGCCGCGAGAAGGGAGCTGCACGTGGAGCTGCCCGCCGCGGAGCTGCGGCGGCGGCGCGCCGCCTGGCGGCCGCCGAAGCCCTACGCGCAAAGCGGCGTGCTCGCGAAGTACGCGCAGCTCGTCGGAAGCGCCTCGCGGGGAGCGGTGACTGAGACGATACAGGCACGTCGGCGTAACTCTTAAGACCGCGCCGGAGTTGTCAAGTGCGGAGGGCAGCGGTTACAGTTCGCGCAGCATTCGTCGCTGCGCGCAGCCGCGAACTCCGTCCGGAGGGGGTCCTTCGGCTATAAGGGCAACGAAAAAGACGTAAGTTGGCTTTTGCTCACCGGGGCTGGTGTGTTCCGACGGGGTCACGCTAAATAACTCATGACGGTCTACGTACACGATTCCCAGTTCTTCACACGGCGCGGCGCCGTGCTGGTGGTCATCCTCGGCGTGCACCTGTTCCTCGCGTGGGCGCTCGCGACGGGGCTCGCGCGCCGCGTGATGGAAGTGATCGCGCCGCCGATCCAGACCGACATCGTGGAAGAGAAAAAACTGGAGAAAGAGCCGCCCCCGCCGCCGCCGCCGGAGTTCGAGAAGCCGCCGGTGGAAGTGCCGCCGCCCGACGTTCAGATCCAGATCCCGGTGGAGACCGCACCGACCACCGCCATCACGGCCGTCGCGGCGACACCGCACCCGGCGCCGCCGCCGCGACCGACGAGTCGCACGGCCGCCGGCCCCGGCAAGAACTTTCCGATTTGCGACGATTACTACCCGCCCGCCTCGCGGCGCCTCGAGGAGCAGGGGGTCACGGTGGTCGCCTTCTGCGTCGATGCGAGCGGCAAGCTCACGGGCGACCCGACGATCGGACAGAGCTCCGGGAGCCCCCGTCTCGATGAGGCGGGCCTGAAGTGCGCGAAGTCGGGCTCCGGTCGTTACAAGGCGCCGACGGAAGACGGCAAGCCCGTGGCCGGGTGTGGCCGCTTCGCCGTCAGGTTCCAGATCAAGTGATAGGCAGTGCGCCGCCCGGTGCGGCCTAATTTCCGATTTCGAGGAAAACTAAATGGAAAACCAACCTACGGTCTCAACCGACAACCCTTACGGCCTGGCCGCGCTCTGGGCGACCGGGGACATCATCGCGCGCGCCGTGCTGGTCATCCTGCTGATCATGTCGCTCGCTTCCTGGTACGTGATGCTCACGAAACTGTGGGACCAGCGCAAGCTCAAGCAGTCCGCGCGGGTGGTCGAGAAGCAGTTCTGGAGCGCGCCCTCCATTAAGGACGGTGTCGACCGGCTGAAGAAGGGCGATGAGTTCCGCGGCATCGCGGAGGACGGGCTGCGCGCCGCCTCGCATCACGACGGGCGCCTTACCGACCGCATCGACTTGAACGAGTGGATCACCATGTCGCTGCAGCGCGCGGTGGAGCAGGTGAACAGCAAGCTCCACAACGGGTTGGGGCTCCTCGCCACCGTCGGCTCGGTCGCCCCGTTCGTCGGCCTGTTCGGCACGGTGTGGGGCATTCTGGGCGCCCTGGTGAATATCGGCGTCGCCGGGCAGGCGAGCATCGACAAGGTGGCCGGCCCCGTCGGCGAGGCGCTCATCATGACGGCCATCGGGCTGTTCGTCGCGGTGCCCGCGGTCATGGGTTACAACTGGCTGCTCGGTCGCAACAAGGTCATCCAGGACGCGCTGCGGAACTTTGCCTCCGACCTGCATGCCTACCTGGTGAGCGGAGCCCGTGTCGGCGGCGAAAGCGGCGGGGCGCGGGCGGCCGGCGCCAAGGCGTCGGCGGTCGGAAAGTGAGACCCCAGCGCTTTTTTAAGGAGTAGCTGGCCATGGCCATGAGCGTGGGTTCGGGCGGCGGGGGCGAAGTCAAGGTGATGGCGACCATCAACACCACGCCGCTCGTGGACGTGATGCTGGTGCTGCTCATCATCTTCCTCATCACCATTCCTGTGATCACGAAGACCGTGAACGTGACATTACCGAAAGCGGTCAACATCCCCACGCAGACCAAGCCGGAGAACATCACCATCGCCGTCGACAAGGACGGCAGGATCTACTGGAACGACAAGGCCGTGCCGGACCGCGATGCGCTGCTCGCCTACCTCAAGGAAGCCGCGGTGCGCAAGCCGCAGCCCGAGGTCCACATCCGCGCCGATAAGGAGACTCGTTACGAGGCCATCGGCCGCGTCATGTACGCGATTCAGCGCGGCGGCATCGTCAAGGTCGGCTTCCTGACCGAGCCCGACCGGGGCATACACGGCTACCGCTGACAGGGAGCTCACGCCATGGCAATGAGTGTCGGTACCTCCGCCGGGGATACCTTCTGCGACATCAACACCACGCCGCTCATCGACGTGATGCTGGTGCTGCTCGTCACCCTGATCGTGACGCTGCCGATCATGACCCACGCGGTGAAGCTCGACATGCCGAACGTCACCAACCCGCCGCCGCCGCCGCCCACGCCCCCCGAGGTCATCGAGCTCGAGATCGACTTCGACGGCACGGTGGTCTGGAACGGCACTCCGGTGTCGAGCCTGCAGCAGCTCGAGAGCTTCTTCCACGCCGATCGGGACAAGGATCCGCAGCCGGAGATTCACCTGCGGCCGGATAGGCGGGCCAAGTACGATGTGGTGGCGAGGGTGCTGGCGGCCGCGCAGCGCAACCACATGAAGAAGATCGGCTTCGTCAATGTGGCCGAGTTCAGGGACTGAGGATCCAACGCAATGTTCACCCACAAGCTCAAGCTCACCCGCGCGGCCGTACGCGCGCCGTTCGCTAGCGCCCTCATCGCCGGCTGCGCCGGAGTGCTGCTCGCGGGACCCGCGCTCGCGGAGGAGGGCAAGAACAACGTCAGCGCCAAGATGGCCAAGCCGCTCAAGGCCGCGCAGGACGACCTGACGGCCAAGAAGTACTCGGACGCCATCCTCAAGCTCAAGGAGTCGCAGGCCAGCCCCGGCAAGTCACCGTACGACCAGCACGTGATCAACGAGATGTTGAAAGTGGCCTACGTGAGGACGGGGAACTACGCCGACGCCGCCAAGGTCATGGAAGCCGAAATCGACGACGGTTTCGTGCCGCAGTCGGAGCTGCAGGGGCTGGTACGGGGCCTTGCGCAGGTCAACTACCAGATCAAGAACTACGAGAAGGCCATCGAGTTCGGCAACCGCGCCATCAAGGGTGGGTTCGCGGACGAGGAGCTGCGGACGCTGGTGGGCCAGGCGTATTACTTGAAGGGCGACTGGAAGGGCACGCTGCACTTCGAGGAAGGCCAGGTGGACAATGTGATCAAGGAAGGCCGCACACCCAAGGGCGAGGCGCTGCAGCTCATCCTGAGCGCTTGCGTCAAGCTGAACGACCAGCCCTGTGAGACGCGTGCGCTCGAGCGGGTCGTCACCTACTACCCCAAGCCCGACTACTGGTACCAGCTGCTGTTCACGCTGCGCCAGCAGACCTCGGGGAACGACGCCAACACGCTCCAGACCTACCGTCTCATGTCCGAAGTCGACGTGCTGAAGAATCCGGAGGATTACACCGAGATGGCGCAGCTCGCACTCGAGGCCGGCTCACCCGGGGAGGCGCAGCGCATCCTCGAGAAGGGCATCGCGAAGGGAGTCTTCGCCGACCAGCGCGCGAAGCAGAAGAACGAGCGGCTGCTGGAGACCGCGAAGAAGGCCGCGGCGACCGACCGGGCAAGCCTGCCGCGGATCGCGAAGGAGGCCGACGCCGCCGCCACCGGGGCGAAGAACGTGGGCCTCGGCTTGGCGTATTTCGGCTACGGGGAGTACGACAAGGCGGTCGAGGAGATCACCAAGGGCCTCACCAAGGGCGGGCTGCGCAACGAGGGCGAGGCGCGACTGCTGCTCGGCATCTCGCAGCTCAAGGCCGGCCACAAGGAGGACGCGGCCAAGACCTTCCATGCCGTGAAGGGCGATCCCTCGCTCGAGCGACTCGCCAATCTCTGGACGCTGCACGCCAAACAGGCTTGAGGCGCGCGCGGCCGCCGGCGCTGAATCAAGGAGCAAAGGAGACGATATGGCTATCAAGGCGGGCGAGCGCATGCCCAAGGGCACGCTGAAGAAAATGACCAAGGAAGGGCCCAAGGACGTTTCAACCGATGAGCTCTTCAAGGGCAAGCTCGTCGTGCTGTTCTCGGTCCCGGGCGCCTTCACGCCGACCTGCGACGCCAAGCACCTGCCCGGCTTCGTGCAGCTCGCCGATCAGCTTCGCGCCAGGGGCGTCGACACCATCGCCTGCATGGCCGTGAACGACGTGTTCGTCATGAACGCCTGGGGCAAGGCCTCGGGCGTCGGCGACAAGATCCTGATGCTCGCGGACGGCAACGGCGATTACGCCCGGGCCCTCGGACTCGAGCTCGACGCCAAGTCCTTCGGCATGGGGCTCCGTGGCCAGCGCTTCGCGATCATCGTGAAGGACGGCCTGACCACGCAGGTAAACGTGGAGGCCCCGGGGGCCTTCAAGGTATCGGCCGCCGAGTACGTCCTGGGCCAGCTGTAGGCAGGCGCCGCCGTCCTAAGCGCGCCGCAGGCGCTTTCCGCCAGTTAAATAAGTCGCTCGATCTCGGGGATGATCTGGAACAGATCGCCCACGAGCCCGAAGTCCGCGACCTCGAAGATCGGCGCCTCGGCGTCCTTGTTGATGGCGACTATAGTGCGCGCGTCCTTGATGCCGGTGAGGTGTTGTATCGCGCCCGAGATTCCAACCGCCACGTACAGCTCCGGGGCGATGATCTTGCCCGTCTGGCCGACCTGCATCTCGTTGGGCGCGTAACCGGCATCCACCGCGGCGCGTGAGGCTCCCACCGCCGCCCCCAGCTTTCCGGCGAGGCTGTAGAGGATCTTGAATCCTTCCGCGCTCCCGAGCGCGCGGCCGCCGGAGATCACCCGCGCGGCGGTCTGAAGGTCCGGGCGGTCGCTCCTGGCCGCCGAAACCGACACGAAGCGGGTATGCGTCGGGAGCTGCGCGCTCACCGCGACCTTCTCGACCGGCGCCGGGGTCGCGGCAGGCCCCGCAGCCTCGAAGGAGGCCATGCGCACGGTACCCACGATCTTTCCGTCACCGGCCGCTTCGACGGTGAGGATCGCATTGCCGGCGTAGATCGGACGGCGGAAGCGCGTCGGGCTCTCGATGGCCATGACGTCGCTCACCTGCGCCGCGCCGAGCAGCCCCGCGACGCGCGCCATCAGATCCTTCCCGAAGGTGGTGGAGGGGCCGAGGACGTGGGTGAAGGGCCCCGACAGCGCGACCAGCTGCGGCGCCAGCACCGCCGCGAGCGCGTGCTGGTTGGCCGGATTCTCCACGGCCAGCACGCCGCTCACGCCCGCAAGGCGCGCGGCCTGCGCCGCGACGGCCGCGGCATCGACCGCGCACACCGCGACGCTGATCTCGGCGCCGGCAACACCAAGGGCGCAGGTGACGCACTTGGCGGTGCTCACGTTGAGCTTCGCGCCGTCGTGCTCGGCGACGATCAGGACCTTCCAGCTCACAGCAGCCCCTTCTTCCTCAGCGCCTCGACGAGCTCGGCCGCGTCCTTCACCCGGATGCCTTTCTGCCTCTGCGGCGGCGGCTCGAAGCGCACGAGCTTCAGCTGCTGGCGCTGCTCGACGCCGAGCGCGGCGAGCGCCACGGTGTCGAGCGGCTTTTTCTTCGCCTTCATGATGTCCGGCAGCTTCACATAGCGGGGCTCGTTCAAGCGCAGGTCCGTGGTGACGACCGCCGGCAGGTCGACTTCCAGCGTCTCGAGTCCGGCATCGACTTCGCGCGTCACGCGCGCGCTCGAGGGTCCGAGCTCGAGCTTCGAGGCATAGGTCGCCTGGGGGCGATTCCACAGCGCCGCGAGCACCTGTCCGGTCTGGCCGTTGTCATCGTCGATCGCCTGCTTGCCGAGGATCACGAGCAGCGGCTGCTCGCGCTCGACGAGCTTCAGCAGCGCCCGCGCCGCAACCAGCGGCTCGACCACGCCGTCGGCCTGCACCAGCACGGCGCGATCCGCCCCCATCGCCAGCGCCGTGCGCAGCTGCTGCTGGCAGTCCGCCGGGCCCACGGTGGCGACGACCACCTCCTCGGCGCCGCCGCGCTCCTTGATGCGCAGCGCCTCCTCGAGCGCGATCTCGTCGAAGGGATTGATGCTCAACTTGACTCCGTCGGTGACCACACCGCTGCCATCGGGCTTGACCCGGATGCGCACGTTGTAGTCCACGACGCGCTTGATGCCGACCAGGATGCGTCTCATTGGAGCCAAGTATAGCGGGGGCGCCGCAGGCGTTGTTCACGTAACGTGCCGCGCCGTTGACGGATTGCGCGTGCGGTCCCTGAGCCACCCCGTGAAAAAAGCGCTTGCCGCGCCGGGTGAGCGCGCCGCGCTCTACAAGACGCGCAATTTCCCGGGGGCCCCGGTACAGTCGCTCGCCATGCTGAGCTACGCGCTGCGTCGCATCGCCGGGTTCGTGCCGACGCTGCTCGTCGTCATCACCGCATCCTTCTTCGTCATGCGGCTCGCCCCCGGCGGACCCTTCGACCAGGAGCAAGCGCTGCCGCCCGCGGTGCGCGCCAATCTCGAGCGGCTCTATGGGCTCGACGAGCCGCTCACGCTGCAGTACGCGCACTACCTGCGCGCGCTCGTGCACGGGGACTTCGGGCCCTCGCTCCGGCAGCGCGATTTCACGGTCGGCGATCTCATCGCGCAGGGACTGCCGCTGTCGGCGACGCTCGGCATCGCGGCGCTGCTCCTGGCGCTGCTGGTCGGCATTCCGGCGGGCATCGTGGCCGCGCTGCGCCGGGACCGCCCCGCCGACTATTGTCTCAATGCGTTCGCCGCGCTCGCTCTGGCGCTGCCGAGCTTCGTGACCGGCCCGCTGCTGGCGCTCGTGTTCGGCCTCTACCTTCGCTGGCTGCCGGTCGGTGGCTGGCAGCCGGGGGCGCCGCGCTACCTGGCGCTGCCGGCGCTGACGCTGGCGCTGCCGGTGGCGGCGAACGTCGCGAGGCTCACGCGCGCGAGTCTCCTCGAGGTGCTCGGCGCTCCCTACGTGCGCAGCGCCCGGGCACGCGGCCTCGGTGCGGCGCGCGTGCTGTGGGGGCACGCGCTGCGCCCGGCTCTGACGCCGGTGGTGAGTTACCTGGGTCCGGCGGTGGCGTTCGTGGTCACGGGGTCGCTCGTCATCGAGACGGTGTTTGGTCTGCCGGGCAGCGGCCGCTACCTCGTGCAGGGCGCGATCGACCGCGATTACCCGCTCGTCATGGGCATGATCGTGGTCTACGGCGCGCTCACCCTCTCTCTCAACCTCGTCGCCGATCTCCTGCACGGATGGCTGGACCCGGGCGTGCGGCATGAATGAGGCCCTCGCCCCCCGAGGCCCCGGATGGTGGAGCGATGCGCGGCGGCGTCTCTCCGTCAACCGCGCCGCCCGTGGGGCATTGGCCCTGATCCTCCTGATCGCGCTCCTGTCGGCGCTCGCGCCCTTCGTGAGTCCCTGGAGCTACGACAGCATCGACTGGCGGCACCTCGCACGCCCCCCCGGCCCCATCGCCGCGCACTGGTTCGGCACGGACCGCCTGGGACGCGACCTGTTCGTGCGCACGCTCTCGGGCGTGCGGCTCTCGCTCCTGATCAGCCTGCTCGCGAGCCTCGTCAGTCTCGCGATCGGCATCGCCTGGGGCGCCATCGCGGGACTCGCAGGCGCTCGCACCGACGCCTGGATGATGCGCTTCGTCGACGTGCTGTACTCGCTTCCGTATCTCTTCATCGTCATCATCCTGACCACGCTCTTCGAGCGCGGGAGCATGGGCGTTCTGCTGCTCTCGCTCGGAGCCGTGGGTTGGCTCACGACCGCGCGCATCGTGCGCGCCGAGACGCGCTCTCTCAGGCGCCGCCAGTTCGTCGAGGCGGCGCGCGCGCTCGGAGTACCGCCGGCGGCGCTGCTGCTGCGGCACATCGTGCCGAACCTCCTGGGCCCGGTGCTCGTGTACGCCACCCTCACCGTGCCGCAGATGATCGTGTTCGAGAGCTTCCTGAGCTTCCTCGGGCTCGGAGTGCAGGAGCCGCACGCGAGCCTCGGCAATCTCATCCTGGTCGGCGCCCAGGAGATGGAGTCGGCGCCGTGGATGCTGCTCGTGCCCGCGGCGTTCCTCGTGGGCCTGCTGCTCAGCCTCAATTTCCTCGGCGACGGCCTGCGCGATGCCCTCGATCCCCGCGAGCACTGATCCGACTCGCGCCGGGGCCGCGGATGGCGCGCCGGCGACGGAGGCGGTGCTGCGCCTCTCGGCGCTCACGGTCGCCTTCGACACGCCGGGGGGCACGGTCACCGCCGCGCGCGAGGTCACGCTCGCCGTCGCCCGCGGCGAGTGCCTGGGGGTGGTCGGGGAGTCCGGCGCGGGCAAGAGCCAGCTGTTTCTCGCAGTGTTGGGCCTCCTGCCGGGGAACGCCCGGACGCAGGGCAGCGCGCGCTTTCGTGGCAGCGAGCTGCTGACTCTCGAGCCCGCGATGCTCGATCACGTGCGGGGCGCCGGCATCGGCATGGTGTTCCAGGATCCGATGAGCTCGCTCACCCCGCACCTTCAGGTGGGCGAGCAGATTGCCGAAGTCATGGTCCGCCATCGCCGGCTCTCGCGCCGTCAGGCGCGCAAGCGCGCGCTGGAGCTGCTGCGCCGGGTGCAGGTCGCCGATCCCGAACGCCGCTTACGGCAGTACCCGCACCAGCTCTCCGGAGGCATGCGTCAGCGCGTGATGATCGCGATCGCGCTCAGCGGCGAGCCGCAGCTGCTCATCGCGGACGAGCCGACCACCGCGCTCGATGTGACCGTGCAGGCGCAGATCCTGGCGCTCCTCGCAGAGCTCAAGCGCGAGCGGGGATTGGCCCTGGTGCTGATCACGCACGACCCGGGGGTCGTGGCGGGCATCGCCGACCGCGTGAGCGTGATGCGTGACGGTCGCATCGTCGAGACGGGCGCGGTGGGCGCGATCTTCCGCTCGCCCCGCGAGCCCTACACGAGGAAGCTCCTGCGCGAGGCGCGGGGTCCGGACCTTGCGGGCGATGCCCCGCACTCGAGCCCCCCGGTAGCGGCGGCCCCGGGGGCTCCGCCGGCCCTCGAGCTCGCCGGAGTCAGCGTGCGCTATACGATCGGGCGCGGCTGGCTCGGCCGGCGCGCGAAGCTCGCGGCCTTGAGCGAGGTCAGTCTCGAGCTCGCCCGCGGCGAGGCGCTCGGCGTCGTGGGCGAGTCCGGCTGCGGCAAGTCGACCCTGGTGCGCGCCGTGCTGCAGCTGTTGCCGCTTCATGCGGGCCGCGTGGTGTGGATGGGCCGCGCCCTCGGGGGGCTTCCGCGGAGCGCGCTGCGCTCGCTTCGGCGCGACCTTCAGATCATCTTCCAGGATCCTTTCGGGAGTCTCGATCCGCGCATGACGGTAGGGGAAATCGTGGCCGAGCCGCTCGAGGTGCACGCGCGCGACTTCACTCCCGCCGCGCACGCCGCCGCGGTCGCCGCCGCGCTATCCCAGGTGGGGCTCGGCGCCGAGCTCGCGAGCCGCTACCCGCACGAGCTCTCGGGCGGACAATGTCAGCGGGTCGGCATCGCGCGGGCCATGATCTTGAGGCCCCAGCTGCTCGCCTGCGATGAGCCCCTGAGCGCGCTCGACGTCTCGACCCAGGAGCAGATCCTGACGCTCCTCGGGGAGCTGCGCCGCGCATCCGCGATGTGCCTCCTCTTCGTGAGCCACAACGTGGCGCTGGTGCAGCGACTGTGCGAGCGGGTGCTGGTGCTCTATCTCGGGCGCATGATGGAGCTCGCGCCCGCTGCGGCGCTCTACTCGCGCCCCTTGCATCCCTACACCCGCGAGCTCCTGGCCGCGGTTCCCGTCCCGGACCCGGACATTCAACCGGCGCGCCTCGAGCGCGCGGGACGCGGGGAGCCGCCGTCGCCTCTCACGCCGCCGAGCGGCTGCGTGTACCGCACCCGCTGTCCCCACGCCGCCGCCGTCTGCCGCGAGCGTATCCCCACCTGGGAGAAGCTGCCGGACGGGCGCTACGTGGCCTGTCATCGCTGGCGCGAGCTCGGTTGAGGAAAGGCCGCGGCGAGTGCTGTTATTCTTGGCGGATGAGGACCGAGCACATCATCCGCCCGAGCGAGGGGCTGCAGCACGTGCGTTACGAGATCCGCGGACGCCTCGCCCGGCGCGCCCACGAGCTCGAGCGCCAGGGCTACGAGGTCATCTCGCTCAACATCGGCAACCCCAGGGCCTTCGGGCTGCGCACGCCCGAGACCATGCGGCTCGCCATGATCGAGAGCCTCGCCGACGCCGAGGGCTACTGCCATCAGAAGGGCATCTTCCCCGCGCGCGAGGCGGTGGTCATGCAACAGCAGGCGCGCGGCGTCACCGGAGTCACGGCCGAGGAAGTCTTCATCGGCAACGGCGTGAGCGAGCTCATCGACCTCACGCTTCGGGCGCTGCTCAACGACGGCGACGAGGTACTGGTCCCGAGCCCCGACTATCCGCTCTGGACCGCTGCCGTGACGCTCAACCGCGGGCGGGCGGTGCACTATGCCTGCCGCCCCGAGAACGCCTTCGTGCCGGACCCGGAGGAGGTCGCGCGGCTGGTGAGCGCGAGGACGCGCGCCATCGTCATCATCAATCCCAACAATCCGACCGGCGCGGTCTACCCGCGCGCGGTTCTGGAGGCCCTCGCGCGACTCGCGGAGCAGCGCGCCCTCGTCGTCTTCAGCGACGAGATCTACGATCAGATGACCTACGATGGCGCCGAGTTCGTGCCCATGGCGACTCTCGTGCGGGATACGCTGTGCGCGACGCTCTCGGGACTCTCGAAGGTGTACCGCGCGTGCGGCTATCGGGTCGGCTGGGCGGTGTTCTCGGGACGCACCCCAGGGGCGGCCGACTACTTGAACGCCCTCGAGCTCCTCGCCTCGCTCCGCCTCTGCAGCAGCGTGCCGGCGCAGTGGGCGGTGCAGACGGCGCTCGGCGGGTTCCAGAGCATCCGCGAGCTCGTCGCCCCGGGCGGGCGGCTGCACGAATCGCGCGGGGCGATCTCGCGCGCCGTCGCGCAGAGCCGCTTTCTCACGCTCGCCCCGCCCGGCGGGGCGATGTACGCGTTCATCGGGGTCGATGCGGGCGCATTGCCGGACTTCGACGACCAGCAGTTCGCGCTCGACCTGCTCGAGCAGAAGCACGTGCTGGTCGCGCCCGGCGTCAGCTTCAACGTTCCGTACCGCAATCACTTCCGCATCACGAACCTCCCCGATGCGGGGACGCTGCGCGAAGTCCTCGCGCGCGTCGAGGAGCTGCTCGCGAGCTACGCGGGAGCCGCGCGCGCCGCAGGTGCCGCCGAAGCGGGTAGGGCTGTTGCGGACTCGGCGCGCGTGCCCCCTCGAGTGATTTCTCTGAAGAGACCGTAAAAAGCTTTGTTTTGTTCAGGCTTCCTAACGATGTAGCGAGGCATCTTCAGGACGACGGCACGCTCATCGTGCCGTCCCTCCAGCGCGCGCACACGGTGAGGCTGTGCTTCGCGGCCGCGGCCCTCGGGCAGCGGCGAGGGGTCTTCGCGAGCCCGGATGTCAGGACCGACGCGGTGTGGCTCCGCGAGGAGGTCGAGCGGCGCGCCGGGGAGGACGCCTCGAGGTGGCCGCGACTCCTCGAGCCTGCAGAGGAGTGGTTCCTGTGGAGGCAGTGCGCCGCCGAGGTGGCGCGCCCCTTCGCGCTCCTCAACGCGGGCGCACTCGCCGAGTCGCTGCAGCGCTCGAGCGAGCTCGCGGCGCAGTTTCGCATCCCGCTCGGCGGCGAGGGCGACGGCAGCGAGACCGACATCCTCTGCCGGGCGCAGCGCGCGTTTGACGAGCGCTGTCGGGATTTGCGGGCGACGAGCCTCGCCTCGCTCCTCGGGCGGCTCGCCGACCGGGGCACTGCCGGACGGGGCGCCGCCGGACGGGGCGCTGCCGGACGGGGCGCCCTCGAGCTCCGCGGCTTCGATACGGTCCCGCCCGCCTTGCGCGCGATCGTCGGGACATCGACCGCAGAGGCCAGGGAGTCCGCGGAGCCTCGAGGGCCCGTCGCGGCGGAGCCCAAAGTCCTGCGCGCCGAAGACACCCGGGAGGAGCTCGAGCGGATCGCCGGCTGGTGCCGGGAGCGGCTGCTCGCGAGAGCGGATGCGCGGCTCCTCGTCGTGTTGCCCGGCGCGGCAGGCGCGCGCGAGAGGCTCGCGGCGCTCATTCGTCAGGCGCTCGATCCGGCGGGCGCGCTCGCCGGCAGTCGCGCTCCCTCGCGCGTGGCGATCGAAGGGGGACAGCCCCTCGCGCAGCGGCCGATGATCGCGCAGGCCCTCGCGACGCTCGTGTACCTCGCGGGCGCCGAGTCGGATTTCGAGGCCTTCAGTCGCTGGCTGCGCGCGCCTTACTGGGGCCGGCCCGCCGCGCCACTGCGGGCGCGGCTCGACGTGCGGCTCCGCGAGCGCCCCATGGTGAGGCTGCGCCTGCGGGACTTCCTCGGTGCGCTCGGCCTCGTGCCGGCGGATCTTCAGCCGACCGCGCGGGAGCTCAACGCACAGCTCACCGGCGCCGCCGCAACGCTCGGCGAGGGAAGCGCCTCGCCGCGCGTGTGGTCGGAGCGCTTCGCGGCCGCGCTCTCGGCGGCCGGGTGGCCCGGGCCGCTCGCCGCCGACGGCGTGGGGCAGCAGACACGGCTCCGCTGGCACGAGCTCCTCGATGAGCTCGGCGGGCTGACCGCCGGCGTGGGATCGCTCGCGCGCGAGGAGGCGCTGCGGCTCGTGCACGAGCTCGCCTCGCGCACCCCCTACCGCCCCGCCGACGAGGACCCGAGCGTGACCGTCTCGCCGGTGACGTCGGATCCCGTCGTGCGGTACGACGGCATCTGGGTGGCGGGACTGCACGCGGAAGCGTTCCCGCAACCGCCGCAGCCCGATCCCTTCCTGCCGCTCGGCGCACAGGTCGCCTCGGGTGTGCCCTCGGCGAGCGCCGCCCACCGGCTCGCGCAGGCTCGCGCCCAGCTCGCGGCCTGGCGGCGTTCGGCCGATGAGCTCATTCTCTCGGCGCCGGCGCATGCCGAGGACCTGGAGCTCCTGCCGAGCCCGCTGCTCGCCGGGACCGCACCGGAGCCGCTCCCTCGACGCTCCGCGTGGCTCCCCGCGCGGCTGCACCGCGAGGGCCTCACGGAGTCGCTCGTCGACGCCACAGGGCGCCCCTGGACTGCCGCTCTGCCGCTCCCCCGCGGCACGAGGAGTCTCGATCTCCAGAACCAGTGCCCGTTCCGCGCTTACGCGGAGCTGCGGCTCGGGTGCACGCGACGCGAGCGCGTCGAGCACGGCATCGCGCCCAACCGCCGGGGG
>Ga0209472_1000059_pt1 | contig 61233 bp, 70 predicted proteins | sample GraSoiAngelo_130_FD_185887 | JGI IMG/M metagenome (GOLD analysis project Ga0209472, IMG submission 185887) | Grasslands soil microbial communities from the Angelo Coastal Reserve, California, USA - 14_0929_02_20cm (SPAdes) (version 2) | ecosystem: Environmental > Terrestrial > Soil > Grasslands ... | reverse complement strand
GGCGCGACTTGAGCCCGGAGGCGATGCGCACGCTGCGGCGTGGCACGCCAAAATAAGACGCAAGAAACTCCACCAGCGCGGCGTTCGCCTTGCCCTCCACGGCGGCCGCAGCAAGCCTGATCCTGATGCGCTCGCCGTGCCAGCCCGCGAACTCGGAGCGCGACGCGCCAGGCTGGACGTGCAGCTCAAGGATCAAAGGCCGGCGGCGGCGAGGCGCAGGCTGCCGATCGGAATCAGCAGCACCTGCAGGATGACCAGGACGATCAGCGGAGTCAGATCGACGCTTCCCACCGGCGGCACGAAGCGGCGCAGCGGGCGCAGGAACGGCCGCATGATCGCATCGAACACCGGGGCCAGCGGCGCGTAGGGATTCACCCACGACAGCACCGCCTGGACGATCACCGCGAACACCAGGATGTAGACGCCGAAGCGCACCAGATCCACCAGCGCCACCGCGAGAATGGCAAGCGTGCTCGGCTGAGCGCCGACGATCGCGGCCTGCAGCCAGATGCCGAGCGCCTGCAGGATCCAGGCGAGGAGCAGCGTCGCCCAGTCCGTTCGCGCCACGCCCGGAACCAGGCGGCGCGCCGGCACGACGATCCAGCTGGTCGTGGCGAGGAGGAATTCGCCCACCGGGTTGCGGAACCCGACGCGCAGCCATTGCAGAAGAAAGCGCGCGAGCAGCAGGAACACGATGAAGGTGACGACGGTATCGACCAGGAAGGTCGCGATCTGGCCGAACATTCAGCCCTTCCCCAGTTCCGCGCCGATGTCGGCGCCGCGGCGGCTTGCCGCCTCGAGCGCGCGCGCGAAGCGCTGCGCCAGCTGCTCCTCGTCGAACACCTTGAGCGCGGCTTCGGTGGTGCCGCCCTTGGAGGTCACGTTCCTTCTCAGCTCGGCCGGCGACTCTTCGCTTCCCGCCGCCAGCCTGGCAGCACCCAGCACGGTGTGCAAGGCCAGCTTCGACGCTGCATCGGCCGGTATTCCCATTTTCCTGGCCGATTCGGCCAGCTGCTCGATGAACCAGAAAACATAGGCCGGTCCGCTGCCGGAAACGGCCGTCACCGGGTCGAGCAGGCGCTCTTCGGTGAGCCAGACGACTTCGCCCACCGCGCCTAGAATGGTCTGCGTTCTGTTTCTTTCGTCCTGGCTCACCTCCGGTAGCGCGTACAGGCCGCTGATCCCGGCGCCGATCAGCGCCGGCGTATTCGGCATGCAGCGCACGAGCTTGCGGTGGCCGCCGAGCCAGCGCGAAAGCGCCTCGAGCCGCACCCCGGCAGCGATGCTGACCACGAGCTTGCCGCGCACCGAGCCGGCGAGCGCCGCAGCCGCCGGGCGCAGGTCCTGCGGCTTCACCGCGAGCACCAGCGTGTCGGCCTTCTGCGTAGCCGCGTCGGGCGCGGTGCTCGCGCGCACGCCGTGCCGCGCGGCGAGCCTCTCGCGTGCCGCGGGGCTCACCTCGATCACGGAGATCCAGCTCGCGTCGACGCCTTTCTTGAGCAGCCCGCCGATCAGCGCGCTCGCCATGTTGCCGCCGCCGAGGAAAGCGATCCTCATGCCGCGCTTGTTTCCTTCCTGCGGGCGCCGAAAATCGCGCTGCCGATGCGCACCAGCGTTGCGCCCTCGGCGATGGCCGACTCCATGTCGTCCGACATGCCCATCGACAGGCTGTCGAAGCCGAACTCGCCCTTGAGATTTTCGAAAGCGGCTTTCACCGTTCTGAAGCGCATTCTCTGCAAGGCGACGTCCGCGGTGGGCTCGGGCACGGCCATCAGGCCGCGCAGGTGCAGGCGCGGCAGCGGGGCGATGGCGCGCGCGAGCGCTGCAATGGCTTCGACAGCGACACCGCTCTTCGTCGCTTCGCCTGACACATTGACCTGAATCAGCACGTTGAGCGGCGGCAGGCCGGCGGGACGCTGCTCGGAGAGCCGGCGCGCGATCTTCTCGCGCTCGAGCGTATGCACCCAGGCAAAGCGCTCGGCGGCGATGCGCGTCTTGTTGCTCTGCAGTGGACCGATCAAGTGCCATTCGAGCCCAGGCAGCGCGTCCACCTTCTCGAGCGCTTCCTGCACATAGTTCTCGCCGAAGGCCTGATGGCCCGCGGCGCGCGCTTCCTCGATGCGCGCCACCGGCTGGCTCTTCGACACCGCCAACAATGTCACAGAAACGGGGTCGCGGCCGGCGGCTCGCGCGGCGCGTGCGATGCGTGCTGTTACAACTTGCAGGTTGTCGGATATTGTTGCCATAATCCCCTGAAATACCGCGGGAATTTCTCGCGCCGCAGGAGGATTGTAATGGATCTCACCGAGCTGCTCGCCTTCGTGGTCAAGAACAAGGCATCGGACCTGCATCTGTCCGCCGGGCTGCCGCCGATGATCCGCGTGCATGGCGACGTGCGGCGCATCAACGTGCCGCCGATGGAGCACAAGGAAGTGCACGCGATGATCTACGACATCATGAGCGACGGGCAGCGCAAGTTCTACGAGGAAAACCTCGAGTGCGACTTCTCGTTCGCCGTGCCGAACCTGGCGCGCTTCCGCGTCAACGCGTTCGTGCAGCAGCGCGGCGCCGCGGCGGTGATGCGGACCATCCCGTCGAAGATCCTGTCGCTCGAGGACCTGAAGGCGCCGAAGATCTTCGCCGAGATCGCCGACCAGCCGCGCGGCATCGTGCTGGTCACCGGGCCGACCGGGTCGGGCAAATCGACCACGCTGGCGGCGATGGTGAACCACGTCAACGAGAACGAGCACGGCCACATCCTCACCATCGAGGACCCGATCGAGTTCGTGCACGAGTCGAAAAAGTGCCTGATCAACCAGCGCGAGGTCGGCCCGCACACCCTGTCGTTCGCGAACGCGCTGCGCAGTGCGCTGCGCGAGGACCCGGACGTGATCCTGGTGGGCGAGATGCGCGACCTGGAGACGATCCGCCTGGCGCTCACCGGCGCCGAGACCGGCCACCTGGTGTTCGGCACCCTGCACACCTCGTCGGCGGCCAAGACCATCGACCGCATCGTCGACGTGTTCCCAGCGGCGGAAAAGGAGATGGTGCGCGCGATGCTCTCGGAGTCGATCCGCGCCGTGATCTCGCAGACGCTTCTCAAGACCAAGGACGGAGCCGGGCGCTGCGCCGCGCACGAGATCATGATCGGCACGCCGGCGATCCGCAACCTGATCCGCGAGAACAAGATCGCGCAGATGTACTCGGCGATCCAGACCGGCCGGCAGATCGGCATGCAGACCCTCGATCAGAACCTGCTCGAGCTGGTGCAGCGCAACGTGATCGCCATGGCGGAGGCACGCAGCAGGGCGGCAAACAAGGACAACTTCGCGGGGTAAAACATGGAACGCGAACAGGCAACCAAATTCATCTACGACCTGCTGCGGGCGCTGGTCGGCAAAAGGGGCTCCGACCTGTTCATCACCGCGGGTTACCCGCCGGCGATGAAGATCGACGGCAAGATGACCCCGGTGTCGCAGCAGCCGCTCACCTCGCAGCACACCGCGATGCTGGTGCGCTCGGTGATGAACGACCGGCAGGCCGCCGAGTTCGAGGCGAAGAAGGAGTGCAACTTCGCCATCGCCCCGGCGACCATCGGCCGCTTCCGCGTCAACTGCTTCGTGCAGATGGGCTGCGTCGGCATGGTGCTGCGGGTGATCACTACCACCATCCCGAACTTCGACGACCTGAAGCTGCCGCCGGTGCTGAAGGAGGTAGCGATGACCAAGCGCGGCCTGGTGATCTTCGTCGGCGCCACCGGCTGCGGCAAATCGACCTCGCTCGCGGCGATGATCGGCTACCGCAACGAGAACAGCCACGGCCACATCGTCACCATCGAGGACCCGGTCGAGTTCGTGCACCCGCACAAGAACTGCATGATCACGCAGCGCGAGATCGGCGTGGACACCGACTCCTGGGAGGCCGCGCTCAAGAACACCCTGCGGCAGGCGCCCGACGTGATCCTGATCGGCGAGATCCGCGACCGCGAGGTGATGGAGCACGCCATCGCCTTCGCCGAGACCGGCCACCTGGCGCTGAGCACGCTGCACGCCAACAACTCCAACCAGGCGATGGACCGCATCATCAACTTCTTCCCCGAGGAGCGGCGCCAGCAGCTGCTGATGGACCTGTCGCTGAACCTCAAGGCGGTGATCTCGCAGCGCCTGCTGCCGCTGCGCGAGGGTAAGGGCCGGGCGGCGGCGGTCGAGGTCCTCCTCAACTCGCCGCTGATTTCCGACCTGATCTTCAAGGGCGAGGTCCACGAGATCAAGGAGGTCATGAAGAAGTCGCGCGAGCTGGGCATGCAGACCTTCGACCAGGCCCTCTTCGACCTGTACGAGGCCGGCCGCATCAGCTACGAGAACGCGCTGCGCTTCGCCGACTCGACCAACGAAGTGCGGCTCGCCATCAAGCTGCAGGGCAAGGAAGCGAAGGACAGGGACCTCAGCAAGGGCATCGAGCACCTCGATATCGTCTGACTTGGCGGTTGCGTCTACGACAGCTCGGCTGGCCCTCGTAACGGGAACGACTTCCGGCATCGGGGCCGCGCTCGCCAAGCAGCTCCTGCAGCGGGGCTGGGAAGTTGCGGGCGTTGCGCGGCGCAAGCCGACGCTCGAGAACCCCCGGTACCATCACCTCGCGGTCGATCTCGGGGATGTGCCGATGGCGGTCAAATCGATCGAGAGCAAGTTCGGCCCGCTCCTCGGCGAGCGGGCATGGCAGCGCGTCGGGCTCGTGAACAACGCGGCCAGCGCCAGCCTGCTCGGGCCGGTACAAAGGCTCGACGCGCACGAGCTGGTCCGGCTGTATGCCATCAACGTGGCGATCCCGACCTGGCTCATGGGGTTCGTGGTGCGGAACAGTCATCGCGGCGCAATGATTCGAATCGTGAACCTGTCCTCGGGCGCCGCCGTGCGGGCGTTTCCGGGGCTCGCCGCCTATTGCGGCAGCAAGGCGGCGCTCCGGATGGCGGGGATGGCCTTCGCCGCAGAGCTGGAGTCGCCGTTGCGCCCGGCGGCGACGCCGGACGCGGCGATCCTGAGCTATGAGCCAGGGGTGGTCGACACCGAGATGCAGCTCGCCACGAGGTCGAAATCCCAGGAGGAATTCCCCTGGGTGGAGACGTTTCGAGGTTTCGCAGCGCAGGGCGCGCTCGTCGCGCCCGAAATCCCGGCTGCCGAGATCGCGGAATTTCTTGAAGCCGACGGTCGCGCTCATTTCATCGAACGTCGCCGCGGCGGCTAGTATCATGGGCGCCTCGCGGAGGTCGATTGAAGGATCAAGCCACCGACATCCATCCCGCTACGGCACGGCGCTGGCCCGATCTCGAGAAGCTGTTCGGGCCGAACGGGGCTTACTCGAACTGCTGGTGCATGTGGTGGCGCTTGCGCCATCGTGACTTTCGCGCCCTTCGGCCCGCGGAGCGGAAGGCGGAGCTGCGCGGTTGGGTGCGCTCGGGAGCCGAGCCCGGGCTCATCGCGTACCGCAAGGGCATGGCCGTCGGGTGGTGTGCTGTCGCGCCCCGCTCGGAGTATGCCGGCCTTGCCGCTTCGCGCAACCTGAAGCCGGTGGACAGCGCCGCCGGGGTGTGGAGCGTTACCTGCTATTTCGTCGCCCGGGACCTGCGGCGCACCGGCCTCATGACTGCGCTCCTGAGCGCTGCCGAGAAACACGCAAAGCGACACGGCGGACTGATCCTTGAAGGCTATCCGGTGGCGGCCGAGAGGCTCGCGGGTTGCGCCGGCTACACCGGTGTCGTTCCAGCGTACGAGCGCGCAGGGTTCCGCGTCGTGGCGCGGCCAAGCCGCGCTTTGCGCATCATGCGGAAGACTCTCCGGCCGACGCCAGGATGACGGGAATCAGCCGGGCTTGCGGCGCCGACTTCCCGCCACCATCTCGAATTCGTACAGCCGGCACTCGAGCGCCCCGTTCCACAGAGGCTTGCGGGCCGAGGGCTCGAGGCGGATCAGCTTGGGCAGGCGCAGGTCGGCGGTGAAGACATAGCAGCGCCAGCCGGCGAATTTTTTCTTCAGCGCGTCGCCCAGCCTGGGGTAGAAGCGCGCCAGTTCCTCTTCGCTTCCCATGCGCTCGCCGTAGGGCGGGTTCATGACCATCACCCCGGCGAGCGCCGGCGCGCTTCGCTCCAGGACATCGGCTTGCTCCAACTGTACCCAGCGCTCGACGCCGGCGGCGGCGAGATTGCGCCGCGCCGCCGCGAGGGCGCGCGGCTCGGTGTCGCTGCCGTAAAGCCCGAGATCTGCCTCTGAAGAAGACCCCTGCGCTTCCCGTTTCAGTTTTTCCCATAGGGCCGAATCGAAAACCGCGAGCTTCTCGAAGCCGAACGCTCTACGCGCGCCCGGAGCGCGGCCGCGCGCCATGGCGGCCGCCTCGACGAGCAGCGTGGCGCCGCCGCACATCGGGTCGAGCAGCGGCTCGTCCGGCCTCCAGCCGCTTAGCATGACGATGCCCGCGGCGAGATTCTCGCGCAACGGCGCCTCTGCCTGGGCGGCGCGCCAGCCGCGCTTGAACAGCGGCTCGCCCGACGTGTCGAGGTAAAGGGTGCCGCGCGCGCCCTCCAGGAAGGCATGCACTCTTACGTCGGGGTTGGCGCGCTCGACGTCCGGCCGCCGGCCACCGGCATCACGGAAGCGGTCGCACACGGCGTCCTTGATCCGCAAGGTGGCGAACTCCAGGCTCTTGAGCGGGCTTTTTTGCGCCGTGACGTTGACGCGCAGCGTTCGCTCGACGCGGAAGTAATCCGGCCAATCGATGGCTCGCACGGCCGCATACAGGTCGTTCTCGTTGCCGTATTCGAATTGGCCTACGCGCCATAGCGTGCGCGAGGCGATCCGCGACCAGAGGTTTGCCGCGTAGCAGACTTCCCAGCCGCCGGAGAACGAGACACCGCCAGGCACGACCTGGGCGCCTTGCGCACGAAGCCCCTCGAGCTCTTCCTTCAAAAGCGGCTCGAGGCCGCGCGGGCAACTCGCGAAAAACGCTTCAGAACGGCTTGAGGACAACCAGGAACACCGTGGCGAACAGCACGAGCGCGGGGAACTCGTTGAACCAGCGATACCACACGTGCGTTCGGGTATTGCGATCGGCGGCGAAGTCGCGCAGCAGCCGACCGCACCAGACGTGATAGCCGACCAGCAGCGCGACCAGGGCGATCTTGGCGTGCAGCCAGCTCGAGGCGCCGCGGAACCAGCCGAGCCACAGCCAGACGCCGAAGACGATGGTGAGGACCGCGCCCGGGGTCATGATTCCCCAGTAGAGCTTGCGCTCCATCAGCTTGAAGCGCTCGATCGAGGCCAGGTCGGCGGCGATCGCGTGATAGACGAAGAGCCGCGGCAGGTAGAACAGCCCCGCGAACCAGGTCACCATGAAGACGATGTGCAGCGATTTGACCCAGAGCATGCCCTACTCCGAGAAGCGCCTGCGCGCGAAGTAGATTGCGAGCGAGTAACCAGCCGCAGCATAGCCGAGGAGCACCAGCACGTGCAGCAGCGGCTGCCCCGGCAGGCGTCCGGCGATCACCGGCCGCACCAGCTCGACGCCATGGTAGAGCGGCAGCGCCTGCGCCACGGCGAGGAGCGGCGCCGGCAGCCGCTCGGCCGGGAAAAACACTCCGGAGATCATCATCATCGGCGTCATGACGAGCGTCATGTAGAAGCTGAAGAAGTCCCAGTTGCGCGCGAGCACCGTCATGACCAGGCCGATCGAGGAAAACGCGAGTCCGACCAGGAACGCCGCCGGCAGAGTGAGCAGGACGAGCGGCGAGGCGGCGAAGCCGAACACCACGATCACCGCGAGAATCGTCGATCCGGTGAGCCAGGCCTTGCTCGCCGCCCACATCACCTCGCCCGCCACGATGTCGTCGATGACCAGCGGCGCATAGAGGATCGCATCCCAGGTCTTTTGCCCGTGCATGCGCGAAAAGCCCGAGAACATCGATTCGAACGACGCGGTGTACATGGTCGCGGTGCAAAGCGACCCGGCGGCAAAGAAGGCGATGTACGGCATGCCCTCGACGGAGGGCAGCAGAGCCCCCAGGCCGTAACCCAGGCCGAAGAGCATGATCAACGGATCGGCGAGGTTGGTCAGCACGGAAGCCGCCACCAGCTTTCGCCAGACCAGCATGTTGCGGCGCCAGACTGCGACCCAGCGCAGGCTCATCAATCCCTCAGATCGCGCCCGGTCAGTTTCAGAAACACGTCCTCCAGGCTCGCCGGACGGTGCAGGTAGGCGAGCTCGCTCTGCCCGGCGAGGCTCTGCAGGACGGGCTCGGCATCCTCGGCATAGCAATAGACTGTGTCGCCAGCGCGCTCTACGCGCGGGCAGATCGCCTTCGCGCGCTCCATCCACGCCTCGTAGCCCGTGCCGTGCACCTCGACGACCTGCGATTCGATGTGCTCGGCGATCAGCGCGCGCGGCGAGCCCTCGGCGATGATGCGCCCGTTGTCCAGAATGGCGAGGCGGTGGCACAGCCGCTCGGCCTCCTCCATGAAGTGCGTCGTCAGCACCAGCGTCTTGCCTTCCTGCGTCAGCCTGCGCAGCCGCTCCCAGATCAGGTGACGCGCCTGCGGGTCGAGGCCGGTGGTCGGCTCGTCCATGAACACGAGCTGCGGATCGTTGACCAGCGCGCGCGCCAGCGTCAGCCGCCGCTTCATGCCGCCCGAGAGCGTGTTGATGCGCGAGTCCGCCCGGCCGGCAAGACCGGCGAAGCCGAGAAGCGCCGGGATCCGCGCCCCGGTGTCGCCCGCCGCCATGCCGAAGTAGCGGCCGTAGACGAGCAGGTTCTCCGCGACGGTGAAGTCGGGATCGAGATTGTCCGACTGTGGTACGACGCCCACGCGAGTGCGCGCCTCGCGCGCGCGGCGCGGAACCGGCTCGCCGAGGAGCTCGATTTCACCCGCGTTGGGCCTGATCAGGCCCAGGCACAGCTTGAGCGTAGTCGTCTTGCCGGCGCCGTTCGGCCCGAGCAGGCCGAAGCACTCGCCGGAGGCCACCCGCAGGTCGACTCCGGACACGACTTCGTTGGCGCCGTACGCTTTGCGTACGCCGCGCGCCGAGAGGACGTTCATCGGCAATAGGACTCGACGATGTCGCGCAGGAGATGCAGCCGGCGATGGAAGAAATGCTCGGCACCCGGCACCACGACGAGCGGCAGGTCCTGCGGCCGCGCCCAGTCGAGGACGGCGGCGAGCGGAACCGTGGTGTCTTGCTCGCCGTGTATCACCAGGCTGCCCCGCGGCACCGGCGGCACGTCGAAGTTGAGCACCGCAGTTCCGACCAGGACCAGCCTTTCCGGCTTCACGCGCGCGGCGAGCCTGGCCTGCATCGCGGCGCCGAAGGAAAAGCCCGCCAGGACGATTCTCTGGCCGGCGATGTGCGCAACGACAGCGGCGAGATCCTCTACCTCCCCACGCCCCTCGTCGTAGCGCCCCTCGCTTTGCCCGACGCCGCGGAAGCTGGGCCGCCACGCTTCATAGCCGAGCTCGACGAACGCCCGGGCCAGCGTCTGCACGACCTTGTTGTCGAGCGTGCCGCCGAACTGGGGATGCGGATGCGCGATGACGGCGTAGCCGAGCGGGCTGCCTTCGGGCGAATCGACGGCGCACTCGATCCGTCCCGCCGGCCCCGCGACGAATACGCGGCGGGTGGTGGCACGCATCTACATGCGCAGGCGCTCGACAATGCGGCCGTGTCGCAGGTGCTCCTCGATGATCTCGTCGATGTCGGAGCGGTCGACGTAGGTGTACCAGACCGCGTCCGGGTAGACCACCACGCAGGGGCCCTCCTCGCAGCGATCCAGGCACCCGGCCTGGTTGATGCGTACCTTGCCGGGGCCGGAAAGCCCGAGTTCCTTGACGCGCTGCTTGGCGTAATCGCGCATCGCGGAGGCTCCCTTGTTGTTACAGCAGGTGCGCCCGCCGTCGCGCTGGTTGCAGCAGAAAAACACGTGCCTGTCGTAGTAGGACATGCGCGATTTTACCCGGGCGTCTCGCGGCTGCGCCGCGAGGCCAGAAATATCAGGTAGCCGAGCGCCGCGAAGGGCCACAGCACGCTCACCAGGCGCGTGAGGCCGTTGAAATTCAGGAAATGGCCCTGCTCCCATACCTTGAGCGAAGCCGCGAGGTACGGGTTGGGCGGAGCCAGATTCACGAGCACCGTCGCCGCCATGATGAGCACTGCGGCGAGCCCGAGGCGTGCGGTGCGCGGCAGCTCCACCACGGCGAGCGCAATGGCCAGCCCGGCAAGCAGCCCCTGCTGCGCGCCGGGCGTCAGCCAGGCAAACACGTGCTCGGCGTGCATGACGATAGCGAAGGCCATGGTCCTCACGGCGAGCGCAACCCCGACCAGGGCCGCGAACAATGCCCGCACTCGTGCGCCCGGCGCCGCGAGCGCGGATACCACCAGCGCCACGGCAACCAGATTGGCACCGGCGGCGAAGGCCTCGATGGCGGCGAAGAATACCGGCGCATGCGCCCGGGTTTCGTGCGGCGCAACGATGTCGCGCAGGTCGCCGGTGGCGAACAGCAGGGTTGCCGGATTGAGCTGCGTGAACAGCCATAGCGCGATCAGCGCCAGGCCGATATCCATCTCCACGCCCGGCGTAAACGCGGCGCGCAGGCGCTTGAAGGGCCCTTCCTCGAGCAGCTGCTGCACCAGGGCAAGGCCGGCGAGCGCGCCCAGTGCAGCGCCGGCGACGTTGCACAGCACGTCGAGGCCGGTCGCGACGCGAGCCGGCAGATAGCTTTGCGCGCCCTCGAGAACGAGCGACAGCGCGAGGCCGCTGAGCGTCGCAATGCCCAGGGCAGCGCCGCCTTGCACGCGCGGATACAGCGCGGCTACGCAGAGAAAGCCGTACGGCACGTAGCCGAGGAGGTTGGCCGCGACGTCGAACCCGGTGACGAAGCGCGGCCAAGGCGCTGACAGATAGGCAAGCAGAGGCAAGCCGTGGTCGCGCCAGCCCGCAAGCGGGTAGAGCGAGGCATAGACCACCAGCGCGACATACACCGCGAACAGGATCCGCGCCAGCGGCGACTCGCGCATGGTCCGACTACCTCACCTTGATCTCGACCCAGAGCCGGCTCAGGGTGCGCCGCAGCCTGCGATCGTAGTCGCGCAGCATCTCCAGCTGCCTGAACTTCTCCGGGCCGGGAAAGATCGCTTCGTTCGCGGCGATTTGCGGATCGATGAGCGGCATCGCCGCCTGGTTCGGACTGCCGGCGCCGATGGCATTTGTAAGCTCGGCGGACGCCCTGCCCTCGAGCCAGAAATCGATGAACTGATAGGCCAGATCCGGCCGCTTGCCCGATTTGTGCATCACCAGGTTGTCGAGCGCGAACACCGCCCCCTCTTTCGGGATCGAAAACCCGATCGAGAACTTGCGGCCCGCGTTGCGCGCGTCCTGCTGCGCGGTGAAGAAGTCGTTGGAATAGCCATGCGCGAGCCAGACGTTGCCGACGGTCAGCTCCTTGAAGTACGACGCGGCGTTGAACGCCGCCCAGTAGGGCTTGGCGCGCAGGATCAGGTCGCGCGCCTGCTTGAGCTTCGCTTCCCCGCTTTCGTTGGCCGAGTACCCGAGGTACTTGAGCGCCGCCGCGAACAGCTCGCGCTGGGAATCGAGTACCGTGACCTTGCGCTCGACCTTGCGCAGATACTGCGGGTCGAAGATCACGGCCAAGCTGTCGGTCGGCAGGCCCAGCTCGCGCATTCTTTCGACGTTGTAGCCGACGATCGTCAGCGAGTAGGCGTATGGCACGGAATACACGTTGCCGGGATCGAACCAGGGATTCAAGTGCTGCGGCTTGATGTTCTTCAGGTTGGGGATCTTCGATTTGTCCAGCGGCCGCAGCTGATCGGACTTGATGAGCGCCTCGACCGCGTTTCCGGTCGGAACGAGCAGATCGTAGCCCCGCGCCCCGGCCGCGAGCTTGGCAAGCATCTCCTCGTTGTCGGAGTAGTAGTCCTGCGCCAGGCGACAGTTGCAGCGCGCCTCGAAACGAGTGACCGCCTCCTCGGTCATGTAGTTGTTCCAGTTGAACATGCGCAGCACGTCGTTGGGTCCAGCCCGTGCCGCGCCGGTGCTGAGCGCCAGCGCGGTGGCGGCAAGCGCAGCGAAAATCCGAGGCATCAGGTCCTTGCCTGCATCAGGTCGGGGGCAAGCTTCGCCGCGATCATGATCATGCCGAGCGTGAGCGCCATGAGCAGCGCGGAGACGGCATTGACCTCGGGGGTGACTGCGACCTTGATCATGGTGTAGATCTCCAGCGGCAGCGTCTTGGTGCCGACGCCCGAGGTGAAGAAGGTGATCACAAAGTCGTCGATCGACAGCGTGAATGCCATGAGCGCTCCCGCGATCACGCCCGGCATGATGAGCGGCAGGGTGACGAGCCGAAATGTCTGCCAGGGCGTGGCGCCGAGGTCGCGCGCGGCCTCGAAGATCGACTCGTCCATGCCGGCGAGCCGCGCCCGCACGATGATCGCCACGAAGCCGATGCAGAACGTCACGTGCGCGATGACCACCGTGGTCAGCCCCAGCCCGAAGTCGATGCCCAGGGCGCCCAGCGCCGGCGAAACGCTGTTGAGGAAGAAAATCAGGAGCGACACCCCCAGGAGGATCTCCGGCATCGCGACCGGGGTGAATACGAGGAACGGAAGCAGCTTCGGCTTGAAGCGGTGCATGGAGAGTCCCGCCATGGTGCCGAGTACCGTCGCTATCGCCGCCGCGCCACAGGCGATCGACAGCGAGTTGAGCGCTGCGCGCAACATGTCCTCGTCGCTGAAGAGCTTCAGGTACCAGGCGGTCGTGAACCCGACCCACTCGGCGTTGAGCTTCGAGTCGTTGAAGGAAAAGATGACGACGATGACCAGGGGGATATACAGGAACGCGTAGGCGAGCAGGCTTACGAACCACAGCCAGAACCCGGGCATCTCGCGTCGCTTGCCGGCGAGCCCGAGGACGCCGGCCAGGGCGAGCAGCGCGGCCGCGGCGCCGGCGAGCAGCAGCTTGCCGCCCGACGCAAGGAAGCTGCCGAAGAGCACGGCAATCGCGAGCGCCTCGATGCCGAGCGCGAGCTTACGCACGGCTCATCCTCCGGCCGGCCAGCCAGCTGGCGGCGGCGGCCACCGCAAGGACGGCGAGCGTGAGCATCAAGGACAGCATGCTGCCGAAAGGCCAGTCGCGCGTGCCGAGGAACGATTCCTTGATCATGTTGCCCACGATCCAGTCGTCCTTGCCGCCGAGAATTTCCGGGATGGCGAACATGCCGAGCACCGGGATGAAGACCAGCGCCGAGCCCGAAAACACGCCAGGCAGCGATAGCGGAAAGGTCACGCGCCAGAACCGCTGCCAGGCGTTCGCGCCGAGATCCTGCGCCGCGTCGAGAAGCGCCGGATCATGCTTCTCGAGATTGGTGTACAGAGGCAGGATCATGAACGGCAGATGGACGTAGACCATTCCGCAGATCACCGCAAAGCGGCTGAACAGCAGCTCGAAGGGCCCGAGCATGATCATCCATGCATAGACCCGCACCAGGAAGTTGGAGGCAAAGGGCAGCACCACCAGCAGCACCATCATGTCGCGGTAGCGCTTGGGACTGCGCGCGATGAGCGCCGCGACCGGGTAGGCCATGAGCAGACAGACCAGCGTGGTGAGCACGGCCACGCCGAACGACTTGGCAAAGATCTCGAAATACACCCAGTCGCTGAAGAACACCCGGTAGCTCTCGAGCGTGAGGCCGGCCTCCTCGCCGGGCCTGGTGGACACGAGCGGCGCGAGTCCGCCGAACTCGCCCGGATAGCGCAACGAAGCCACCACCATGATCAGCGCCGGCAGGAGGAAGAACACCACCAGGAACACGAAGGGCGGCCCGCCGACCAGCCACTTGAGCGTGCGGTTCGAGCGCAGGCAATTACTCCGTCAGGACGACGCCCGCTTCGGCGGGCCAAGCAGCGGTGACCGCGTCACCGACTTCGAAGAACTTCGCCCGGCCCGGCGAGGAGTTGGGAAGCAGCGCCTGCATGCGCTGGCCGTTCTGCAGGTCGATGACGTAGGTAGTGACGTCGCCGATGTAAAGAAAATCGCGCACTTTGCCGGGATGGCGGTTCGGCAGATCGAGAGCGGCGCCGATGGCGGCGAGCCTCACCTGCTCGGGACGAAGCGCGAGCGTGGCCGGCGTTCCCGGCCGCAGCCCGGCGGCGCCTCGTGCTTCGATTTCGCCCAGCCCGGCGACGCGCAACCGGACGCGCTCGCCGTCCACCGCGACGATCTCGCCGTTGAACAGGTTGATCTTGCCGATGAAATCGGCAACGAAGCGGTTCCTGGGAAAGCCGTACAGCCGCGACGGCTCGTCGAGCTGCTCGACGCGGCCGGCGTTCATCACCGCGATGCGCGAGGACAGGGCAAGCGCCTCGTTCTGCGAATGCGTCACGAACACGAAGGTGATGCCGACCTCGCGCTGCATATCGATCAGCTCGATCTGCATTTCCTCGCGCAGCTTGGCGTCGAGCGCGCCGAGGGGCTCGTCGAGCAGCAGCACTCGCGGCCGACTGACCAGGCTGCGCGCGAGCGCGACACGCTGCTTCTGACCGCCCGAGAGCTCGTGCGGGTACTGCTGCCCCTTGGCCTCGAGATGCACCAGCGCGAGCGCGTCCCTGACCTTCGCAGAGATCTGCTCCGGCGCATTGCCCGCCATGCGCAACGGAAATGCGATGTTCTGAGCTACGGTCATGTGCGGAAACAGCGCGTAGCTCTGGAACACCGTGTGGATCGGCCGCTTTTCGGGCGGGGTGTCGGCCATGTCTGCGCCCTCGAGCAGGATCTCGCCCGCGTCGGGCAGGTCGAATCCCGCGATCATCCGAAGCAATGTCGTCTTGCCGCAGCCGGAAGGTCCAAGCAGGGTGAAGAATTCGCCCGCCTCCACGGCCAGGCTTACGTCGTCGACCGCGGTGAGCGGGCCGAAGCGCCGGGTGACGTTGCGTATCTCGAGGAGCGCCATGCCGAATAGTTCTATCAGAACAGGCTGATGGCGAGAACGATCAGCGCCACGGTGAACACCACGAGGAGCGCCGACAGAAGGTCGTTGCGGCGCGCGTTCTCCTGCGTGAGGCGCTCGAGCGCGGCGCCGAGCTCGCCGAGCCGGTCCCGGGAGAGGGCGCGGTGCGCGAGGCGCGGCAGCTGCGGCAAAGTGGAGGCCCAGAAGGGCGCTTCCTGCCGCAGCACGCGCAGCATGCCGCGCCAGCCCACCTGCTCGTTCATCCAGCGCTCGAGGTAGGGCTTGGCGCTGCGCCACAGGTCGAGATCGGGGTCGAGCTGGCGTCCGAGCCCTTCGATGTTGAGCAGCGTCTTCTGCAGCAGCACGAGCTGGGGCTGGATCTCGACGTTGAAGCGCCGCGACGCCTGGAACAGGCGCAGCAGCAGCCTGCCGAAATAGATTTCCTTCAGCGGCCGCGCGAAGACCGGCTCGCAGACCGCGCGGATCGCCGTCTCGAACTCGTCGATCCGCGTGTCGGCCGGCACCCAGCCGGCGTCGAGGTGCGCCTGCGCCACGCGGCGATAGTCGCGGTTGAAGAAGGCGAGAAAGTTCTGCGCGAGGTAGTTCTTGTCGACCTCGGTCAGGGTTCCCATGATGCCGAAGTCGAGGGCCACATAGCGGCTGCTGCCTTCTCCTTCGGTCGTAACGAGAATGTTGCCGGGATGCATGTCGGCATGGAAGAAGCCGTCGCGGAAGACCTGCGTGAAGAATATCTCTACGCCTGCGCGGGCTAGCGCGGGAATATCGACCCCCTTCGCGCGCAGCGTCTCGACCTGCGACACCGGCGTGCCGTGCATGCGCTGCATCACCATGACGCGCTCGGAACACAGGTCCCAGTGCACTTCGGGCACCAGCAGCAGCGCCGAGCGCTCGAAGTTGCGGCGCAGCTGGCTGGCGTTCGCGGCCTCGTGCATCAGGTTGAGCTCGTCCTCGAGGTGGCGCGCGAACTCCGCCACCATCTCGCGCGGCTTGAGCCGCCGGCCGTCGGGCCAGAGGCGCTCCACGAACTGCGCTGCGGTGGCAAGCAGCGCGACGTCCTTGGCGATCTCCTCTTCGACACGCGGCCGCAGCACCTTGACGGCGACTTCGCGGCCGTCGTGCAGCCTGGCGAGGTGCACCTGAGCGATCGACGCGCTTGCTACGGGCTCGCGCTCGAACGTGGCGAACACGGCCTCGATTCTTCTCCCCAGCCCTTTTTCTATCTCGGCGATCGCCAGGTCGGATGGAAAGGGCGGCACCCGGTCCTGCAGCTTGGCGAGCTCGTCCGCGATGTCGAGCGGCACGAGGTCACGCCGCGTCGACAGCACCTGGCCGAACTTGACGTAGATCGGACCGAGGGTCTCGAGCGCCTCGCGCAGGCGCTGAGCGCGCGGCTCGCCGGTGCGCCGCGCAGCCAGCCGCACGAACGGATTGCGCGCAAACCGCGGGATGAACTCGTGCAGTCCGAAGCGCAGGCCGACCGCGAAAATGCGCAGCAGCCGCGTCAGCCTAGCCAAGGCGCGCGATCCGTTTTTCCAGCCGCTCGATGGCATCGCGCAGCTGCGCGACCGACGCGCCCAGCGTTTCGAGCTCCCGGCGCCGCACCAGCAGGCGGCCCTCCTCGCCGGCGTAGTCGGCGAAGCTGTCGGCGAGGCGGCGCAGCGCGTCCGCCTGCCAGGCCGCCAGATCGCGCCCGGCCCGCACCACGCGGCGGGCAGCGACGTCGCCGATTATCCTGGAGAGGTCCTCCTCCACGTCCCAGCGCAGGTGTCGCGCCAGCGCCATGATCTCGGCCGCGAGCCTGGCGTTGCCTGCGACCTCGACCGCGCGCATGAAATGCTCGCCGCCGCGCACCAGGCCCGCCAGAGCTTCAGGCCGCAGCGTAAGGACCAGGGCGGGCTCGGCCCCGCCTGCTGCCACGCGTCCGGCCGCCAATATCGTCAAGCGTACGGCGGGCAGGGGTGGCGCGCTCAACTCGAGGCTCTCGCCGGCGAAGGGCGCGAGTCGCTCGCGCGCCCAGGGCGCGGCGTCGAGCAGATGATTCAGAGCAAAACAAAAGGCCACCGCGTGGGTGGCCTTTTCGGACGACAGGCGACGCCTCAATGCATTTGCTGGATGCCGGCGAGCAGCCAGCCGCTCGAGCCGTCGGCTGGCTTGACGAGGTTCCACACCTCTTCGAAGCCCACCGGCGCTGTGCCCGGCGTCTCGCGCACCATGCCGGAGAAGCGCACGCTCGCCCAATGCCTGTTGTTCTCGGTCGCCACCTCGAGCAGGTCCGCATTGAGCGCGACCACATCGGTCTGCTGCGCCTCGGCGCCGCGCGTGAGAATGTCCTGACGGAGCTCATCGAACATCTCGCGCGTGGTGAACTCGCGGATCTCTTCCAGCTCCCCGACATCGTTGGCAACCTGCAGCTTCACGAAGTTAAGCTTTGCGGCGCGCAGGAAACCCGCAGTGTCGAAGCCTGCGGGGACTGCACTACCTCCGGTAACAACGCCTGCCGGTTGCGCCGTCAGCGGTGGCGCCACGGTTTGCGCACCAAGATCTGCGGCGTATTGCATTGCCTGCGACGGCGCACGCCGGTGCGCAAGAGCACGCAACGCGAGCACCACGCCTATAGCAAGGAGGGCCAGCAGGAGTATTCCGCCGAGTCCGCTGCCGCTAAAGAGGTAGCCAAGCAGGCCGCCGAGCGCGAGGCCGCCAAGGATCGGCATCCAGCTGCTGCCCGCCGGTTGAGCGGCTTGTTGCTGTGCGGGCTTCGCTGGCGTCGAGACCGGCGGCGGCGTGACATTTCGCTGCGTGCCGACTGAACGCGAGCCGCCCAGCCGCCTCGCCTCCGCGTCAGTCGCCGCCAGGGCGCCGCAAAGCAGCGCAATGCATAGGCCGAGTAACCACTTGCTCATGGCTCTTTCCTCCAGGATGCCGATCCTATCAAATCCGGTAGCCGCGATGCACCGCGACTACCCCGGCTGCGAAATTGAATACCTCCACTTGGGACAGCCCTGCCCGCTCGAGCATCGCCGCGAGCGTCGCCTGGTCGGGGTGCCTGCGGATCGACTCGGCCAGGTAACGGTAGGCGGCGGCATCTCCCACGACGCGTTCTCCCAACCAGGGCAGCACCTTGAACGAGTACAGGTCATAGGCGGGCTCGAGCGGCTTCCAGACCTTCGAAAATTCGAGCACCAGCAGCCGCCCGCCAGGTTTCAGGACGCGCACCATTTCTTCGAGCGCGGCGTCCTTGCGCGTCATGTTGCGCAAGCCGAAGCCGACAGTGACGCAGTCGAAATAGCCTGCGACGAATGGCAGCCGCTCGGCGTCGCACTGCACGGCCGGGGTGAGAGCGCCGCAATCGAGCAGGCGGTCTCGTCCCCGCTGCAGCATGCGGCGGTTGACGTCGGTCAGCCAGACCTCGCCGCCTGGCGCCACGCGTCGCACCAAGGCCCTGGCCAAGTCGCCGCTTCCGCTCGCCACGTCGAGCACGCGCTCGCCGGGCCGCGGGCGCGCAAGCTCGATGGCAAACGACTTCCACACGCGGTGCAGGCCGAGCGACATCAGGTCGTTCATCAGGTCATAGCGCTCGGCAACGCGGTCGAATACTTCACCCACCCGTGCCGCCTTTTCCGACTCGGCTACATCCTCATACCCAAAGTCGACACGTTTAGACAAAGTAAGTCATTGCTCCTGGTCGCGGCTGGCGCCCGCGGCCTTCAGCTTGGAAAGGTACTGTGACCAAAGCGCGTCCTGATTCTGGCCCAGCTCGTACAGATAGTCCCACGAATAAATGCCGGTGCTGTGCCCGTCGGAGAATACCGGCTGAACCGCGTACGAGCCGACCGGCTCGAGCGCGCGAATCTCGACCTCGCGTTTGCCGGTTTGGAGCACCTCCTGCCCCGGCCCGTGGCCGCGCACCTCTGCCGATGGGGAGTACACGCGCAGGAACTCGTACGGCAACCGGTAGCTGCTGCCGTCCGAGAAGCAGATCTCCATCACGCGCGATTTCTGGTGCAGCTTGATCTCGATCGGAACGTGAGCGCCGGGCATCTAGGCCGCCGCTTCATAGCCGAGGCGCTCGAAATCCGTGCCCCGGTCGAGGACCTCGGTTAGCGCCACGCGCGTCGGCGGATCGGTCATCAGCTCGATGACGCGCTTCGGCTTGTACCAGCCAGGCGGCAGCACCAGGGACGCCGGCGCATTGAGCGCAGGCACCTTCGAGAGCGACAGCGCGGGCAGGTATTTTTCGTTCGGCGCGTTAAGGCCGGTGGCACGCACGGCGATGGCCTGCGGCAGACCGGGAAGCAGCCGCACCCCGGCAGAGACATCGCCATTCTCGGCGCCCATCAGCCAGCGCACCTGGCCGAGCATGAAGTTCTTCGCCTCGCCCGGGCGAACGGCGACCAGCTGACCATGGCTCAGGCGCCCGCCCGGACTGGCGCCGCGCCGCACCATGCGCAGGCCCTGCGCGCTCTCGTCCTCGAGCTGCCACTCCTCGAGGACGAAGCCAGGCGCATCTTTCGACTCAGCCTCCTCGCGCTTGCTGACCCGGCCGAGCGTCTCCATCTCCTCGCGCTCTTTTGGCGTCAGCTCGCGTCGCTCGCCCGGGTCGCGGAACCGCTTTCCCGAGAGGGCGTAATGAATGGCCTGCAGGTCGCTGGATACCTTCGCGGCATCGGCAGCCGGGCGGCGCTCGAGGCGCGCCGCCTTCGGCTGGCACCACTGGCGGAACAAGAACACCAGCAACTGCTCGCACGAGGGCTGCACGCAGTCCTCGCCCAGAGACAGCTGCGCCGGCGACTCGCCCTTGCGCAGCAGGTTGATGCGGTTTTTCAGGCTCTTCGCCAGCTTGCGGGCGTCGAGGTAGCGGATGCCGGCACGCGCCTGAGGCGGCGCACCGGCTACTCGCTCCGGGCAGCGCTCGCCGGCCAAGTCCGCGACAAGGGGCAAGCCATCGCCCTCGTCGATCGGGTCGCGGAGCACCTCCAGCTTCGCCCCCCAGCGCTCGAGGAGAAAGGCAATGAAGGTGAGCTGGCGCTGCGTGAGCTCGTTCGGATTGGACATGTGCATCAGCACCGCGCGCGCGTAGGCGATGCGCGGCGAACTGTCGTGCACGTCGCGGTTGAGGAAGTCCTTGACCGGCTCCTCGGACACTTCCAGCTCCTCGGCTTTGGCATAGGACCCGTGCAGGGCCCGCCAATCCTCCGCCGGGATCTCGCAGTACGCCCGGTAGTGATGAAACATCCTGAGCCCGGCGCAGGCGAGCAGGCGCTGGCAGATGAGCGCGGCCTGCGCACGCAGCGCCGCATCGCCGCTCGCGGCGGAGTCCAGACAGCGCAGATAGCTCAGTCGCATCTGGGCCCACAGCGCGTCAGTATCGCGAAACACCGCGGCTTCCGCCTCCGCCAGCGGCAGCGCCCGGTTGGTGAAGCGCCTGGCCTGCTCGATCTGCACGAAGTTGACCGCCTCGCGCAGCGACTCCATGACCGCGAGCCGGTTCGCGGCGCTGATCGGAAAGCGGTTCAATTCCACCAGCTGGCCGAGCAGCTGCTGCTGCGCGACGCCGACGTTGGCGAGCGGCACGTGCTCCAGCCAGGCCTTGCAGCTCGCGGCATCGACGAATTCAGGCGCCGCGCTAGGGGACAGTTCAGGGAGCTTCACTTGCGTCATTGTGATGCAAACACGTCGCGGTAGCTGGCGTAGAAGCTCGCGAAGAGGGTCGGCAACAGCAGCATCAGCAGCGGAAATGCGAGCGACACTGCGGGCACCGCGAGCGCCCCGCCGGAGGCGAGCATCAGGCCGCTCAGCACAAGGAACGGCAACACGAGAGTGATTGCCGCGGTCACCGCCCCATACGCGAGCAACGCGCGCCAGTTCATCAGGCAGGCGAAGAAGCTGAAGAACAGCGCTTTCCCCGCCCCGGTCGCGTGCCAGGCGGCGAGCGGCGGCGCGAACCAGAACAGCATCATCACCGGGACGTAGAACAGCGCTGCGCAGGCGAGCGCGGCGAAGAAGCTGTCCGACTGCAGCACGTCCTCGCTCGGGCGCTGCCCTGTCGTCATCCATTGCGCGAGCGCGCCGTTGTCGGCGAGCGTGGTGCCGGAGAGCACCAGGGCGAGGCAGGCGAGGTAGGCGAGGCCAAGGACGAGCTGGGTGCGAAGCGCCGGCGACCTGAAGCCCTCGAAGAGCAGCGCGAGCTCGAGCCGCTGGCCGCCGCCGACTGCGCGCGCCGCCGCCATGAAGCCGACCGAGAAGGCCGGCACCAGCACCGGCGCGATGACCACGCCCACGAAGGCCAGGTGCGACACGAAGGTCATCAGCAGCCAATAGGCGAGCACCATGGCGAGCCATCCGAGCGGCGCGCTGCGAAACAGCTGCCAGCCCTCGCCGAGCCAGCGCGCGCCGCGTTGGATGCCGACGATGCGAGCTTGCATGTCAGTCGAGCCACGGCGCGCCGGCGCTGGTGCGCGACTCGAGGATGTGGCGAAAGTGCCCCGGGTCGTGGGCGTGCACCAGCATCCCCGGGCGGGGGAGGTGGAAATCGTGCAGGCGCGAAAGCCAGAAGCGCAGCGCCGCGGCGCGCAGCATCACCGGCCATGCGTCGCGCTCCAGCTCGATAAACGGACGCATCGCGTGATAGCCCGCGAGCAGAGCGCGCGTCCGCTGCGCTTCGAGCCGCGCGTCGGACGCCGCATCGACCAGGCACCAATCGTTGGCGCACACCGCGATGTCGTAGAGCAGGCAGTCCACCCCGGCGAAATAGAAATCGATGACGCCCGAAATGCGGCCCTTCTCGAACAGCGCGTTGTCGCGGAACAGGTCGGCGTGCACCGGGCCGCGCGGCAGGTCGGGAAAGCGGCGCTGAGCCTGAAAGGCGATCTCTTCCTCGAGCAGCGAGTTCTGCCGTGAATCGAGAAGCGGCTTCAACTCCCGGGCTGCAAGACGCCACCACTTCGGGCCGCGCGGATTCTCGAGGTAGGCGGCATACGAGCGCGCGGCCAGATGCATGCGTGCAAGCAGCGCGCCGAGCTCTGCGCACTCGCCGACCCCCGGCCGCTCGACCGAGCGCCCCGGCAGCCGCGTCACCAGCGCGGCCGGCTTGCCGTTGAGGCGCTGCAGGTACTGGTCAGCCAGGTCGGCAATCGGAGCCGGGCAGGGAATGCCGTGGCGCGCGAGATGCGCCATCAGGTCTAGGTAGAACGGCAGCTCCTCGGCGGGCAGCCGCTCGAACAGCGTCAGGACGTAGCGGCCCTGCGTCGTGGTGACGAAGTAATTGCTGTTCTCGATTCCCGCCTTGATCGGGTCATGGGAGAGCAGCGCACCGACCGAGTAATTGCGCAGCCACTCCGACAGCTGGGCTTCGGAGACAGGTGTGTAGACCGACAAATCAGTCGAAGGTCTGGATGGGCCACATCGGCACGCGCACGCCGTCTTCGAGCGAATCGCGGCGCAGCCAGTTGCCGCTGCCGGTGGTGTCCATGAGGTAGTAGGGCTTGCCGCCCGGCGGCGTCACCTTCAGCATCACCACGCGGCCGCCCTGGCGGATCTCCTCGACCTTGTCTGCCTCCTGCACCGGGATGCGCACGCTCGGCTCCTCGGGCCCCGGCATGGGCGGCGGCGGTGGCGGCTCGGGAAGCGGCTCGAGCCCGGGAGGCGGCTTCTGCGCCCAGACCGTAACTGCGAGGCCGGCGAGCGCGATCGCGAGTAGGCGGCGCATTAACTTCCATTCTACTAGAGGTTGCGAAGCAGCTAGAGGAACTCTGCGATAATGCCGCACAGCTTCATCGTGTCGGGAACAAATCCTGAAAGAACATTGCTGCTGGTCGACGGCTCGTCGTACCTGTACCGGGCGTTCCACGCCCTGCCCGAGCTGAAGAGCCCGCAAGGCGAGCCGACCGGCGCGATCTACGGGGTGCTCAACATGCTGCGGCGCCTCGCTGCCGACTACCAGGCGCAGGCGCGCGCCGTCGTCTTCGATGCGAAGGGCAGGACCTTCCGCGACGACCAGTATCCCGAGTACAAGGCGCACCGCGCGCCGATGCCAGACGAGCTCTCGGCGCAGGTCGAGCCGTTGTCCGAGGCGATCCGCGCGCTCGGCTGGCCGGTGCTCGTCGTCGAGGGCGTCGAAGCAGATGACGTGATCGCCACGCTCGCCGACGAGGCGACGCGGCGCGGATGGCGCTCGGTCATCTCGACGGGCGACAAGGACCTGGCGCAGCTCGTCGACAGCCGCGTGACGCTCGTCAATACCATGTCCAACGAGACGCTCGACATCGAGGGCGTAAAGCTCAAATTCGGCGTGCCTCCCGAGAAGATCGTCGATTACCTGACGCTGGTCGGCGATGCGATCGACAACATTCCCGGGGTCGACAAGGTCGGCCCGAAGACCGCGGCCAGGTGGCTCAGCCAGTACGGCTCGCTCGAGGGAGTGATCGCGCATGCGGGCGAGATCACCGGGAGTGTCGGCGAGAACCTGAGAAAGGTGCTCGACTGGCTGCCGAAGGGGCGCGGGTTGATCACGGTAAAGCGCGACGTGGCCCTTCCCGTGACGCTCGATCAGCTCGCCGATCGCCAGGGCGACCCGTCGCGCCAGCGCGCTCTCTACGAGCGCTTCGGTTTCAAGACCTGGCTTAAAGAGGTGGAAAGCGCGCCGCAGCAGCCGCAGCAGCCCTCCCCGCCATCCACCCGGCAGAAGCGCAGGTACTCGGCAATTCTGACCGAAGGCCAGTTGCGCGAGCTGGTGAAGAAGCTAGAAACCGCGCCGCTCGTCGGCTTCGACACCGAGTGCGTCGGCCTCGAGCCGATGACCGCGCGGCTGGTGGGCATGTCGTTCGCTTTCGGCAACGAGGCGGTCTACCTGCCGCTCGCGCATGAATACCCCGCGGCGCCGCAACAGCTCGATTTCGACACCGCGCTCGAATTGCTGAAACCCTGGCTGGAGGGCGCCGGCTTCCGCAAGGTCGGCCAGAACGTCAAGTTCGACTGCCATGTGCTCGCCAACCAGGGCCTCGGGCTCGCCGGCTGCGCGCACGACACGCTGCTCGAGTCGTACGTCCTCGAGGTGCACGAGCGTCATGATCTGGGCGCGCTCGCCTTGCGCCATTGCGGCTGGCAGACCCTCAGCTATGACGAAGTCACCGGCAAGGGCGCGACGCGCATCGAATTTTCCGCGGTCGAGATCGGCCGCGCCACCGAGTACGCTGCGGAAGACGCCGATTGCACGCTCGCGCTCCACGAGATCCTTCACCCCAAGATAGAACAGGATAAAAAACTCCAGTTCGTCTATGAAGAGATCGAGATGCGCGTCCTCCCGGTGCTCTTCAGGATGGAGCGCAACGGCGTGCTCCTCGACGCCGCCAAGCTCGAGGCGCAGAGCCACGAGCTCGGCAAGGAGATGCTGGCGATCGAGCAGAAGGCCTACGAGGCCGCGGGACAGCCTTTCAACCTCGGCTCGCCCAAGCAGATCCAGGAGATCCTGTTCGAGCGGCAGAAGCTGCCGGTGAGGAAGAAAACCCCATCGGGACAGCCCTCAACCGACGAAGACGTGCTCGCCGAGCTCGCGCTGGAGCACCCCCTGCCCAAGCGCATCCTGGAGTACCGCGCCCTCTCGAAGCTGAAATCGACGTACACCGACAAGCTGCCGAAGAGCGTCGACGCTCGCACGGGGCGCGTCCACACCACCTACTCGCAGACCACCGCGGTGACCGGCCGACTTGCCTCCAACGAGCCCAACCTGCAGAACATTCCCATCCGCACGCCGGCCGGGCGCCGCATCCGCGAGGCGTTCATCGCGCCGGCGCGCTCGAAGCTCGTGTCGGCCGACTATTCGCAGATCGAGCTGCGCATCATGGCGCACCTCTCCGGCGACGAGAGCCTGAAGCGCGCGTTCGCGCGCGGCGACGACGTGCACCGCGCCACGGCCGCGGAGGTATTCGGCCTGCCGCTCGAGCAGGTCACCCACGACGAGCGGCGCACCGCGAAGGTGATCAACTTCGGGCTCATCTACGGCATGTCGAGCTTCGGCCTGGCGCAGAACCTCGGCATCGAGCGCGCGACGGCGCAAGCCTACATCGAGTCGTATTTCGCCCGCTATCCTGGTGTAAAGCGCTACATGGACCAGACGCGCAGCCGCGCCCGCACGCAAGGCTACGTCGAAACGGTGTTCGGCCGGCGCCTCTGGCTGCCGGAGATGAAGAGCGGCAGCCCCATGCGCCGCCAGGCGGCCGAGCGCGCCGCGATCAACGCGCCGATGCAGGGCACTGCGGCGGATCTCATCAAACTGGCGATGATTTCCGTACAAAGGTGGTTGGATGAGAAAAATTCAAAAACAAAGCTCATCATGCAGGTCCACGACGAGCTGGTGCTGGAAGTGCCGGAGAACGAGCTGGAAGAGGTGAAAGCCAGACTGCGGGAGCTGATGCAATCCGTGGCGAAGCTCGATGTTCCGCTGCTGGTCGACGTTGGCGTCGGCGACAACTGGGATCAAGCGCACTAGAGCAGAGCGCCGAAAACCTTCTTGATGATGTCGCTGCCGGCCCGCACCGGATCCTTGCGGATTTTCTTCTCTTCCTCGGCGACCATGAAGTAAAGGCCGTCGAGCGCCTTCTGCGTCACGTACTCGTCGAGGTCGGCGTCCTGCTTCCCCACCAGGCCGAGCGCGACGCCTTTCTCGGCGTATTCGTTGTACTTGCGGGCGAGGTTTACCTTCGCCGTCGCCCGCTTCACGACCGGCAGGAAGCGGCCGTGCAGCGGGTCGCGCGTGGTGCGGCGGAAATACGCGGTTCCGGCGGTGTCGCCGCCGGCCAGGATGCCCTTGGCATCGCGAATCGTCATCTTCCTGATCGAATCGACGAGGAGCTGCCGCGCCTCGGGCACCGCCGCTTCCGCGGCGCGGTTCATGGTGAGGACCAGCTCGTCGGCGTACCTGCCCATGCCGACTCTGCGCAGCATCTTCTCGGTGCGGGTCAGAGAATCAGGCAGCGGGATCTTCACCTGCGGATTGCCGAAGAAGCCGTCGGTGCGACCGAGCTGCGCCACGGCGGCGTGGGAGCCCTTCTCGAGAGCGGTCCTGAGGCCGGAAACCGCTTCCTGTCGCGTGATCCGTTCCAGTTGGCCGAGCGCGGAGGATGTCCACAGCATGACCGCCGCGGCGAATAAAGCGAGAACGGGTAAAGCGCTCAGCGACCTGGCCTAGCCCAGCTATGTATCCATGAGAATGCCGGGCGCGGGCTGGCGCGAACGGGCGCGGCGGTTCCCTTAGACCCGGCGGCTGCCGCAGCGGCTTTTGGTCCGGCAGGTGCGGCGAGCTCGATGACCTTTGCATCGGCCCGGGGTTTTTGCTCGCCGTCGACCCACTCGACGATCGGCATGAACGCCTGGCGCTCGGCGGCGGACATCGAGGCGTCCAGCTCGAAGATCCCCACCCCTGTCTCGGCGGCTTTGACGTAGAGGTCCGAATCGCCGAGGCGCGTGAGGAACGCGAGGCTGAGCGAGCTGAGAAACCGCTCGAGCGGCTGATACACCGGCATCGAGCTGCGGACCCGGTTGGCGACCACTGCCAGCCGGGCATTGCGCGCCCGGATCTTGCCCGCGAGGAGCAGGTCGCGGATGAAGTTCGCCGTGGCGTGGATGTCGATCACCGATGGCGCCACAGGAATGAGGATGCAATGCGCCCTGGCCAGCATCTCCTGCAACAGCAGCCCCGACGCGCCGGCCGGCGCGTCGATGATCAACTGCCGGGTCTCCGCGGGGACATGCATTTCCACGCTGCGTAACCGTCCGCCCCTCTGGTGCGCGGCATTGGCGCCGTGAATCCGCGTTGCGTGCGCCGGGCGCAGCCGCAGCCAGTTCAGGCAGGACCCCTGCGGGTCGTAGTCCATGATGGTGGTCGGGATGTTCCTTGCGGCAAAGTAACTGGCAAGGTTGGTCGTGAGGGTGGTTTTTCCCGACCCGCCCTTCGAGTTGATCACCAGCGTGGTGTTTATCCTCATGTCCGACCCCCTGCCCGGCTAACGACCCGGACGCAGACATTGAGAGGGTAATCAGAAAATCCCGGGTTCGCGTGTTAACTACTTCTCCGGCCCGCGAATAACCCGCCTAGTACCGGGTCCGTCAGGCGATCCCGGCTCCGCGGGCCTGCTGGTCCGCGTGGTACGACGAGCGCACCAGGGGGCCGATCGCAGCGTGTTGGAAACCCAACAGGTCTGCCTGTCTTCGGTATTCCTCGAACGCCGCAGGGTCAACGTAGCGCTCCACCGGCAGATGATGCGGCGAGGGCCGCAGGTACTGTCCGATCGTCAGCATGTCGACGCCGTGCGCACGCAGATCGCGCATCACCGCGAGGATCTCGTCGTCGGTCTCGCCCAAGCCGACCATCAGGCCGGATTTCGTCGGTAGCGCGGGATGCAGTCTTTTGAACTGCCTCAGCAAATCCAGCGAATGCGCATAGTCACCGCCCGGACGCGCCTGGCGGTACAGCCGCGGCACCGTTTCGAGGTTGTGATTCATGACGTCCGGCGGCGCCTTGGCGAGGATTTCCAAGGCGAGCTGCGCGCGCCCCCTGAAATCGGGGACGAGAATTTCCAGCAGGGTATTAGGAGAAACCTTGCGAATGGCACGGATGCAGTCCACAAAATGCTGCGCGCCGCCGTCGCGCAGATCATCGCGATCCACGCTCGTGATCACGACATAGGACAAATTCAGCCTTGAAATCGTTTCCGCGAGGTGCCGCGGCTCTTCCGCATCGGGCGCAAGCGGCCGCCCGTGCGCGACGTCGCAGAACGGGCAGCGCCGCGTGCAAATGTCGCCTAGGATCATGAAGGTCGCGGTGCCCTTGCCGAAGCACTCAGCGATGTTCGGGCAGGAGGCTTCCTCGCACACCGTGTGCAGGTTCTGCTCGCGCAGGATGTGCTTGATCGCGTGAAAGCGCGAATTCGGCGCCGGGGCGCGCACGCGGATCCAGGCTGGCTTGGCGAGCGGCTCGCGCGGCACGATCTTGATCGGGATGCGCTCGGTCTTGGCGCGGCCTTTCTCCTTGATCCCGGCCTCACGCATGCTCGAGCTTCCCTGTCAGGCTCGCCGCGAGCTCGGCGCCGATCTCATCGGTCGATTTCTCGATTCCAAGGTCGCGCGTCTGCGTCACCGCCAGCCCGGGACAGCCGCAGGGGTCGATCGCTCGAAACGGCGCGAGGTCCATGTCGACGTTCAGCGCGAGACCGTGATAAGTCCTGCCGCGGGACACGCGGATGCCGAGCGCGGCGATCTTGGCGCCGCCAACGTAGACACCCGGCGCTCCGGGCTTGCGTTCGCCGCGGCCGGCGAGAAGCTCGATCACCGAGCTTTCGAGCATCGCGACAAATTGCTTCACCTTGATGCCGCGCCGCGCCAGGTCCACCAGCGCGTAGAGGACCACCTGGCCCGGCCCATGGTAGGTGATCTCGCCGCCGCGATCGGCCTGGACGAGCGGAATGCCGTTATCGACGCTCGGCCTTTCGGCGCCCTGTCCCAGGGTGTAGACCGGCGGATGTTCGAGCAGCCAGATCTCGTCCGCTGTGGCCTCGCTTCTGCGCGCGGTGAAGACGCGCATCGCCTCGAGCGTCGACAGATACTCGACCCGCCCCAGCTGCTTCACCAGGATTTCCTCGACCAGCGTCACAGCACCATCACTACCGAGGGGTGATCGCATAACTCCCGGTACAGGGCGTCGAGCTGGTCGCGCGAGGTTGCGCGCACTATGCAGGTGAGGCTCAGGTAGCGTCCCTGCCGGCTCGGACGCATCTCCATCGTCGCCGCGTCGAAATCCGGTGCGTGCTTGAGAACGATCTCCATCACGGTCTGCGCGAAGCGCGGCTCCTTGCGTCCCACCACCTTGATCGGGAAGTCGCAAGGAAAAGCGAGCGCTGAGCCATCCGCTACCACCGGCATGAGTCGCCGCCCTTCAGACCGACGCTGCCTCGCGTTTGCCCGCGCGCATCACCTTCAGCTTGAACTCCTGGTAGAGCTGGTACATCCGCCGGAAAACGGGGCCGGGCTGGCCGTCGCCGATCCTCTTGCCGTCCAGCATGACGATCGCCAGTACTTCCTTCGACGAGGACGTGACCCACAGCTCATCGGCGCCGCGCACCTCCGCCTCACGGACCTCCCTGAATTCGAGCGGCATGCCGTTCGCGCGTGCCAGTTCGACGATCACGTCGTAGGTGATTCCCGGCAGGATCAGGTTTCCCTTCGGCGGCGACTCGATGACGCCTCGCCGGACGATGAAGACGTTCGAAGCCGAGGCCTCGGTCAGCTTGCCGTCGCGAAACAGGATCGTCTCGGCGCCGTCCGCCTCGGCGGAAAGCTGGCGCAGCAGCACGTTGCCAACGAGCGAAATCGACTTGATGTCGCAGCGCAGCCAACGATAGTCCGGGGCGCTCACCGCGGAGGCCCCCTTCTCCACCTGCTCCATAGATGGGTTGACGAGCGGATTGGACATCATGAACACCGTCGGCTCCGCGTTTTTCGGAAAGGCGTGATCGCGCTTGGCCACGCCGCGCGTCACCTGGAAGTACACGCCCTGGTCGTCGAACGGCTGCGCATCGATCAGGCGGTAGATGAACTCGCGCCATTGCGCCGGCGAGTACGGGTTGCGGATGCGCACTGCCGCAAGGCTGCGCTCGAGGCGGAGCAGATGCTCCTCGAGCCGGAACGGCACCCGCGAGTACACCGGCACCAGTTCGTAGACCCCGTCGCCGAAGATGAACCCCCGGTCGAGCACCGAAACCTTCGCGTCCTCGATCGGGAGAATCCTGCCGTTCAGAAAAACCATGTGCGCCTCGCTACTTGAACCACAGCCTGAGTGTATCCCAGGCCCGCCCGAAAATCCCGGCGACAGCCACCGGCTCGAGAGCGACGACGGGGTATTCGCCGACCGGCCTGCCATCGTGCGTGACGCGCAGCGTGCCGACGCGCTGGCCCTGTGCCACCGGCGCGACGAGCGGCTGCTGCGACAGCAGCTCGGCCTTCAGCTTGCCCGCCTCGCCTTTCGGCACGGTGATCATCAGGTCGCCCATGAAGCCTGCCTTGACCGCGTTTTCCGCCCCCTTCCAGACCTGGAGCGATTTCACGGCGTCACCGCCGGCGTAGAGCTTCACGCTGTCGAAGAACTGGAAGCCCCAATTGAGCAGCTTCTGCGACTCCTGCGCGCGCGTTGTTTCCGACGTCGAGCCGAGCAGGACCGAGAGCAGGCGCCTGCCGCCGCGTCGCGACGACGCGATCAGGCAGAAGCCCGCCGCCTCGGTATGGCCGGTCTTGACACCGTCCACCGTCGGATCAAGCCACAGCAGCCGGTTGCGGTTCGGCTGGGTGATGCTGTTGTAGCGGAATTCCTTCTGCGAATAGTACTGGCCGTACTCGGCCGGGAAGTCGCGGATCAGCGCCGCGGCGAGCAGGTACAGGTCCCGCGCGGTGCTGTAATGCTGCGCGTCGGGCAAGCCGGTGGAATTCATGAAGTGGGTATTCTTCATGCCGAGACGCGCCGCCTCGCGGTTCATCATCTGCGCAAAAACCTCTTCCGAGCCCGCAGTCGCCTCGGCGAGCGCGATGCAGGCGTCGTTGCCCGACTGCACGACCATGCCCCGGATCAGCTCATCGACTACGACCGGCCGCCTTGGCTCGACGAACATGCGCGAGCCCGGCGCGCGCCAGGCGCGCGCCGAGACCGTCACCTGCTGCTCGGGTGAAATTCTCTTCTCGCGCAGCGCCGCGAACACGAGATAAGCGGTCATCAGCTTGGTGAGGGAGGCGGGCTCGATGCGCTCGTCGGGCTTTTGCGAAGCGAGGATCTGGTCGCTCGAGAGGTCGCCGATGACCCATGACCGGCCGATGACGGGAGGCGGCTGCAGCGCGGCGGCCTGCGCAAGGGAGCCTACAAAAAACAGGACAAGGAGGACGCTTCGCATGAGTGACCATGAAAAAAGGGCGAATTATAAGACCGGGCTAGCGCACGACGAGAAGCGGCTTTATGCTCAGCTGGCTCTCGATGCGCTCCGCCACCGAGCGCGCGTCGTCCTGCGTGCGGTATGGCCCAAGGTGCAGCCGCCACAGGTTGCCGATGGCGAGCACTTGGACTGTATCCTTGAGCCAGCCAAATTCGTCTTCCAACCTCGAGCGAAGGTTTTCTGCGTTGGCGCGCGACGAAAACGCCCCCACCTGCACGTAAACGGCCACGGCCTGCTCTGGCGCTGGTAAAGCCTGCTCAGTCGTCGCTGCAGCCGGCAGGGTTGTCGTTGCGCCCGGCGGAGTCGCCGCTGCAGCCGGCGGGGTCGTCGTTGCAGCCTGCTGGGTCGGCGTTACAGCCTGTCCCGGTTCAATGCTTTCCAGCTCCACCTCCGCGCTGCCGAGGTGAGCAAAACCCAGCTTCAGCGCGGCGGCATACGAAAGATCGATCATCCGCCCCTGGTGAAACGGCCCGCGATCGTTGATGCGCACGATGACGCTGCGCCCGGTTGCGACGCGGGTGACGCGTGCATAGCTCGGGATCGGCAGCGTCGGATGCGCCGCGGTCATCGCATACATGTCGTAAGGCTCCCCGCTCGCCGTTCTCTGCCCGTGAAACTTCTTGCCGTACCAGCTCGCCGTGCCGCGCTGGCGGTACGGCTGCACGAAGGCGAGCGGGACGTACTCCCTGCCGAACACCTGATACGGCCGATTGGCGTAGCGGTGCAGCGGCTCGGCCTTCGGCTGGGCGTCGGCAACCTGGTCGAGGTTCGCCGGCGGCCCCTCGCCGGGGCCGTCATCCTTGTAATAGCCCCCGGACCGGGATGGCTGAACCTCCGGCTGGCGTTGTTCCCCTGGAATTGGCGCGGCGGCGCATGCGCTCAAAGCGAGAACGACAAAGGCGAGAAGCGGCTTCATCCTTCGTACACCACGTTGCCGGCCACCACTGTGTAACGCACCCGGCCCGCAAACTCGTAGCCGAGGAACGGCGTGTTCTTGCCCTGGCTCTTCAGCGACTCGGCCGTCACGCGCACTGCTGCGCCCGGATCGAAGATTGCAAGATCCGCCGGCGCGCCGGTGACAATGCGTCCCGTCGCGACCCCGAGGATCCGCGCCGGGTCCGACGTCATGCGCGCCAGCGTAACGGCGAGCGGCAGCTTGTGTGCTGCGCCCCACTTCAGCGCAAGCGGCAGCAGCAGCTCCAGGCCGGTCGCGCCGGGCTCGGCTTCGGCGAACGGCAGGTGCTTGCCGTCCTCATCCACCGGCGTATGGTCCGAGCACAGGCAGTCGACAGCGCCCTCGGCCAGACCGCGCGCGAGCGCGTCGCGATCGCGCTGGCTTCTGAGGGGCGGCTCGAGCCGGCAATGCGAATCGAAGTAGCCGAGATCCATGTCGCACAGATGCAGGTGGTGGATCGCGACGTCGCAGCTCACCGGCAGGCCTTCCTGCTTGGCATGCCGCATCATCTCCACCGCGCCGGCCGTCGACAGCCGGCATACATGGACCCGTGCCCGCGTGGCGCGGACCAGCTCCAGAATAGTACCGAGGGCGATGGTTTCCGCGAACGAGGGGATGCCGGCCAGCCCGAGTCGCGTCGCAACCTCGCCGTCGTGCGACACGCCGTCCTTCGCAAGCCAGGCATCTTCCGCGCGCAGCCATACCGGGTATCCAAACGTGGCCGCATACTGCAGCGCGCGCCACAGCAGCTGCGTGTCGCGCAGCGGCACGTTGCCTTGCGAAAACGCGACACAACCGGCCTCGCCGAGCTCGGCCATCTCGGTGAGCGCCTCGCCCCGCAGCTTTACCGTCAGCGCTCCCAGCGGATAGACGCGCGCGCGGGAAAGCGCCTTGGCGCGCCGACGCAGCATGTCGACGAGTCCAGGCTCGTCGAGCGGCGGATCGGTGTCCGGCGGGCAGGCAAGAGAGGTAACGCCGCCCGCCACCGCTGCATCCATCTCGGACTCCAGCGTGGCTTTGTACTCGTAGCCCGGCTCCCGCAGCCGCGCCGAAAGATCGATGAAGCCGGGCGCAACGACCAGTCCCTTCGCGTCGATCACGCGGTCGGCTCTTGAAAACTCCTCCGCGATTTTTCCGTCGGCCGCGTAGACGTCGCCGACCGCGTCGCGTGCGCTCGCCGGATCGACCACGCGTCCACCCTTGATATGCAGGCGCATCAATTGCCCGCGACGATGCTCATCACCGCCATCCGGACTGCGATGCCGAAAGTCACCTGCGGCAGGATCACCGCGTGCGGGCCGTCGGCGACCGTCGAGTCGATCTCGACGCCGCGGTTCATGGGGCCCGGGTGCATGACGATGGCGTCGGGCTTCGCCAGCGAGAGCTTCGCACCGGTGAGGCCGTAGTGCTTGAAGAATTCCTGCGCCGAGGGCAGCAGCGTGCCGTCCATGCGTTCGTTCTGCAGCCGCAGCATGACGATCACGTCGCAGTCCTTCAGCCCGGCGCGCATGTCGTGGAACACGCGCACTCCCAGCGCCTCGACGCCGCTCGGCAGGAGCGTCTGCGGGCCGATGACCCTCACTTCCGGCGCGCCGAGCGTCGTCAGGCCGTGGATCAGCGAGCGCGCCACGCGCGAATGCAGGATGTCGCCGACGATCGCCACGGTGAGCCGCGTGAACTCCTTCTTGTAGTGCCGGATCGTGTAGAGATCGAGCAGGCCCTGCGTGGGGTGGGCATGGCGACCGTCGCCGGCGTTCACAACATGCTCGTGCGGCTTGACGTTGCGCGCGATCAGGTAGGGGGCGCCAGAGGAGTTGTGGCGCACCACGAAGATGTCGGCCTGCATCGCGGAGAGGTTGGCCACCGTGTCGAGCAGCGATTCGCCCTTGGTCTGCGAAGAAAGCGCGATGTTGAGGTTGATCACGTCGGCCGAGAGGCGCTTGGCCGCGATCTCGAAGGTGGTGCGGGTGCGCGTCGAGGGCTCGAAGAACAGATTGAACACGCTCTTGCCGCGCAGCAACGGTACTTTCTTCACCTCGCGCTCGGTGACACCGACGAAGGATTCCGCCGTGTCGAGGATCTGCACCAGCACCTCGCGCGGCAGGCCTTCGATGGACAGCAGGTGCTGCAGCTCGCCGTGGGCGTTGAGTTGCGGGTTACGCTGCACGCTCGGGCTCGAGGGCGAGGGTCAGCCTGTCGCCGGCGTCGCGCTTCAGACGCAGGCGCATGCCGGAAGGCACCTCGACGCGCGCGCCGCAGTGCTGGGCGCAGATCGGCAGCTGCCTGCCGCCGCGGTCGGCGAGGACCACCAGCGAAATGCTCGCCGGGCGGCCGTAGTCGAACAGCTCGTTCATCGCAGCGCGCACCGTGCGGCCGGTGTAAAGCACGTCATCGACCAGCAGCAGATCCCGGCCGTTGATGTCGAACGGAATCTTGGTGCGCTTCGGGTCGTGATGCAGCCCGCGGGCGTGATAGTCGTCGCGGTAGAACGCGATGTCCATCAGGCCGAGCGGCTCGGGCAGCCGCAGCATCGCGTGCAGTCGCTCCGCGAGCCAGGCGCCGCCCGTATAGAGGCCGATCATGGCGGTCTGCGGGCCGATCCGCGCCTTGAGCTCGCCGACCAGTTGCGCGCACAGCTGTTCGGCTTCAGGCAGCTTCATGAAAGTATTGCTCGAGGATGAGCTGCGCGGCCACTGAATCGATCGACTTGTGCTTGATGCCGCGAAGACGACTTTCCGCCTCCACCGAGGTGAACCGCTCGTCGACTCGCGCCACGGGCAGCTTGAACCTCCCCTCCAGCCGCCGCGCGAATCTTTCAACGCGCCGGGCAAGCGGATGCACGCCGTGCTCGCGCACCGGAAGGCCGACGACCAGCCGCGCCGGGCGCCATTCGGCAACGAGCTTTTCTATCTCGGCAAAACCTGCGATGACCGGCAGCGGATGCGCGGTGGCGAGCTCGGGCTCGCCGACTGCGACGCCAATGCGCTTTAGACCGAAATCGAAGGCAAGGACGGTGCGGGCGGCCCGCTCAGGCATGTCCCGCTTCGTCCTGCAGCCTCGCGTAGTCGAGGCCGAGGAGCTCCATCGCCGCCGGCAGGCGTTCTTCGGCCGGCGTGTCGAAGATGATGGCGTCGCGTGCTTCCACGGTGAGCCACGCGTTCTGCGACAGCTCGTGCTCGAGCTGGCCGGGCGACCAGCCGGCGTAGCCGAGGGTGACCAGCATGCGCTTGGGACCTTCGCCGCGGCCTACTGCCTCGAGGATGTCCTTGGACGTGGTGAGGCCGATCACGTCGCGCACGCGCAATGTCGACTGCCAGTTGCCCGCCGGCTCGTGCAGCACGAAGCCGCGATCGGTCTGCACGGGGCCGCCGAAATAGATCGGCGCTGCGGCAAGATAACCGTCGCGCAAAGTGAGCGAAAGGCGCTCGAACAGCGCCTGCAGCGTCATATCGATCGGGCGGTTGACGACCAGGCCGAGCGCGCCCTGGTCGTTGTGCTCGCAGATGTAAGTCAGGGTCCTCGAGAAGTACGGGTCCGCCATGTTCGGCATGGCGATCAGGAAGTGATGCGTCAGATTGATCGAGGACATGCTCGCCGCCCTATTTTACCGCATCGGGGTTAGAGCCCCCTCTCGACGGAAAGTTTTTCAGATCTCGACCATCTCGAAGTCGTCCTTCCTAGCGCCGCACTCCGGGCAGGTCCAGTTCATCGGCAAGTCCTCCCAACGCGTGCCCGGTGCGATGCCCTCCTCGGGCAGCCCCGCCGCCTCGTCATAGACGAAGCCGCAGATGAGGCACATCCAGGTCTTGAATTGGACTTGGTTCTCGGTCATTGAAAGCGAGGCAGTAAAATGGGTCGGATATTAAATCATGTCCCATTCGCCTCCGATCGTGCTTACTTTCGCGGCGTCCGATCCTACCGGGGGCGCGGGGCTGCAGGCGGATCTGCTGACGCTTGCGAGCATGGGATGCCATCCGCTTTCGGTCGTGACCGCACTCACCATGCAGGACACGCGCGGCGTGGAAGGCATCCTCGCCGTGGAAGCCGACTGGGTCGCAGGCCAGGCGAAGCACCTGCTCGAGGACATGCGCGTCGCCGCCTTCAAGCTCGGCGTGCTCGGGTCGCTGGAAAACATCCACAGCATCGCCGACGTGATCTCCGATTATCCCGAGGTGCCGGTGATTCTGGATCCGGTGCTCGCCTCGGGGCGCGGCGACGCGCTCGCCAGCGACGAGATGATCGGGGCCCTGCGCGAGCTCATCGTGCCGCAGTGCACGGTGGTGACGCCGAACAGTCTCGAGGCGCGCCAGCTCGCCGCGAGCGGCGACGACGAAGACGAGATCGAGCTCGCCGAATGCGCGCGGCGGCTGCTCCAGCTTGGTTGCGAGTACGTCCTGGTGACCGGTACCCATGAAGCGGGAGTGGAAGTCGTCAATACTCTGTATGCCGGCGGTGCCGTGGTACGCGAAGATCGCTGGCAGCGTCTTCCGGGCAGCTATCACGGCTCGGGCTGCACGCTGGCTTCGGCGATCGCCGCGGCGCTCGCCAACGGGCTCGAAGTCGCGGAAGCGGTGCGCGACGCTCAGGAATACACCTGGCAAGCGCTCGCCGGGGGCTTCCGTCCCGGCATGGGCCAGCTCCTTCCCGACCGCTTTTTCTGGGCGCGCGAGGGCGAAGGCAGGAAGTGAAGCTGCGAGGCCTGTACGCCATCACCCCCGAAGCGGCGGAGAGCGTCGCGCTGCTCGCGATGCTGCAAGACGCGCTCGAGGGCGGCGCCGCGCTTGTGCAATACCGCAGGAAGAAGCGCGACGTTTTGGAGGCAAAGGAAGTCGTGCGCCTTGCCAGACGCCACGGCGTGCCGGTCATCGTGAACGACGATATCGAGCTCGCGCTGGAGGTGAGTGCCGACGGGGCCCACCTCGGGCGCGAAGACGGCGATTTGCGCGCCGCGCGCGCCAGGCTGGCGGGCAGGATTCTCGGGGCGTCGTGCTACGACCGCCTGGAGCTTGCCCAAGCCGCCGTCGCGGCGGGCGTAGATTACGTGGCCTTTGGCAGCGTGTTCGCGTCGCCCACCAAGCCTGGAGCAGTGCAGGCAGCGCATTCCCTGTTTACCAGAGCGAGGCATCTCGGCGTGCCGCTGGCTGCGATCGGCGGAATCACGCTCGAGAACGCGCCGCGGCTCATCAGCGCCGGCGCTGACCTGCTTGCGGTGATTTCCGATCTTTTCGAGGCGCCCGATATCAGTCTGCGCGCCCGCCAATACGGGAAGCTGTTCACATGAAAAGCGAATCGCTGTTCGAGCGTGCGCAGCGCGTCATCCCGGCCGGCGTCAACTCTCCGGTGCGCGCCTTTCGTGCCGTCGGCGGCGTGCCGCTGTTCTTCGAGCGCGCCTCGGGCGCCTACCTGTGGGACGCGGATCGCCGCCGCTACATCGACTATGTCGGATCCTGGGGTCCGATGGTGGCCGGCCACTCGCACCCCGCCGTGGTCGAAGCAGTCCAGGAAGCTGCTTCGCGCGCGCTTTCCTTCGGCGCGCCGACTGAAGCCGAAGTCGAGCTCGCCGAGATGCTGTGCCGGCTCGTGCCCTCGCTGGATCAGGTGCGTCTCGTTTCTTCGGGCACCGAGGCAACGATGACTGCGATTCGCCTTGCGCGCGGCTTCACCGGGCGCAGCGTGATCGTCAAGTTCGAAGGCTGCTATCACGGCCACGCAGATGCGCTGCTGGTCAAGGCCGGGTCCGGCGCCCTCACCTACGGCCATCCGAGCTCGGCCGGCGTGCCGGCCGAGACGGCCGCCCATACGATGGTGATGGACTACAACGATAGCTCCGGCCTGAAAGCCCTGTTTCAAGAGAAAGCTGGCCAGATCGCGGCGGTGATCGTCGAACCCGTGGCCGGCAATATGAACCTCGTTCTGCCAGCGCCGGGATTTCTCGAGGGACTGCGCGAGCAATGCACGCGCAGCGGCGCAGTGCTGATCTTCGACGAGGTGATGACCGGTTTTCGCGTCGCGCTCGGCGGGGCCCAGGCTCGCTACGGCATCCGGCCCGACCTCACCACGCTCGGCAAGGTAATCGGCGGCGGCTTGCCGGTGGGCGCCGTCGGCGGACGGCGCGACATCATGCAGAAGATCGCGCCGCTCGGGCCGGTGTACCAGGCCGGGACGCTGTCGGGAAATCCGGTGGCGGTCGCAGCCGGCCTCGCCACGCTGAAGCTCGTGAGCCAGCCTGGTTTTCAACACAGGATCGAATCGATCACTCAGCAGCTCGTCACGGGTCTTGCCGCCGAAGCGCGTAAGGCAGGCGTCATCTTTTCGGCGCAATCCATCGGCAGCATGTTCGGCATCTATTTCCGCGATGCGCCGCCGCGCAGCTTCGCCGAGGTGATGCAGTGCGACCGCGAGCGTTTCAATCGTTTCTTCCACGCCATGCTCGACCACGGCGTCTACTTCGCGCCTTCTGCTTACGAAACGGGCTTCGTGTCGGCCGCGCACGACAGGCCGGAGATCGAGACGACGCTGGTCGCGGCGCGCGACTGTTTCGAGCGCCTGTCATAAAAACCGGCGCAAACTTCGCGTAGCCTGCCGTGTCGAACAAGGCAGCGCGCGCCCTCAAACCAGGAACAGCGTCGCGAGCCCTAGAAAAATAAAAAACCCGCCGGAGTCGGTGCAGGCGGTAATCAGCACCGACGAGCCGACGGCGGGATCCTTGCCGAAGCGCGCGCGCACCCAGGGGATCGCCACTCCCATCGTCGCGGCGAGCACCAGGTTGAGAAGCATGGCGAGCGCCATCACGCCGGCGAGCGCCACATTGCCGTAGAACGCGTAGGCGATCGCGCCGAGCAGTGTTCCCCATACCACGCCATTCAGCAGCGCGACGCCCATCTCCTTGGCGAGCAGCTTCGCCCAGTAGGTGCCCTGGATCTGGCCCAGCGCCAGCGCGCGCACGATCATGGTGATCGTCTGGTTGCCGGAATTGCCGCCGATGCCGGCGACGATCGGCATCAGCGCCGCGAGAGCCACCAGCCGCGCGATCGACTCCTCGAATGCGCCGATCACACGCGAGGCGATGAATGCGGTGACCAGGTTGATGGCAAGCCAGGCCCAGCGGTTCTTGAAGCTGTCGAGCACCGGCGCGAAGACGTCCTCCTCGTGACGCAGGCCGGCCTCGGCCAACTGCGACTCCGCGCTCTTCTGGCGAATGTAGTCCACCACAGCATCAACCGTGAGACGCCCGATCAGGCGGCCGCTGGCATCGACCACCGGCGCGGACACCAGGTCGTAGCGCTCGAAGGCATTGGCCGCGTCTTCGGCGCGGTCCTCGGGATAGAGCTTGACGCTCTCGTGCACCATGATGCCGGCGACGCCGAGCTCCAGGTCGGATACGATCAGGCGCGCGAGCGGCAGCGTGCCCTTGAGCGCCTGCTCGCGATCGACGACGAACAGCTGGTCCGTATGGTCCGGAAGCACGTCCATGCGGCGCAGGTAGCGGGTTACCGCTTCCAGGGTGACGTCGTCGCGCACCGCCACGTGGTCGAAATCCATCAGCGCGCCGACCGAGCCCTCCGGATAAGACAGCGCCGCACGCAGCCGCTCGCGCTCCTCTGCAGGGAGCGACTGCACCACCTCCTCGATGACGCTCGCGGGGAGATCCGCGGCGATGTCGGCAAGCTCATCGGCCTCGAGAGTCTCGGCGGCCGCGACCAGCTCTTCCGAGTCCATGCTCGCGATGAGCGTCTCGCGCACCGCATCGGATACTTCGAGCAGGATCTCGCCGTCGCGGTCGGCCTTGACCAGGTCCCACACGACGAGCCGCTCCTCGAGCGGCAGGGCTTCGAGAACGTAGGCGATGTCCGCCGCGTGCAGAGCGTCGAGCCTGCCGCGCAGCTCCACCAGGTACTGCCGCGCAAGCGGCTTCTCGTGGCCCAGGAGCTCCTGCACTACGCGCAGGTTCTCCTGCAGCTCCTCGACTTCCAGGCGCGTTGGCGCTTCCTGCATGCCCGAAGCGTATCAGGGGATCTGCGCGTCTCCCATCCGCGCATAGATCGTGACGATTCGTTCGGCGAGGTAAGGCGTGGTGCGGCCGCGCTGGTAGCGCCGCGGGCTGGGCAGAATCGCTGCGAGCCACGCCGCCTGGTCCTGGGAGAGCGCCGACGCCGGAACGCCGAAGTGGTAGCGGGCCGCCGCCTCGACGCCGAACACGCCGCCATCGCCCCATTCCGCGACATTCAGATACAGCTCGAGGATCCGGCGCTTGGACAGCGTATGCTCCAGCATCCACGTGATGGCCGCCTCCTCGGCCTTGCGGATCCAGGAACGTTCTCCCGACAGGAACAGGTTCTTTGCCAGCTGCTGGCTGATGGTCGAAGCTCCCGCGACCAGCTTCCCGCGCTCCTCGTTCTTCGCCATCGCGAGCTGGATCGCCTGCCAGTCGAAACCGTCATGGTCCAGAAAGCGCGCGTCCTCGGCGGCCACCACTGCGCGCTTGAGGTGCACCGAAATGCGCCCGTAGGGGACCCATTGCTGCTGCACCTGCACGGCTTGGCGTTCCATGAAGGCCGTGGAGGCCGGGTCGTACCAGCTCCAATACACGACGTGGCCGAAGAACCACAATTGGACCAGCAGGACGCCGGCCACGAGCGTCCCCAGGCTGTAACAGAAGATCTTCCACGCCGTCACGAGGCCGCGCAGCAAGCCCGAGTGCCTCCTAGATGACAGCGTGACGCCCGGTCATTCGGTCCAGATCTTGTCGCCTCGGCCGAAGAACCAGGTCCGCGTGATGACGAGAAGATCGGTGTCGCGCCGGATGTCGGGCGGGAAGGCCGCGAAAGGCGTCGCCATGCGCACGATCTTGAACGCAGCGGCGTCGAGCACTTTCAGGCCCGAGGAGCGGTCGAGTTCGATCGACTCGACGTTGCCGTCCGGCCGGATGGTGACGGTAAGGCGCAGGTTGCCGTACATCCTGCCACGCGCCTCGGCAGGGTAGTTCAGCGTGCCGACGCGCTCGACCTTCACGCGCCAGTCCTCCTCGTACTGCGCGAACCGGTATTCGGTGGCGCGCGCGCCGATGAATTTCTTGCGAGGGCGCTTCTGGTATTCCTCGATCTGCTTGTCGATCTGCGCCTGGAGCCGCATCGCGGCCAGCGACAAGTCGGCAAGGTCGCGCCCCGCCGGGTGCGGGCTCGGCTGGTCGGCGCGCTCGGCACGGGGGTTTTCGACGGGCACGCGGCTGGGAGCCTCCTGCGCCTGTGCAAGCAGCCTTTGCTGCCGCACCTCCAGCTGCTGCACCCGCCGCTGCGCATCGGCAAGGTCCTTGCCAGGGCGCTGCGGCTCAATCACCGGCAGCGGGGTCTTTGCGTGGCGCCGCTCATCGACATTGCCGCCGCGGTCGAGGTTCGCCTGAGCGAGCATATCGGCCTTGGCGGGTTTTTCCCGCGTCGTCGCATTCACCAGGACCACTTCGAGCGGCTGGTTAGCGGCTTTCCATTGCAGGGGGTCGGAGAACTTGAAATGCACCGAAAGCATCGCCGCATGAAGCAGGATCGAGAGTCCCAGCGCTGCGCCGAGCACCCGGTCATCGCTGCTGATGGTCAAGTGCGATCTCACCTCGGTTCGACAAGCCTTTCATATTCTAGGCTTTTTAGCCTGGATCTGCCGTGTCGTCCTCGACCACCGCCGCGCTTCCATGGAGCGTTTCACGGTAGACCGCTGACACCGAGCGTTCGAGTAGATCGACCGCTTTCAGTTCCAGCCGAACGCGGGCTCCAGGAGCGGCCTCGGGGAGCGAAGGCACGCGCGTAACGAGCGGCACACCCAGGAAGCGCACCAGGTTTTCGCGCAATACCACCGCTTCGATTGACTCGATCCCCTCCTGCAGCAGCCAGCGCAGGCTCCAGAACGTTTCCATTGCGCGTTGGTGTTCGTCATAGCGCGCCGCCGTGACCTCGAAGGCGCGCAACGCAGCAAGCAGCGCGTCGGAGTTGCGCGCAAACGGGGGCCGGCGGCCCTCCAAAGCAGCGACGAGCTGCCACTGATTCAAGAGATCGACGTAGCGCCGCAGCGGCGACGTCATCCAGGCGTAACACGCCACGCCGAGACCCTCGTGCGTCTCCGGATGGACGCTGAGGCGAACCTTGCCGGTCGATTGCACGCGGTAGATCGCCGCAACGTCCCGCTCCGCAAGCAGTTCGCCCCAGCTGCTGTTGGCGAGGATCATCATTTCCGAGACCAGCTTGTCGAGCGGCGCACCGCGCTTGCGCGGCGCTATGCGCACCCGGTCGTCCTCGACATGAAACGTGTATTCCAGTATCGCGCTTCCCACGCTGGGTCGACCGCGACGCGCTTCCAGCGCCCCGGCCAAGCGCCACAGGGCGCGCAGCTCGTCCTCGAAGGCGAGGCCGGCGCTCGCGCCCGAGGCGAAGGCGTCGTTCAGCACGTCGTACCGGGCGTGCCGCAGATTGGCGGCGACCGGAACACGCTCCAGGCGGGTGTGCCGTCCCTTCACCGTCCAGTCGCTTTCGGACACATCGAAGTACAGCGAGACCGCCGGCCGCTCCCCGCTGTGGTCGAGCGAAAAGCGCTCGATGACGTCCTCGGGGAGCATGGTGTACTTGCTGCCCGGCATGTAGGCCGTCGAAAGCCGCTCGCGGGCTATGCTGTCGAGCGACGAGCCGGGCGCGAAGCCAAGCGCCGGCGCCGCGATATGAACGCCTATGCGCAGCACGCCCGGGGCGTTGCGCTGGACTGAAAATGCATCGTCGATCTCCGTGGTGCCGATGTCGTCCAGGCTGAACGCCGCGGCCGGACCCAGGGGCAGGCTGTCCGGTACCAGAGGAACCTCGTGCGCGGGGAATCCTGTGCCTTGCGGAAAGAATTCATGCAGGAAGCGCTGCAGGTGGTATTCGTGCGGGTCGCGTAGCAGGCCGCAGCGCTCGAGCAGCCGGGCTGCTGTCAGGCCGGTGTCCTTGCATGCCTGCTCGACGGCCTTGGTTTCCGCCTTCGTACGGTCGGGCGCATACAGCAATTCCTCCCGCAGCGCAGCGATCTCGGGCGGGCACGAGTAGCGCGCGAGCGACTGCGTCCACGCAGCAATCGTTTCCTGCACCCGCTTTTTCTTCTCGAGGCCGGCGAGCGCCAGCTTGAGGGTCTCTTCGGGCGCCGCCTGGAAACGGCCTTTGCCGCGCCGGTAGAAGTACATGGGCGCCGACTGGAGCTTCATAAGCACGCCTGCAGCCTGCACCGGTGTCGGGTCGCGTCCAACATATTCGCGCGCCAGCTCCTGGAAGCCGAACTCCCGGCTGCCGCTGCACTGCCACAGAAACTCGACGTCCAGGTCGGCGGAGAATTTTTTCGCCTCCATCAGCAGCTCGGCGGCAGGCGGCCGCTCGAAGGCGAGAAGGACGTTGGCTGCCTTGACCTTGGAGCGCCGACCATGCGGACTTTCCACCTGCAACGACGCCGGCGCCCGGGCTAGAACCGCGCCGACTTTCAGATCGCCCTCCTCCTCGTAAAGGATTTGCATGGTCACCGCAGCAGCCCCGCAAAGCGCACGATGCGTGGCAAATACTCCGCAAAGCTCTGCAGGCTGTGATCGCCTCCCTGCGTCACGACCTGTTCCGCGCCCGCATACCGGGCGACGGCGTTGCGGTAGTCGAGCACCTCATCGCCGGTCTCGACCAGCAGCAGATACCGCTGCGGCGTGATGTGCTCGGTATAGAAGCTCCTCCATTCGCGCAGATGAGCTTCCGACAGTTCGTAAGATGCACCGGTGTGGAGGTTCCTCTGCGGACCGAGGTAGGCGCGAAGCCCGACGTGCGGGTCGATGGCGGGATTGAGCAGCACTGCTTTCGCGCCATGTCGTTCCGCGAGGTAGGTGGCGTAGAAGCCACCCAGCGAAGACCCCACGAAGCATATCGATGCGCCGCGATGGGGCTGCATGATCCGTTCCGCCTCGGCGATTGCTCCGCTGGCGAGGGGCGGCAGCGCCGGACACAGATAGTGGGCGCCCAAGCCGAGCGCCTGCAGATAGCGCTCCAGCAACTGTGCCTTATGCGACTGCGGGGAGGAATTGAACCCATGGAGATAGACGATCACGCCCCGCTCCCCTGCCCAAGCTTGGCAAGCAGCTTCTCGTGAATGCCACCAAAGCCACCGTTCGACATGACCAGGACGTGGTCGCCGGCGCGTGCTTCGGCGGCCAGCGCGGCTACGAGCGCGTCGAGATCGCCGAGGCAACGCGCGCGAGCACCGAGGCTAGCAAACACCGCGGGTGCGTCCCAGGACAGCCCCTGCGTATAAACATAAACGCGATCGGCCGGCTCGACACTCGAGGCAAGCGCATCGTTCATCACGCCCCGCTTCATCGTGCTCGAGCGCGGCTCGAGCACTGCCAGGATGCGTCCTTGCCCCGTGTGCTCCCGCAGCCCCTCGATAGTGGTGCGGATGGCGGTCGGATGGTGGGCGAAGTCATCGTAAATCGTCACTCCGCGGGCGCTCCCCCTCACCTGCATGCGCCGGCGCACCCCCGAAAAGCTGCCGAGCGCTTCGAGCGCCTGGGCCGGCTCGATGCCGACATGGCGAGCCGCGGCCACTGCGGCCAGCGCATTCATGCGGTTGTGCGCCCCCAGCTGCTGCCACGTCAACCGCCCCAGTACTCTGCCCTGCCATGCGATTTCAAAACCCCCTTCGGCGTCCGGTTCGCCGGCTTGCCAGCCGCCCGGTACGCCGAAACTCTCCACCGGGGTCCAACAGCCCTGCACTAGCACTCGTCGCAATGCCGCGTCGGCCCCGTTGGTGATGATCAACCCGGTACGCGGTACGATTCTGACGAAGTGATGAAATTGGCGCTCGATCGCTGCAAGATCGACGAAGATATCGGCATGATCGAACTCCAGGTTGTTCAATATCGCAGTGCGGGGGCGGTAATGAACGAACTTCGAGCGCTTGTCGAAGAAGGCGGTGTCGTACTCGTCAGCCTCTATGACGAAGAACGGCGAGCCGGTGAGGCGGGCCGAAACCGGGAAATCCAGTGGCACGCCGCCGATCAGGAACCCGGGGAAGCGGCCTGCCTGCTCCAGGATCCACGCCAGCATGGCTGCGACGGTGGTCTTTCCATGGGTGCCTGCCACGGCCAGTACATGCCGGCCGCAGAGTACCTGCTCGGCCAGCCACTGCGGCCCCGAAACATACCGCTCTCCGTGGTCGAGAATTGCTTCCATCAAGGGGTTGCCGCGCGTGACGACGTTGCCGACGACCCAAGCATCGGGCCGCAACGCCAGCTGCCCCGCGTCGAAGCCTTCGGTAAGCTCGATGCCGAGCGCCGCGAGCTGCTCGCTCATCGGCGGATAGACGTTGGCATCGCAGCCGGTAACACGGTATCCCGCGGTCTTGGCGATGGCGGCAAGGCCGCCCATGAACGTGCCGCAAATGCCGAGGATATGAAGATGCGCCGCCATGGGATAAGGGCGCAGATTCTATTCGATGGATCACTGCGACCCCTACGCTATGATTAAGTCGCAGCCATGAGCCGCAAGAGCAATCGCCAGACCGGAATGCGCGCGCGCATCGCTGCGACGGCAGCGCGCATCATGGCCGAGGACGGCATCGAGGACTTCGCTCTCGCCAAGCGCAAGGCAGCGCGCAGGCTGGGGGCCTCCGAGGCACAGGCGCTGCCCGGAAACGACGAGATCGAAGCGGAGTTGCGGTCGTACCGCGCTCTCTACCAGGCCGAGGAGCACCCGCTTCGCATCGCGGAGTTGCGCCGCGTGGCGCTCGACGCGATGCGCGCGCTGCAACGCTTCAACCCATACCTGACCGGGCCGGTTCTGAAGGGCATTGCAGGACGCTACGCCGAGATCGAATTGCAGTTGTTCCCCGAAAGTGCCAAGGACGTGGAGCTGTTTTTGCTGGACCGTAACCTCGCGTACACGACGCAGGAGTGCCGGCGCTTCTCTGGGGACCGGGCGCATGCGGTCAGCGTGCTGTCGCTATCGTGGCGCGGCGCGCCGCTCAAGCTGTCGGTATTCGATCCGCGCGACGAGCGGCTTGCGCTGAAGACCTCGCAGGCCGGCCGGGTGATGGACCGCGCCGGAATCGCGGAGGTCGGGGCGCTCCTGCGCGATGCCGCTCGCCAGACGTGAAGCCCTGATCCTCGGCGCGATTGGTGCCGGGGCCGCCGTCGCAGGGGGGCTGCTCGGCGCGCTCGTGCTGCAAGCGCAAAGCGGAGCGGCGGATCTACTCGCGGCCCCATTTCGAGACCTTTCCGGCGCCAGGCGCACCCTGCGGGAGTGGCGGGGCCGCGTTTTGCTATGCAACTTCTGGGCGACATGGTGCGCTCCCTGCCGGGAGGAGATCCCGATGCTGGTTGCTGTCCGGGGGGTTTTTGCCGCGAAAGGTGCTGAAATTGTCGGTATCGGCATCGATCAGGCAGCAAAAGTCGAGGAATTTGCCAGAACCTACGGCGTCACCTACCCCGTGCTGATAGCTGAGCCGGACGCGATCGAGCTGATGCGCCGGCTGGGAAACACCCTCGGCGGACTGCCCTATACTGTCGTGGTTGACCGGGTAGGTGCGGTCGCTCATCGCCGGCTCGGCGCGCTAACCCGAGCGGAGGTGGAGGGGGTTCTCGAAGGCTTGCTGCGCTAAAATGCAGCCTTCTCCCGCGAAAATCCAGAAAATTCACTGAAGGCCGCCGCAAGTTCCGAGGGCTGAGTAGCCGCCCGGAGGGGAGGAAACTATGGATCTGCGCAAGCTGAAAAAGCTGATCGACCTCGTCCAGGAGTCGGGGATCGCCGAGCTGGAGATCACCGAGGGTGAGGAGAAGGTAAAGATCGTCAAGGGCGGCGCGGTGAGTATCGCCCCGGCGTCCCCGGCGACGCTTGGCCTAGGTACCGCTCCCGCACCCGCCGAGGCTCGCCCTGCGCCCGCCGCCCCGGCAGCGCCGCCGGCAGCCGAACCCGAGGCAGGCCAAGAAGGCCATGTCGTGAAGGCCCCCATGGTCGGTACCTTTTACCGTTCGGCGTCGCCCGACGCCAAACCGTTTGTCGAGGTCGGCCAGACCATCAAGGAAGGCCAGACGATTTGCATCATCGAGGCGATGAAGTTGATGAACGAGATCGAGGCCGACGCCTCCGGCGTGGTGAAGGCGGTGCTCGTGGAAAACGGCCAGCCGGTGGAGTACGGGCAGCCGCTGTTCATTCTCGGCTAGCATGTTCGAGAAGATCCTGATTGCCAACCGCGGCGAGATCGCGCTGCGCATCCAGCGTGCCTGCCGGGAGATGGGCATCCGCACCGTGGTCGTGTACTCCGAAGCCGACACGGAAGCGAAGTACGTGAAGCTAGCCGACGAGTCGGTATGCATCGGGCCACCGCCGGCGACCGCCAGCTACTTGAACATTCCTTCGATCATCAGCGCTGCCGAGGTCACCGATGCCGAGGCGATCCATCCGGGATACGGGTTTCTCTCCGAGAACGCCGACTTCGCGGAGAAGGTGGAGCGCTCGGGTTTCGTCTTCATCGGTCCACGCCCCGAGAACATCAGGCTGATGGGCGACAAGGTGAGTGCCAAGCAAGCCATGACCAAGGCCGGGGTGCCGACGGTGCCGGGGTCCGCCGGCGCGCTGCCCGAGGATGCGCAGGAGATCGTGCGCGTCGCGCGCAAGATAGGCTATCCGGTGATCATCAAGGCCGCGGGCGGCGGTGGCGGGCGCGGAATGCGCGTCGTGCATACCGAGGCGGCGCTGCTCAACGCGGTCACCATGACACGCGCCGAGGCGCAGGCGGCGTTCGCCAGCGCCGCGGTGTACCTCGAGAAATACCTCGAGCATCCGCGCCACGTCGAGATCCAAGTGCTGGCCGACGCGCACAAGAACGTGGTGTATCTGGGAGAACGCGATTGCTCGCTGCAGCGCAGGCACCAGAAGGTGATCGAAGAGGCGCCGGCACCCGACCTGCCGGCCAAGCTGCGCGAAAAGATGGGCGAGCGCTGCGCCGAGGCCTGCCGCAAGATCGGCTACCGCGGCGCCGGCACGTTCGAGTTCCTGTACGAGGAAGGCGAGTTCTATTTCATCGAGATGAACACGCGCATCCAGGTCGAGCACCCGGTGACCGAAATGATCACCGGCGTCGACCTGGTGCAGGAGCAGATCCACATTGCCGCGGGCGAGAAGCTGCGCCTCAGGCAGAAGGACGTACATCTGCGCGGCCATGCCATCGAGTGCCGCATCAACGCCGAGGATCCGTACCGCTTCACTCCCTCGCCCGGGAAAATTACTTCGTATCACCCGCCCGGCGGTCCGGGAATCCGCGTCGACTCGCACGTCTACCAGGGCTACAGTGTGCCGCCCAACTACGACTCGATGATCGGCAAGGTGATCGCCTACGGCGCCAACCGCGACCAGGCCATCGGCCGCATGCGCGTCGCGCTGTCCGAAATGGTCGTGGAAGGCATCCAGACCAATATTCCTCTGCACCGCGAAATGCTGAACGACATCCGCTTCCTGCGCGGCGGCGTGTCGATCCACTACCTCGAGCAGAAGCTCGCCCTGGAGCAAAAGAAGAAAAAGTGATGCCCTGGCTCTCGCTTACGCTGCAAGTCGACGCGGCCGCGGCGGAGCGCTTCACGCAGGCACTGCTCGACGCCGGAGCGCAGTCGGTATCGCTCGAAAATCCTCAAGGCAGGCTCCAAGCGGTGGGTGTGCTGGTCGGAATCGACGTCGACGCCAGCGCGCTGGTGCGGGACGCCGCGAGCGCAGCCGGACTCGAAAGCGCCCCGGCTTTCCGCACGGATCAGCTCGAGGATCAGGACTGGGTGCGCCGCAGTCAGGCGCAATTTGCACTGCTGGAGATCGGCGCGCGCCTCTGGATCGGTCCTAGCTGGCGCTCATCACCGACGGATGGCCGCGCCGTGGTTCGGCTCGACCCCGGGCTGGCGTTCGGCACAGGCAGCCATCCCACCACGCGACTCGTGCTGCGCTTTCTCGAGCGGGAATTGCGCGGCGGCGAGGCTGTCCTCGACTACGGCTGCGGGTCGGGTATATTGGCGATCGCCGCAGCAAAGCTCGGCGCCGCGCGGGTCGACGCGGTCGATATCGATCCGCAGGCGCTCGACGCCACCGCGGCGAACGCGTGCGCTAACCGCGTAGCGGTAGGTGCCTCGCGACCCGAAGCGCTGGCACCCAGGCTCTACGACGTAGTGGTATCCAACATCCTCGCCCAACCGCTCATTATGCTGGCGCCACTGCTCGCTGCGCGTACTGCCCCCGAGGGCCGCATCGCGCTCGCGGGCATGCTCGAGGAGCAGGCGTTCGAGGTAGCCGCCCACTACGCCGCCTGGTTCGATGTCTGGATACCTTCGATCGACGAAGGCTGGGGGCTCATAGAGGGCATTCGCAAATGAGCCTGACCACTCGGTGCCCCGTGTGCGCAACCGCGTTTCGCGTCCAGCGCGCACAGCTCGCGGCGCGCGGCGGCAGAGTGCGCTGCGGGAAGTGCGGCGAGGTATTTGACGGCATTGCCGCTTTGGTGGAAGAGGGCGCCGAGCCTTTCATTCTCGAGCCCTCGCCGCAACTGGGACTCTTTGATCCTTCGCGCCGGCCACCAGGGCTGCCGCTCAAAACGGGGACCGGCGCACCGCCAGCTTTCATGGCGGAGGAGGAACCGGTCGGCCGCGGGCTGCTCTGGGGCTTGCTCGTGCTGACCGCCGCTGTCGCTCTCGCCGGACAGGCCGCCTACAGCTACCGCACCGAGATCGCCGCGTTCATGCCCAGCGCCCGGGCGCCGCTCGATGCTGCGTGCCATCTCCTGCGCTGTCAGGTCCCCCTTCCGCGGCGCCCGGAGCTCATGAGCATCGAGTCGTCGGATTTGCAGGCCGAGCCGCGCCGCGACGGCGTGATCGTGCTGAACGCAGTGCTGCGCAACCGCGCCACGTTCGCGCAAGACTACCCCGCGCTCGAGTTGACGCTTACCGACGAAGCAGACCGGCCGGTTCTGCGCCGCGTTCTCGCGCCGCGCGAATATCTTGACCCTGCGCGCAGCGAACCCGACGTGACACGAGGCATCCCGGCAGGCGCCGAGCTGTCGCTGCGCATTTATCTTGATGCCGGCCGCAGACGCGCCACCGGATACCGCCTGTATCTCTTCTATCCCTCATGAAAATCCTGGTCACGGGCTCGATCGCCTTCGACACCATCATGGTATTTCCGGACCGCTTCCGGAATCACCTGCTGGCGGACCAGCTTCACATCCTCAACGTGTGCTTCCTCGCGCCGGAGATGCGGCGGGAGTACGGCGGCACTGCGGGAAACATAGGCTACAACCTGCGTCTGCTCGGCGAAAGCCCGCTGATAATGGCCACGGTAGGCGAGGATATCCAGCCTTATCTCGATCGCTTCCATGCACTAGGCATCGCCACCTCGCTGCTCAAGCGCGTTTCCGGGCAATTCACCGCGCAAGCTTTCATTACCACCGATCTGGACGACAACCAGATCACCGCCTTCCATCCTGGAGCGATGAACCATTCGCACGAAAACCACGTCGGGCGAGAGCTGCAGGCAGGCCTGGCGATCATCGCTCCGGACGGCAAGCTGGGCATGCTGCAGCACGCCCGCGAGTGCAGGCAGCTCGGCATTCCGCTCCTGTTCGACCCCGGGCAGGGCCTGCCGATGTTCTCGGCCGGGGAGCTGGCAGAATTCCTGCGCCTTGCCCACTACGTCGCGGTCAACGACTACGAGGGAAAGCTGCTCGAGGAGAAGACCGGCCGCAGCCTTGAGGACATCGCCCGGGGGGTGAAAGCGCTGGTTATCACCCTTGGGGCGAAGGGGTCGGTGATCCTCGCCGGAGGTCAACGCCACGAGATCCCGTGCGTTGAGGCAGACAGCGTTGCGGACCCCACCGGCTGCGGCGATGCCTATCGGGCAGGTCTGCTCTATGGCATCGCTCACGGCTGGGACTGGGCGACGACCGGTAAACTAGGCGCTGTGATGGGCGCGATCAAGGTCGCGCGACGCGGCGCTCAGAATCACGCGCCGACGCGCGAAGAAATCGAGACCCGGTTCCGCCGCGCCTTCGGCTATTCACCGTGGAAGGGATGAAGCCATGAAAACGACAGTTCTCCTCACCGCACTCGCGGCGGCGCTCGCCGGTTGCGCCACCCACGAATCGGCAAATGTTTACGACAAGCATGAAGCCGGGCGAGAGCAGGTGGTGCGTTTCGCCACCGTGGACTCGGTGCGCAAGGTGACCATCCAGGGTGGCCAATCCGGTCTCGGCGGGGCGGCGGGCGGCGTCGTAGGCGGCGTTGCAGGCAGCGGGGTCGGACACGGCAAGGAATCGGCGGTTGCGACGGTCCTGGGTGGAGTGGCCGGCGGTGTGGTGGGAAATGCGATCGAGGAGAAGGTGACCAGCAAGGATGCCCTCGAAATCACCGTCCGCCTGGACAGCGGCGAACTGCGCGCCATCGTCCAGGAAGCCGACGAGGCCTTCACTCCGGGTCAGCGCGTGCGGCTGCTTACCTCCGGCGGCGTGACCCGCGTCACACCCTAGCGCAGCTTCTGGCGAATCTTCGCCGCGTACTCCTCGAGCTTCTCGCGCGCCGGATTCTTCACCGGCCAAGTGAGATTCATGCCGTCGTTCTCGTGCCGCGGAATGAGGTGCACGTGGAAATGGAACACGGTCTGCCCGGCGGCCTTGCCGTTCGCCTGGTAAACCGACAGCCCTTGCGGCGCAAAGGCGTCGCGAATGGCGCGCGCTACCCGCGCGACTGTTCGAAATACCGCCGCCGCCTGGGCATCCTGCAGCCCAAACAGGTTGTCGGCGTGGGATTTGAGCGCTACCAGCACGTGCCCGGGGTTCACCTGCCCGATGTCCATGAAAGCCAGCGTGTCGGCATCTTCCTGGACCACGGTAGCGGGGATCTGCTTCGCCACGATCCTGCAAAAAACGCAATCGCTCATCCTTCTCCTCCCGCGGCCTGATAGCCGGGGCATGGTACCTGATAGAGCGCTCGGTCCTCCAGCCGCAGCGCGCTCAGCTTGCCGCCCCATACGCAGCCTGTGTCGAGGGCCGCAAGCCGGTCGGTAAGCTTCAAGCCAAGCGCCGACCAATGGCCGCAGACGATGATTTCCTCCCCGGCTGGTCTGGCGGCGTACCACGGGATATAGCCCGGCGGCGGGTCAACAGCCTTGGCCTGAAACTCCATGCGCCCATCGCGCGTGCAAAAGCGCATGCGCGTCATCGCATTGACAATGACGCGCAGCCGGTCCCAGCCGTTGAGCCCATCGCTCCATGCGGACGGCGTGCTGCCATACATGTTGGCAACGAATTCGCGGTAATTGGGCGCAGATAGCGCACTCTCGACTTCCCTGCCAAGAGATAAGGCTTGTTGAACGCTCCATTGCGGCAGCAGACCGGCGTGAACTATCGCGTAGCGCCCTTCGGCGTGCATCATCCGGCGAGTGCGCAGCCAGTCGACCAACTCGCGCGCATCGCGCGCGTTCAGCACGTCATCGAAAGTATCGTCCTTGCGCCGGCGCTCGAATCCTTCGTGCTGCGTGATGAGATGCAGGTCGTGATTGCCGAGTACCGTGAGCGCGCGCTCGCCGAGCTGGCGCACATAGCGCAGCACGTCGAGCGATTTCGGGCCGCGATTGACCAGGTCGCCTACAAACCATAGCCGGTCGCGCGCACGCTCGAATCCCATGCGCTCGAGCAGCTCCCGCAACTCGTCATAGCACCCCTGGACATCGCCAATCGCGTAGGTCGCCATACCGCTCTAGAAGCTCGCGTCGAGACGTCGATACTGTATCGCTTCCGCGATGTGCTCGGCGGTGATGGCGGTGCTGGCTGCAAGATCCGCAATCGTGCGAGCGACACGCAGCACGCGGTGATACGCGCGCGCCGAGAGCAGGAGGCGGGCGAGCGCATGGCGCAGGAGCTGATCGCCGTCCCGGTTGGTCGCGCAATGACGGTCTATCTCACGCGTGCCGAGGAGTGCGTTGGGCTTGTGCTGGCGCGCGAGCTGCGTCTCGTGCGCCTGCGCCACCCGGCCGCGAATAGCGCTCGATGCTTCGCCGGGCACTGGCGCCACCAGCTCTGCTTCTCGCGGCGCCGGCACTTCCAGCTTGATGTCGATGCGATCGGCAAGCGGCCCCGACACGCGACCGCGATAACGGGCGATGCGTTCGGGAGTGCAGCGGCAGCGGCTGGTGCGGTCGCCGCAGTGCCCGCAAGGGCAGGGGTTCATCGCCGCAACGAGCTGAAAACGCGCCGGGAACTGCGCCTGGCGCGCGGCGCGCGCGATCGAGACGCGGCCGGATTCGAGCGGCTCGCGCAGCGCTTCCAGCACATCGCGGTCGAATTCCGGCAACTCATCCAGGAACAGGACGCCGTGGTGCGCCAGCGAGATCTCGCCGGGGCGCGGCAGGTTGCCGCCGCCGACCAGCGCCGCCGCCGAGGCGCTGTGATGCGGTGCGCGAAATGGCCGCTCTCCCCAATTTACTACCTCGAAGCCCTTGCTCGAGACCGAGTGGATCGCGGCGACTTCGAGCGCCTCGGCCTCCGATAGCGGCGGCAGGATGCCGGGAAACCGCGCTGCAAGCATCGATTTGCCGGTCCCCGGCGGACCGACCATCAGCACGCTATGCCCGCCGGCGGCCGCAACCTCCAGCGCGCGCTTGACCTGCTGCTGGCCCTTGACGTCGGCGAAGTCGGCGTAGGCGGGCAGTATAGGGCGCGCGGCCTCGGCGTATACGGCGAGCGGCGCTTCGCTTGCCAGATGGGCCACGACCTCGAGAAGCGTGCGCGCCGGTAGAATGCGTGCGCCGTCGGCAAGCGCGGCCTGGGGAGCGTTCCCCTCCGGCAGGACGAACGCGCGGCCCGCGCCGCGCGCGGACAGCGCCATCGCGAGAGCGCCGCGCACGGCGCGCAACTCCCCGGTGAGCGAAAGTTCACCGGCGAATTCGTGGCCGGCGAGCGCGTCAACGGCCAGCTGCCCGCTGGCCGCGAGGATGCCAAGCGCGATGGGCAGGTCAAACCGGCTCGAATCCTTCGGCAGCTCCGCCGGCGCCAGATTCACCGTGATGCGGCGCGCCGGGAATTCGAAGTGCGCATGGTTGAGCGCTGCCCGCACGCGGTCGCGGGCCTCGCGAACTTCGGCGTCAGGCAGGCCGACGATGTGAAATGCAGGCAGCCCCGGCCCGAGGTGCACCTCCACGGTCACCTCGGGCGCGTCGATACCCGCGAGCGCGCGGCTCGCTACCGTGGCGACGGTCATGCGAGTTCCCCCACGCAAGCAACGCAGCGTGGGCAGCGCGGTTTACTCGGGACGCTTGCCTTGGCCGCGCGATTCGAGCTCGGCGATGCGCCGCTCGAGGTCGGCGAGTTTCACCTGCGCGCGCTCGAGGAGCTTTTTCTGAACCTCGAAATCCTCCCGCAGCACTAGGTCAAGCCGATCGAGCCACGCCGCGAGCAGCGCTCGCAGGTTGCGCTCAACGTCCTGCGCTGGCGAATTGCGCAGCGCCTCGCCAATCCTCTCGGTTAACTCCTCGGCCAGCCGCTTGTCGAGCATGTAGGGGAAGGTATCACCACGCGCGCACCACATTCGCGCAAGGCGCCGCTCACCGCGCACCTTACTAGTGCGCTCCTCAGACGACTAGACATCAAAGGTCTGAAAGACAAAAGAAAATAGATTGGCACAGGAGATGCTAGGAGTGTTGGGCAATATCAACCCACCAACACTAGAAGGGAGCATTCGATGCGCAAGTCCATTCTTTCGTTGTCGGTTACCGCCGCGCTGTTAGTGCCCGGCTTCGCGGCCGCTCAGCAGCCAGCCCCCTCGCCGCTGACGGGAAACATCACGCTGATCACGGACTACCGGTTCCGCGGGATTTCGCAGACGTTCGACAAGCCCGCCATTCAGGGCGGCTTTGATTACGCCCACGCCAGCGGTCTGTACGCCGGCAACTGGAACTCCAACGTCAGCCAAGGCGCAGGCTTTCCCGGTGGCAACATCGAAATGGATTTCTACGGCGGTTACAAGAAGGCCTTCGGTGATCTCGGTCTCGATGTTGGCTTCCTCTACTACTACTACCCGGGAACAGACGCCGGACCCACCACCCCGTTCAGCCCATTCAACAACAAGTCAGGAGATGTGCACTCCGGAAAGGTGGACAACAAGGAGATCTACATCGGCGGGAGCTGGAAGTGGCTGTCGCTCAAGTTTTTCGACTCGATCGATGACTACTTCAGTACCCCGGGAACCAAGAATACGTATTACGTGGACCTGTCCGGCAGCTACGACCTGGGCAATGGCTGGGGCGTCAATGGGCACTTCGGACACTTGAAGTTCAAGGGGATGAGCAACGCCGACTACTCCGACTGGAAACTCGGCGTGACCAAGGACCTCAGCGGCTGGGTGCTCGGCGCCGCATATGTGGATACGAACGCCAAGGGCAGCTGCGGATCGGGAGAGTTCTACTGCTTCGCGAACACCAGCGGCACGTCTGTCAAAGACGCCGGCAAAGCCACCGTGCTGCTGTCAATCAGCAAGACGTTCTGACAACGCTTTGGGCCCGGCGGGCGCATGGCCCGCCGGCTCCAGGAGAACAGGATGAAATTCGTTACCGCAATCATCAAGCCGTTCAAGCTCGACGAGGTGCGCGAGGCGCTGTCGACGATCGGCGTGCAGGGGATCACCGTGACCGAGGTCAAGGGCTTCGGCCGGCAAAAGGGGCACACCGAGCTTTACCGCGGCGCGGAGTACGTCGTCGATTTCCTGCCCAAGGTGAAGATCGAAGCCGCGATCAAGAACGAAATGCTCGAGCAGGTGATCGAGGCGATCGAGAAGTCGGCCAACACCGGGAAAATCGGCGACGGCAAGATCTTCGTCTTCGATCTTGAAAAAGTCATCCGCATCCGCACCGGCGAGACCGATGCGGCGGCGCTCTAGGGGAGAAACGACATGAAGAATTTGCTAGCACGGTTGGCGCTGCTCGGATCGATCGCCGCGTTTGTCGCTGCGGCGAGCTCCGCGTTCGCGCAGGACAAGCCGCCCGCTGCGGGCGCCGAGGCGACGCCTGCCGCAACAGCACCTGCAGCGCCTGCGGCAGCGCCGGCCGCCGCGCCGAAATGCGGCGACAAGGGGTTCGACTGCAACAAAGGCGACGTTGCCTGGATGCTGACCTCGACCGCGTTCGTGCTGCTGATGACCGTCCCGGGTCTCGCGCTGTTCTACGCAGGGATGGCTCGCACGAAGAACGCGTTGTCGACCGTGATGCAGAGCTTTTCCATCTTCTGCGTCGTCGCCGTGCTCTGGGTCATATACGGCTACAGCATTGCGTTCACCGCCGGCAGCAACCCGTTCTGGGGTTCTCTGGACAAGCTGTTCATGCTCGGCGAAGACCCGGCCACTGCGGTCGCCGCGACCTTCAGCAAGGGACAGTACCTGCCGGATTTCGTGTACAGCATGTTCCAGCTCACCTTCGCCGCGATTACGGTCGCGCTGATCTCCGGCGGCTTCGCGGAACGCTTCAAGTTCTCAGCGATGATCCTGTTCAGCATCTTGTGGTTCACCTTCGCGTACCTGCCTGTCGCGCACATGGTGTGGTATTGGGATGGCCCGGATGCTTATACGACCGCGAAAGCCGCGGAGGTGGCGAACAGCCATGCCGGCTTCATTTTCCAGAAGGGTGCGCTCGACTTCGCCGGTGGAACCGTAGTGCACGTCAACTCCGGTATCGCGGCGCTGGTGTGTGCGCTGATGCTCGGCAAGCGCAACGGTTACGGAAAGGTGCCGATGCCTCCGCATAGCGTCATGATGACCGCGATCGGCACCGGCATGCTGTGGATGGGCTGGTTCGGCTTCAACGCGGGCTCGGCCTTGGAAGCCAATGGCGGCGCCGCAATTGCGTTCTTCAATACGTTGTTCGGCACCGCCACCGCTGGTATCGCGTGGGCGCTCACCGAGTGGATATTCAAGGGCAAACCAAGCCTTCTGGGCATCTGCTCAGGGATCGTCGCGGGCCTGGTGGCCATCACGCCAGCGGCCGGTTATGTCGGACCGGTGGGGGCGTTTGTTACCTGCGCCATCGCCGGCGTCGTCTGCTTCTTCGCCGTGACGAAGGTCAAGGCATGGCTGGGCTACGACGACGCGCTCGATACCTTCGGCGTGCACTGCATCGGCGGAATGATCGGCTCTCTGGGCACTGGCACGTTCGTTAATCCCGCGTTCGGCGGCACTGGCGTCTACGACTACGTCGCCAACAAGGTGGGGGACTTTGACGCCATGGCGCAGATCATTTCGCAGCTCTGGGACATCAGCATCACGTTGGTCTGGTCGGGAGGCGTCGCCTTCCTGATTATGCTGATCCTGAAGTTCACGATCGGCATCCGCGCCAGCGACGAAGCACAGGAAGAGGGCCTCGACCTCGCCGATCACGGCGAAAAGGCCTACAACTACTGATCAGCTCTTTTTCTCAGTGATGAGGGGCCGGCTAGACCGGCCCCTTTTTCATGCAGAAAGTTTCTCCAGCAGGACGAGAAGCTGAGCCCTTTCGCCGGCGTTGAGCCGAGCCGCGACGCGGCGCTCGTGAAACTCGATGCGGCGCTTAAGCCGGGCGAGCAGCGTGCGCCCCGAGCGGGTGAGCCATAGTCCGTTGGTGCGCCGGTCCTCGCCCCGCCGGCGCTCGATCAGGCCGCGCTCCTCGAGCGTATCGACCACGCCAACCATCGTGGAGCGGTCCAGGCCGACCGCATGGGCGAGCCGGCTCTGGGTTACCCCGGGATTGGCCTCGATCAGCAGCAGCATCCCGGTGCGACCCGGCGACAAGTCGGACACGCGGTCGGCGAAGTCACGGAACACCGCCTGCTGGGCGAGCCGCAGCCGGTAGCCGAGCAGCCCCGGCAGCATGCCGGGCTTGAGCCCGCCGCGATCCCAGGTCATTTTGTTTGGACCCCAAACGATTTGATACCATCGTAGTCGCCCGCTGCGCGCCATGCAAATCACTCTCGAAGGCCACGACCAGCCGGTCCCGGTGCGCGCCGGAGACACGATGCTCGAAGCGCTGCTGCGCGCGGGCGTCGCCTTCCCGTTCTCGTGCCAGGCCGGCAACTGCGGCACCTGCAAGTGCGAGCTGGTCTCGGGCGATATCCTCGAGCTCGAGCACTCGGAGCATGCGCTCGCGCCGGAGCAGCGCGCGAAGGGCATCATCCTCGCCTGCCGCACCCAGGTCTGGGATGATGCCGTGATTCGCCGCATCGACGCCGAGGACCTGGTGATGCACCCCTCTCGCGTCATGCGCTGCCGGGTCCTCGAGCTCGAGACGCTCACTCACGACATTCGAGGCGTGCACCTGGCGATCGAGGCGGGCGGAGCGCTGACTTTCTCGGCAGGACAGTACGCGCAACTCGAGTTCGCCCCGGGCCTGTCACGCCATTATTCGATGGCCAATACGCCGGCCGAGGCGGAACTCGTGTTCCATGTCCGCCACATGCCGGGCGGGCGCACCAGCCGCTACGTCGCCGAACAGCTGAAGATCGGCGACCAGGTCAAGGTGTCCGCGCCGTTCGGGATTGCGTACCTGCGCGAGCAGCACGCGGGCCCGGTGCTGCTGATAGCCGGCGGCTCCGGACTGGCGCCGATCCAGTCGATCGCCTCGACGCTCCTTGGTCGCGGGTACAAGCAGCCGGTAGCTCTTTACTTCGGCGTGCGCGGTGAACGCGACCTGTACCACGAAACAATGCTGAAGGACCTGGCCGCGCGCCATCCCAGCTTCAAGTATCACATCGTGCTGTCCGAACAAAAGAGCGGTGGCCGGCGCTATGGCCTGGTGCACGAAGCGGTCGACGCAGACTTGACCAGCACCGAAAACCTCATGGCCTACCTGGCCGGCCCGCCGGTGATGGTCGAAGCAGCGACGGCGCTGCTCGGCACGCGCGGCCTTGCCCCGCGCCAGATCCACGCCGACGCCTTCTACAACCAGCTCTGAGCATGGACCTGAAGAACCGCGTTGCGATCGTCACCGGCGGCGCGCGCGGCATCGGTCTCGCCATCGTCGAAGACTTGCGCAGCCACGGCGCGAGCGTCGTCATCGTCGATGCCGGCGTGTCGATTTCCGGCGAACCGCTCGAGCCGCGCATCGCCGAGCAAGTCGCGGCGCGCATGGAGGGCACGGCGGCCGTCTGCGGCGATATCGCACAATCCGAAACCGCGCAGCAGGCGGTGCGTCTCGCCCAGGAGCGCTTCGGCGGCGTCGACATCCTGGTCAACAACGCCGCGATCATTCGCGATGCCTTCATCTTCAAGGCTGATCCGCCGGCCTGGGACGCGGTGCTGCGGACCAACCTCACCGGCGCCTATCGGCTGCTCGCTACCGCCAGCCCGGTGATGCGCGAGCAGGCGAAGTCCGGCCGCGCTCCTGGCTCCATCGTGAACATCGTGTCCACTGCCGGTTTCTACGGCAACTTCGGGCAGGGGGCGTACGCGGCGGCAAAGGCGGGGCTGATGGGTCTCACGCGGGCCGTGGCGCATGACCTCGCGCGCTCGCGCATCCGCTGCAATGCGGTCGCCCCGTTTGCCGCGACGCGGGTCACCGAGAGCATCAAGCCGGCGAACGACGCCCAGGCGGCCTACCAGGGGAAAGCGCTCAGGGTCCCAGCGTTCTACGTTGCGCGGCTGGTGAGCTTCCTTGCGAGCGATGCGGCGTCCCACGTCAGCGGCCAATTATTCGGCGCGCGCGGCCGGGAGCTGTTCGTGTTCTCGCAGCCACGCCCGGCGCAACGGCTGCTGCAGCCTCACGGCGGATTCGAGCTCGCCGCGTTCGGCGCCGCCGCCAGGGCGCTCGAGCCGGGCTTCGCCGACCTGGTCACCGATCTGGAGGCATTCTCCGGCGACCCCATCTTGTGAGGAGCAAAACGTGTCCAAGTACCCCGAGGTAAAAACTGCCGACGATTTCCACCACCAGCCGGTCGAATACCAGGAGGCGGTGAGGAAGATCATCCGCAGCCATGCGCTCAACGAGCTGTACGGCGCGCAGGTATTCGACGAGCCGGCGATCGCGCTCGCGCCGACCCCTTACGCGAAATGGCTCACCTGCCGCGTCGCAATGGAGGAGTACCACCATCATGTGCGCTTCAAAGAGCTTGCCGACCAGATCGGCGTCAGCGCCGATGAAATGCAGCCGGACAAGAAACGGCCGCTCAACATCTTCGAGTTCCCGCTGCAAACGTGGGAGGAGTTCTGCGCCATCAAGATGCTCGGCGACCTCGCCGAGATCCTGCAGGTGGAGGACCTGCTGCACTGCTCGTATTTGCCGCTGCGCAACGTGGCGCGCATCACCATGCCGGAGGAACGCTTCCACGCCCAGTTCGGCCTGGACTTCTGCGGCGACCTGTGCGAGACGCGCGAAGGCAAAGCGCGCGTGCAGGATGCAGTGAACCGGTTCTACCCGGGCGCGCCGCGCTTCTTCGGCTCCAGCGGCTCGAAGAACAACGCCATCTTCCGCAAGTACGCCATCAAGATGCGCAAGAACGAGGAGATGCGCGACGACTACATGGCACGCGCCAAGGACGCAGTCGACAAGCTCGGCCTCAGGCTGCCCGAAGTGCCGCTCGCTGCTTGAACGCCACCGAACTCCTGCTCGGCGACGAGCCCCTGGCGCGCCATGGCGGGCGCATTGCGCTGCTCAGCGGCGAGGAGCGGGTAACCTACGCGGAGCTGGCCGCTCGCATGAAGCGCGCCGCGGGCGCGCTTGCCTCGTTCGGCGTCGGTGCCGGCGACCGCGTGCTGCTTCTCATGCGCGACACGGCGGAATTTGCCGCGACCTGGCTCGGCGCGGTGCGTATCGGCGCCGTGGCGATCGCGCTGAACAACAGGCTCTCCGAGGCTGAATACCGGCATGTCTTGCACGACAGCTCGGCGCGGCTCGCGGTCGTCGAGGACTTGTTCGCCGACGCGCGCCCGGGCCTCGCTGCCGAACTTGCTCGCGACGGCCGCCTTGCGTTGCGCTGGCGTGAGCGCTGTGACAAGTCAAAGGAAGCGCTCGCCTTCGATGCGTTGCCTGATGCGCCCGCATTCGGCTTGTACACATCGGGCACGACGGGGCAGCCAAAAGGCATCCTGCACTCGCACCGGGGATTCCTTTCGCTTGGCCAGGCCTTCCGGGAAATCGGCATCGGCGCCGGTGACCGCGTGTTCACTACCTCGAAGCTGTTTTTCGCCTACGGCCTGGAGCACGCGCTGCTCGGCGCGCTGGCGCTCGGCGCGACCTCGATTCTCTTCGCCGACTGGCCCGATACCGAAGCC
>Ga0209472_1000057_pt1 | contig 61791 bp, 63 predicted proteins | sample GraSoiAngelo_130_FD_185887 | JGI IMG/M metagenome (GOLD analysis project Ga0209472, IMG submission 185887) | Grasslands soil microbial communities from the Angelo Coastal Reserve, California, USA - 14_0929_02_20cm (SPAdes) (version 2) | ecosystem: Environmental > Terrestrial > Soil > Grasslands ... | reverse complement strand
TGTAACGATCCACGGCGATAACCCGCTTCTTTCGCCGACAGTGAAGGCATTCATTGCGGCGAATAACTTTGGTAATCCGTTTGCGGCAAACACGGATACGGCAACGCTTCAAATTGGACGGCGCGACGTCGAGGGCCTGCCCCGAACCGACTCGCTCCGCCATACTTCGTACCGCGGCGTGCTGGGCGCAAAGGGAGACCTGACCCCCGCTTGGAGCTACGACGCGTTCTTCCAAACGGCCGAGGTGGTTTTCTCGGACTTCAGGACAGGCTTCTTCGACAAAACGAAGATCCAGCGCGCAATGGACGTCCAGCTCGATGGCAGCGGCAACGCGGTGTGCCGCTCGGTGGTCGACGGAAGTGATCCGACCTGCGTGCCTTACAACATCTGGCGGCTCGGCGGCGTCACTCAGGCTGCGATCGACTATCTCCATACGCCCGCCCTGCAGACGGGAAATACGACATTGCGCCAGATGGGCGCTACGGCGCAGGCCGACCTCGGCAAATATGGTTTGAAGATGCCGGCCGCCAAGGACGGGGTTGGACTCGTGCTGGGTGTAGAGCGGCGCAAGGAGAGTCTCACCCTGAATACCGACGCTGAGCTCACAAACTTCGCCCTTTCCGGAACGGGAGGCCCACAGATTGGCGTTACCGGCACTCTGATCGTGAACGAGTTCTTCACTGAAGCGCGCCTGCCGATAGCGCAGGGCGTGCCGTTCGCCGATCTGCTGAGCGTCGATGGCAGCTATCGCCGCTCGAATTACAGCGATGGCAAGAACACCAACACCTGGGGTGTCGGTGCCGAATGGGCTCCTGTGCGCGCCTACCGGCTTCGCGGCAGCTATCAGAACGCGATCCGGCATGCGAACGTCAACGAGCTCTTCCAGCCGGCAGGCCAAAACCTGTTCGGCTTGAGTACCGACCCGTGCTCGAACAGCTCAGGTCCGCCGAAAGCCACGGCGGAACAGTGTGCCCGCACTGGGGCGGGTCCTGGCGTCTATAACACAGACCTCGACAGTCCGGCGGGGCAGTACAACTTCTTCCAAGGCGGGAATCGGGATCTGACTCCGGAGAAGGCCAAGACCTACACGCTCGGCCTTGTAATGAACCCGATCCGCAACCTTACGGCGAGCATCGACTGGTACCACATCAAGGTCGTGGACGCGATCGGCAGCAACCCGGCGTTAATTCTGGTGAACTGCCTGAACAGCGGCACCAACTGCAACCTGGTGCATCGTGATGCAGCCGGCACACTGTGGCAAGACCCGCTCAACGGATTCGTTACGGCACTCAACACCAACTTGGATAGTTACGAGACGTCAGGCGTCGACCTTGCAGCCAGCTACACGATGCGGGCCGGCGACCTGGGCGGCTTCGGCCTTACCGGCTTGGTGAGCTGGCTGGACAAGTGGAAATTAGGCCAGTTCGACTGCGCGGGCCTTTACGGGCCGGTGTGCAGCAACACGGGTGGGCCGAACCCGAAGTGGAAGTCCAAGTTCCGCGGCACCTGGTCCACCCCTTGGAATGTCGACCTTGCCCTGACGTGGCGGCACATCAGCGAGGTGAAGTTTGAGGGCGCGAGCTCGGATCCGCTCTTGAGCGTCGTCGGAACCACTTTCTCGACCAACGAAAAGCTCGGGGCGAGGGATTATTTCGACATAGGGGCAGTGTGGACCATCAACAAGACCTTCTCGCTGCGCGCTGGTATCAACAACATATTCGATAAGGATCCGCCGATCGTCGGAGGCGGCACCTCGGACCCGAGCATTTTCGGGAATGGAAACACCTTCCCGGGCACGTACGACGCGCTTGGCCGGCTGGTCTTCATGAACCTTGTGATGAAGTTCTGATCGAGCGCTGCAGACGGCATCCATGGACGGCGAGCCTCGGCTCGCCGTCTTTTTTTCGAGGCGGGAACGGAACCTCGGGCCGAGGGTCGAAAAGCGTCTTAACCCGATAATTTCCTGCGGAAGTTCGGCTAAGCTTCGCCTTCTCGGCCCATGAGCTACGCGCACCCCAAGACCTCGTCCCGGCCCCTGGTCGCGCTGGTCGCCGTGGGGATCTTCCACGTGCTCCTTATCTACGCCTTGATGCACGGCCTGGCGCGCAAGATCGTCGAGGTGGTGCGCGCACCGCTCGAGACGAAGATCATCGAGGAGATCAAGCGCCCGCCCCCGGAGCAGCCGCCGCCGCCTCCTCCCCCGCCCAAGCTCGCCACGCCGCCCCCGCCGTTCATTCCTCCCCCCGAGGTGCAGATACAGGTTCCGGTGCAGCCAGCGCCTACCATCACCGCCGTGGTGCAAACGCCGCCGGCGGTGCCGATTGCGCCGCCGGCTGCGCCTGTCCAGCGCACCGGGGCGGTCGTCGACGCCAGGGGATGCGAAAAGCCGCCGTATCCTGCGGCCTCGCTGCGCGCGAACGAAAGGGGCATCGTGCGGCTGAGCTTTCTCATCGATGTGGACGGCAAGGTGCTGGAGAGCAAGGTCGAGCGCTCGTCCGGCTATCGCCGCCTGGATGAGGCGGCAAGGGCCGCGCTGGGAGCATGCAAGTTCAGGCCGGCGACGGTCGACGGCAGGCCGGAGCGCGCTTGGGCGCGCATTGACTACGACTGGAAAATCCAGTGACTTGCATAGGAGCAATATGAACAGCCGATGGTTCGACGTGAGGATCCTGTTCGTGGCTGTGCTCGCCGCACTGTCCATCGTTGCAATGGCGCAGGCGCCGCAGGGCGCGCCGCCGCCCGGGGCGGACGTCAAACCACCTCCGGTAGTCGAGGTGGTAAAAGCGGCGCCGCCGGCTATAGCGGCGCCAGCGACGGAAGTCATCGAGAACCCCTACGGCATCGAGGCGCTGTGGAGGCAGGGCGATTTCGTCGCCAGGGGAACTTTGATCATCCTGATCATCATGTCGATCGGCTCCTGGTACATCGGCGCGGTCAAGGTGATCGAGCAGGCGCGCGTGATGAAGGATGCGAGAGAGGCCAACAGCAAGTTCTGGAGCGCCGGCGCGGTTAAGGACGGCGTCCTCGCTTTGCGCGAGGACAGTGCGTTCCGCTTCATCGCGGAGGAAGGCCAGATCGCGGTGAAGGACCACTCTGCCCTGGCGAAGCAGCAGCTCGATCTCAACTCCTGGGTCGCGATGTCGCTCGAGCGCGCGATCGACGTGATCAACAATCGCCTGCAGACCGGCCTCGCGTTCCTCGCCACGGTCGGATCGACGGCCCCGTTCGTCGGATTATTCGGAACGGTCTGGGGCATCTACCACGCGCTGACCGCGATCGGCATCGCCGGACAGGCCTCGATCGACAAGGTGGCGGGTCCTGTCGGCGAGGCGCTGATCATGACAGCGCTCGGCCTGGCGGTGGCGGTGCCCGCGGTGCTCGGCTACAACTGGCTCGTGCGGCGCAATAAGGTGGCGATGGAGCACGTCAGGCGCTTCGGCGGCGGCGTGCACATGACGCTGCTCGGCGGCGGCCACACTCCGCACAAGGCGTCCTGAACATGGCCATGACTGTAGGTCAGGAAGCCGACGACGACCTCGTCGCCGCGATCAACACCACGCCGCTGGTCGACGTGATGCTGGTGCTGCTGATCATCTTCCTCATCACCATTCCGGTCGTCATCCGGGCCGTTCCGCTCGAGCTGCCGAAGGAAAGGAATCTGCCGACGCAGACCAAGCCCGAGAACATCGTCATCGCCGTCGACAAGGACGGCAACGTGTTCTGGAATAACCAGCCCACTGACGATCGCAAGCTGCTCGCGCAGCTCAAGGAGATCGCGGTGAAGATTCCGCAACCCGAGGTCCATATCCGCGGCGACAAGGACGGGCGCTATGAGTTCGTCGGCAGGGTGGTGTACGCCTGCCAGCGCGCCGGCATCCTCAAGATCGGCTTCATCACCGAGCCGCCGGCGCGCGCCGAGAGGGGGAGGAGCTGATGGCGATGAATCTCGGCGCAGGCGGCGGGCAGGAGCCGGAGGTGATGGTGGACATCAACACCACGCCGCTCATCGACGTCATGCTGGTGCTGCTCATCATGCTCATCATCACCATCCCCATCCAGACCCACGCCGTGAAGCTCAACATGCCGGTCGGCACGCCGCCGCCGACCGAGGTTCAGCCACAGGTGGTGACCATCGAAGTCGATTTCGACGGCACCATGGTCTGGAACGGGGAAGTCCTGCGCGATCGCGCGGACCTGGAGGCCCACCTTCGCGGCGCGGCCGCGATGGCTGTGCAGCCCGAAGTACATCTGCGGCCGAACAAGCTCGTGAAGTACGAGAGCGTGGCGATGCTGATGGCCTCCGCGCAGCGGCTGGGCTTGACGAAGATCGGGCTGATCGGCAACGAGCAGTTCATCCGCTGAGCGGCGCGCCGCATGAGCCTGCGTCATCTCTTTTTTGCCTTTGGCCTGGGAATTTTCGCCTCGCTGGCAGCGGCGCAGGAGAGCCACACGGTTCGTCCCGAGGTCGGCAAGCCGCTGCAAAGCGCGATCGACCTCTTGAAAGGCAAGAAGGCGAAGGAGGCGCTCGCCATGGCGCGCGAGGCGCAAGCGGTGCCCAACAAGACGCCCTACGAGAGCTACATGGTCACGCGCCTAATCGCGCAGGCCGCTGCCGGCGCTGGTGAGCCGGGCGTCGCGGCGAAGGCATTCGAGGAGATTGCCGGTTCCGCCTCGGCCGGCGATGTGGAGCGCCGCCAGTTTGCCGCCGCCGCGGCCGGGCAGTACTACATCGCCAAGGATTACGCCAAGGCCGCCGAGCTCGCGGCGCGCCATGCCAAGCTTGGCGGCACGGACAAATCGGTGCACACGATCTACGTCCAGGCGCTGTACCTCGGCAACAACTTCGCCGCCGCGGCGAAGGCGATCTCGGCCGATATAGATGCCGAGGAGGAGGCGGGCAAGGCGCCCGCCGAGGAGCAACTGCAACTGTTGGCGAACGCCTCCCTGCAGCAGCGCGATACGGCCGGTTACGCGAAAGCGCTGGAAAAGCTGCTCACCTACTACCCCAAGCGCGATTACTGGCTGAATCTGGTTTACGGCATTGCGGCGCGCCCGGGGTTCTCGGAGCGTCTCGCCCTCGACATCGCACGCCTCAAGATCGAGACCGGCACCATGCGCACCGGCAACGAATACCTCGAGGCGGCGCAGCTCTCGCTCATCGACGGTTTCCCGGCCGAGGCCGCGCGCATCATCGACAAGGGCTACGCCGCCGGTCTCCTGGGCAGCGGCCCGGAAGCTGCGCGGCACAAGCGCCTCAAGGACATGGCGGCGAGAAGTCTCGCCGAGGACAGGAAAAGTCTGAATGCCAGTGCCGATGCGGCTGAAGCAAAGGATGCGAAGACGCTTTTCAACGAGGGTTTCAATCTGGTGCTGAACGGCAAGTCCGAGCAGGGCCTGCAGATGATGGAGAACGCACTTCGTCAGGGAATCGCCGGCAGGCGTCCCGATCACGCTCGGCTGCAGCTCGCTTATGCCTATCACCTCGCAGGCCAGGACCAGAAGGCGGTGCAGATTTTCCGCACGGTGCAGGGCACGGACGGCGCCGCCGCCCTGGCCCGCGCGTGGGCCATCCGCCTGGCCCGCGCTTCGTGAAGCTCACGGTCGAGGATCTCTGGCGCATCAGGCGCCCCGCCGGCGTTTCGCTGGCGCCCGATGGCACGCGCGCGGTTTGCTCGCTGACGAGCTACTCGATGCGGGAGAACAAGGGCACCGCGAGCCTGTGGCTTCTGTCGACCGGTGCAGGCAGGCCGCGCCTGCTCACGACCTGCGGCGAAAAGGACGGGCAGCCGATGTGGGCGCCGCAGGGCAGCCGAATCGCATTCTGCGCCAAGCGCGAATGGCAGGGCAAGAAGGACGAGGAGCCGCAGATCTACCTGATCGACGCCGACGGCGGCGAAGCGCGGCGGCTGACGCAGCTTGCCACCGGCGTCTCGGCGATAAAGTGGTTTCCCGACGGCAAGCGCATCGCTTTCATTTCCTGGGTGTGGCCGGACCTGCGCGGCGAAACGGCGCAGGCGCGCCGGCACAAGCAGCGCAAGGAAGATAAGGTCAAGGCGCATCGCGTCGAGCATGCCACTTACCGCTTCTGGGACCACTGGCTCTCGGACGGCAGGGTGCCGCACCTTTTTGTCGCGGATCTGCGCGGCGGCTGCCGCGACTTGTTCGAGGCCACGCCCTACGAGCTGGTGCGCGCCGATCCGGATCAGCACTGCTACGATATCTCGCCGGACGGCCGCTTTGTGGCCTTCGGCTTCGATCCAGCGAAGGAAAAGAAGCTCGACGACGAGTTCGACATCGTCGAGCTCGATCTCAAGAGCCGGCGCTTCCGCAACCTCACGCCGGGCGCGCCGCATCGCGACTATCACCACCCGCGCTACGCGCCGGACGGCGCACGCCTCGCCTGCCTGTCGAGCAATGTGCGGGCGAGCCCGGTCGCGCCGAACGAAATCACCTTGATCGACCGCGCGAAGGGCGCGATTGCTGTCGTGTCGAAGGGTTGGGATCGCGGCGTCGAGGCGCCGCTGCGCTGGAGCGGCGATGCCTCGGCGATCCACTGCCTTGCGCAGGACCGCGCGCGGCAGCACCTGTTTCGCTTCGACCTGGCGTCGCGTGCGCCCACGGCGCTGGTGAAGGGCGGCATGGTGACTGAGTTCGACCTGGCGGGCGACGCCGTGGCCTTCATCCGGGACGAAATGAGCCACCCGCCAGCCGTCTACGCCAGGCGCGGCGACGGCGCGGAGCGCAAGGCGGAGTCGTTCAACGACGCGCTGCTGCGGCGCTTTCAGCTCGGCGCGTCGGAAGAGCTCAGCTTTCGCGGCTGGGGCGGCGAAACGGTACAGATGTGGCTGGTGTTCCCGCCGCGCTTTAACCCGAAGAAGAGGTACCCGCTGCTGCATTCGATCCATGGCGGGCCGCACGCGATTTCGGCGGACTCGTGGCACTTCCGCTGGAACAACCACGTCTTCGCGGCGCAAGGCTACATCGTCGCCGGCGTGAATTTCCACGGCTCGTCCTCGTTCGGCCAGGAATTCATCGAGTCCATTCGGCATGAATTCGGCAAGCGCGAGCTGGCGGACATCGAGGCGGCCACCGCGCTGCTCAGCAGGCGCCGTTATGTGGACCGCAAGCGCGTGTTTGCCAGTGGAGGCAGCTACGGCGGCTACCTCGTCGCCTGGATGAACGGCCGCGTGCCGCAGGGCAGGTACCGCGCCTACGTGTGCCACGCCGGCTGCTTCGACTGGGTCTCGATGTTCGCCGACGATTCGTACCCGTTCTTCGCCAAGGAGCTCGGCGCCTGGTATTGGGAGGACTTCGGCAAGGTCGAGGCGCAGAACCCGCGCGCCGCGGTGAAGCGCATGCAGACGCCGACGCTCGTCATCCATGGCGCGCTTGACTACCGCGTGCCCGATTCCCAGGGGCTGCAGTACTACAACACGCTTAAAGCGAAGAAAGTACCAGCGCGCTTGCTCCACTTTCCCGACGAGAACCACTGGATCCTCAAGCCGCAGAACTCGCGCCTGTGGTACCGCGAGTTCTTCGCCTGGCTCAGGCGCTTCGATCCCGCTTCGCGCGGTGGCTGAATTAAGTCACGAACTTCTCCGGTAAATGTTCCTGTTCTCGAGTAATGCGTGCGATTCTTCATGGTGCGCTTGCAAGCCTTTTCAACACCAGCACGCAACATTGCATTGTCAGCCGCCGCTTCATCTAGGATCCCCTGCAGAGCGATTACATAAGGGGAGCGAACATGAAACACGTCAGTGGAGCGGCCAGGATCTCGGCGGCCGCGATCGCAGTCAGCGTGACTTTCGCAATCGTCTGGAGCATGGCGAACCTGGGCTATCCCGGCAAGGTCGACGCGAACCTTCAGTTGGCCGCAGCCACACACACCCGGGCTGCGCAGTAGCGCTAGTCAAACGCTGCGCTGCTGCCGGGCACGGTGGCGGCGCACCTTCATGAGGTTGCCGCAGCTCGCCATCTCGCACCAGCGGCGGCTGCAGTTCTTCGTTTCGTCCAGGAACAGCCAGTAGCAGGTCGAATTGCCGCAGCGGCGCAGCCGCGCCAGCCGCTCCGAGGTGAGCAGCGACACGGCGCTCTCGACGAGCGGCCGCAGCGCTGCGTCGAGCTCGACGGCGGAGTCGAGGGTCCAGGCGAAGCCATCGTCGGTTGCTGAAAGGCGGGCGAAGGGCGCCGTGCGCGCGTATTCGGCATCGATGAGCGTGAGGTCCTCGCGAGCGGCGGCGCGGCTTTCAGTGCGCGCCAGGAACACCCGCGCCAGCGCCTCGCGAAAGGCGATCGCCCGCTCGAATAGCTGCTGCGCCGCCTGCGGCGCGTCAGCGCCGCCGGTGCGCAGCCTGAGCGCCTGAGATTCCGTCAGGGCTCCGGCCGCCTCCAGCCAGTCGACAAGGTCTGCATAAGTGGGTATCCACTCCTCTTGAGAACCGCGAATTCCCTGGCCAGAATTACAGAAGTCCAGGCACAGGGCGCCCCCCGGGCAGCGAAAGGTCTCGGCGTAGCGCTTGCCCTTCGTCCGCGAGTACGCAACCTGCATCGCATTCCGCTCACGCATGCATAGACTCAGAATTTAGCGTTTGAAGACCGGGCTCGTAACCAGTAAATTAACGTTGACAGGTTACATGGTGCCACATTACGCTGTAACTGTCTATAGCGAGTTTACTAGTTACGAGGGATGACATGAAAACCATCAGCGCAACGCAGCGGCTGACTGCCGCGGCACTCGCGATCAGCGTAACTTTTTCGATGGTCTGGAGCGTGGCGAGCCTGGGCTATCCGGCCAGCTCCTCGGCAACGCTTTCGGTCTGCCGCGGTTCCTGAGCCTCGTCGAGCGTACGCAGACGCAATAGCGGAGAGGCCCACGCGACCAGCGGTACCAGCGCGATCGCGCCAAGACCCGCCAGCAGCAACGTCGCCCGCAACCCCGCATGCTCGGCGATCCAGCCGCCGGCCAGGCCGCCGAAAGGCGCGCTCGCTACCGTGAGGCAGATCATCGTCGCCGTGACGCGCCCGAGGAGCGGATCCGGCGTCACTGCCTGACGCAGCGTCAGATAATTGATGAAGAACACCATGCCGCTGAAGTCGAGCACCAGCAGCCCCAGCCCGAACAGGGCCGAGGCAGCGAACTCGCCTCCCGACGCGGCGGCAAGCAGCAGCCACCCGACGCCTGTCCCGAGCATCCCGGCCAGCATGGTGGGACCGAAGCCAAGGCGCCGGTTGAGGCGCCCGATGGCAGCCGTGGCGCTGAGCGAGCCGATGCCGGCGAGCATCCACAGCGCGCCGACACGCCCGGCGCTGAAACCGAGCTCGCGCGCCGCGTACAGCACCACGATCGCCAGCGACGCGTGCCGGAAAATCTGCCAGATGGAGAGCGCCCAGGCGAGCGCGCGCAGCACGGCGTTGCGCCAGATCGCGGACAAGCCTTCGCGAATCTCCGCGCCGATGCTCGAGGCGCGCATCTTCGGCGCGTCGTTCGGCCCGGAGCGGATGCCGCGCAGGATCCACGCCGAAAGCAGGAACGACAGCGCATCGAGCAGGATCGCGAACGGCGCCGTGAGCCACTGGATCAGCGCGCCGGCAATTCCGGGGCCGACGAGCTGCGCGGCGGAGTCGCTCACCCCGATCTTCGCGTTCGCTTCGACCAGGTTGCCGCGCCCGACCCGTTCGGTCATGAAGACCTGGTAAGCCGGCCAGCCGCAAACGGTTCCAAGCCCGACCAGGAACCCGACCGCGTAGAGCACCGCCATGGAGAGCACGCCGAGCCACGCGCAAAGCGGCACCGCGAGCAGGGCCAGGGCGCGCGCGATGTCCGACCATACGATGATCGGAAGCTTGGGCAGGCGGTCCACCAGCACGCCTGCGAACAGGCCGAAGAGCGCGAACGGGAGCGCCTCGAGCGCGGTGAGCACGCCCATCTCGAGCGGCGTCGCATCGAGCAGCAGGGCGCCGGTGAGCGGCAGCGCCAGGAAGGTGATCTGCCCGCCGAAATGGGTAATGGTGAGCGAGCCCCACAGCCGCACAAAATCGCCGTGGCGCCACAGCCCGTTTAACGCTCGGATGGGATTCGTTCCGTCGATGCGGGTTAATTCGGCGCGAAGTATACCAATTCATCGGCCGAGGACGCGTTTCGTTCGCGCGATCGGGCGTTTCGTCGCATCGCCGTTGCCCGCGGTACGCAGGGTCCTTAATCTGCACGCGAAGGGAGGGATTGCAATGAGACGCGGAACTCGATTGATGGCGCTGGGCATCGCGGTCACCGTGAACGGCGCGGCCCTGGTGGCGGTAAACGCTGCGATGGTCGAGGGCGCCGAGCGGCAGCTGCTGTCGCAGCAGGAGCCCGAGCGCATCGTCATCACCGCTACAAGGCAGGATCTGCTGGAGAACCAGACCGTGGCAAGCCGGAATTGCCCCGCCAAGAAGACGCTTTGATCCCGGCATGCGAACATAACGGCGAGTGCCCAGCCCCCGTGCCATCATCGCCGAGGACGAGCCGCTGCTGCGCGAGGAGCTCGCGGAGCTGCTCGGCTCGCTCTGGCCGGAGCTCGAAATCGTCGCGCAGACCGGCGACGGCATCACCACGCTGCGCGAGCTCGAAGCGCATGCGCCCGACGTGCTGTTCCTCGACATCCAGATGCCCGGGCTTACCGGGCTCGAAGTAGCCAGGCAGGCAAGCGGCCGCTGCCATGTCGTGTTCGTGACGGCCTACGACCAGCACACCCTCGCCGCGTTCGAGCAGGGGGCCGCGGACTATGTGCTCAAGCCCGCCAGTGCGTCCCGGCTCGCCACGACGGTGGCGCGCCTCAAGGAGCGCATCGGCCGGCCCGCGCCGGCGCTCGAGGGTCTGCTGCGCGAGCTCGGCGCGCCGCAGCGCGGCTTCCTGCGCTGGATCAACGCGTCCCACGGCCAGGCGGTTCGCGTCATCACCGTGGACGACGTGTGTTATTTCCAGGCCAGCAGCAAGTACACGCGCGTGGTGACCGCCGACGGCGAGTCGCTGATCAGGAAGCCGATCAAGGAGCTCTCGCAAGAGCTCGACCCCGCGTCGTTCTGGCAGATCCACCGCTCCACCATCGTCAATGTGCATGCCATCGCCGGCGTGGTGCGCGATCTGCGCGGCCGCACACAGGTGCGGCTCAAGCGCCGCGAGGAGCTGCTCGCGGTGAGCGACGCGTACACGCTGCTTTTCCGGCAGATGTAGCGTGCAGCGGCTGCTCAACGGACTGTCGTGGAGCGCCCTCGCCCTCGTAGCTGCGTTCTGCGCGCTGCAGGCGCTGGAATGGGTGCTTGCGCCCGCGAGCGGCGTGGTCGGCGGCGGTATCGGCGACATGGCGCTCGGCTGGCTGTCGCGCATGACGGTGTTTCTCGTCACGGGCGCCACGATGCTCGTCACGGCGCTGGTGGTGCTCAACGCCGCGGGACGCGCAGGCCGCGACAATTTTGGCGTTGCCGTGCTCGCGGCGATAGCCGGCGCCGGGGTCTCCGCCCTCGTGCGCTATGCCATCGGCGCAACGCCCTCCGGCGAAGGCGCGGCCTACATGCTGCTCGTGTTCACCTCCTGGCTGGGCTCGGGCGCAATCCTCGTCGCCGGCTACGTCTTCTACCTGCGCGCGCAGGTCGCCGAGGAGGAAGCCCGCGGCGCACAATTGCGCCGCAGCGCGCTCGAGACGCAGCAGCTCGCGACGCGACTGCGCCTGCTGCAGGCGCAGGTCGAGCCGCATTTCTTGTTCAACACCCTGTCGAACGTGCGCCGCCTGTGCCAGAGCGACGCCGCAGCGGGGCGCGCGATGCTCGCGCAGCTCACCCGCTATCTGCGCGCGGCGCTGCCGCGCATGCGCGGGAACGAGACCACGCTGGCCGAGGAGATCGATCTCGTCTCGGCCTACCTCGGCGTGCAGAAAATCCGCATGGGGACGCGGCTCGAGACCTCGATCGATGCGCCGGCGTCGCTGCTCGCCGCGCGCGTGCCGCCGATGATGCTCGCGACCCTCGTCGAGAACGCGATCAAGCACGGCATCGCCCCTCTCGCCGAAGGCGGCTCGATCCTCGTCAAGGCGCGGGCCAGCGGCGGGGCGCTCACGCTCAGCGTGGCGGATAACGGCCGGGGACTCACCGCCGCCTCCGGCTCGGGCGTCGGGCTCGCCAACATCCGCGCGCGCCTCGCGGCGCTCTACGGCGAGCGCGCCGCCCTGCGGCTCGAGGCTAACGCGCCGCGCGGCGTCACCGCCATCATCACGCTGCCTTTGCCGTGAAGCTGTTCGCCGGATTCGGCAGGCGCCACGTGCTCATCGCGCTGGGCTTCTCCTTCGTGGTCGAGCTCGCGCATCTCAGTTACGCCTGGCTCGGGAAAGAAGAGCTGCGCCTTGGAATCGTCGCTATCTGGACGGTACTGTACTTCCTGAACGCCCTGATCGGGCTCGGCTGTGCCGTCGCGGCCGACAACCTGCTGGGCGAGGCCGCCGGCACCGCGAAGCGCCTCATCCTTCCGATGCTCGCCGCTGCCATCGTGACGACCGTATGGGGGGAAACGGTCCTTTACCTTTGGCCGTGGATCGAAGCCAAGGAGCACATGGTCTTCCTCAGCACGCTTCACCGCATCGCCTTTCGCTTCAGCGTGGCGTCCGGCTGGGCGATGCTTCTCATCGGGCTCTACACGATGCTGCAGGCGAGCCGGCGCGCCACCGAACGGTTGCACCGGACTCAGCTCGCGGCGCTCGCTGCGGAGCGCCGCGTGCTCGAAGGCGACCTGCGCGCGATGCAGGGCCGCGTCGACCCGGAGCTCCTCTTCGACAGCCTGCTCGAGGTCGACCGGTGCTACGCCCGCGATGTCGAGGCCGGGCAGGAAGCGCTCGACGCGCTGATCCGCTTTCTGCGCGCTGCGCTGCCGGGCGACGCGGCTGCCTCCGCCACGGTCGCAGGCGAGCAGGAGCTCGCCGAGGCCTATCTCGCCCTGGTCGCGCAGCGCGCGGATGCAAGCCCGCTAGTCGACATCTCGGTGGCGCCCGAGGCGCGCACGCTGCCCATGCCGGCGATGCTGCTCCTGCCGCTCGTGCGCTGGGCGCTCGACGGGCGCTCGGCGACCCTGCTGCAGATCCGCGCGCAACGCCGGGACGCTGCCCTGGAAGTATCGGTGCGCAGCAATTCGGTCGGCAGCGCGACATCGGCCGAGCCCAACATCGCAGGCGTGCGCGAGCGCCTCGCCCGCCTCTTCGCCGGCCACGCGAGCCTCGACGTCACCATCAGCGCCGATACGCGCCACGCGCGCTTGCAGATCCCCGCACCCTAATTCGGGGACGGAGCCCTAACCCGTCAACCCCAGGTGCCGTCGGCCGTTATGCCCTTATGCCAAGGGGGCCGCGGCTCATCGTGCCGCATATTGCCGTGCACATCGTGCAGCGCGGGCACGATCGCGGGAATTGCTTTCGGCACGACACCGACTACCTCGTCTACCTCGCGAACCTGCGGGATCTGTCGGCAAAGACCCGCTGCGCGCTGCACGCTTACTGCCTGATGACAAACCACGTCCACCTCCTCCTCACACCTTCGAACCCGCATGCCTGCGCTTTGCTGATGCGCAATCTCGGTCAGCGCTACGTGCAGTACTTCAACCGGCGTTATGAGCGAGGCGGGACGCTATGGGAAGGACGATTCCGTTCGTGTCTCGTGGATTCCGCGCAATACGTCATCGCCTGTCACCGGTACATCGAGCTCAATCCGGTGCGTGCAGGGATGGTGCCGTCGGCTTCTGCGTATCGCTGGTCGAGCCACAGCCGGAACGCCGGCCGAGCGTCCAACCAGCTCCTGACGCGACACGCCGAGTATCTCGCTCTCGCGGCGGATGAGACATCCCGGCATGCGGCTTATCGGGGCCTGTTTGCAGTGGGCGATGAACCCGCTTTCCTTGCGGCAATCCGCGACGCTACGAACGGCGGTTTTGCGCTGGTCGGCGAGCAACTGAAATCCATGCTGCCTGCGGATACTCAACGACGCCTGGAGCGTCGACCTCCTGGTCCTCGCGCCAAGACGGTGCCACAGCCAGATAACGTTTCGGGCGAGTTGGAACTCAAGTTAGGGCTGCGTCCCCGAACTGGTTAGGGCTCCGTCCCCGAATTTCCGTCCCTCGACGCCACGCGGGACGGCGGCGAGAAGTTTCCTCGTGTACTCGTGCTGCGGAGCGCGGTAGATCGCCTCGGGCGCGCCGCGCTCGACCACCTCGCCTTCGCGCATGACCAGGACCTCGTCCGACATGTATTTCACCACCGCGAGGTCGTGAGAGATGAACAGGTAGGCAAGCCCGCGCTCTTCCTGCAGGTCGAGCAGCAGGTTGAGCACGGTCGCCTGCACCGAGACGTCGAGCGCGGACACCGGCTCGTCGCAGATCAGCACTTCCGGCTCGACCGCCAGCGCCCGGGCGATCGCGATGCGCTGGCGCTGGCCGCCGGAGAATTCATGCGGGTACCGGTGCATGGCGTCCTGCGGCAGCCCGACGCGCTGCAGGAGCCCCCGCGCGCGCTCGATGCGCTCGCCTTCATCCGCGCCCAGGCGATGAATGCGCATCGGCTCGGTGAGCGTGCGCCCGATGCTCATGCGCGGGTTGAGGCTGGCGTAGGGATTCTGGAACACGATCTGGATGCGCCTGCGGAAGGCCATCATCTGCGCCGCCGACAGGCGCAGCAGGTCGGTGTCCTCGAGGCGCGCCTCGCCGCCGCTTGCCTCGAGGAGCCGCATGACGAGCAGCGCCACGGTGGTCTTCCCCGAGCCTGACTCGCCGACCAGGCCGACGGTGCGCCCGCGGGTGACGCCGAACGTGACCTCGCGCACCGCGACCAGCGATTTCGAGGCGAACCAGCCGGTGCGCAAGCGGAACTCCTTGCGCAGGCCCTTCGCTTCGATGAGGTTGGCGCCGGCCGGCGGGCGCTCGAGCGCAGCGTCCGGTGCCACGCCGCCGCGCATGAAGTCGTCGATCACCGGCAGCCGCCGGGGGCGCGTGTCGAGGCGCGGCCGGCAGGCGAGCAGCGCGCGCGTATACGGGTCGCGCGGCGCACTGAATATGCGCTGCGTCGGGCCGCTTTCGCGCACCTCGCCCTCGCGCATCACCACCACGTTGTCGGCGATCTCGCCGACCAGCCCGAGGTCGTGGCTGATGAACAGCACGCTCATGCGGTGGCGCTCGCGCAGCCGCGCGATCAGCTCGAGCACCTGACGCTGCACCGTGACGTCGAGCGCGGTGGTCGGCTCGTCGGCGATCAGCAGCTTCGGCTCGTTCGCGATGGCCATCGCGATCATCACGCGCTGCTGCTGGCCGCCAGAGAGCTCGTGCGGATAGGCGCGCAGGCGCGCCCGCGGCTCGGGAATCCCCACCTCGGCGAGCAGCTCGGCGGCCCGCTCGAGCGCCTGACGGGGCGCCATGCTGCGATGCAGCCGCAGCACCTCGGCGACCTGCTCGCCGACGGTGAGCACCGGGTTGAGCGAGCTCATCGGCTCCTGGAACACCGCGCTGATGTCGCGCCCGCGCAGCGCGCGCAGCCGTGCGGCAGGCGCAGCGAGCAGGTTTTCGCCGCCGTAATCGATGCGGCTGGCCGGATCGACGATGGCGTTCTCGGGCAGCAGGCGCAGGATCGACATCGCCGACACGGTTTTGCCGCTGCCGGATTCGCCGACCAGGGCGAGCGTCGCGTCGTGCCGGACGTCGAAGCTGACGCCGCGCACCGCCTCCACGCGAGTTTGCCTCGTGACAAAGGAGACCCTGAGATTCACGACGCTGACCAGCGCGCTCATCGCAGCCTGGGATCGAGCGCGTCGCGCAGGCTGTCGGTCAGCATCGAGAACGCCGTCAGGAAAACGGCCATGAAGGCTGTCGCCGCCGCGAGCTGCCACCACTTGCCGATGACCAGCTCGGTCTGCGCCTCGGAGAGCATCGTGCCCCACGACACCATGTCGAGCGGCACGCCCAGGCCGAGGAACGACAGGATCACCTCCACCTTGATGAAGGCGACCACCAGGAGCGACAGCTGCACCAGGATGACGTGGCTCACGTTCGGCAGGATGTGCGCGAACATGCGCGCGGCGGCCGAGGCGCCGATCGCCTGCGCGGCGAGCACATACTCGCGCGAGCGATGCTTCATGTACTCGGCGCGCACCAGCCGATACATCCCGGTCCAGCCGGTCACCGAGAGGATGATCACCACCGTCCAGATGCCGCTCGCAAAGAGATGGGCAAAGGCGCCGCTGCGCAGCACCGCGGCGAGCGAGAAGATAAGGAGAATCGACGGGATCGAGGTGAATACGTTGTACAGCCACTCGAGAACGTCGTTGACCCAGCGGCCGTAGAAACCGGCGCAGGCGCCAAGCAGGGTGCCGATGACGGTAGCGCAGAGCGCGGCCAACACACCCACCGCGATCGAGACCTGCGAGCCCTTGATCGCCTTGTCGAGCACATCGCGCCCCCAGCGGTCGCCACCCCAGGGCAGCGTCATCGCGCGCTCGGGCTCGGTCATCTTCAACTCGCCGGTGCGCCGCTCCCATTCGGCGTATTTCGGCGCGAGCGGGTCGATCGCGCTCAGGTCGGGCGCCACGCCCTTGTGTTCTGCCCGCTTGCGCAGCGCGCCTTCGAGATTCGGCCGCTCGCCGAGGAACGCCGGATTGGCGTAGGGCACGCCGACCTCGCGGCTCCAGCCGCCAGCGAGGTAGCCGGCGGTCGCGAAAAGGATCATCACCAGGTAGGCCACGACGATGCCCAGCGATACGGCACCCACCCGGTCCTGCTGCAGGCGGCGCCAGAGCGCCGTCCAGGCGTTCTCGGGGGTAACGTCGAGGACCGCCGCCATCAGCGCAACTGGATGCGCGGGTCGACGAATGTATAGAGCACGTCGGCCGCGAGGTTGATGAGCATCGTGAGCACGGAAAGGTAGATGGTGACCGCCTGGATCACCGGGTAATCGCTGCGGTTCACGGCGAGATAGATCTCCCTTCCCAGGCCCGGAATGGAGAAGAAGATCTCCAGCAGGAAGCTGCCGACAAAGACTCCGGGGACCAGCAGGGACACGTTGGTCAGCACCGGCACCAGCGCATTGCGCAGCACGTGCTTGCGCATGATCGCGGGCTCGGACAGGCCCTTGGCGCGAGCCGTACGCACGTAGTCGCTCTTCGTCTCGTCGAGGAAGAAGGAGCGGTAAAGGCGAGTTTGCGGCGCGAGGCCCACCAGGGCGGCAAGCAGGATGGGAAGCGGCGCATAAGTGAAGAGGTTGCGCCAGAAGTCGTCGCTCCAGCCCTGCACCGGGAACCAGCCGAGCTGGAAGCCGAGCAGGTACTGGCCGACGATGATGTACACGAGGAACGAGACCGACATCGCCGCGACGCAGATCACCATCACCGCGCGGTCGAGCAGCCTGCCGCGGTAGTACGCCACCAGCATGGCCGTGGGAATCGCGAGCGAGATCTCCAGCAGCAGGATCGGGATCGTGATGGTCAGCGTGGCGGGCAGCCGCGTGAGGAAGATGCCGGACACCTGCTCGCGCGTCATCCAGCTCTTGCCGAAATCGAAGCTGATGATCTCGCGCACGAAGATTCCGAGCTGCGCATACCAGGGCTGGTCGAGCCCGAGCTCGCGCCGGATGGCGTCGATCTGCTCCTGGCTCGCCACCTGGCCGGCCAGGATCTGCGACGGGTCGCCGCCGAAGAACTTGAACAGGAAGAAAATGAGCACGATGACCCCGGCAAGGGTGGGGACCATCTGCCAAAGCCTGCGTAAGATATAGGCTGTCATGATCTGGTGGCGCGCCGCGATTCTAGCCTGTGCCCTGATCGCGCCGCCCGCGGCGGCCGAGAAGGTCCTGCGCTATGCGTTCCCGATCGCGGAGACCGGGTTCGACCCGGTGCAGATCAACGACCTGTACTCGACCATCCTCCTGGCGCACATCTTCGATTCGCCCTTCGGCTACGACTATCTTGCACGACCCGCCAAGGTGAAACCGAAGACCGCGGCGGGATTGCCGGAAGTGTCCGCGGACGGCAAGCTGTGGACGGTTCGCATCCGCCCCGGCATCTACTTCGCCGACGATCCGGCGTTTGGTGGCAAGAAGCGCGAGCTGACGGCGCAGGATTACGTCTATTCCATTAAGCGCCACTGGGACCCGAAAAACAAATCGCCGAACCTCTACCAACTCGACAAGCGCGTGATCGGCATGGATGCAGTGCGCAAGCACGCGCTAGCGGGCGGCAAGTTCGATTATGACCGCGAAGTCGAGGGCCTGCGCGCGATCGATCGCTATACTTTTCGATTCGCGCTCACCGAACCGACCCCGCTCCTGCTGTACTACCTAACGTCCTGTACGCTCGCCTGCGCGGTGGCGCGCGAGGTGATCGAGGCGTATCCCGACCGCACCATGGAGCATCCGGTCGGCACGAACGCGTACCGCCTCACGCAGTGGCGGCGTTCGTCGCGTATCGTCCTGGAACGTAATCCGAATTACCGCGAGGACTACTACGACGCGGAGCCTCCTGCCGATGATCCGCAGTCGCAGGCCATCGCGGCGCGATTGCGCGGCAAACGCTTACCGATGATCGATCGCGTCGAAGTGTATGTGGTCGAGGAAGCTCAGCCACGATGGCTCGCGTTCCTCAATGGCGAGCACGACCTGATCGACCGCCTGCCGTTTGAATTTGCTAATCTCGCCGCCCCCGAAGGGCGCCTTGCTCCCCACTTGCAGAAAAAACAGATCCAGATGGAGCGTACCAACGAGCTCGAACTGATCTTCGTCTACTTTGGCATGGAGCATCCCCTGGTCGGCGGCTATTCCGCGGAGAAAGTGGCCCTGCGGCGAGCGATCGCGCTCGCCGTGGACCCCGAAGAGTGGATCCGTGCGGTTTACTACGGCCAGGCGATCCCGGCGCAGTCGACCGTACCCCCTGGCTCCTTCGGCGCCAATCCGGACCTCGATAGTCCGCTGGCGGAGTTCAATCCGGCGAAGGCAAAGGCGTTGCTCGATGTCTACGGCTATGTCGACCGCGACGGCGATGGCTATCGTGAGACCCCGGACGGCTCGAAGCTTGTTCTACAGATTGCGAGCGTGCCGGACAGTCAGGGCAGAAGGCAGGACGAGCTATGGCGCAAGTTCATGGATCGCGTGGGGCTGAGGATCGAATTCAAGAAAGCGCAATGGCCCGAGCATCTGCGCGATTCGCGCGCCGGCAAGCTGATGATGTGGAACCTGGGCTGGATCGCCAGTGATCCGGATGCCGATGATTTTTACGTCATCCTTTACGGTCCGAACAAAGGGCAATCGAACCAGTCGCGCTTCGACCTGCCGCAATGGAATGCGCTCTACGACAAGGCAAAGATACTGTCCAATGGCTCCGAGCGCGACCGGCTGTATCGTGAGATGGACAAGTTATTCTTCGCTTATGCGCCGCTGCGGCCGATCGCGCATCGCACGCTTACTGGTCTTGCCCAGCCTTGGTTGATTGGCTACCGCCGGAATCCGGTGATGCGCGAACTCTGGCAGTACCTGGATATCGACGAGTCAGTTCTTCCAGCACAGCACGCTCGAGCAGGCCGGGTGGCAGCAGCCCCTGCGCGATGACCAGGTCGTGAAACTGGCGCTGGTCGAAGCGCGGACCGAGCGCAATCTCGGCCTTGAGCCGCAGCTCCCGCAGCCGGCTGTAGCCGTACAGGTACGACACCGCCTGGCCGGGCTCAACGAAGGCATAGCGGTCAGCCTCCTGCTGGGCCATCGGCTCGGACAGAGCGACCTCGCGCACTAGGAATTCTTTTGCGGCGGCCGGCCTGCAGTCCCGAAGCGCTCGCTTAGGCGGGCGCGCGCAAGCGCCGCGATGGGCGCGGCGCCTGTCTCCATACCCGCGTAGCGACGCAGGCGAAGCACGGCGTGGCGGCGCCTGGATTCGGGGTTACGCGCGTCAAGCAGATCTCGAAGCCCCTCGAAAATGTGCCTCGGAAGGTCAAAGTAGGGGAGGAGGAGACGATGCTCGAGTGCCTGCGTATGCCGTTGGCGCTCGACGGCATCGATGAGCACGTCGAGGTCCTGGCGGACCCTGGGGTCCGTTTCCGCCTTCCTCAGCGCGGCGAGCCGCTGCAGCACGCGGCGCGCGGCGGCCTCATGGCGAGCGGTCCGGCCTGGCTTGAGGTCGAGCGCCGCCGTATCGAAGCGCTCAAGCCCCAGCGCCGAAGCCTGCTCGGGCTGGAAAGGGCCGAGCGACTCGAATACGATCGCCGATACGCGGTCGCTACGCTCGACCCAGGAGCGGTCTTCGGCAGCGGCGACCAATGGAGCGCACAGCGTTCCTGCAAGCGCCGCGAAAAAATAGAGGCTACGGATGCGCGATTTCATTTCAGCCGAGTATGTCATACGTCTCGAGGACCCGCGGCAGGACGAGGTGATACGGATGCTGTCGGCGCTCGACGCCTATCTCGAGTCGCTATACCCTCGGGAAAGCAACCATCTCCTCGATTTGGAGTCGCTTTGCGCGCCGAACATCCGTTTTTTTGTAGCGCGTCGCGGCGTCGGTCCGGTCGGCTGCGGCGCCCTGCGCGTCGAAGCGGGATACGGGGAAGTAAAGCGCATGTTCGTCGTCCCGGAGGCGCGCGCCCAAAACGTCGGGCGCGCCATCCTCGCATGCATCGAGGACCAGGCGGCGCGCGAAGGCCTTGCGCTGATGCGCCTCGAGACCGGGATTCACCAGGCGGCGGCGCGCGCGCTGTACCGCGGCGGTGGCTACGCCGAGTGCGCCCCCTTCGGCGAGTACCGGCCGGATCGGCTGAGCGTATTCATGGAGAAGCGATTGGTCACACGCTGAGGGGTTCCTCGTCCATTGCGGCGATCTGCTCGCGCAGCTCGAGGATCCGGTCCTGCCAGTAGCGCTGCGTGCCGAACCAGGGAAATGCAGCCGGAAACGCCGGATCGTCCCAGCGGCGCGCGAGCCACGCGGAGTAATGGATCAGCCGCAGCGTGCGCAGCGCCTCGAGCAGGGGCAGCTCGCGCCGCTCGAAGGGCATGAAGTCCTCGTAGCCCGCAAGCAGGTCGGAGAGCTGCCGCGTCATCGCGCGCCGCTCGCCCGAGAGCAGCATCCAGAGATCCTGCAGCGCCGGACCCATGCGCGCGTCGTCGAGATCGACGAAGTGCGGACCGCTCTCGGTCCACAGGATGTTTCCCGCGTGGCAGTCGCCGTGCAGCCGGATCGAGCGCACCTCGCCGGCGCGCTCGTAGCATCTTGCAACCGCCGCCAGGGCCTGCTCCGTCACCGCCTTCCATGCATTCAGCAGGTCGGCCGGAATGAAGCGGTGCGCGAGCAGCCAGGAGCGCGGCTCATGTCCAAAGCTCTTCGCGTTGAGGGATTCTCTGCTTTGAAAGGCGCGCGCGGCTCCCACCGCGTGGATCCTGCCGACGAACCTTCCGATCCATTCGAGGGTCTTGCGGTCCTCGAGCTCCGGGCTGCGCCCGCCGCGGCGCGGGTACACGGCGAAGCTGAACCTGGCATGCTCGCCGGTAAAGGACGGCGCGACGACCGGAATTTCATGCTCCGCCAGTTCTTTTGCGAAGGCATGCTCTTCCGCGATCTGGCGCGCGCTCCAGCGCCCGGGGCGGTAGAACTTGAGCACCACCGAGCCGCCGTCTTCCAGCCAGACCTGGTAGACGCGGTTCTCGTAGCTGTTGAGCGGGAGCAGCCTGCCGTCGGCGCGGAAGCCGGCGCTGTCGCAGGCGTCGAGCACCACGTCCGGCGTCAGCGCCGCGTAGGAAAGCGGCATGGCGTATAGTAAACCGGTGGCGGAAAAAGTCGTCGAAGTCCAGAAAGTCGTCGAAGTCCAGGACCTGCACTTCAGCTACGGCAAGCTGCCGATCTTCAGCGGCCTGTCGCTCGATATCCGGCGCGGCCAGGTGGTCGCGATCCTCGGCGGCAGCGGCTGCGGCAAGTCGACGCTGCTCAAGCTGATCGGCGGCCAGCTGCCCCCGCAGCAGGGCTCGGTCAAGGTCGAGGGCAGGGAGGTGCACGCGCTCGAGCCGGACGAGCTCTATGCGCTGCGCCTCGAGATGGGAATGATGTTCCAGAATTCGGGCCTGTTCAGCGACCTGTCGGTGTTCGAGAACATCGCCTTTCCCCTGCGCGAGAACTTCGACCTGCCCGAGGAGCTCCTGCGGCGCATCGTGCTGATGAAGCTCCACGCAGTCGGCCTGCGCGGCGCGCGCGACATGATGCCGGGCGACCTCTCGGGCGGCATGACGCGCCGCGTGGCGCTCGCGCGCGGCATCGCCACCGATCCCAAGCTGATGATGTACGACGAGCCGTTCGCCGGGCTGGACCCGATCTCGCTCAGCCACATCGTCGAGCTGATCCGCTCGCTGAACCAGGCGCTGGGGCTCACCTCGATCGTGGTGACCTACGATGTGAAGGAGGCGCTGAAGGTCGCCAGCTTCGTTTACATGATCTGCGACGGCGTGGTTCTAGGCAAGGGCAGCCCGCAGGAGATCCAGGCCTCGGAAGATCCCTACATCAAGCAGTTCCTGCACGCGCTGCCCGACGGCCCGGTGCGCTTCCACTTCCCGGCGCCGGCGCTCGAGGAGGAGCTGAAGATCCCCGGCTAGGCGGACTGGCGCGGCAGGAAGCGCAGCGCGACGCCGTTATTGCACCAGCGCTGGCCGGTCGGCGGCGGGCCGTCGTCGAACAGGTGGCCGTGGTGCCCGCCGCAGCGGATGCAGTGGTACTCGGTGCGCGGGTAGATCAGGAAGTAGTCCTTCTTCGTCTCGAAGGCCCCCGGGATGCTGGTGAAGAAGCTCGGCCAGCCGGTGCCCGACTCGTACTTCATTTCCGAGGTGAACACGGGCAGGCCGCAGCCGGCGCAGACGAACACGCCGGCGCGTTTCTCCTCGTTGAGCGCGCTCGTGCCGGCGCGCTCGGTGCTTTCCTCGCGCAGCACGCGGAACGCGTCGGCGGGCAGGCGCTTGCGCCACTCGTCCTTCGACAGCTTGAGAGGCTCGCCGGGCGAGGGCACCGCCGCGCCGGCGGGCACGAAGCTCTTCCAGTTCTTCTGCAGCTCTTCGATGCCTTTCATGTTGGCAGGGGGCGCAGCGTACGCCGCCCGGGAGGCAAAGGCGCTCGCCACCAGGGTCTTCAGCAATGTACGCCGATCCATCCTCGTCTCCTTTCGATTTGACAGCTCGGCAGGTTGGTCGCGCGAACCGGCCGGTCCTGACAAATACGATACTACAGGAGCTATGCGCAGCTACCGCACGAGTTCGTGCGCGATGACTCCGCCGATGACCGCCCCGGCGACGATCGCCAGCCCGGTGTTCACGTCGACGCTCGCATGGTACGCGGGGTACGCCGGGTAGGCCTGGTACGCCGGGTACACGGGCAAAGGTCTCTCCACGACGACGATCCGCGGGGCCGGCCGGTAATATTGCGGGTAATAGTAGTAACGGGGGTAGTAGTGATGCTCGAAACGCCTTTCGCGCCATTCGTCCCGGTCTCGCCAATGCGGATCTGCGAGCACCGGCGCGGAGACGATAAGAGCCGCGGCGGCGAGAACAAGTTTTCTGAGCAGCATGGCAGCCTCCTTTTTGGTGGGCCTAGCCATTTGACGCGGATCGTCCCTTGCAGTGAACCCATAAAGTGCAACTTCTGTAACAGCATGTTAATTTCGCGCCCCTGGGAGGAAGCGATGCCGAGGATTCTGGTTTCCCTTCTCATTGCGTTTTGCGCTGCGGGCGCGTCGGCGCAGGAGGCGTACCCGTCGAAGCCGCTGACGATGGTGGTGCCGTTTCCCCCCGGCGGCGTCGCCGACATCGTCGGAAGGCCGCTGGCGGCGGGCATGAACCATGCGCTGAAGCAGCCCGTCGTGGTCATCAACCGCACCGGCGCCGGCGGCGCAGTCGGCATGGCGTCCGTGGCCAGGGCAGCGGCCGACGGCTACACGCTCCTGATGAGCTTGTCGTCCATCTCAATCTTTCCCGTGTCGGACCGCATCAACGGCAAGCCGCCGGCGTACGAGCTGAAGGATTTCGCGCCGGTCGCGCTGGTGACCGCGGACCCGACGGTGCTGGTGGTGCGCGCCGACAGCAGGTATAAAACGCTCAAGGACTTCGTCGACGCCGCGCAGGCGAACCCGGGCAAGATCAACTACTCCTCCTCAGGCGTGTATGGCACGCTGCACGTGGCGATGGAAATTTTCGCCAACGCCGCCGGCATCAGGCTGTTCCACGTGCCCTACCAGGGCGGAGGACCGGCGGTGACCGCGCTGCTCGGCGGCCAGGTCGAGGCGCTTGCCTCGGGTCCCGCGGCGGCCATCGGCCAGATCAAGGGGGGCAAGATGCGCGCGCTCGCCAGCTGGAGCGACAAGCGCCTCCAGCTGCTGCCCGAGATCCCGACCTTCAGGGAGCTCGGCTACGACGCCGAGTTCTACATCTGGTCGGGCGTGTTCGTGCCGGCAGCGACGCCGGCGCCGATCGTCGCGAAGCTGCGCGACGCGGTGCGCGAGGTGGCGAACTCCGCCGAGTTCAAGTCGGCGATGGAGAAGGTGGAAACGCCGGTGCACTACCTCGACGCGCCGGACTTCAAGAGATACTGGGAGCGCGACGCCGCGCGCCTCAAGCTGGCGCTGGAAAAGATCGGCAAGGTCGAGGAGAAGTAGGAAATCGGGGTCAGACCTGGGTCAGACCCGGATCTTTATTTTTCCCTCTTCTTTTTCGAGCGCGCCAGCTTCTCGAGCAGCGCGCGCGGACGCCGGTACTGCAGCAGCACGCCGACCCGGCGCTCGAAGGGGTCGCGGCGCGCCACCGCCTTCAGGTGATGGCCGTTGAGCAGCGGAAAGTGACGGATCGTGTCTAGCTCCTCGGCGACCGGCCACGCGTTCTTCTCGCCGGAAATCCACAGCTTCGGATCGACGCGCCGCAGGTCGAACGGCACGGAATATTCGCGCAGCGTCTTGTGATCGCGCCGGTTGTAATATTCGTGAAAGTACGACATCGCGAGTTCGCGCAAGCTCCGGTAGACCGGGTCGCGCCAGCGTAGACCGATACCGTTGGTCTTGGAGATCGCACCCCAGAGGCCGCGTCGCCTGAAGAGCGCCACTACATGGTCGAAGTCGCGCACCGCGCGCATGTCGAGGAGCAGCGGCGGCTCGCCTTGTATCCACATAGCGCAGGCGGCAAGCATGGCGCCCTCGATGCAGTGCGCGCTTCTGGTGTGCAGGACCGCGCGCACCGGGCGACAGGTATCGCCGCCGACTTCGAAGTTCTGCCTTAAACCGTAGACATAGGCCTGGATTTTGCGCGGCGAGTCGAGGCGCCTAAGAAGCGCGAACTCGGCAGGCGTCAGGCCGAGGTCCTCGCGCCGTGCGAAACGCTTTGTCTCCACGGAGCAAAAAATATCTCCAGTCCGCGCATCCGGCAATCGCCCTTCACAAGAGCCTGATTTGCCTCGGCTATCTTTTTTCCCCAGCCAAGCAAAGCCCCGCTTGACACGTTGACACGCCGCTTTCATAGACTGTATTATTCATATATGAATAAACGCCGCGCTGCACGCCGCCGCGGCCTGGCGGCCTCGGACGACGTCATGTGGTCGCTGATGCAGGCGGCGCATGCAGTCGAGAGCCAGCTCGAAGAGGCCCTGGCGCAGGTGGAGCTGTCGGGCGCCAAGCTCGCCGCCCTGACCCAGCTGGTGGAGGCCGGCGAGCCGGTGGCGCTTGGCGAGCTGGCCGCGCGCTGCGCGTGCGTGCGATCCAACATCACCCAGCTCGTCGATCGCCTCGAGGCCGACAAGCTGGTCCGGCGTGTAGACGATGCCGCGGACCGGCGCAGCCTGCGGGCCGCCATCACCCCGCTCGGCCGCGAGCGCCAGGCCGCAGGAGCGAAGAAAGTGGACGAGGTCCGCAGGAAGCTCGGCAAGGCGCTCGGGGCGATCGACCATGCTGCCCTGAAGCGCGCGCTGTCAGATCTGGACTGAGTTTTTTTCGGCAAATCATACATATGTGCACTATTCAGCAGAGAAAGGATCATTCATGAACCTCCAGTTGCTGCTCGTTTCGGCTCTGCTCACGGCGTTCGTGACGCCGCATGCCCTGGCGGAAGAAATTGCCCCTGACGTGCTGGTGAAGGGCATCTCGGAGGAGGTCATCGCGGCAATCCGGCAGGACAAGGGCATCCAGGCGGGCGATCCCAGGAAAATCGCCGAGCTTATCGAGGCGAAGATCCTGCCGCACTTCGATTTCAGGCACACCACTCAGATCGCGATGGGGGTCAACTGGCGGCGCGCCAGCCCCGAGCAGCAGGAGCAGCTGACGCGGGAATTCAGGGCGCTGCTGGTGCGCACCTATTCCAGCGCGCTCGCGGGCTACAGCGACCAGGTCATCGAGTTCAGGCCGCTGCGCGCCCAGCCCGGGGACACCGAGGTAACGGTCCGCTCCCAGGTGAGGCGCTCGGGAGCCGAGCCGATCGCGATCGAGTACGACCTGGAGAGGACCGGCCCGGCGTGGAAGGTCTTCGATATCAGGGTTGCTGGAATCAGCCTGGCCGCCACCTACCGCAGCGCTTTCGCCGAGGAGGTGCGCAACCGCGGCATCGACGGGCTGATCAGCCTGCTTTCGAGCAAGAACCGCGTCGCCGTGAAGCCGGTGTCGGTGAAGACTTGATAGAATCGCTCTCCTTTTGCGCCGCAATAATCCTCCGCTCCCAATGATCGCTCTCGTTTTGCGCGCCAGTTTCCTGGCAGGCCTTGCTCTTGCGCTCGCGGCATGCAGTCCTTCGAACGGTGCGCCCGACAAAGGCGGCCACAAGGGGGGACCGGGCGCCGGCATGCCGCCGCCGGAAGTCACGGTGGTCACGGTCGCGCCGCAGGCGCTGCCGGTGACGTTCGAATACGTCGGGCAGACCGCGGGCTCGCGCGAGGTCGAAGTGCGCGCGCGCGTCGCCGGCATTTTGCTGAAGCGCAACTTCACCGAAGGCGCACCGGTCAGGCGGGGCCAGTCGCTCTATACGGTCGATCCGGCGCCGTTCGAGGCCGCGGTGGCGCGCGCCGAGGCCGATGTCGGCGCCGCCGAGGCGCGCCTTGAGCAGGCGCGCAAGAACGCGGCGCGTCTCAAGCCGCTCTACGCCGAGAAAGCGGTCAGCCAGAAGGACTACGACGACACGGTGTCGGCCGAGGCGATCGGCGCGGCCGACGTCAAGGCAGCGCGCGCGCGGCTCACCGAGGCGAAATTGAATCTCAGCTATACGAAGGTGGAATCCCCGGTCGCGGGAATCACCGGGCGCTCGATGCGCCAGGAGGGCTCGCTCATTTCTGGCCCGGATGCCCTGCTCACCAGCATCACTCAGGTCGACCCGATCTGGGTCAACTTCGGCGTTCCCGACAACGAGCAGGCGCAGATCCAGAAGGAAGTGCAGGCGAAGCAGCTCGCGCTGCCGAAAGACGGCAATTTCGAGGTGGCGCTGCGCCGCGCAGACGGCAGCCTGTACGAGAAAACCGGGCGGCTCAACTTCGCCGACGTGCGCGTCTCGCCCGCCACCGGCACGCGCGAGACGCGCGCCGAGCTTCCCAACCCCGGCGGCGCACTCAAGCCCGGCGAGTTCGTGCGCGTCATCCTGCGCGGCGCGACGCGCCCCAACGCGGTCACCGTGCCGCAGCGCGCCGTTCTGGAAGGACCGCAAGGGAAATTCGTGTACGTGGTGAATGAAAAGAGCCAGGCCGAGCCGCGCCCGGTCGAGGCCGGCGAATGGGCCGGCCAGTCCTGGATCATCACCGGCGGGCTCAAGCCCGGCGAGCGGGTGATCGTCGACGGGGTGATGCGCCTCGGGCCGGGAGCGCCCGTGCGCATCGCCGAAGCGAAGCCCGAAGCCGCAAAACCTCCCGTCGCCAAGAAGTAATCCATGTTCTCCCGGTTTTTCATCGACCGGCCCATCTTTGCGGCCGTCGTTTCCATCTTCATCGTGCTCGCCGGGCTTGCGGCGATGCGCAACCTGCCGATCGCGCAGTATCCCGAGATCGCGCCGCCGGTGGTCACGGTGCAGGCAGTGTATCCCGGCGCCTCGGCCGAGACGCTCGAGCAGACAGTCGCGGCGCCGCTCGAGAACCAGATCACCGGCGTCGAGAAGATGATCTACATGAGCTCGACCTCGGGCTCCAACGGCATCGTGCAGATCCAGGTCACCTTCGACATCGGCGCCGACGCCGACCAGGCCGCGCTCAACGTCAACAACCGCGTCAAGCAGGCCGAGCCGCGCCTGCCCGAGGAAGTGCGCCGCCAGGGCGTGACGGTACAGAAGGGCTCTTCGGCCTTCCTGCAGGTGCTTGCGTTCTACTCGCCCGACGGCCGCTATGACAACCTCGCCATCAGCAACTTCGTCACGTTAAACGTCCTGGACGCGCTGAAGCGCGTCCCAGGAACGACGAATGTGCAGATCTTCGGCGCCAAGGACTACGCGATGCGCATCTGGGTGCGGCCCGATCGCCTCACGCAGCTGCGCCTCACGCCCACCGATCTGATCCGCGCGCTGAACGAGCAGAACGCGCAGTTCGCCGCCGGCAAGGTCGGGCAGTCGCCGAGCGCGGGCCCGCAGGAGCTCGTCTACACCATCACCACCAAGGGCCGGCTCGCCGACCCGAAGGAGTTCGAGAACATCATCGTGCGCGCCAGTCCCGACGGCTCGAACCTGCGCCTGAAGGACGTGGCGCGCGTCGAGCTCGCCTCGAAGGATTACGAGTTCGTCGGGCGCATGAACGGCCGGGAGGCGACGCTGGTCGGCGTTTTCCTGCTGCCGGGCGCCAACGCGCTCGAGGTCGCCGACAGCGTCGTGAAGACCGTGGACGAAATCGTGCCGCGCTTTCCGCAGGGCATGACCTATTCGGTGCCCTACGACACGACGAGGTTCGTGCGGGTGTCGATCCGCGAAGTGCTGTTCACGCTGGGCGAGGCGATGCTGCTCGTGGTGCTGGTGGTGTTCCTGTTCCTGCAGAACTGGCGCGCCACCCTGATCCCGGTCGCCGCGGTGCCGGTGTCGCTGATCGGCTGCTTCGCCGGGCTGTACCTGCTCGGCTACTCGATCAACACGCTGACGCTTTTCGGCATGGTGCTCGCCATCGGCATCGTGGTCGACGACGCCATCGTGGTGCTCGAGAACATCGAGCGCATCATGCACGAGGAGCACCTCGCGGCGCGCGAGGCGGCAATCAAGGCGATGCGCGAGGTGGCTGGGCCGGTGGTGGCGATCGTGCTGGTGCTGTGCTCGGTGTTCGTGCCGATCGCCTTCCTCGGCGGGCTGGCGGGCGAGCTCTACCGCCAGTTCGCGGTGACGATCGCGATCGCGGTGGTGATCTCGGGAATCGTCGCGCTCACGCTCACGCCGTCGCTGTGCGTGCTGATCCTCAAGCGCGAGCACAAGATCCCCGGCGGCTTCTTCCAGTGGTTTAACGAAACTTTTTTGAAAATCACGATCCATTATACCAACGGCGTGTCGTGGATGATCCGCCGCGCCGCGATCGGCGTGCTGCTGTTCCTGGGCATGGTGGCGATCGCGGTCGGGCTGTGGAAGTTCACGCCGGGAAGCCTGGTGCCCGACGAGGACCAGGGCTTCTACATAAGCGCGGTGATCCTTCCGGATGGCGCGACGCTCGAGCGCACCGACAAGGTGGTTGCGCAGGTGCTGCAAGCGATCAAGTCGAACCCGAACAACCAGGACGCGGTCGCCTTCACCGGCTTCGATTTCCTCGGCGGCTATTTCCGCAACAACGCCGCGACGATCTTCGTCACGCAGAAGCCCTGGGACGAGCGCAAGGTCGACACCAAGCAGGTGGTCGGAGACCTCTTCATGAAGACCGGCGGCATCAAGGAAGGGCTGGTGCTCGCCTTCGGTCCGCCGCCGATCTTCGGCCTCGGGACGGCGGGCGGCTTCGAGCTCTACCTGCAGGACCGCGGCGAGGGCGGCGCGCGGCGCATGGCCCAGGCAATGGGCCAGTTCATGCAGCAGACCGCCAAGGACCCCAAGTTCGCCTTCGTGCAGACGCTCTGGCGCCCGGCGTCGCCGCAGCTCTACGTCGATGTCGACCGCGAGAAGGCGAAGGCGCTCGGCGTGCCGCTCAACGAGCTCTACGGCGCGCTCGCCGCCACCCTCGGCAACTACTACGTCAACGACTTCAACAAGTTCGGCCGCACCTGGCAGGTGCTGATGTCCGCCGAGCCGGAGTACCGCAAGAGCCCCGAGGCGGTCGGCGACATCTACGTGCGCTCGGAAAAAGGCGAGATGATCCCGCTGCGCTCGCTCGCGAACGTCAAGTACGCCTCCGGCCCCGACTCGCTCGCGCGCTTCAACAACCTGCCGGCGGTAAAGCTGTTTGGCGCTGCCGCGCCAGGCATTTCATCCGGCCAGGCGATAGAGGAGGTCGAGCGCATCGCGAAAGAGGCGCTGCCAGCCGATTTCAGCTTCGACTGGGGCGGCGCCTCCTATCAGGAGAAGAAATCCGGCGGCACCTCGGTGCTCGCGCTCGGGCTCGCGGTGATCATGGTGTTCCTGATCCTCGCCGCGCAGTACGAGCGCTGGTCGCTGCCGCTCTCGGTGCTGCTCGCGCTGCCTTTCGGCACCTTCGGCGCGCTCGCCGCGGTCTATCTGCGCGGCTACACCAACGACGTGTATTTCCAGATCGGCCTGGTCACGCTGCTCGGCCTCGCGGCGAAGAACGCGATCCTGATCGTGCAGTTCGCGGAACTCAAGGAGCGCGAAGGCTTGTCGGCCGCGGCCTCGGCTCTCGAGGCGGCGCGCCTGAGGTTTCGCCCGATCCTGATGACCTCGCTCGCCTTCATCTTCGGGGTGATGCCGCTCGCCTTCTCCACCGGCGCGGGTGCCGGCGCGCGCCGCTCGGTCGGCACAGGCGTCATGGGTGGAATGATGGCGGCGACCTTCCTCGCCATCTTCTTCGTGCCGATGTTCTTCAAGCTGCTCACCGATCGACGCCTGCGCGAGCACCGCAGCACCGCCGAGATCAAGGACGAGGTCGAACGCGCGCGCACGGTGACGCACGCGCAGGTTCAGCACCCGCATCATGCGCCACATTCTCAGGAGTAGTCTGGTTTTGCTTTTGGCGGCTTGCTCGACGCAGCCGCCCTATGAGCGGCCTCAGGTCGAGCTTCCTGCGGCCTGGAAGGAAGCGGCGCCGCGGTTTGCCGAGGACGGGCGCTGGTGGCGCATCTACCGCGACCAGGAGCTGGACAAAGTCATCGAGGAGGCCTTCGCGGGGAACGCCGATCTCGTCATTGCCGCCGCGCGCGTGGACGAGGCGCGTGCCCTGGTGGCCGAAGCCGAATCCTTTTTCTTCCCGCGGGTCGACGCGCAGGCGAGCGGCAGCCGCCAGCAGGTTTCGACGCGCACCGCCACCTCGTTTCCCGGCATTCCCCGCCAGTACAGCGATTACCGGGCGACGCTCAACCTGTCCTACGAAGTCGACCTATTCGGGCGCCTGCGCGCCGGCGCGCAGGCCGCGCGGGCCGAGCTCGCCGCGGACGAGGCCGCGCGCGAAGCGGTGCGCCTGGCGCTGGCCGCGCAGGTGGTGAAGTCCTATTTCGCGTTGCGCGCGCTCGACGAGCAGGTCGAGCTTACGCGCCGCACGGTGCTGCTGCGCGAAGAGGCGCTCGGCCTGCAGCGCAAGCGCTACGACGGCGGCGTGATCTCCGAATTCGACCTGCGCCAGCTCGAGGCCGAGACGGCGGCGGTGCGCGCGCAGCTGCCGCCGCTGCAGCGCGAGCGGGAGCGCGAAGAGGCGGCGCTGTCGGTTCTGCTCGGCCGCACGCCCAAGCAGGTTTTTGAAAGCGGCATCACCGTCAGATTGTCGTTCGATGAACAGCCGGAAGCCGCCGTCGTGCCCTCCGGGCTGCCCTCCGAATTGCTGCTGCGCCGGCCCGATCTGGTTCAAGCCGAGCGCGGCCTCGCGGCCGCCAATGCGAGGCTGGCCGTCGCCCGCGCGGAAATGTTCCCGTCGATCGCGCTCACCGCGGCGCTCGGCAGCGAGAGCGCGGCGCTCGCCAATCTGTTCAAGAGCGGGGCGGGAATCGGGGCCGTGGCGGCGAGCGTGGCGCAGCCGATCTTCGCGGGCGGGCGCCTGGAGGCGCAGAGCGCCGCGGCGCAAGCGCGCGAACGCGCCGCGCTGGCGGAATACCAGCAGGCGATCCGCAATGCATTCGGCGACGTGCGCGCAGCGCTTTCGGCGCAGTCGCGCTCGCGCGAGAGCTATGACGCCGAAAGCACGCGCGCCACAGCGCTTGGCGAGACGCTGCGGCTGGCACGCCTGCGCTACCAGAACGGCGTCGCCAGCCAGCTCGACGTTATCGACGCGGAGCGCGGGCTGCTCGCCGCCAGCGTCGCGCGCATCGAGGCGCTGCGCGCGCACCGCGCGGCGGTGGCGGACTTGTTCCGGGCCCTTGGCGGTTAGTGGAAGACGTAGGAATCCATCGCCAGCACGCCGCCTTCGATGCCGTCGTAGATCCGCTCGGGATTTCCCTGTTGGCCGCTCGCGCCCAGCGCGAAAAATAGCGGCAGGAAATGCTCCTCCGTGGGATGCGCGCGCGCGGCGTGGGGTGCGAGCGAGCGGTAGTCCGCCAGAGCCTCGAGATCCCTCTTTTCCATTTTCTCCCTGACCCAGTCGCTGAATTCGCGCGCATAGGGCTGCGGCTTTCCGGCGCCGCGCGCCCAGTCGCGCAGGTTATGGGTCATGTGACCGGAGCCGATGATAAGCACGCCTTCTTCCGATAATGTTTTCAGTGAACGTCCTACTTCGACGTGATGCCGCGGGCCGGAGGCGGGCTGCACCGAGATCTGCACTACCGGGATGTCGGCCTTCGGGTACATGTAGAGAAGCGGCGCCCACGCGCCATGGTCAAGGCCGCGGTTGCCGTCGATGGCCGCAGCAAAGCCCTGCGCCTTGAGCAACGACTGCGCGCGCTGCGCCACCTCAGGTGCGCCGGGAGCAGCGTAGCGCAGCCGATAAAGCGGCTCCGGAAAGCCGGAGAAATCGTGGATCGTCTGCGGCTTGGCGGCTCCGGTGAGCATCGGCGGATCGGTTTCCCAATGCGCCGACGCGATCACCACCGCCCGCGGCTTGGGCAGGCTCAGGCCGAGCGCGCGCCACGCCTCGCCGGCTGCGCCCGGATCGAGCGCGTGCATCGGCGAGCCGTGGGAGATGAATACGCTCGGCAGACTGGCCATCAGGCCGCCTGCTTCAGGAGGCCTTCGGTCCTCAGCGCCTCCTGCACCTTCGGCCGCGCGCCGACGCGCGCGTGGAAGGCGGCGAGCTTGGGCCAGCGCGCAAGGTCGACCCCGGTGGGCTTGGTCCAGTTGAGCAGCACGAAGAGGTACGCGTCGGCCACCGTGAACTGCTGGCCCATCAAATAGTCCTTGCCGGCGAGCTGCTTGTCGAGCCAGTCGAAACGCGTGGCGAGATTCTCCTTGCAGATTTTCTTGTAGTCCTCAGGCGTGTTCGGCTTGAACAGCGGCGAGAACTGCTTGTGGACCTCGGAGGTGAGGAAGTTGAGCCACTCCTGCAGGCGGTAGCGCTCCCAAGTTCCGGCCTTCGGTGCAAGGCCCGCTTCGGGCTTCTGGTCGGCGAGGTACTGCACGATCGCCGGGCCTTCGGTGAGGATCTGGCCGTTGTCGAGCTCGAGCGCGGGCACATAGCCGCGCCCATTCACCTTCCAGTAGTCGCCACCGCCTTCCATCGTCTTGTCCTTCGTATTCACCTTCTTCAGCTCGATGGGCAATCCGAGCTCGCGCGAAACGATGTGCGGGGACAGCGAGCAGGCCCCGGGTGCGTAAAACAGTTTCATGAATGGCTCCTTTCTTTTCTCCAGATGTGAAGTATAAGAATGCCCCAGAAGGGGATAAAGATGCCGAGGCAGAATTGATTATCCCGCGATTTCCTCGTGAAGCGTTTCGCCGATGCGCAGGACTGGCGCGCGCCGTGAGGGGGCTCGCCGCCGCCGCAGGCGTGCTGGTGGCCGTTCAAGCTCTTGCTGCCGACCCCGGCCAACCGCCGGACTGGATCCTCGCCTCATCCGACGCGCACGCGGTCGCCGGCCAGCCCTTCGAGGTCCTGCTGGTGAGCCTCGGCGCAGAACCGCCGCCAGACGAGATCAACGTCCGGTTGAAGGGCGATGTCGACGAGCGCATCCTGCGCATGCAGGCGCTCGGGCCTGCGCGTGGCACGCAGCGCGCTTATTCGGCCACCATGCCCGCAGCCCTATCGGGACCGGTGGCGATCGACCTGCTCGGGCAGGCGTCGAACGTGCTCGTCCTGCGCGTCGCGCCCAAGGCCGACGCGCTGCGTTCGTTGACCGACCGGCGCGCGCCGGACGAGTACGAGCCGCCCCTATCCGAGAACGATCCGATTTACTTCGTGCTTGGCGCGCGCAGCGGCTATAGCGCGCGCTTCCAGCTCTCGTTCAAGTACCGGCTGTTCGACCAGTCGGCCGGATTCGGCCGGGATCGGCCGTGGCTGTCCGGCCTGTACTTTGGCTATACGCAGAATTCGGTCTGGGACCTGTCCGCGCAGTCCAAGCCGTTCCGCGACACCAGCTACCGGCCGTCGCTGTTCTGGAAATGGGAGCGCGCCGACGACAGGACCTGGATCGACGCCGCGCGCTTCGGCGCGGAGCACGAGTCGAACGGCAAGGACGGGGATCGCTCGCGCTCCATCAACACGCTGTTCGTCCGGCCGGAGTGGCACTGGCGCCTGCGCAATGGCGACAGCTTGCAGTTCACGCCGCGTGTGCACAAGTATTTCGACACCGCCGACAATCCAGACATCGCAGCCTACCGCGGCTATGTCGACTGGCGCGCGCGCTACGACGCGAGCGGCGAGTGGATCGCCACTGGCGTGGCGCGGATCGGGACCTCCGGCAAGGGCAGCCTGCTGATCGATTTTTCGAAGCGCACGCGCGACCTGCGCGTCGGACCGGTCGGCGGATATCTGCACGTGCAGTACTTCAACGGCTACGGCGAAGACATCCTCGACTACAACCTGCGGCGCAAGCCGCAGCTGCGCTTCGGCGTTGCGATAGTTCCCTAGGTGTCTTCGGTGCGCGGCGGGCGCCAGGTGTAGGGCACCGGGCCGGGCGCGCGCAGCACTCGAAGCATGCGCAGGGCGCCTTCCTTGCGGCCTTCGCCGCTGCGGTAGTAGCCGGGCACCAGAACGGTTTCGTAGAAGCCCATCGCGCGATAGAAGCGCCGCGCCGCATCATTGCCGGCGCGCAACTCCAGGTGAATGCTCGACATGCCGGCGCAGCGCGCCGACTCGAGCATCCACTCCAGCAGCCGCTGGCCGATGCCGAGGCGCCGATGGGAGGGCCGCACTGCGAGCAGCACGAGATGCGCGCGCTCGTCGCCGAACTCCATGATCGCGAAGCCGGTGACCGCGCCGCGCGACGCGCCGCTCTTGCCGCTCTCGCAGGCCACCACGGCAAGCGTTTCGCGGTCGCGGATGGCGCGCAGCACGCGCGCCGCATCGTATTTCCATCCCAGCCCCGCCTCCACGAAGTCGCGCGACATCATCCCGATCGCCTGGGCGTCGCGCGGCTCGGCGAGCCGGATGGTGATTGCACGGGGGGGCGTCATAGCCGCGATTGTGCCACTTTCGCGCGCGCCCGGCGTGGAGGACTTGCGCTACGCTAAGCTTCAGGCATGGCTGCGAAAAGAGGGAGAGTTCGTATGGAACTCGTCGATCGTCCCATGGTCCAGTCCTCGGCCGCCGATCTCGCGGAGGAGCTCAAGTCGCGGTCCGCGGCTGACGCGGCCGCCAGGCTGGCGAGTTTCAGCGGGCTGGAGATCGCCGCCGTGCTGTTGCGCCTGAGCCCGGGCTTCGCGCAGGACGTGCTCGGCGCGCTGCCTGACGAGGCGCGCGAGCGCGCGCTCGCGGCGGCGCCGCCGGAGGTCTCGCGCCAGTGGCAGCGCAACGCGCTGTACGAGCCCGACGCCATCGGCCGGATGATGGAGCCAGTACTAGCGGCGTTCTCGCATCAGCGGACCGTTGGCGAGACGATCGAGCAGCTGCGCGAAATGGTGAAGAGCGCGTTGATCACCTACGTCTATGTCGTCGATCCCGCCGAGTATCTCCTCGGCATAGTCACGATGCGCGACCTGCTTTTCAGCGACCGCGACAGGCTGCTGAGCGAGGTCATGTTCCGGGACGTGTTCGCTCTGCACGCGGCCATGCCGCTGACGGACGCGATGAAGCTGGTGCTCGACCGCCATTACCCTGTGTACCCGGTGGTGGACGCCGAGCGGCGGCTGCTCGGCCTGGTGCGCGGCCATGGCATGTTCGAGGCGCAGGCGATCGAGATCATCCTGCAGGCCGGCAGCATGGTGGGGGTGAAGAAGGAAGAGCGGCTCGCCACGCCGTGGCTCACCAGCCTGAGGCTGCGCCATCCCTGGCTGCAGCTCAACCTGCTCACCGCATTTCTCGCCGCCGCAGTGGTCGGCATCTTCCAGGACACCATCGATCGCCTGGTGATCCTGGCATTGTTCCTGCCAGTGCTCGCCGGCCAGTCGGGCAACACCGGCTGCCAGGCGCTGGCGGTCACGCTGCGCGGCCTCACCCTGGGCGAGCTCAAGCCCGGCGCGGAGCGCGCCCTCGTCACCAAGGAAGCCTGGCTCGGCTGCCTCAATGGCGCTGGCGTCGGCCTGTTCGCCGGACTAGGCATGTTCATCACTGCCACTGGCCAGGAGTCGGCACACCCGGTGATGCTTGCGTTGGTAGTGTTCCTCGCCATGATCGGCTCGTGCATCGCGAGCGGCATTTCCGGCGCGATGGTGCCGCTGACGCTGAAACGTCTGGGCTTCGATCCGGCCACCGCCTCGAGCATCTTCCTCACCACCGCCACCGACGTGGTGAGCATGGGGATGCTCCTCGGCCTGGCGACGATGATGGTGCGCTAGATGACAGGGTCACCTTTTGCGCCATAGCCGAAAAGAGTATTCTCCAAGCAGGAGGGAGATCCACCATGCAAGTGAAGGAGGTCCTCAGGGTCAAGGGCAACCGCCTCGTCAGCGCCGAGCCCGCAGGCCGCGCGGTGGAGGCGATCAGCACCATGGCAAAGGAGAACCTCGGCTCGCTGGTGGTGATGGAGCAGGGGCGCATGGTGGGCATGCTCACCTTCCACGAGCTGCTGCGCGCGCTCGCCTCGCGCGGCGGCGTGCTCGGCGAGCTGAGAGTCGGCGATATCATGGTGCGCGATCCGGTCACCGCGGCGCCCGAGATGGAGGTCAACGACCTGCGCCGCACCATGCTCGAGAGCGGCGCGCGCTATCTCCCGGTGATGCAGGACGGCCGCTTGCTCGGCGTGATCTCGTTCCGCGACGTCGCCAAGGCAGTGCTCGAAGAGCAGGACTTCGAGAACAAAATGCTGAAGGGCTACATCAAGAACTGGCCGGCGTAGGAAGTTCCTCCCGGGCGCTCTTCGCGGGTTCGAGACGCGGCGCTTCCTCGAGGGCGCCGTGTAAAATGATCGGTTCATGTCGGGAAATAGCTTCGGCACGCTCTACTGCGTGAGCTCTTTCGGCGAGTCGCATGGCCCGGCCTACGGCGGCGTGGTCGACGGCTGCCCGCCGGGATTGGCGCTTTCTGCCGATGATCTTCAAAGAGAACTGGATAGGAGAAAACCAGGCTCGTCACGCCACGTCACGCAGCGGCGCGAGTCCGACGCTGTCGAGATTCTCTCCGGGGTGTACGAGGGGCGCACCACCGGCACCGCGATCGGCTTTATCGTGCGCAACGAAGACTCGCGCTCGAAAGACTACGCCGCGATCGCCGAGAAGTTCCGGCCCGGCCACGCGGATTACACCTACTGGCAGAAATACGGCATCCGCGACGCGCGCGGCGGCGGCCGGGCGTCCGCGCGCGAGACGCTGGTGCGCGTCGCCGCGGGCGCGATCGCGAAGAAGTGGCTGCGCGAGCGTTATGGAGTAACAGTGCGTGGTTATCTGGCGCAGCTCGGGGTCCAGAGAATCTCCTTCAAGAACTGGGATGCAGTCGATGCAAATCCTTTCTTCTCCCCCGACCCGGCGGTGGTGCCGCAACTCGAGAAATTCATGGACCAGCTGCGCGAGAGCGGCGATTCGTGCGGCGCGCGCGTGAACGTCGTCGCCGAGAACGTGCCGGTCGGCTGGGGGGAGCCGGTGTACGGGCGGCTGGACGCCGATATCGCTTGGGCGATGATGTCCATCAATGCCGTCAAGGGCGTGGAGATCGGCGCGGGGTTCGGGTCCATCGTGCAGAAGGGAAGCGAGCACGGCGACGAAATGACGCCGCGGGGCTTTGTTTCCAACAACAATGGCGGGGTGCTGGGCGGCATCTCGACCGGCCAGGACCTCACCGTATCGATCGCCCTCAAGCCCACTTCGAGCATCCGGTTGCCGCGCCGGACCATCAATACCCGCGCCGAGGCCGTGACTGTCGAGACCACCGGGCGGCACGATCCCTGCGTCGGGATCCGCGCAACGCCGATCGCCGAAGCCATGCTGGCCTGCATCCTGATGGATCATGCACTGCGCCATCGCGCGCAATGTGCTGACGTGATACTGCCTACCAAGCTAGAAAAGCCTAGGAAAATCAATTAGAGTATGGCTACAAAACTCGCTGTAACCTCCCCAAGAGAGAACAATATGAGCAACAAAGGGCAGTTGCTACAAGACCCGTTTCTGAACACGCTGCGCAAGGAGCACGTACCCGTGTCGATCTACCTGGTGAACGGGATCAAGCTGCAGGGGCAGATCGAGTCGTTCGATCAATACGTCGTGCTGCTGCGCAACTCGGTGACGCAAATGGTCTACAAGCACGCCATTTCCACGGTCGTGCCATCGCGCCCGATCAACCTCGGCGCCGAGAAGGAACCCGCCTGACGCCCGAGCTTTGCTAGACCGTCCCGCCGCAGCCGCCGATCCTCTGGCGGCCATCCTCGTGTGCCTGGATTTCGGCGACCCCGCATTTGGTCAGGACGTCGAGGAGGTGGTGCGCCTGGTGGAAAGCGCCGGGGTCACGCGCCACCAGCTGGTGCGCGGGCGTCGCAGCCGCCCGGATCCGAAGTTCTACGCCGGCGTCGGCAAGGTCGGAGAGATCGCGCGCGCGGCCGCCGAGCTCAATGCCATGCACGTGGTGTTCAACCACGAGCTGTCTGCGGCCCAGGAGCGCAACCTCGAGCGCGAGCTGCAGCGCCGCGTGATGGACCGCACCGAGCTGATCCTCGAGATCTTCGCGCAGCGCGCGCAGACCACCGAAGGCAAGCTGCAGGTCGAGCTGGCCCGGCTCGAGCACCTGTCGACGCGGCTGGTGCGCGGCTGGACGCACCTCGAGCGCCAGCGCGGCGGCCTCGGCAAGACCGGCGGCCCGGGCGAGACGCAGCTCGAACTGGATCGGCGGTACATAGCGCGCCGCGTGCGTGTCCTGAAGGAAAAGCTCGAAGGCTTGCAGAACCGCAGGCAGCTCCAGAGACGTGCCCGCGTGCGCCGCGACGTGCTCTCCATCTCGATCGCCGGCTACACCAACGCCGGCAAATCGACGCTCTTCAATGCGCTCGCGCACGCCAAGGCCTACGAGGCGGATCAGCTGTTCGCGACGCTCGACACCACCACGCGGCGCCTGTGGCTGCCCGAGGCCGGGCCGGTGGTGGTCTCCGACACCGTCGGCTTCATCCGCAGCCTGCCGCACAGCCTGATCGCCGCGTTCCGCGCCACGCTTGAGGAAACGGTGCGCGCCGACCTGCTGCTGCACGTGGTGGACGCGGCCTCGGCGGCGCGCGCCGAGCAGGCGGCCGAAGTCGACAAGGTGCTGGGCGAGATCGGCGCCGACGCGGTGCCGAAAATCGCCGTCTGGAACAAGATCGATTGCGCGCACCTGGAGCCGGCGGTCGAGCGCGACCAGTATGGTAAGATTTCCCGCGTCCTCGTGAGCGCGCGCACCGGTGCAGGATTGGAGGGGTTGCGCGGCGCCATCGCCGAGTTCGCGCGCGACCGGGCAGCGGCGCGCGGCGCGGCGCCTTCCGAACCGCTGTCTGTTCACCACACGCACTAGCTGGTAGTCCATGTCATTGAACGACCCTAATTGGGGGCGCGGCGGTTCCCGCGGTCCGCAGGGCCCGGGCGGCGGTAACCAGGGTCCGCCCGACCTGGACGAGCTGTGGCGCAACTTCAACCGCAGGCTGAGCGAATTGTTCGGACGTCGCCGACGCGGAGGCGCCGACGAGCCCCCGTCGCCGCCATCGTCGTGGCGCTTCGGCGGCGGCGCCGGAGCGCTGTTCGCGCTGGTGCTCGCGGTGTGGCTGGCAAGCGGCTTCTACATCGTCGTCGAGGGCCAGCGCGGCGTGGTGCTCACGTTCGGCCGCTTCTCGCAGGAGACCGGCCCGGGCCTGCGCTGGCGCCTGCCCTGGCCGATCCAGTCCAACGAGATCGTCAACCTGCAGCAGGTGCGCACGCTCGAGATCGGCTACCGAAACAACGTGCGTACCAAGGTGCTCAAGGAATCCCTGATGCTCACCGACGACGAGAACATCGTCGACCTGCAGTTCGCGGTGCAGTACGTGGTGACGGACGCGACCAAGTACATCTTCAGCGTGCGCCGCCCCGACGAGTCGGCGATGCAGATCGCCGAGACCGCGATGCGCGAGGTGATCGGCAAGAACCGCATGGACGCGATCCTGTACGAGACGCAGGTCGACATCGCCAACAAGACGCGCGACCTGATGCAGCTGATCCACGACCGCTACGGCACCGGCATCCAGATCAGCGCCGTCACCGTCCAGAACGCGCAGCCGCCCGAGCAGGTGCAGGCCGCCTTCGACGACGCGGTCAAGGCCGGCCAGGACCGCGAGCGCCAGAAGAACGAGGGCCAGGCGTACGCGAACGACGTCATCCCGCGCTCGCGCGGCGCGGCGTCGCGCCTGCTGCAGGAGGCCGAAGGCTACAAGCAGCGCGTCATCGCCAACGCCGAGGGCGAGGCCTCGCGCTTCAAGCAGGTGCTGGCGGAGTACGCGAAGGCGCCGGCGGTGACGCGCGAGCGCATCTACATCGAGACCATGCAGCAGATCCTCGCCTCGACCAGCAAGGTGATGATGGACTTCCGCGGCCCGGGCAACCTGCTGTACCTGCCGCTCGACAAATTGATGCAGCAGGGCGGCAGCGCCACCCCGTCGGAGTCACAAGCCTCGCAGCGCAATGCGCCGGAGCCCGCACCGCCGGAGGCGGGACCTCGCAACCGCGAGACGCTCAGGAACCGCGAGCGGGGAGAGCGATGATGCGGGCCTTCGGTCCGGTCCTGGCGGTTCTGGTGGTCATCGCGCTGCTCGCTTCCAGCGCGATGTACACCGTCGACCAGCGGCAGAACGCGATCGTGTTCCAGCTCGGCGAGGCGCGGGAAATCGTGAAGGAGCCCGGCCTGCACTTCAAGTGGCCCCTGCTGCAGAACGTGCGCCTGTTCGACATGCGCATCCTCACCTTCGACGACTCCGAGCCGCTGCGCTTCCTCACCCAGGGCAACCGGCCGCTGCTGGTCGACTCGTTCGTGAAATGGCGCATCGCCGACGTGCTCGAGTACTACAAAAGCGTGGGCGGCGACGAGTTCCGCGCGCAGACGCGCATCAAGCAGACCGTCGCCGGCAGCCTGCGCGACGAGTTCGGCCTGCGCACGGTCCACGACGTGGTCTCGGGCGAGCGCGATCACATCATGAACAGCGTGCGCGAGAAGGTCGACCAGGACCTCAAGCGCATCGGCGTGGTCATCATCGACGTGCGGCTGAAGCGCGTCGACCTGCCGCAGGACGTGAGCGAGTCGGTCTACCGCCGCATGGAGGCCGAGCGCAAGCGCATCGCCAACGAGCTGCGCTCGACCGGCTTCGCCGAGGCCGAGCGCATCCGCGCCGACGCCGATCGCCAGCGCGAGGTGATTCTCGCCGTGGCCTACCGCGACGCGCAGCGCGTGCGCGGCGAAGGCGACGCCAAGGCGGCCAATATCTACGCGCAGGCCTTCTCGCAGAACCCGGAGTTCTTCTCGTTCTACCGCAGCATGGAAGCCTACCGCTCGACCTTCCGCGGCAGGAACGACCTGATGCTGCTCGAGCCGAACTCCGACTTCTTCCGCTACCTCAAGGACGCCTTCGGCCGCCAGTCCACCAGAAAATGAGCGATGGGCACCACCTTTCTCCTGGCGCTCGCGCTGATGCTCATCCTGGAAGGCGTGCTGCCGTTCATCGCGCCTAATCTCTGGCGCGAGACGTTCCGCCGCATCACGCAGATGACCGACGGCCAGATCCGCTTCGTCGGGCTGAGCTCGATGCTCGTCGGGCTGCTCCTCCTGCTCTGGGCAAGAAGTTGATGCGCTGGCTGCTTCCAGAGTACATCGAGGATATCCTTCCGGCAGAAGCGGCGCGCATCGAGCAGCTGAGAAGGAAGATCCTGGATCTGTTCTTCAAGCATGACTACGAGCTGGTGATGCCGCCGCTGCTCGAGTACATGGATTCGCTGCTCACCGGCACCGGTCACGACCTCGAGCTGCGCACCTTCAAGGTGGTCGACCAGCTCTCGGGCAGGATGATGGGCCTGCGCGCCGACATCACGCCGCAGGTGGCGCGCATCGACGCGCACCTGCTCAACCGCAAGGGGGTGACGCGGCTGTGCTATTGCGGCAGCGTGCTGCACACGCGGCCGGCAAGCCCGGGCGCGACGCGCGAGCCGATCCAGATCGGCGCCGAGCGCTATGGCGATGCCGGGATCGCAGCCGATCTCGAGATCCTGCGGCTGCTGTGCAAGGCCCTGCAGCTCGCCCGCGCGCGCAACGCGCGCATCGCCATCGGCCACGTTGCGGTGTTCCGCTCGCTCGCGCGTGCCGCGCAGGCCGGCCCCGAGCTGGAGGCGCAGCTCTTCGAAGCGCTGCAGAGAAAAGATGTCCCCGAGCTGAGGAATCTGTCGCGCGCGCTCGAGGCGAAGATCAGAAGTGCAATTCTTCTGTTGCCGGAACTGTATGGCGGACCCGAGGTCCTGGCCGCGGCAGAGAAAAAACTGCCACGCATCGCAGGTCTCATCGCAGCGCTCGCTACGCTGCGCAAGCTCGCAAGAGCGTGCAAGCTGCCGGTGAGTTTCGATCTGGCAGAGCTGCGCGGCTATCACTACCATTCCGGCGTGGTGCTGGATGCGTATTGCGATGGCGTGACCGGCGCGGTAGCGCGTGGCGGGCGTTACGACGAGGTCGGCAAGGCCTTCGGGCGGGCGCGCCCCGCCACGGGCTTTTCCATCTATCTGCGCAGCCTGGCGGGCGCCGTGCGATGAGCGCGCGCAACGTCGTGGTGATCGGCACGCAGTGGGGCGACGAGGGCAAGGGCAAGATCGTCGACTGGCTGACCGACCGCGCACAGGGCGTGGTGCGCTTCCAGGGCGGGCACAACGCCGGGCACACGCTGGTCATCGCCGGCAAGAAGACCGTGCTGCACCTCATCCCCTCGGGCATCCTGCGCGGCAACGTGCATTGCTATATCGGCAACGGCGTGGTGCTCTCGCCGCAGGCGCTGGTGCAGGAAATGGACGAGCTCGAGGCCGCGGGGGTTGCGGTGGCGCCCAAGCTCAGCATCTCGGAAGCCTGCCCGCTGATCCTCGCCTACCACATCGCGCTCGACCAGGCGCGCGAAGCGGCGCAGGGCACGAACAAGATAGGCACCACCGGACGGGGCATCGGCCCGGCGTATGAAGACAAAGTGGCGCGGCGCGCGGTCCGGCTGCAGGACCTGTTCAAGCCGGCGCGTTTCGCCGAGAAGCTGCAGGCAGTGCTCGAGTTCCACAATTTCGTCCTGAAGAACTACTTCCATCAGCCCGAGCTGAGCTACAAGCAGGTGATGGACGAGACTCTCGCGCTCGCTCCGCGCCTGGCGCCGCTGGTCGCGGATGTGCCGCGCGCTCTCTACGAAGCCAATAGAAGCGGAAGAAATCTCTTGTTCGAAGGCGCACAGGGCTCGCTGCTGGACATCGACCACGGCACATACCCGTTCGTCACCTCGTCGAACTGCGTCGCGGGTGCCGCGGCTGCCGGAGCCGGAATCGGCCCCCACCATCTTCACTATGTCCTGGGGATTACAAAAGCGTATACCACGCGGGTCGGCGGCGGCCCGTTCCCCACCGAGCTCTCCGACGGCGTCGGCGAGCTGCTGCGCCAGCGCGGCCAGGAGTTCGGGGCGACGACCGGCCGGCCGCGGCGCACCGGCTGGTTCGACGCCGCCGCGCTCAAGCGCTCGATCCAGCTGAACGGCGTCTCCGGCCTTTGCATCACCAAGCTCGACGTGCTCGACGGCGTCGAGGCGGTGAAGATCTGCGTCGGCTACGAGGTCGACGGCAGCATGAGCGACATCCTCCCGGTCGGGGCAGAGGAGCTCGAGCGCTGCGTGCCGGTGTACGACGAGCTGCCCGGCTGGATGGAGAGCACGGTGGGAGTCAAGACCTACAAGGGGCTGCCGAAGGCCGCCCGCAACTACCTGCGGCGGATCGAGGAGCTGTGCGCGGTGCCGGTCGACCTGATCTCCACCGGTGCCGAGCGCGACGAGACCGTCGTCCTGCGGCACCCCTTCGACCCCGCCTGAGCCCGCCTCTGGTAGACTGCACGGTCTAGTCTAGCCTAGCCGGGGGATCCGCAATGCCTGCTGAAAACCGCGCGCGCGTGCTGCGCGCCGCCAGCCGCTCCTTCCTGCGGCACGGCTATCACACCAGCGTCGACGAGATCGCGCGCCGCGCCGGGGTCGCCAAGCAGACGCTGTACCACCATTTCCCGAGCAAGGACCAGCTGTTCAAGGAGGTCGCCTGCGACCTCGCGAAGCACGTGCTGGTGGGCCTCGAGGCCGAGCCGGCCGATGTGCGCACCGGCCTGCTGCGCTTCGGCCTCGCTTATCGCAGGCGGGTGCTTTGCGCCGAAGGGCTGGCGATGTTTCGCACCCTGACCGCCGAAGTGCCGCGCTTCAGGGCGCTCGCCAAGGCGATCTACGCCGGGGGTGCCGGCGAGATGCTGCGCCGGCTCTCGGCCTATCTGCGCAAGGCGATGAATGCGGGTGCGCTGCGCCGCGACGACCCCGAGTTCGCCGCCGAGCTGTTTCTCAGCATGCTCGCGGGGCACGAGCGCGTGCGGCGCCTCTACGGCATCGCCAACGGCGCCGAGGCCGAGGCGTGGCGCACCGGACGCATCGTCGACTGCTTCCTGCGCGCCTTTGGCGCTGGAGACAGGTCATGAACCGCATGACGATTGCGCTTTTGATGCTGTTTGCGGCGTCCGGCTGCACCCGGGGCGATGCGCAGCAGAAGGCGGCGGCCCTGGCCGCCGTTCCGGTCAGCGCCGTGCAGCTTGCGCCCAAGGCCGTGCCGATCGTGTTCGAGGCGGTGGCCCGCACCGAGGGCTCGAAGGAGGTGCAGATCCGGGCGCGCGTGCCCGGCACGCTGGAGCGGCAGCTCTACACCGAAGGCGATGCGGTCAAGGCCGGCGCGCGGCTGTTCCTCATCGACCGGGCGCCGCTCGAGATCGACTTGCAGCAGGCGCGCGCCTCGCTCGCGCAGGAGCGCGCGCGCCAGGAGCAGGCGCAGCAGGATCTCGAGCGCCTGAAGGGTCTCGCCGACCGGCGCGCGATCAGCCAGAGGGAAGCCGACCAGGCGGCGACCGGCCTGAAGCAGGCGCTCGCCGCGGCGCAGCTGGCCGAGGCACGCGTGCGCCAATCCGAGCTCAATCTCTCCTATGCGTCGGTGAACGCCCCGATCGCCGGCATCACCGGCCGCGCTCAGCAATCGATCGGCAGCCTGGTCACGCCCGGCACGGATTCGAGCTTGCTCACCACCCTCACGCAGGCCGACCCGATCTGGGTGCGCTTCGCGCTGTCCGAGACCGAGTACGCGCGCCTGCGCGGTTTCGACCTCAAGAACCCCGAGGTCAAGGTCGAGCTGCCGGACGGCAGCCGTTACCCCGAGCCCGGCAGGCTGAATTTCTCCAGCTCCAGCGTCGATTCCAACCTCGGGACGGTGCAGATGCGCGCCGAGCTGCCCAATCCCAGGCTGCAGCTGCTCCCCGGGCAGTACGTGCGCGTGCAGGTCGTCGCAGGCACCCAGCAGGCGCTGGTCGTGCCGCAGAGCGCGGTGATGCAGAACGAGGGCGGGCGCTTCGTCTGGATCGTCGAAGCGGAGGGCAAGGCCGCCCAGCGCCAGATCAAGGTCGGCAGCTGGGTCGGCGACGACTGGGTGGTGCTCGACGGGCTGAAGGCGGGCGACACGGTCATCGTGGACAACCTGCTGCGGCTGCGGCCCGGCACGGCGGTCAAGCTGCAAGGCAAAGGCTAACAGGAAGCCTCAGAGGCAGCCATGTCGCGCTTCTTCATCCATCGGCCGGTGTTTGCCGGCGTCATCGCCATCGTCATCGTGCTGGCGGGCCTGGTAGCGGCCAAGCTCCTCGCCGTCGCGCAGTATCCCGAGATCGCGCCGCCTACGGTGCTGATTACGACTACCTACCCGGGCGCGAGCGCCGAGACGCTCGCGAAGACGGTGGCCGCGCCGATCGAGGAGCAGCTCTCCGGCGTCGAGCGGCTGAGCTACTTCAGCTCGTCTTCTTCCTCGAACGGCTCGCTCACCATCACCGTGACCTTCGAGCCCGGCACCAATGTCGACCAGTCGGTGTTCAACGTCAACAACCGCGTGCAGATCGCGCTGCCGCGGCTGCCCGACGAAGTGCGGCGCAACGGCGTGATCGTGCAGAAGCGCTCGTTCGACATCCTGCTGGTGGTGGCGCTCGTCTCGCCGAACAACCAGCGCGACACGCTGTTCCTCTCGAACTTCGCCTCGCTCAACGTGGTGGACGAGCTCAAGCGCCTGCCCGGCCTCGCCGACGTCACCATCTTCGGCGCGCGCGACTATTCGATGCGCGTCTGGGTGCAGCCGGACAAGATGGCGCGCCTCAACGTGACGACGGCGGACGTGGCTGCGGCCCTGCGCGCGCAGAACGCGCAATACGCCGCCGGCAAGATCGGCGCCGAGCCGGCGCCCCCGGGGCAGAACATCATCTACACCGTCACCGCCGCCGGACGCCTGGTCGACCCGGAGCAGTTTGGCGAGATTGTGGTGCGCGCGAGCGGCCCGAGCGGCGTGCTGCGGCTGAAGGACATCGCTCGCATCGAAATGGGCGCGCTGAACTACGACACTTACAACACGCTCGACGGCAAGGCGACCATCGGCATGGCGACCTACCTGCAGCCCGGCGCAAACGCGCTCGAGGTGGCGCAGCTGGTGCGCAGCCGCATGGCCGAGCTGAAGGCCGGGTTCCCCGAGGGGGTCGACTACACCATTCCCTTCGACACCACGCGCTTCGTCGACGCCTCGATCAGGGAAGTCACGATCACCATCTTCGAGGCGGCGCTGCTGGTGCTCGGCGTGGTGTTCCTGTTCCTGCAGACCTGGCGCGCGACGCTGATCCCGATGATCGCGGTGCCGGTGTCCCTGATCGGCGCCTTCGCCGGCCTGTGGCTGGTCGGATTCTCGATCAACACGCTGACCCTGTTCGCGCTGGTGCTCGCCATCGGCATCGTGGTGGACGACGCCATCGTGGTGCTGGAGAACGTCGAGCGCCTGATGCGCGAGGACGAGATGCCGCCGTTCGAGGCGGCGCTCGAGGCGATGCGCGAGGTCTCGGGCGCGGTGATCGCCATCGTGCTGGTGCTGTGCGCGGTGTTCGTGCCGGTGGCCTTCCTCGGCGGCATCGCCGGTCAGCTGTACCGGCAGTTCGCGGTCACGCTGACGTTCGCGGTGGTGATCTCCGGGTTCATGGCGTTGACGCTGACCCCGGCGCTGTGCGCCATCCTGATGAAGAAAGGCGACCACCACTCGCGCGTGTTCGAGCCGTTCAACCGCGGCTTCGCGTGGGTGACCCGCAGGTTCCTCGACATGGTGCAGCTGGCGCTCAAGCACCGCGTCGCTTCCTTGCTCGCCTGCCTCGGCGTGATCGGGCTCGCCGCCGGCCTGTTCCTGCGGGTGCCGGGGAGCTTCGTTCCGCCCGAGGACCAGGGCTATCTCTTCGCCACCGTCCAGCTGCCTGACGGCGCGACGCTCGAGCGCACCCGCAAGATGAGCGCCGAGCTCGGCAAGCTGATCGGCGAGCAGCCGGCGGTGCAGAACGTGCTGGCGATTGCCGGCTTCGACCTGATCGGCGGCGGCAACAAGACCAACGCCGCGACGATGTTCGTGCCGCTGAAGCACTGGGACGTGCGCAAGGACAGCCCCGCGCCGGTCGTCGCGCGCAACATCATCGTCAAGGCGAGCGGCTTGCGCGAAGGCATCGCGCTCGCCTTCAACCCGGCGGCGATCCGCGGTCTTGGCACCGCCGGCGGGCTGGAGGTCTATCTCCAGGCGCGAGGGGACTCCGACCCGGCGCGCCTGTACCAGGTGACCGGCGCCTTCATGGGCTCGCTCGCCCAGCATCCGCTGCTCACCGGCATCAACTCGTTCTACCGCCCGACGGTGCCGCAGCTCAAGGTGGAGGTCGACCGCGAGAAGGCGATGTCGCTCGGCGTGCCCGTGCAGGACGTGTTCGACGCCCTGCAAAGCACCATGTCGGCGCTGTACGTGAACGACTTCAACAAGTTCGGGCGCACCTACCGCGTGCAGATGCAGGCCGAGGCGCCGTTCCGCGCGCAGCCCGAGGACCTCGGCTCGGTCTACGTGCGCTCGAGCACGACCCGCGAGATGATTCCCCTCAAGGCTTTGATCCGCACCAGCAACGTCGTCGGCCCCGAGCAGCTCGAGCGCTTCAACGGCTTCCTGGCGGCGAAAGTGCTGGGCGGCGGCAGGCCGGGAGTCTCGTCGGGCGAAGCCATCAAGGCGGTGGAGGAAGTCGCCGACAGCACGCTGCCTGAGGGCTACAAGATCGCCTGGACCGGCCAGGCGTTCCAGGAGAAACGCACCGGCCGCGCTTCGGCGTTCGCCTTCAGCCTGGCCATCGTGATGGTGTTCCTGATTCTCGCCGCGCTCTACGAGCGCTGGCTGCTACCGTTCGCCGTGGTGCTTGCGGTGCCGTTCGCGGTCGCGGGCGCGCTTGGCTTCGTCGCGCTGCGCGGCCTGGAGAACGACATCTATTTCCAGATCGGCCTGGTGGTGCTCATCGGGCTGGCGGCGAAGAACGCGATCCTGATCGTCGAGTTCGCGCAGCAGGCCTTCCTCCAGGGCAAGTCCCCGGTCGAGGCCGCGCTGCACGCCGCGCGCCTGCGGTTCCGGCCGATCATCATGACCTCTCTCGCCTTCGTGCTGGGCGTGACGCCGCTGATGGTGTCCACGGGAGCGGGCGCCGCCGCGCGCCGCTCGATGGGGACCGGCGTGGTCGGCGGGATGCTCGCCGCGACCTTCATCGCGACGCTGTTCGTGCCGCTCTTCTTCGTGCTGGCGGCGAGGCGGCCGAAGACGCGCCGCGCGGAGGCGCCCGCTTGAAGCGGCTTTGGGCCCTGCTTCTGCTCGCCGGTTGCGCGCTCGGGCCTGACTACCAGCGCCCGGCTGTCGAGCTGCCGGCGGACTATCTCGCCAGGAGCGCCGCAGGCGACGCCGCCGTGCCGTCAGAATGGTGGACGCTTTATCGCGATGCGACGCTCGAGGAGCTGGTGGCGGCGACGCGTGCGAACAACGCCGATATCCGCCTTGCGGCGGCCCAGGTGGAGGAGGCCGAGGCGGTGCTGCGGCAGGCGCGCGCCGCTCTTTTTCCGGAAATCACCGGTGGCCTGCAGCGCAGCCGCACGCGCGTGAGCTCGCTCACCGTGCCGCCGCCGTTGGGCGGTTTTCCGCCGGTGCGCCCGGACACGCGGCTTTTCGCCTCCACTAACTTCGAGATCGACTTCTGGGGGCGCCTGGGTCGGGCCAGCGAGGCGGCGCGCGCGAGCCTGCTCGGCAGCCGCTTCGCCAGGGACGTCGTGACCCTGTCGCTGGGCAGCCTGACCGCGCAGACCTACTTCGGCTTGCGCTCCCTGGATGCGCAGCTCGCCGTGCTGCAGGAGACCATCCGCACGCGGCGCGATTCGGTCGAGCTGGCACGCGCCCGGGTTGGCGCCGGGCTCGCTTCCGAGCTCGACCTCTATCAGGCGCAGGCGGCGCTGTCCGATGCGCGAGTGCAGAGACGCGACACCGAAAGGGCGCGCGCGCTGCTCGAGCATCAGCTCGGGCAGCTTACCGGCAAGCTGGATCTGGAGCTCGCCGCGGGCGATCTGTTCGCGCTGCCGGTGCCGCCGACGCCACCGGCGGGCCTGCCCTCGATGCTGCTCGAGCGGCGTCCGGACATCCGCGCCGCGGAGCAGGCGATGATTTCGGCCAACGCGCAGATCGGCATCGCGCGCGCGGCCATGTTCCCGGCGATTTCGCTCACCGGCCTAGCCGGCTCGGAGAGCGGCGCGTTCTCGGACCTGCTCGCGAGCGGCACCAGCATCTGGACGCTCGGCTTCGCGCTCTCGCTGCCGATCTTCGACGCCGGGCGGCGCGAAGCCGCGGTCGACCAGGCCGAAGCGCGGCGCAGGCAGGCGCTGGCGTCCTATCAGAGATCGATCGAGTCGGCGTTCCGCGAGGTGTCCGATGCGCTGGTGAACCTGGAGCAGACCGGCACCTCGGAGGCCGACCTGCTCGAGCGCCTGCAGGCGGCGCGCAACGCGCTGCAGCTTTCGAACGAGCGCTACGAGGCGGGCTACTCGCCGTACCTCGAAGTGCTGGATGCGCAGCGCACCGCCAACGAGGCCGAGCTCGCCTTCGTGCGCAATCGCCAGGCGCGGCTCGCCTTCAGCGTCGACCTGATGAAAGCCCTGGGAGGCGGCTGGCGCGCGCAGTAGCAGTTAGGGTTCGACTAAAATGACCGCTTGGAAGCTGGTGCCGAGGAAGGGACTCGAACCCCCACAGTGTTGCCACCGCTAGGACCTGAACCTAGTGCGTCTACCAATTCCGCCACCTCGGCGCCGGCCGGATTTTAGAGTCTGCACCCGACAGTGTCAAAGAAAAAGCCCGTGAAAACCGCGCTTCGTCGGCGCTCTCGCGCCGAGCGCAGCGTGCCTCGCGATCGCTACCGGAGCGAAATTCTCGATGCCCTGAACAGCGCCGGCGCGCCGCTCACCGCGCAGGAGCTCGCTGCGCGCCTCGACGTCAAGGGGGGCGAGCGCAGGGCTCTCGACGCCGCGCTCACTGCACTAGAGCGAGCTGGCGAAGTGGTGCAGAATCGCGCCGGCGCCCTGCTGGTCGCGAAGCGCATCGCCCTGCTCGCCGGCCGCGTTGAGGGCCATCCAGACGGCCACGGCTTTCTCGAGCCCGATGACGGCGGCCCGCGCGTGTTCCTGCCGCCCGCGGAGATGCGCGAAGTCATTCACGGCGACCGCGCCGCGGTTCGTGTGAGCGGCCGCGACTCGCGCGGGCGAGCGCAGGGCACGATCGTCGAAGTGCTCGAGCGCGGCAATCGCCGCATCGTCGGCCGGCTCCACGCCGGGCACGGCGTGCTGTTCCTCGTGCCCGAGGACCGTCGCATCGCGCACGACATCGTCGTGCCGCCGGCCGAGGTCGGCCGTGCCAAGGCCGGCCAGGTGGTGACCGTCGACCTGATCGCGCAGCCCAGCCGCCACGCGCAGCCGATCGGCCGCGTGGCCGAGGTGCTGGGGCATTACGCCGATCCCGGGATGGAGATCGAGATCGCGGTGCGCAAGTTCGAGCTGCCGCACCAGTTTTCGAAGCGGGCGCTGGCCGCGGCGCACGCTCTTGCGGATGAGGTTCGTTCCGAGGACCTTCATGGGAGGAAGGATCTGCGTGAACTGCACTTCGTCACCATCGACGGCGAGACGGCGAGGGACTTCGACGACGCGGTGTTCTGCCGGCGCGAAGGCAAGGGGTTTCGCCTGTGGGTGGCGATCGCCGACGTGAGCCATTACGTGCGCCACGGCGATGCGCTGGACGTGGAGGCGCGCGAGCGCGGCACCTCGGTGTACTTCCCGCGTCGCGTGATCCCGATGCTGCCGGAGAAGCTCTCCAACGGCCTGTGCTCGCTCAATCCGCAGGCCGATCGCCTGGCGATGGCCTGCGAAATGGAGATCACGCCGGGCGGCGAGGTCTCCGGCTACAAGTTCTACCCGGCGCTGATCCGCTCGCACGCGCGGCTGACCTACACCGAGGCTTGGGAGAGGCTTTCAAACAAAACGGCGAAAGAACATCTGGTTGTTCTCTACGAGGTCTTCAAGCTGCTGCTCGGGCAGCGCGAGCGCCGCGGCGCGATCGACTTCGAAACCGTCGAGACGCGCATGCTGTTCGACGCTCGCGGCAAGATCGAGAAAATCGTCCCGGAGCCGCGCAACGATGCCCATCGCCTGATCGAGGAATGCATGCTGGCGGCCAACGTCTGCGCCGGCAATTTCGTCGCCGAGCACGCTCATCCGGTGCTGTACCGCGTGCACGACGTGCCCTCGGCCGAGAAGGTGAGCGCGCTGCGCGCGTTCCTCGCCGAGATCGGCCTGCAGCTGCCCGGCGGCGAGATCCCGCGCCCCGCCGACTACGCGCAGCTCCTTCAGCGCATCCGCAAGCGGCCTGACTTCGCCCTGCTGCAGACGATCCTCCTGCGCTCGCTCAAGCAGGCGGTCTACAGCCCCAACAACGCCGGCCACTTCGGCCTCGCCTTCGATGCCTACGTGCACTTCACCTCGCCCATCCGGCGCTATCCCGACTTGCTCGTGCACCGGGCCATCAAGGCGATCCTTGCGCGAAAACGGTATGACGGCGGCTCCTCCGGCGTCGATTGGGAAGCGCTCGGCAGGCATTGCTCGGAGACCGAGCGACGCGCCGACGACGCCAGCCGCGACGTCGAGAACTGGCTCAAGTGCTACTACATGCGCGACCACGTCGGCGGCACGTTCTCGGGCACCATCACCGGGGTGGTCCCCTTCGGCCTGTTCGTGACCCTCGACGATTACTTCGTCGACGGCCTGGTGCACATTTCGGAGCTTGGCCGCGACTACTTCCAGTACGACGACGCGCGCCACATGCTGCTCGGCGATCGCACCGGCATGCGCTACCGGCTTGCCGACCGCATGACGGTGAAGCTGGTGCGCGTCGACATCGAGCAACGCAAGATGGACCTCGTGCCGGCATGAAGCGCGAACGCGAGCCGCGCGTGGTTTTCGGCTTTCATGCCGTTCTCGCCCGCCTGCGGGCCGACCCGGCATCGGTAGTGGAGATTTTCCTGGATGAAACGCGCAACGACGCGCGCGGCAAGGACCTGGTCGCCGCGGCGCAGCGCTCCAATGTTCGCCTGATGCGGGTGCCGACCAGGCGCCTCGACGGCTTCTACGGCGGCGGGCGCCACCAGGGGGTAGTCGCCCGGGTGGAGGTGAAGCGGGTGAGCGACACTCTGGATGACCTATTGGAGGGCATTGAAAGACCCTTGCTCCTCGTGCTCGATGGCGTGACCGACCCGCACAACCTCGGCGCCTGCCTGCGCGTCGCGAACGCCGCCGGCGCCCACGCCGTGATCGCGCCGAAGGACCGCGCCGCGGGAATTACCCCGGCGGTCTCCAAGGTGGCAAGCGGCGCGGCTGAGGCCACGCCCTACGTCATGGTCACGAACCTCGCGCGCACCCTCGCGGAGCTGAAAGAGAGAAACATCTGGATCGTCGGCGCCGACGAGGGCGCCGAGAAAACACTCTACGAGTGCGACATTCCCGAAGCGGTCGCCTGGGTGCTGGGCGCCGAAGGCGAAGGAATGCGCCGGCTGACGCGGGAGAGCTGCGATCTCCTGGTGCGCATCCCGATGCGCGGCGAGGTGGAAAGTCTCAACGTCTCCGTGAGCGCAGGAATCTGCCTGTTCGAGTCCGTCCGCGGCCGGAAGTAGGTCGTTCCATGGCCGCCAGCACCCTGCCCGCCGGGCTCGTGTTCAGACTGGCGCTCGCCGTCATCCTGGACACAGCCGTGCATATCGTGTGGAAGCTGGCCGTATTGCAGCTGCCCAATCCCGGCGCGCTGCCCGCGGCGCTCGAGGCCGCATCGCGTGAGCCCCTGTTTTTGCTCGTCGCAGCGCTGTTCGTATGGCAGCTGGTCAACTGGCTGCAGGTTCTCGAAGGCTGCGACCTCAGCTATTCGCAGCCGATCACCGCCTTGAGCCTGATCCTGGTCCTGGTCCTGTCCGCGCTCTATCTCGGCGAGAGCGTCGACACGCTTAAGGTGCTCGGCATCGGATTCGTGTTCGCCGGGGTCTGGTTCATCAGCCGCACCGACCACGACAGCAGCGCCCGTAGCGCGGTCCGGCAATGACCGCGACCACGATCGGGGTACTGCTGGTCATCCTGTGCGGCATCATCGAGGGCATCGCGCAGGTGTTCTTCAAGCGCTCGGCGTTGGCGCCGGATGGCAAGCAGCTGTGGATCGGCGCCGGAGTCGCGCTTTTCATCCTCCAGGCATTGATTTATACGGGCGCTCTGCAGTTCGTCGAGGTCAGCACCGCGTTCCCGATCGGCAGCATCGCCTTCGTCGTCGCCGCGATCCTTTCCGAGCGCTTCCTGAAGGAGCGGGTAACGGGTACGCGGTGGACCGGCATCGTGCTGATCATCGTCGGCGTGGCTCTGCTGGCCGCCCACGCGTGAGCGCGCCGGGCTTCTCGGTTCGCTTCGTCCAATCCGAGTCGCAGATCGACCCGGCGCTGTGGGATGCATGCTTTGCCCCGCCGCTCGAGGGGCGCTGGTGGTACTCGACGCTCGAGCAGTGCGGGCTGGAGGATCAATTCTCGTTCCTGTACGGCGTGCTGCATCGCGACGGCATTCCGGTCGGCATCGCCCCGGCGTTTGTCATGGACTTTCCTGTCGCTGTGGTGGCTCCGCCCGCGCTGCAACGCGGTATCGAGGGTCTCGGCCGGATGTTCCCGCGGCTGTTTTTTCCGCGCAGCCTTTTCGTAGGATCACCCTGTGCCGATGAAGGCACCGTAGGGATGCTGCGAGGCGTCGACTCGAGAAGCGCCCTGCTCGCGCTGCAGCAGGCGCTCGAAACGCAGGCGCGCGTGCTGGGGGCTGCATTGCTGGTCTGGAAGGATTTCCCTGCGCCGCAGGCCGCAGATCTCGAATGGCTCGCCAAGCAACGGCGGCTGTTCCGGGTGGCCAGCTTTCCTGGCACTATCGTCGAGCTCCCGGTGCGCAGCAAGGACGCCTACTTTGCCGCGCTGAAGGGCAGCCGGCGGCATGCCCTCAGGAAGAAGCTCAGGCGCAGCGCGGCAAGGGTCGATATTCGAGTCGAGATCGTTCAGGGGCCGGACGGCCGCACGCTCGATGCCTTGTTCGGCCTGTTCTGGCAGACCTACCAGAAGGCGACGACCCGGTTCGAAAAACTCAACCGGAAATTCTTCGAGATCGTCGCCACGCGGCCCGAGTCGCATTTCATCTTGCTGAGAGAACGCTCTTCGGATGAAATGGTCGCGTTCATGCTCTGCTTCGACCTGGGATCGAGGGTCATCAACAAATTCATCGGCATCGATTACCGCCGCCCGCGGGATTGGCTGCTGTATTTCCGGCTCTGGGATGCGGCGCTGGACTGGGCGCTGTCGCGCGGCGCCGATGCGATCCAGAGCGGCCAGACCGGATACGCGCCGAAAATCGAGACCGGGCACCGGCTGGTGCCCCTCACCAACTATTGCGCCCACCGCAATCGGCTGGTCCACGCGATCGGCCGCGCCTTCGCCCGGCACATCACCTGGTCTACGCTGGATGACGACCTGGCCAGGTTCCTCAAGGCGCATCCGGACTTTGAATTGTCGCGCCCTTTCAAGTAGAATTCGCGCCCTTTCCTTGCCGCACCGCTGCGCATGGCGGGTGGCTTACCCATAAGGAGATCCAGCGCATGCGGCATTACGAGATCGTTTTCATCGTCCATCCCGACCAGAGCGAGCAGGTGCCCGCCATGGTCGAGCGCTACAAGGGCGTCATCGCCGGGCGCAACGGCACGGTTCACCGGCTGGAGGACTGGGGCCGGCGCCAGCTCACCTACCCGATCCAGAAGGTCCACAAAGCACACTACGTGCTGATGAACATCGAGTGCGAGAACGAGACGCTGGCCGAGCTCGAGCACTCGTTCAAGTTCAGCGACGCCGTGCTGCGCCACCTGATCGTGAAGATGCCCAAGGCGGTGACTTCTCCGTCGCCGATGATGAAGGAGGAGAAGTCGAAATCGCTGATGGAACGCGGCGCCGAGGGCCGGCCGGCGGACATCCCGGCCTGAACCGGGTCGAGCTCCGCGGCAAGCTGATCGAGCTAGGCGCCTTGCGCTACACCCCGGCGGGCGTTCCCGCAGTCGAATTCAGCCTGCGGCATGAATCGGAACGCGACGAGGCGGGCGCAAAGCGCAGGATCAATGCCGAAATCGCCGGGATCGCGTTTGAAGCCCAGGCCCGGCTGCTGGCAAAGGCGAGCCTGAATACCGAGATCGAGCTGCATGGCTTTCTCGCCGCGAAGAGCAGGCGATCGAAAAAACTGGTGCTGCACGTGACCAACGTCGAGTTCATCGAAGGAGATTGAGGATGCCGCCGCCGCGCAGAGGTAAAGGCAAGGGCAAAGGCAAGTTCGCCAAGGACAAGAAGGACAAAGGGCAGCGGGCGCTGTTCCGCCGCCGCAAGTTCTGCCGCTTCACGGCCGAGAAGGTGGAGTGGATCGACTACAAGGACGTCGAGGTGCTGAAGGACTTCATCAACGAGACCGGCAAGATCATTCCGGCGCGCATCACCGGCACCGCGGCCGGCTACCAGCGGCAGCTGTCCGAGGCGATCAAGCGCGCACGCTTCCTCGCGCTGCTGCCGTACACCGACCTGCATTGAGGAGAGCGGCGTGCAAGTGATCCTCATGGAAAAGGTCGCCAACCTCGGCAATCTCGGCGATGTGGTGAAGGTCAAGGACGGCTACGCGCGCAACTACCTGATTCCGCACGGCAAGGCGAAGCGCGCGACGCAGGAGAACCTGAAGGCCTTCGAGTCGCGGCGCGCCGAGCTGGAGAAGGCGCAGGCCGAGCAGCTCGCCAAGGCGCAGGAGCGCGGCACGAAGCTCGACGGCTTCAAGCTGCAGATCGCGCAGAAGGCGGGCGTCGACGGACGCCTGTTCGGCTCGGTGACCAATTATGACATCGTCGAGGGGCTGCAAAAGCAGGGCCACGAGGTCGAGCGCGCGCAGATCAGGATGCCGCAGGGGCCGTTGAAGCAGGTCGGCGACTACCCCATCCAGATCGCGCTCCATACCGACGTCACCGTCACTATCACCGTATCCGTGCAGGGGGAAAGCTAACAGCCTTCTCACAGGTTAATCACAAGTAGTTCACAGGGCCTGTTTTGACAAGGCGGGGCGGTGCGGGTGATGATGTCGCGCGCTTCATCGACCACGAAGAAATGGCACTTGCACAGCAGACAGCACGTCAAGAGAGCGCCGATCCGCAACTGCTCGCGCTCAAGGTCCCGCCGCACTCGGTAGAGGCGGAGCAGTCGCTGCTCGGCGCGCTGCTGCTCGACAACCACACTTTCGACCGCGTCGCCGACCTCGTCGGCGCCGACGATTTCTACCGCGACGACCACCGCCGCATCTGGCGCCACATCGCCAAGCTGGTAGAGGCCGCCAGGCCGGCCGACGTGGTCACGGTTTCCGAGTCGATCGAGGCGAGCGAGGACAAGGACCGCACCGGCGGACCGGCCTACCTCGGCGCGCTGGCGCAGAATACGCCGAGCGCGCTCAATATCCGGCGCTACGCCGAGCTGGTGCGGGAGCGCTCGGTCCAGCGACGCCTGGCGCAGGTCGCTACCGAGATCGCCGAGAACGCGCTCAATCCCACCGGCAGGGAAATCGGCCTGCTGCTCGACGAAGCCGAGTCCAAGATCTTCCAGATCGCCGAGTCGGGCGCCCGCCTCGGGCAGGGCCTGCTCGAGATCAAGCCGGTGCTGGCGCGCGTCTTCGAGCGTATCGATCACCTGTACCACCGCGACAACCCGTCCGACGTCACCGGCGTGCCGACCGGGTTCATCGACCTCGACCGGATGACTGCCGGCCTGCAGCCGGGCGACCTGATCATCATCGCCGGCCGCCCCAGCATGGGCAAGACCGCCCTGGCGCTCAACATCGCCGAGCACGTCGCCGTCGACAACGGCCTGCCGGTCGCGATCTTCAGCATGGAGATGAGCAGCACCCAGCTCGCCATGCGCATGCTGGGCTCCATTTCGCGCGTCGACCAGCACAAGATGCGCACCGGGCGGCTCTCCGACAAGGAATGGGGCCAGCTCTCGGAAGCGATGGGCAAGCTTCACGAGACGCCGATCTACATCGACGAGGCCGGAGCGCTCACCGCGCTCGAGGTACGCGCCAGGGCGCGGCGCCTCAAGCGCCAGTACTCGAAGCTCGGCTTGATCGTCATCGACTACCTGCAGCTGATGGCCGCCACCGCGCAGGGCGAAAACCGCGCCACCGAGATTTCCGAGATCTCGCGCTCGCTGAAGGCGATGTCGAAAGAGCTCGACGTGCCGGTGATCGCGCTGTCGCAGCTCAACCGTGCCGTCGACCAGCGCCCCGATCGCCGCCCCGTGATGTCGGACCTGCGCGAATCGGGCGCCATCGAGCAGGACGCCGACGTCATCATGTTCATCTACCGCGAAGTCGTGTACAAGCCCGACCTGCCGGAGGAGCAGCGCGGCCTCGCGGAAGTGGTCGTTGGCAAGCAGCGCAACGGCCCGATCGGCACCGTCAAGCTGACTTTCCGCGGCCAGCACACTCGCTTCGAGAATTACCAGGAACCCGGCTCGTACTCGTGACAGGGAGGACGCGATGGCGGACCCGACGATCGCGCAACAATCACCGTACGCCGTAGAGCTTGCCCCGGGGGACTACTGGTGGTGCGCCTGCGGCCGCTCCAGGCGCCAGCCGTTCTGCGACGGCTCGCACAAGGGCTCGGAATTCTCGCCGGTCAAGTTCACCATCGGCGAAGCCCAGAAGATGTGGCTGTGCGGCTGCAAGCACAGCGGCAACAAGCCGTTCTGCGACGGCTCGCACAAGAAGCTGGTTACTTCTTAGACGCCGTCCAGCGGCCTTCCTCGCCTTTGTCGTCGCGGAAGCTGCCTTCCATGCGGGTGCCGGTGACGCGCCCGGTGTAGTCGCGCCGCACGCCGTCGCCGTCGACGAACGCGAAGCTGATACTGGCGCCGCGCAGCTTGGGATCGCGCAGGCCGCCATGCACCGCGCCGAGCGCGACCGTGCCGATGATCTTCTGGAAGGTCTGCTCGAGGCTCAGCTCGATTTTCTGGCCGTTGCTTTCCAGCGTCCAGCTGCCCATGACGTTCGCCGGCACCACCCAGAAGTAGGCGCGCCGCCCGTCGACGGTGGAGATCTCGTCGGCTTCCCAGTCCTCCATCGTGAACGAGTGCGATACCACGCGCGTGCCGGGGCGCATCGACAGGATCTGCGGGCGCAGTTTCATGTTGAGACCGGGCAGCAGGTACATCGTGATGACGCTCGCCTGGCTGAAGTCGGTGGCGAAGATGTCGGCGTTGCGGAAGCTTGCCTTGCCGGCAACGCCCGCGGCCTGGGCGTTGTTCTGCGACAGCTTCACCATGTCCGGGTTGTACTCGATGCCGAGCGAGCGCGCGCCGAATTTGCGGGCGGCGAGGATCGCGATCTTGCCGTCGCCGGAGCCCAGGTCGATGACGAAGTCGCTGGGCGTCACCTGTGCCATGGTCAGCATGCGGTCGACTACGTCATCGGGGGTCGGCACCCAGATAACGTCCTTGCCGGCCTGGCCGACCTGCGGCTCGAATTTCTGTTGTGCCGTGACGTTGAAGCAGAGGAGCAGCGCCGCGAGCGCGGCCAGAAAACGGACGTAGGGCATCATCAAGGTCTTTCCGGAAAAAGAAGGGCCGAAGAGTAACAGAAAAAAAAGCTGACTTACGCCTTACAGGACATCCGCGGCGTGATCCGCCAGCCGCGAGCGCTCGCCGCGCGCGAGCGTCACGTGCCCGGCGTGCGTCCAGTCCTTCATGCGGTCGACCACGTAGGTGAGGCCCGAGCTGCCCTCGGTCAGGTACGGCGTGTCGATCTGGGCGATGTTGCCCAGGCACGCGACCTTGGTGCCGGGGCCGGCGCGCGTCACCAGCGTCTTCATCTGCTTCGGCGTCAGGTTCTGCGCCTCGTCGATGATCAGCCATTTGTTGACGAAGGTGCGGCCGCGCATGAAGTTGAGCGACTTGATGCGGATGCGCGAGCGCACCAGGTCGCGCGTCGCCGCGCGTCCCCACTCGCCGCCCGACTCGTCGGAGGCATTCAGCACATCGAGGTTGTCCTCCAGCGCGCCCATCCAGGGCTGCATCTTCTCCTCCTCGGTGCCCGGCAGGAAGCCGATGTCCTCGCCGAGCGGCACGGTGACGCGCGTCATGATGATCTCGGAGTAGCGCTTCTCGTCGAGCACCTGGGTGAGGCCGGCGGCGAGGGCGAGCAGCGTCTTGCCGGTGCCGGCCTGGCCGAGCAGCGTGACGAAGTCGACCGCCGGGTTCATCAGCAGGTTGAGCGCGAAGTTCTGCTCGCGGTTGCGCGCCGTGATGCCCCACACCGAGTTCTTCTGGTGCGTGTAGTCGCGCAGCGTCTCGAGCACCGCCAGGCGGCCCGAGGTCTCCTTCACCACGGCGTAGAGCGGCTTGTCGCCCGACTCGTCGAACACGAATTCGTTGACGTGCAGCTTCGGCACCAGCGGGCCGCGCACGCGGTAGTAGGTATGGCCTTCCTTCTTCCAGGACTCGACGTCGCGGCCGTGAGTGTTCCAGAAGTCCTTCGGCAGGCGGCGCAGGCCGGTGTAGAGCAGGTCGGCGTCCTCGAGCACCTTGTCGTTGGTGTAGTCCTCGGCGGCGAGCCCGAGCGCGCGCGCCTTGATGCGCATGTTGATGTCCTTCGACACCAGCACCACCTCGCGCTGCGGCTCGCGGCCCTGCAGCGTGCGCACCACCGACAGGATCTGGTTGTCGGTCCGGCCCGAGGCAAGCGTCGCCGGCAGCTCGCCGTTCATCGCCTCGGTCTGCAGGAACAGGCGCCCCTTCGATTGCTGCCCCTCTTTCGTCTTTATGACCAGTCCGCTCTTTATGTCCTCGACCGCCGTGGAAACGATTTCATCCAGAAAGCGGCTCGCCTGCCGCGCGTTGCGCGAGACGTCGGAAAGGCCGCGCTTGTGCTGGTCGAGTTCCTCCAGCGTGGCGATCGGCAGATACAGGTCATGCTCGTCGAAGCGAAACAGGCTCGTCGGGTCGTGCATCAGCACGTTGGTGTCGAGGACGAACAGCTTCTTCACTTTCGGCTTGCGCGGCGCTCGGGGATCCTTCGCGGTCACGACGGGGAAGAAGGAAGACGATTCTGCTTGGGCGGCCTGCTCGACATCATAGGGCTTTAGCAAAGTTCAGTACCTCCGTGGAATGGAGCTGTGCCATGGATTGGCTGCTGCGGGTACTGCCGGGGATGCGACGCGGACTGATTCGGGAGCGACCTGCCTAGCATTTCCAGAGGTTCTTTAAGACCCTTCTTAGCAATGCGCCGTAACGCCTTCATTGAACATGTTTTTCTCCGAGGTCGCAAGCGCGGGCGTTAGAAGCCTGATCTCAAAGGAAAATATCGCCGCATGCCGAATCTCTTCGTAATCGCCGGTCCGAACGGCGCCGGGAAGTCGACTTCCGCACCCGAGCTTCTCACGGGTGCCAGGCGGGTCGATGAGTTCGTCAATGCGGACGTAATTGCTTCCGAGCGCGGCGTGTCGGATATCGAGGCAGGGCAGCGCG